>ERZ501016.297-NODE-297-length-16548-cov-16.596617_pt1 | contig 16548 bp, 13 predicted proteins | sample MGYA00248889_ERZ501016 | MGnify/ENA primary metagenome ERZ501016 (study PRJEB25958, sample SAMN03398594) | human skin metagenome | study: EMG produced TPA metagenomics assembly of the Human Skin Microbiome Metagenome (human skin metagenome) data set. | reverse complement strand
CGTCGTGGGCCGGCTGGTCGAGCAGGCCGCCGACCGGCGTGCCCGGGCCGAGGCCGAGCGGGCGACCCGCGAGGCCGGGCTTGTCGACATACGACGCACGGTCACCACGCTGGCCGACGAGCTCCGCGAGCTCACCGACTCCGTCCACAAGGACGAGGTCGCCCGCGCGCAGCAGCGGCTGCGGATCGAGCAGCTGCAGACCCGCGCGCTCGACGAGCTCGGGATCGAGCCGGACGTCCTGGTCGAGGAGTACGGGCCGCACCAGCCCGTGCCCGTCCTGGACCAGCCGGCTGCCGCCGGGCCGACCGGCGACGAGGCGCCCACGCCGGACGACCGGCACGAGCACCACAGCGTCCCCTACGTCAGGGACGAGCAGGAGAAGCGCCTGCGCAAGGCCGAGCGTGGGCTGGCCGCCCTCGGTCGGGTGAACCCGCTGGCGCTCGAGGAGTTCGCCGCCCTCGAGGAGCGCCACACCTTCTTGACCGAGCAGCTCGACGACCTCAAGCGCTCCAAGCGCGACCTGCTGGACATCGTCAAGGAGGTCGACGACCGGGTCCAGCGCGTCTTCGCGGAGGCCTTCGAGGACACCGCCCGGGAGTTCGTCGGGGTCTTCTCGCGCCTCTTCCCCGGCGGCGAGGGGCGGCTGCTGCTGACCGACCCCGACGACATGCTCACGACCGGCATCGAGGTCGAGGCCCGCCCTCCGGGCAAGAAGATCAAGCGGCTCTCGCTGCTGTCCGGCGGCGAGCGCTCCCTGGTCGCCGTGGCCCTGCTCGTCGCGATCTTCAAGGCCAGGCCGAGCCCGTTCTACATCATGGACGAGGTCGAGGCGGCGCTGGACGACGCCAACCTCGGTCGGCTCATCGGACTGTTCGAGGAGCTGCGGGACTCCAGCCAGCTGATCGTGATCACGCACCAGAAGCGGACGATGGAGGTCGCCGATGCCTTGTATGGCGTGACCATGCGCGGCGACGGCGTCACGACCGTGGTGTCCCAGCGGATCCGCGACCTGGACGACGATGCCGGCTCTGCTGACAGTGCTGGCGCCGACGACTCCGGTGGGGATGCTCACTCGGATGGCGCAGCCTGATCACAGTCCGGACGCGATGCGGCGATTCCTGGACGGGCGCCCAGGTGGGCACGCCACACTGGGTGCCATGGTCGTCGTCATCCTTGGCATGCTCCTCGCCCTCGCCCTCGCCCTCGTCGTGGTGGCGCTCGTCGCCATCCCCGCCGCCCGGGAGGGCGACACCCTGCTGACCGCCGAGGGGCAGGAGCGTGTCGCCGACACGATGACCGCCGCCCGGGACAAGGTCACCAGCCGCTGATCGGCGCACGACCCGCCGCCCGGGTCGCCAGGACTCCCTCGCGCACCACCTGCTGCCCGCCCGGCGTCACGTCGGACGGGCGGCGCGTTGTGTGGCGGGCGCCGACCTTTGCGAGGATGGCGGCGTGGACACCCTCCAGGACTACCTGCTCCTCATCGTCGGCATCCTCGTCGTGGCCGTCGTCGCGGTCGTCGGCCTCGTGCGCGGCCGCGGTGGCCGGACCAGGCACGCACCCCCGCCCCCGTCGACCCGGCCCGAGTCCCGCCGGGACGCCCCCGCCCCGACCTGGGGGGACGTCCTCGAGCCCAAGGCCCCCCGTCGCGACGCCGGCGAGCCCGACGCCGCTGGCGATTCCGGCGCCACGACCGACCCCGCGAGGTCCGGGGGCGCCACCAGCGCGTCGGCGAAGGATGCCGGCCTCGTCGACGAGGCCAGGGCGGCCTCGACGGCCTCGACCTCCTCGACGGTCGGCGCGCCCGCGCCGGACCGGGACCCCGAGGGGCTGACCTCCCGCACCTCCACGCTTCACCCCGGGGACCGCGACGGCGGGTCCGCCGCAGCCGCGTCCACGGCACCCGCGCCCTCCACCGAGCGCCCCGAGTCGGCCCGCGGCCGGATGCACAAGCTGCGCTCCCGCCTCGCCCGGTCCAACACGGCCTTCGGTCGCGCCTTGCTGACGCTGCTGTCGAGCGGCCGGCTCGACGAGGAGGCGTGGGAGGAGGTCGAGGACACCCTGCTGGCCTCCGACCTCGGCGTCCAGGCCACCTCCGAGCTCGTCGAGACGCTGCGCACGCACGTGCGGGTCGACGGCACCACGGACGAGGCCGAGGCCCGGGAGTGGCTTCGCGAGGACCTGCTGACCCTGGTCGATCCCACGATGGACCGCCGCATCGCCTCCACGCGGCGCGGTGATCGCCCCGCCGTGATCATGGTCGTCGGCGTCAACGGCACCGGCAAGACCACGACGGTCGGCAAGCTCGCCCGCGTGCTCGTCGCCGAGGACCGCGACGTGATCCTGGGCGCCGCCGACACCTTCCGCGCCGCCGCGGCGGACCAGCTCGAGACCTGGGGCGAGCGCGTCGGCGTGCCCACCGTGCGCTCCCACCGCGACGGCGCCGACCCGGCATCCGTGGCCTTCGACGCCGTCAAGGCCGGCATCGAGCAGGAGGTCGACGTCGTCATCCTCGACACCGCCGGTCGCCTGCACAACAAGGTCGGCCTGATGGACGAGCTCGGCAAGATCAAGCGGGTGGTGGAAAAGACCTCCGAGGTCGACGAGGTCATCCTCGTCCTCGACGCCACCACCGGGCAGAACGGCCTCAAGCAGGCCGAGGCCTTCGCCAAGGAGGTCGACATCACCGGCATCGCCCTGACCAAGCTCGACGGCACCGCCAAGGGTGGCATCGTCGTCGCCATCCAGCGCGCCCTCGGCGTCCCGGTCAAGCTGGTCGGCCTGGGCGAGGGCCCGGACGACCTCGCGCCGTTCGACGCGGTGGCCTTCGTCGATGCGATCGTCGAATAGTGGTCTCGCAGCACCCGAGCGGGAGCCCGTCGCCTCAAGAGGCGGCGGGCTCCTCGGCATACGTCGTCGGTCGTCGCCCCACGGCCGCGGAGCTCGAGCTGGCCCGGGGGCGGGCCATCGCCGACCTGCTGCCGGACCCCCTGCGCCTCCTGGTCGTCGGCATCAACCCGTCCCTGTGGTCGGGGGCCGTGGACGCGCACTACGCCCGGCCGGGCAACCGGTTCTGGCCGGCGCTGCACCGGGCCGGGTTGGTCCCGCGGGTCATCGACCCGAGCGCGGGGCTGGCGGCCCACGACCGGGTCGCCCTGTGCGACAGGGGGATCGGTATGACGAACCTGGTCGCCCGGGCCACGGCGCGCGCCGACGAGGTGAGCCCGGACGAGCTGCGTGCCGGCCTCGAGCGGCTCGCGACGCTGGTGGGGGAGCGGGGTCCTGCGGTCGTGGCGTTCGCCGGGATCTCGACCTACCGCATCGCCTTCGGGGTCCGGCAGGTCGAGCGCGGACGACAGCCGCAGCGCTGGCGCGGGGCGATCGTGCACGTCGTCCCCAACCCCAGCGGGCTCAACGCCCACGACACGGTGGACTCGATCGGGCTGGCGCTGCGGGCGGCCGGGGCGGACGCGGGCCTGGTGCCGCCGATGGGCGGGCACTGGGGCGGCGAAACCCGAGGTTAACCGGGGAGTCGTCGGGTTAACGTCGCGGAAACACGCTGGCGACGCGTCACGAAACGCGGCCCCACCAGGGTGGAGCCCATGGACGCGATCAACACCGGCGACACCGCCTGGGTCCTCGTCAGCGCCGCGTTGGTGCTGCTCATGACCCCCGGTCTCGCCTTCTTCTACGGCGGCATGGTGCGCTCCAAGAGCGTGCTCAACATGATGATGATGAGCTTCGCGGCGATGGGGATCGTCGGCGTGCTCTGGATCCTGGTCGGCTACTCGATGGCCTTCGGCGACAGCATCGGCGGGGTGCTCGGCAACCCCCTCGAGTTCGCCGGGCTCAACCACATGCTCAACCCCGACTCGGTCGTCGGCACCGTGCCCTCGACGGTCTTCGCCGGCTTCCAGGCGGCGTTCGCGATCATCGCGGTCGCGCTGATCTCCGGCGCCATCGCGGACCGCGCACGGTTCGGCGCCTGGTGCGCCTTCGCGGCCGTGTGGTCGCTGCTCGTCTACTTCCCGGCCGCGCACTGGGTGTTCTCCTTCGACGGCGTCGTCTCCGAGCGCGGCGGCTGGATCGCCAACACGGTCAAGGCGATCGACTTCGCGGGGGGCACGGCGATCCACATCAACGCCGGCGCGGCGGCCCTCGCCCTGGCGCTGGTCCTCGGCAGGCGTCGCGGCTTCGGCAAGGACCCGATGCGGCCGCACAACCTGACGCTGGTCATGCTCGGCGTGGGCCTGCTGTGGTTCGGCTGGTTCGGCTTCAACGCGGGCTCCGCCCTCGGCGCCGGCCCCCTCGCCGGCATCGCCTGGATCAACACCCTCGGCGCCACCGCCGCCGGCATGTGCGGCTGGCTGCTCACCGAGCGGCTGCGTGACGGTCACGCGACCTCCCTCGGTGCGGCCTCGGGCGTCGTCGCGGGCCTGGTGGCCATCACCCCCGCGTGCTCCACCGTCAGCCCGGTCGGCGGGATCGTCATCGGCCTCGTGGCCGGCATCGTTTGCGCCTACGCGGTCGGGCTGAAGTTCCGTCTCGGCTTCGACGACTCGCTCGACGTCGTCGGCGTCCACCTCGTCGGCGGGCTCGTCGGCACCCTCGCGGTCGGCTTCCTCGCCACCGACGCGGCGCCGGTCAACACCGTCAACGGCCTCTTCTACGGCGGCGGGGTCGACCAGCTGTGGCGCCAGGCCGTCGGCGCGGTCGCGGTGATGCTCTACTCCTTCGTGGTCAGCTGGGTCATCGCCAAGGTCATCGATGTCACGATGGGCTTCCGGGCCAGCGACGAGGACGAGCTGCAGGGCGTCGACCAGACGCAGCACGCCGAGACGGGCTACGACCTGACCCCCATCGCCATCGGTCGTCGCCCCGGCACGGCCGCCCCGCTCGCCGACGCCATCGGTGCCAGCTCGCACTGGGGCCAGGGCACCCGCACCACGGAGGACGTGAACTCATGAAGCTGATCACCGCCATCATCAAGCCCCACATGCTCGACCCGGTCAAGGAGGCCCTGGAGGCCTTCGGGCTGGCCGGGATGACGGTCAGCGAGGCCTCGGGCTACGGCCGGCAGCGCGGCCACAGCGAGGTCTACCGCGGTGCCGAGTACACCGTGGACTTCGTCCCCAAGCTGCGCCTGGAGCTGCTGGTCGACGACCGCGACGCCCAGGACGTCATGGACCTGGTCGTGCGGCAGGCGTCCACCGGACGCATCGGCGACGGCAAGGTCTGGTCCGTGCCGGTCGAGGACGTCGTCCGGGTCCGCACCGGCGAGCGCGGGGTCGACGCGCTGTGACCTCGCCCGTCGGTCCGGGGCGCGGGGAGACCGGTGTGGCACCAGCGCCAGCACCAGCAGGAGCAGATGGAGCAGGTATGACGACCGCCACCGCGTCCACCGCCGCTGCCGGCCCGGCTGCCCCCGCCACCCTGCGCGACCGACGCCTGAGCCTGGCCGGCACCCGCGAGCACTCCGCTCGCGGGGCCGGCCGGGCCCGTCGGGAGGCCGTGACGGCGCTCACCGACGTGACCCTGCGACGGCTGTGGGCCGAGGCGACGTCCGGTCGTCTGCTGCCCGGCGTCGCCCTCGCCGCGACGGGCAGCCTCGCGCGCGGCGACGGGGGACCCCTGTCGGACCTCGACCTGGTCCTGCTCCACGAGGGGCGTGTCCCGCAGGGGGAGCTCGCCGCCCTTGCCGACCGCCTCTGGTATCCCCTCTGGGACAGCGGGCTCGGCCTCGACCACTCCGTGCGGTCGCTGTCGCAGTGCCGCAGGGCCGCGACCGACGACCTCACCGCGGCGGTGGGCCTGCTCGACCTGCGCCTGCTCGCCGGGGACGAGGAGATCGTCACCGCGGTGCGAGCGGCCCTCGCCCACGACTGGCGCGCCAACGCCCGCACGCGGCTGCCGGAGCTCGTCGAGTCCGCCCGGGCGAGGCACGCGCGGTTCGGCGACCTGGCGCAGAGCCTGGACCCCGACCTCAAGGAGGCCAGGGGCGGGCTGCGGGACATGACGATCCTGCGCGCCCTCGCGGTGGCCTGGCTGGCGGAGCGGCCACGCGGGGAGGTGCTCGCGGCCTACGACCGGCTCCTCGACGTCCGCGATGCCCTGCACGTGGTCACCGGCCGCGGGCGGACGCGGCTCAACCTGGCGGACCAGGACGCCGTGGCGGCGCTGACCTCCGAGCCCGACAGCGACACGATGCTCGCCGGCGTGACCACCGCCGCTCGAGCCGTCGCGCACGACCTCGACGCCGCTCTGCGCAGCGCCGGGCAGGCGCAACGGGCCCGGACCCTCCGGGTGCGCACGCGCCGCCCCGTCCTGACCCCCCTCGGCCATGGCCTGCACGCCCACGACGGAGAGGTCGTCCTCGGGCCGCGGGTCGACCCCGCGCGGGACGCCCTCCTGCCCCTGCGGGCTGCGGTCGCGTCGGCAAGAGCCGGTATGCCGCTGGCCCCCGCCACCGCGGCCAACCTCGCGAGCCGCTGCCCCGACCTGCCGGTGCCGTGGCCCCAGGACGCCCGTGACCTGCTCGGCGACCTGCTCGCGGCCGGCCCCGGGCTCGTCGCCACCTGGGAGGACCTCGACCAGGCCGGGTTGGTCAGCCGCTGGCTCCCCGAGTGGGACGACGTGCGGAGCCGCCCGCAGCGCAACGGGATCCACCGTCACACCGTCGACCGCCACTGCGTCGAGACCGCTGTCGAGGCGTCCCGGTTCGCCCGCGAGGTGGCCCGCCCCGACCTGCTGGGTGTGGCCGCCCTCCTGCACGACCTCGGCAAGGTGGCCGGGGCCGGGGACCACAGCGAGGAGGGCGCGACCCGGGCGCGCCCGGTGCTCGAGCGGTGGGGCTACCCGCCGGACGAGGTCGACACCGTGGTGGCGCTGGTGCGCCACCACCTGACCCTCGTCGAGCTGGCCACCCGGCGCAACCCGGACGACCCGGCTACCGTCACGGCCGCCGTCGAGGCGGTCGCTGGCGATCCCGAGCGCCTCGCCCTGCTGCGGGCCCTCACCGAGGCCGACGCCCGGGCGGCGGGGGAGCAGGCCTGGTCCGGCTGGCGGGAGTCGCTGCTCGCCCGGCTCGTCGCCGGCACCCGCGCACGCCTCGACGGCACCTCGGCGCCCACCCCCGACATCGCCGAGTCGGACCCGGCCCAGGTCGTGGTCCCCTCGGCCGCCGCCGCGGAGGTCGAGGCCGGCCGACCTTGGGTGGGCGTCGAGCGCGAGGGGTCGGTGGACCGGGTCAGCGTGGTCTGCCCGGACCGCCCAGGCCTGTTCGCCGACCTGGCCGGGCTCCTCGCCGTGCACGGCCTCGAGGTCCGCAGCGCCGCCATCCGCACCGTCGGCGGACTGGCGGTCGACGACTGGCACGTCGTGTCGCCCTCGCAGGACCCGGTCGACGTCGCCGTCCTCCGACGCGCGCTCACGCGGCTGGCCGCCGGGGACCGCTCCCCGCTCGCGGCCCTGGACCGGCGCACGCATCGGCGCACCCTCACCGCCAGCTCCCGCGCCGCCTCGGCCGCGCCCGGACAGACCCGCGTGCTCGTCGTGCCGGCCGGCGGCACGGACGCCACGGTGCTCGAGGTCCGGGCCGGCGACGCCTTCGGCCTGCTGCACGACCTGGGGCGGGCCCTGACCGCCGTGGGGGTCGCGGTGCGCAGCGCCCACGTGGCGACCTATGCCGGGCAGACGCTCGACACCTTCTACCTCACCGACGCCGCCGGCGAGCCCCTGTCGCCGGGCCTCGTGGGGCGGACGGTCTCCGCCCTCATCGACGCCTGCGACGGCGGCTCGTGAGGGGCCCCGGGCGGGCGGCATACGGCCCGGGGCCGAGGTTCGGCCGCCATCGCCTGGTCGGCAGCCGACCCGTCACCCGTTAGCCTTGTCTGGTGTTCACGAGCCTCTCCGACCGCCTGACAGACACCTTCCGCCACCTGCGCAGCAAGGGCCGGATCACGGAGTCCGACGTCAACTCGACGATCCGCGACATCCGGGTCGCCCTGCTCGACGCCGACGTGGCGCTGCCCGTGGTCCGGCACTTCACCGGGGCGGTGCGGGAGCGGGCGCTCGGGGCCGAGGTGCACGAGGCCCTCAACCCCGCCCAGCAGGTCGTCAAGATCGTCAACGACGAGCTCGTCACCATCCTCGGCGGCGAGACCCGGCGCATCGCCTTCGCCAAGCAGCCGCCGACCGTGATCATGCTCGCGGGCCTGCAGGGCTCCGGCAAGACGACGCTGGCGGGCAAGCTCGCCTACTGGCTCAAGGACCAGGGGCACACCCCGATGCTGGTCGCCGCCGACCTCCAGCGCCCCAACGCGGTGACCCAGCTCCAGGTCGTGGGGGAGCGCGCCGGCGTGCCGGTCTACGCGCCCGAGCGCGGCAACGTCTCCGGCTACGACGCGGCGATCGAGAGCCGCTCGGGCACGCAGGGCTTCGGCGACCCCATCGAGGTCGCGCGCCGGGGCGTCGAGGAGGCCCGTCGCCAGCAGCGCGACGTCGTGATCGTCGACACCGCCGGTCGCCTGGCGATCGACGAGGCCCTCATGCGGCAGGCCTCCGACATCCGGACCGCGATCGACCCCGACGAGGTGCTCTTCGTCATCGACGCCATGATCGGCCAGGCCGCGGTGGAGACCGCCGACGCCTTCCAGCGCGGGGTGGACTTCACCGGCGTCGTGCTCACCAAGCTCGACGGCGACGCCCGCGGCGGCGCGGCCCTCTCGGTCGCCCAGACCACCGGGCGACCGATCATGTTCGCCTCGACGGGTGAGGGCGTCAAGGAGTTCGAGGTCTTTCACCCCGACCGCATGGCGAGCCGCATCCTCGACATGGGCGACGTCCTCACCCTGATCGAGCAGGCCGAGCGGGCGTTCGACCGCCGCCAGGCCGACGAGATGGCCCGCAAGTTCATGGCGGAGGAGGACTTCACCTTCGACGACTTCCTCCAGCAGATGGCCGCCATCAAGAAGATGGGCAACCTCAAGTCCATGCTCGGCATGATGCCGGGGATGAACCAGATGCGGGACGCCATCAACGCCCTCGACGAGCGGGAGTTCGACCGGGTCGAGGCGATGGTCCGCTCGATGACGCCGTTCGAGCGCACGCACCCCAAGCAGATCAACGGCTCCCGGCGCGCCCGCATCGCCCGCGGCTCCGGAGTGCAGGTGTCCGAGGTCAACGCCCTGCTCGAGCGCTTCACCGAGGCGCAGAAGATGATGCGTCAGATGCGTCGCGGCGGCGGCATGCCGGGCATGCCCGGACTGCCCGGCGGCAGCAAGAAGGGCAAGCAGGCCCCCCAGCGCAAGAAGGGGAAGTCGGGCAACCCGGCCAAGCGCGCGGAGCAGGAGCGCGCGGCGGCGGACAAGGCCAAGGCGGCCAAGGGTAACGCGTTCGGGTCCGCGTTCGGCGCGGACGGCGCAGGCGGGGCGGACGGCGCCGGGTTCGACGCCTCCCAGCTGCCCAAGGGCTTCGACTCGTTCCTCGGCCGGTGACGCCCGCCGCCCGGCCTCAGGGCTGGCGCGGCTTGAGGATCGGGGTCGCTACCGCCGAGCGCAGCCCCGCGGTGGCGCCGGACGAGCTCGTGACGCGCCAGTTGCGCTCCTTGTCCACGTCAAAGATCACCACGGCCTGCACGTTGCGGTAGCCCGTGCGCATACGCGCGAAGGCGTCCAGCCCCCGCGGCTTTGCTCTGGCGACGCGGGGCGCTGACGGCGACGCGGGTGGGGGACATGATGACCGCTTCTCACGTGGGGGCTGGGCCCACCTGCGTGGCGGGGCCTCATCAGGTTCCAGTGGCGAGGACAGCGGGGTTGGGGCATCGCGTCGGGCTCTACCGGCTCGGGCGTCAACTACTTCGGAGGGTCGGAGCGTGCAGTCTCTGCGTAATCTGACCAGCGACTTCGCCGGTACGCCCGGTGAGGTCAGTACTGTGTTCAGGTGGCTGCGCCGCGATGCTCCAGGCGGCCGTGCCCGGTAGGGTCGCCCGCATGAGCATTGCACCGCTGCACCTCGCCGGCCCGGTCCTGGTCGGCCCCGACGACGTGCGTGACGAGCTGTGGGTGGTGGACGGCCGGGTGACCTTCGTCCGGCCGACGGCGCAGTGCCAGACGGTCCGAGGCTGGGTGCTCCCCGGGCTGGTCGACGCGCACTGCCACGTCGGTCTGGGCCAGCACGGGCCGGTCGACGCCGACACCGCCGAGCGGCAGATCACCGCGGACCGCGCGGCCGGCACGCTGCTGATCCGCGACGCCGGGTCGCCCGCGGACACCCACTGGATCGACGACCGTGAGGACCTGCCCGTGGTGGTCCGGGCCGGCCGGCACATCGCCCGCACCCGGCGGTACATCCGCAACTACGCCGACGAGGTCGAGCCGGACGGTCTCGTCGCCGCGGTCCGCACCCAGGCCCGACGCGGGGACGGCTGGGTCAAGCTCGTGGGGGACTGGATCGACCGCGCGACCGGTGACCTGGCACCCTGCTGGCCGCAGGAGGCGGTGACGGCCGCGATCGCCGTCGCGCACGAGGAGGGCGCCCGGGTCACCGCGCACTGCTTCGGGGAGGAGGTGCTGCCCCAGCTCGCCGCCGCCGGCATCGACTGCGTGGAGCACGCCACCGGCCTGCGCGGCGCCGTCGTGGACGACTTCGCTCGGCAGGGCATCGCCATCGTGCCGACCCTGGTCAACATCGCCACCTTCCCGCAGATCGCCGAGCCGGCCCGGGCGAAGTTCCCCGACTACCACCGCCACATGCTCGACCTGTACGCCCGGCGCCACGACACCGTCCGCGAGGCGTGGGAGGCCGGCGTCCCGATCTACGTCGGCACCGACGGCGGCGGCTCGCTGCCCCACGGCCTCGTGGGGTCCGAGGCGCGCGAGCTGCGCCAGGCCGGTATGCCGGCCACCGCCGTCCTGGACGCGATCACCTGGGGCGCGCGCCGCTGGCTCGGACGTCCCGGCCTGGAGGAAAGCGCCCAGGCCGACCTGTGCGTGTATGCCGCGGACCCGCGCGTGGACCTGGACATCCTGTCGTTCCCGTCCGTCGTGGTGCTGCGAGGCGCCGTCGTCGCGGGTGGGGGACCCGCCTGATCCTGGGTGACGCCGCCACGCGAGACGTAACGCGGGTCACACCTTGCTTTCATATCTTGACGGCATACGGTCTGACAGGGACAGTGGGCGCATGGTCGTCGAGGACGCCTCCCGTCGGGCTGCCCGCCGCGGGTCCGGGTCACCCAGCGCGCTGCGGCGCGCCAACACCGAGCGTCTCGTGGCCGTCCTGCGCTACCGCGGCCCCAGCACCCAGGCCAGCCTGGCCCGCGCCACCGGGCTGTCCCCGGCCACCGTGTCCAACCTGGTCCGGATGCTCGCCGAGGACGGCCAGGTCGTCACCGGCACCACCACCGCCAACGGTCGCCGCGCGGTCGAGGTCTCGTTGGCCGAGCAGCACCGCTCCGTGGCCGCCGGCATCGACGTGGGGCGCCGGCACGTGCGGCTGCTCCTCGTCGCCGAGGACGGCGAGGTGCTGGCCGAGAGCTTCGAGGGGTTGCCGGTCGGGCACTCGCTGCAGGCCTGCTTCGCGATGGTGGACGAGCTGCTCGACCGCGCCCTCGCCGAGGTCCCGCTGGAGCGCGCCGACCTGGTGGGCGCGGGGGTCGGCATCCCCGGACCCATCGACGCGCGGACCGGGCTGGTCGGCCATGCCGCCCTGCTGCCCGAGTGGGTCGGCCTCCACGTGCGGCAGGCCCTGGAGGACCACCTGCAGCTGCCCGTCACCGTGGACAACGACGCCAACCTCGGGGCGCTCGCCGAGGCGCGCTGGGGGGCGCACGCCGGCGTCCCCGACCTGGCGTACGTCAAGGTGGCGAGCGGCATCGGGGCGGGGCTGATCCTCGGCGGCCAGCTCCACCGCGGCCACATCGGCATCACCGGCGAGATCGGTCACCTGCAGGTCTCGCCCTTCGGCCAGGTGTGCCGGTGCGGCAACCGTGGCTGCCTGGAGACCGTCGCGGCCGTGCCGACGCTGCTCGCCGGGCTCGAGGCGTCGGTGGGGCGCACCCCGCGCACCTCCGAGCTGCTGCACCTGGTCCAGAGCGGGGACCTCGCCGCGCTGCGCGTGCTGGAGGACGCCGGGCTCGTTCTCGGTCAGGTCCTGGGTGGCCTGTGCAACCTGCTCAACCCTGCCGTCATCGTGCTCGGCGGGCCGTTGATGCCGGTGGGGGACCTGCTCCTCGCGGCGGTGCGCCGCGGCCTGGAGCGGGCCACGACCCCCGTGGTGGCCGCGGCCACCACGGTGACGCTGGAGTCGCTCGGAGCCCGGGCCGAGGCGCTCGGTGCCGCTGCCGTGGCGCATGCCGCCGAGCGGGTGAGGCGTTAGTCACGATCGCGCAACTCGCCGCGTTCCGGAGTTGACGGGAGCAGGTCGCGGCAACTTCACTTCTTAAACGAGTGATGGTGTCGATGCCATCAGGTCGCGAGGAAGGGACCCCCAATGGCGAGCACGGCGACGACGCCGTACCTGCTGGAGATGGTGGACATCACCAAGCAGTTCCCGGGCGTGAAGGCGCTCGACCAGGTCAACCTGCGCGTGCGCACCGGCGAGGTCCACGCGATCTGCGGCGAGAACGGTGCCGGCAAGTCGACCCTGATGAAGGTGCTGTCCGGGGTCTACCCGCACGGGAGCTACAGCGGGAGCATCCTGCTGGACGGCCGCGAGGTGGAGTTCAAGGACATCCGCGCCAGCGAGCACGCCGGCATCGTGATCATCCACCAGGAGCTCGCGCTGATCCCCGAGCTGTCGATCGCGGAGAACATCTTCCTCGGCAACGAGGCCTCCCGCGGCGGTGTCATCGACTGGGTCGGCACCAACCGCCGTGCGCGGGACCTGCTCGACATGGTCGGGCTGCGCGACGACCCCGAGACGCCCATCAAGAACGTCGGCGTCGGCAAGCAGCAGCTCGTCGAGATCGCCAAGGCGCTCAACAAGGACGTGCGGCTGCTCATCCTAGACGAGCCCACCGCCGCCCTCAACGAGGAGGACTCCCAGCACCTGCTGGACCTGCTGCGCGGCCTGCGCGAGCGCGGCATCACCTGCATCATGATCAGCCACAAGCTCGGCGAGATCGCCGCCATCGCCGACTCGATCACGATCATCCGCGACGGCCGCTCCATCGAGACCCTCGACGTCGCCGCGGGCGGGGTCGACGAGGACCGGATCATCCGCGGCATGGTCGGGCGCCCGCTGGACTCACGCTTCCCGGACTACACGCCCCAGATCGGGGAGACCCTCCTGGAGGTGCGCGACTGGACCGTCGAGCACCCGCAGATCCCCGGCCGCCTGGTCTGCAAGGGGTCGAGCTTCACCGTGCGCGCCGGGGAGATCGTCGGCTTCGCGGGCCTGATGGGAGCCGGTCGCACCGAGCTGATGCGCTCGTTGTTCGGCCACTCCTACGGTCAGTTCCTCGGCGGCGAGGCCTTGCTGCGCGGGCGCCGGCTCAGGCTGAGCTCGGTGCCGACCGCCATCAAGGAGGGTCTCGGCTACGTGACCGAGGACCGCAAGGTGCTCGGCCTCAACCTGCTCGACGACATCAAGGCCACCACCGTGTCCGCCAAGCTGGGCAAGATCTCGCCCAACGGCGTCGTGGACCGGCACAAGGAGTTCGACTTCGCCGAGCGCTACCGCACGTCGCTGCGCACCAAGACCCCGTCGGTCAACGAGGGCGTCAGCAAGCTCTCCGGCGGCAACCAGCAGAAGGTCGTCCTCGCCAAATGGTTGTTCACCGACCCCGAGGTGCTGATCCTCGACGAGCCCACCCGCGGCATCGACGTCGGCGCCAAGTATGAGATCTACGGCATCATCCAGCAGCTCGCCCTGCAGGGGAAAGGCGTCATCGTGGTCTCCTCCGAGCTGCCCGAGCTCCTCGGCCTGTCCGACCGCATCTACACCATCTGCGAGGGCGCCATCACCGGCTGCCTCGACAAGTCCGAGGCCACCCAGGAGCAGCTGATGCGCCTGATGACCCTCACCTCGTCCACCCACGTGCCCACCGCCTGACCCGAAAGACGCCCGATGAACAAGCTCAAGCAGGTCTTCGGCGGTGACATCCGCCAGTTCGGCATGATCATCGCCCTCGTGGCCCTGATCGCCTTCTTCACGGTCCAGACGGACGGTCTGACCCTCAAGCCCGACAACGTCATCAACATCCTCCAGGGCAACGCCTACGTCCTCGTCCTCGCCATCGGGATGGTGCTCGTCATCATCGCCGGGCACATCGACCTGTCCGTCGGGTCGGTCGCCGCGGCCGTCGGGATCATGGTCGCCATCGCCATGCGCGACTGGCACCTCGCCTGGCCGCTCGCCATCCTCCTCGGCCTGGCGCTGGGCGCGCTCATCGGCGCCTGGCAGGGTTTCTGGGTCGCGTATGTCGGCATCCCCGCCTTCATCGTGACGCTCGCCGGCATGCTGATCTTTCGCGGGGTCAACCAGTTCATCGGCAAGTCCCTGACCGTGCCGGTGCCCGAGGGCTTCCAGAAGATCGGCTCTGGATACCTGCCCGAGGTCGGACCCGCGACCGGTTACAACAACCTCACCGTGGTGCTCGGCCTCGTCGCCTGCCTCGCGATCGTGGTCGGCGCGCTGCGCAACCGCGCCAACCAGAAGCGGATCGGCCTCCCGCTCGAGGACGGCGTCGTCCTCGGCATCCGGCTCGGCCTGATCTGCGCGGCCATCCTCGGGGTCACGCTCCTCATGGCCTCGGGCCCCACCGGCACCTCCTTCCCGATCTCCGGGCTGATCCTCGCGGCGCTGGTGCTGATCTACGGCTTCGTGTCGAGCCGCACCGTCATCGGCCGGCACGTCTACGCGGTGGGCGGCAACAAGCACGCCGCCGAGCTGTCCGGCGTCAAGGCCAAGAAGGTCAACTTCCTGGTCATGATGAACATGTCGATCCTCGCCGCGCTCGCCGGCATGATGTTCGTCGCGCGCTCGACCGCCTCGGGCCCCTTCGACGGCGTGGGCTGGGAGCTTGACGCCATCGCCGCCGTCTTCATCGGTGGCGCTGCGGTCTCCGGCGGCGTCGGCACCGTGGTCGGCTCGATCATCGGTGGCCTGGTCATGGCGGTTCTCAACAACGGCCTGCAGCTCATGGGCGTGGGCGCCGACGCCCAGTCCATGATCAAGGGTCTGGTGCTGCTGCTGGCAGTGGCCTTCGACGTCTTCAACAAGATGCAGGGGCGGCCGTCCATCATCGGCCACCTCACCCGCAAGGCCGGCCCGCGCACCCCAGCCACGGCCTCGCCTGCCGACGCCTCGGCCGCCACCCGGCCCGAGGCCTGAGCCCCACCCACCTCACCACACCAGAACGAACGACAAGGAAGTCACATGCGCAAGCTCACCACCACCGTGGTGGCCGCCTCCGCGGTCGCCCTCGCCCTGTCCGCCTGCGGCCGCGCCGAGCAGACCACCACCTCGACCCAGAGCAGCGGCGGCAGCGCGGCGGCCAAGGGCTTCGACCAGGGCGCCCTGATCGGCGTCTCGCTGCCCCAGAAGACCTCCGAGAACTGGGTCCTCGCCGAGAACCTCTTCAAGACCGATCTCGCGGGCGCGGGCTACAAGGCCGACGTGCAGTTCGCCAACAACGGCGTCTCCGAGCAGCAGAACCAGATCCAGTCGATGGTCACCAAGGGCGCCAAGCTCATCGTCGTCGGCGCCATCGACGGCTCCCAGCTGGGCACCCAGCTCAAGGCGGCCAAGGACTCCGGCGCGACCGTCGTGGCCTACGACCGGCTCCTGACCAACACCCCCAACGTCGACTACTACGTCGCTTTCGACAACTTCAAGGTCGGCGTGCTGCAGGGCAACGCGCTGCTCGAGGGCCTCAAGGCCAAGAAGCCGAGCGGCCCCTACAACATCGAGCTCTTCGCGGGCTCGCCGGACGACGCGAACGCCAAGGTCTTCTTCGACGGGGCGATGAGCGTCCTCGAGCCCAAGATCAAGGACGGCACCCTCAAGGTCGTGTCCGGTCAGACCTCCTTCAACCAGGCCGTGACCCAGGGCTGGAAGGCCGAGAACGCCCAGAAGCGCATGGACACCCTGATCGCCGGGTCCTACGGCTCCGCGCAGCTGGACGGCGTCCTGTCGCCCAACGACACCCTGGCCCGCGCCATCCTCACGTCGGCGAAGCAGGCCGGCAAGCCGACCCCGGTCGTCACCGGGCAGGACTCCGAGGTCGAGTCGGTCAAGTCGATCATGGCGGGGGAGCAGTACTCCACCATCAACAAGGACACCCGCAAGCTCGTCGCGGCGGCCATCGACATGACCAAGCAGATCCAGAAGGGCGAGAAGGTCACCGTCAACGACGAGAAGTCCTACAACAACGGCGTCAAGGTCGTCCCGGCCAACCTGCTCGAGCCGGTCATCGTGACCAAGGCCAACGCCAAGGAGGCCTACGCCAACGACCCGACCCTGTCGGCCCTGGTCAAGTGACCCCGAGGCCCGTATGACGGCGGGCCGCCGTCATCCGGGCCGAGGGTCCGACCCGGGAGCAGGGCGCCC
>ERZ501016.295-NODE-295-length-16625-cov-15.946771_pt1 | contig 16625 bp, 14 predicted proteins | sample MGYA00248889_ERZ501016 | MGnify/ENA primary metagenome ERZ501016 (study PRJEB25958, sample SAMN03398594) | human skin metagenome | study: EMG produced TPA metagenomics assembly of the Human Skin Microbiome Metagenome (human skin metagenome) data set. | reverse complement strand
GGGGGTAGGGGCATCGACCGGCCTTCGTCCCCCAGGCTGATGCCCCCGCCGGGGGCAGGGGCATCAGCCGGCCTTCGTTCGCCAGGCTCATGATCCCGCCCCCGGTAGGTTTTGAGGGCGAGCCGTGGCACACCGGTCCGTCTGCCGGACAGGAGCAGGGTGTGAGACACAGATCCAGCACCTCGGCGGGCAGCTCATGCGAGTCCCGCTTCAGCGCCGCGTATGACGCCGCCTACGCGGACGTCCTCCGCTATGTCCAACGACGCGTCACGACCGGGGCCGAGGACGTGGTCGCCGAGGCGATGACGGTGGCGTGGCGCCGGGTGGAGGAGCTGCCCGAGTCGCTCGACGACGCGCGGGCCTGGATGTTCGGCATCGCCCACCACTGCATGCTCAACCACCACCGGGCGCGCCGACGCCAGGAGGCCCTCGGCGTACGCCTCGCGACTGCCGGGTCAGCCACGCCGGACGAGCCGGACGGGTCAGCCCTCGCGATCTCGCGCCTCGACCTGGCCCGCGCCTGGGCGCTGCTCGAGCCCGCCGAGCAGGAGGTCATCGCCCTCACCGCCCTGGACGGGCTGACGTCCGAGCACGCCGGCCGGGTGCTCGACATCACCGCCACGGCCTACCGCCACCGCCTGTCGCGCGCCCGCGCAGCGCTGCGCCGTCACCTCGACGGGGCCGCCGCGACCGCACCCATCCGTGAGGAGATCACGTCATGACCAGCACCGATGCACAGCTCGACACCGCCCTGCGGTCGCTCGACGTCGCCGACCGCGAGCTCGGGCCTGACCAGGTCGCGCGCAAGGACGCCCTGCTCCAGGCCCTGCTCGCCGAGACGCCGGCCGGCCACCTGCCCGCTCCGCGGACTGACGTGCCTCCGCAGACTGCCGTCGTCCGGCGCGCCGATGGTGGCCGCCGCCGGGTCGTCCGATGGCTGGTCCCGGCAGCCGCCGCGGCCGGGCTCGCCACCGTCTTCGCCGTCACGGGCGGACCGGGCGGGTCGCGGGCCTACGCCTCCTGGAGCGCCACCCCGCAACCGGTCGACACGGCGACCCGGGCAACGGCGGAGCGGGCCTGCCGCGACAACCTGCGGACGGACCTCGAGCGCATGGCCAGGGACGTCCCCGCCGAGCACCAGCCGACGACCAACCCCGACGCGCTGCGCACCGTGGTCGCGGACAAGCGGGGATCGTTTCTCTTCCTGGCGATGAGCGGACCGGACGGCAGCACCCAGCAGTGCTTCCTGCGCGCCGGCGACCCGTCGCGGGTGGACGGCGCGACGGGTGGTCTCGCGACCGAGGACTCGGCCGCGCCCGCCCCGCTCAGGCCGGGACAGGTCGCGTGGTGGGGTGGAGGCAAGAGCTCGGGGCCGGAGGGGACCTACGCCTTCACCACCGGACGCGTCGGCCCCGGCGTCACCGGGGTGACGATCCGGACGGCCGGGCAGAGCATCCAGGCGACGGTGACGGGCGGGAGCTTCGCCGCCTGGTGGCCCGCCGCGGAGACCTCCCCCAACGCCCCCGGCCCGACCGAGGCCTATGACCTCACCCTCGCAGACGGGCGGGTGGTCAAGGACGCCCCTAACGGCGCGGATCACGCGGCCGGGTCGGGTCGGTAGCCGGGCCGGGTGGGCCCAGCCCCGGGGGAGGCTGGGCCCACCCGTCATACGGTCGTCGCCCCTGGACCGTATGACGGGCGAAACCGCCAGGACCGGTCACGGCGATCCGTGGGGCGACGCCAGGCGGGTGCCAAAACGGTGGCGGCGCCACGCCGACGCCTGGGAGGGTGGCAGGCGTGGGACACGTCGACCTCAACCAGATCTCGTTCACGCTGCCCGACGGGCGACCGCTGCTGGACGAGGTGAGCTTCCGGGTCGGCGACGGCGCGGTGGTCGCGCTCGTCGGCCCCAACGGCACCGGCAAGACCACCCTGCTGCGGATCATCGCCGGCGACCTCGACCCGCACGGCGGCGCGGTCACCCGGTCCGGCGGCCTCGGCGTGATGCGGCAGTTCATCGGGTCGGTGCGCGACGACTCCAGCGTGCGGGACCTGCTCGTCGGCGTCGCCCCGGAGCGAATCCGCCTGGCAGCACGGGCGGTCGACGCGGCCGAGCTGCGGATCATGGAGGTCGACGACGAGCCCGCGCAGCTGGCCTACGCCCAGGCGCTGGCGGACTGGGGTGACGTCGGCGGCTACGAGCACGAAACCGTTTGGGACACAGTGACGGTCGCGTCGCTTGGGGTGAGCTACGAGCAGGCGCAGTGGCGTTCGGCGTCGACGTTGTCCGGCGGCGAGCAGAAGCGGCTCGTCCTCGAGGCGCTGCTGCGCGGTCCCGACGAGGTGCTGCTGCTCGACGAGCCCGACAACTACCTCGACGTGCCGGGCAAGCGCTGGCTCGAGCAGCGCCTCCGCGAGACCAGCAAGACGGTGCTGCTCGTCAGCCATGACCGAGAGCTGTTGAGCCAGGCGGCGACTCGCGTGGTGACGCTCGAGCCGGGAGCGGCCGGCGCCACCGCCTGGACCCACCCGAGCAGCTTCGCGACCTGGCACGAGGCCCGCGCCGAGCGCAACGCCCGCCTCGAGGAGCAGTTCAAGCGCTGGGACGAGGAGCACGCCAAGCTGCGCCAGCTCGTCCTGATGTACAAGCAGAAGGCGGCCTACAACTCCGACATGGCCGCGCGCTACCAGGCGGCCCAGACGCGCCTGCGCAGGTTCGAGGATGCCGGCCCCCCGGAAAAGGTCGCCCGCGAGCAGCGAGTCCGCATGCGGCTCAGCGGTGGACGCACCGCCAAGCGGGCCGTCGTCTGCGAGCGGCTGGAGCTGCTCGCCCCGGATCCCACAGCCACAGAGGCGGATTCGCTGATGCAGCCGTTCGACCTCGAGGTCTGGTATGGCGAACGGGTCGCCGTCCTCGGCTCCAACGGCTCCGGCAAGTCGCACTTCCTGCGGCTGCTCGCCGCCGGCGGCTCCGATCCTGACGTCGAGCACTGCCCGGTCGGCGACGTGCGACCGCCCAGGGTCCGGCATACCGGCGTCGCACGGCTCGGATCCCGTGTGCGCCCAGGGTGGTTCGCGCAGACGCACGAGCACCACGCGTATGCCGGGCGCACCCTGCTCGACATCCTCCACCGCGGCGACGACCACCGTCAGGGTCGCACCCGCGACGAGGCGGCCCGCGTGCTCGACCGCTACGAGCTCGCGAGATCCTCCGAGCAGACCTTCGACTCGTTGAGCGGTGGGCAGCAGGCGCGCTTCCAGATCCTGATGCTCGAGCTGTCCGGGGCGACCTTGCTGCTGCTCGACGAGCCGACCGACAACCTCGACCTGCACTCGGCGGAGGCGCTCGAGGAGGGCCTCGCGGCGTTCGACGGCACGGTGCTCGCGGTGACGCACGACCGGTGGTTCGCGCGCGGCTTCGACCGGTTCCTGGTGTTCGGCGCGGACGGCGAGGTCTATGAGTCGGACGAGCCGGTGTGGGACGAGACGCGGGTGCGCCGCCGCCGCTGACAGACCGGCCCGATCAGGGGCAGAGCTGCTGCTTCAGGAAGCCGCGTGCCGGGGCGGCCTCCCCGTCGACGTGCAGGGCCTCACGGCTGGTGCGGCCCCACAGCGCGAGATAGAGCTCCACCGCCTCGCCGCGGATCTCGGCGACCGACTCGCCCTCCTCGCCGCGCCCCGCCGACACGACCCCGTCCGACTCCTGCACCCACCACACGGAGCCCGTGTCGGTGGCCCGGATCTGCAGGGGCAGGGGCAGCGCGGTCTGCGGGTCCTCGACCCGTCGCGGCACGAAGAGGTGCAGCAGCTCGTCGACCCCGTCGTCGGCCACGGCGTCGCTGATGTCCGCCTCGATGCCGTGCGCGCGCGCGAGGTCGACCCAGTGGATCGTCGTCTCGTGCAGCTGCCGCCGGATCCAGAAGCCCACCGTGCGGTCGTCCCGGTCGAAGGTCCAGCACTCGGCGGCGGGGTCGACCTCGCGCAGCCGGTCCACCAGCCGGCGGCCGCAGTCGGCATACCACTCGCCCAGGGTCAGGTCCCCCTGCTCCCGCTCGCCCATCGATGGGCGCTCGGTGCCCCGCGTGGCCTCGGCGGCCCACAGGTGCACCCGCCCCAGGTGGTCGACCAGGTCCTCGACCGTCCAGTGGGGGCAGGTGGGGCAGCCGACCTCGGCGGCGAGGTTGGCCCCGTTGGCGGAGATGGCGTCGACGGCGGCCGTGAGGGCCTCGAGGCGCTGCGCTGCATCCATGGCCCCGACCCTAGCCAGTTCGGACGGGGCCGGCCGCCGGTCGGCCGCACTATCGGGCCGGGTGGGCGCTCAGTCCTCGTCGACGTGGTCCGGTCGGATGACGCTGAACACCTCGCCCTGCGGACCCTCCAGCACCGCCAGCTGCCCGAACGGCCCTTCGACGACGTCCATCAGCACCCGCCCGCCGAGGCGCTGGACCGCGGAGACCGTGGCGGTCGGCACGTCGCTCAGGAAGTAGGTCATCCAGTGGGGGCGGAACTGATCGCCGTACTCGTCGCCGATGCGCCCCAGCCCGCACACCAGCCGCCCGTCGGCGGTGACGACCTGGGCGTAGGCGAACGACTCGTCGTCCTCCTCGATCACCTCGTAGGAGTGGCCGAAGACCTCGCCGTAGAAGCCCATCGCCTCCTCGTGGTCGCGGACCATGAGCTCGTTCCAGACGAGCGACCCGTGCTCGTTGTAGCGCTCGGCGCCGACCCCCGGCGCGGCCTGCCACAGGCCGTGATGGGCGCCTGTGGGGTCGACCAGCAGCGCGATCCGCGCCAGGCCGGGGATGTCGGTGGGCCGCAGCAGCTGCTCGGCACCCTGCTCCTGCTCGAGGGTGGCGACACGGTCGGTGTCGTCGACGGCGAGATAGGTCGTCCACACCGCCGGCCACGGCGCGGTCGGCGGCTTGGGGCCGATCCCGGCGACCCGCAAGCCATCGCGCAGCATCAGCAGGTAGGCGTCGGGCCCCTCCTCGACCTCCCACCCGAACAGCGTCGCGTAAGTCCGTGCCGCCGCCCTCGGGTCGTCGCACATCAGGTCCGGCCAGCAGGGCGTGCCGAGCGGCCAGGGGGTCTCGCGGACGGACATGGATGCTCCTCGGTCGGCTGGTCGGGTGGCGTGGACGGTGGCGCAGGGTCCAGTCCAGCAGAGGGACTGCGGCTTGTCAGTCAGTTGCCGCCCGTATGGCGCCGCGCCCTCCCGCTCGCGTGGCTCACGCGTCGAGCTGCTCGCGCACGTGCTCCACGACGCCGCGCATCGCCGCCTCGACCTCGTCCCGGCACCGGTCGAAGTCCGCCGCGTCGCCGTAGTACGGGTCGTCGACCTCCAGCGTCCCCGCCGCCACGGCGTCGTCGTCGAACTCCCGCATCAACCGGACCTTGTCGCGGTCCTGCTCGGTCGGGGCGTGCCGCTGCAGCTCGCGCTCGTGCCCGCGGTCGGCGACGAGGACGAGGTCGCGGTCGGCGTACCAGGCTTGCTGCCACTGGCGAGCGCGGTGGGCGGACCCGTCATACCCGCCGCTGGTCAGCGAGGTGAGGGTGCGCGGGTCGGCGCCGTCACCCTCGTGCCAGCCGCCGGTGCCGGCCGAGTCGACCTCGACACGGTCACCCAGCCCGGCCTCGTCGAGCAGGTGGCGCAGGATCACCTCGCCCATGGGGGAGCGGCAGATGTTGCCCGAGCAGATGACGCAGATGCGGTAGTCGGCCATGCCTACCAGTATCTCGCGGTTGTTTGTGCTGCCCTATTGACACAAAGGCGTGGCAGGCGCACAGTTCTTTGTGTTAAACATCTGGCACAAGCAGGAGGTCGTCATGCTGGCTCTCTATCCCTTGTCCGTCGTGGTCGTCGTGCTGGTCGTCGCCTGCCTCGTGGCCGCGCTGGTCCTCAGCCTCGGCGGGCGCCCGGTGGTCGTCGACGACCATCTCGGACGTCTCCTGCGTGCTCAGGCTCTCGTCCGACGTTCTCGCCTCCTGGCCGTCCTGCTCGGGCTGCTGGCGGTGGTGGGGCTCGCCGCCACGGGCCGCGGTCGGCTGATCGCGACGGCACCGGTGGCCGGGGTGGTCGTCGGCCTGCTCACCCTGGTCCTCGGTCAGCTCTCCATCGGCCGTATGGCGACGGGCCCCGCCGCGGGGCTCGAGCACCGGCGGGTGAGGGACTACGTGCCGCGCGGCCAGGCGGTGGTGTCCGGGATCCTGGCGCTCGCCCTGCTGGCGGCCGTGATCATCGGCCTGCGCCTGCAGGGGACCGACGGGCGGCAGCTGACCTATGCCTGCACGACGCCCGAGGGCTGGGCCGCGAGCGGGGGCTCGAGCCCGTGGTTCGGCTCGTTCTACCTCGCCCCGGCGCTGCTGGTCTGGCTCGTCGGTCTCACCGCCACGGCCTGGGGTCTGCGCCTCGTCGCGGGGCGTCCGCGTGACGGCAGTGACGCCGACCTGGTGCGGGCGGACGACGCGCTCCGACGGTGGTCCGCCGGGGCGCTGGTCGCCGGCGCCGGGCTGGCCTCCGGGGCGCTGGCGGGGCCGGCCCTGCTGACCTCCTGGATGCGTCTGGCCCACGCCGGGGACGGGATGTGCGCGAGCAACCCCTTCGGCGCATCAGGGACCGTCGTCGGTGGCCTCGCCGCCGTTGTGACGGTGCTGACCCTGTGGAGCCTCGTGAGGGTCCTTGCCCCGCACCGGGTCTCGTTGGTGGCACGTCCTGTCACCGGGGTGTCGGCATGAGCGTGGGTCTGCGGGTCGACGCGGGCGACCCCACGCCGCCCTACGAGCAGCTGCGGCGCCAGGTGCTGGTGCACGTGGCGACCGGTGTCGTGACCGAAGGGGCGCGGATGCCGCCCGTGCGGCAGCTGGCCGCCGACCTCGGGGTGGCGGCGGGGACGGTGGCGCGGACCTACAAGGAGCTGGAGGCGTCCGGGATCGTGCGGACGGCCCGCCGCGCCGGGACGACGATCGCCGCGGGTGCCGCCGAGCTCGCTCGCTCGTCGCTGGCCGTGGCCGACTCGGGGCCCGGGGTGGACGAGCTGGCGCTGGGTTTCGTGGCGACGGCGCGCGCGGCGGGGGCAGACGACGCGGCCATCGAGGCGGCCGTGCGCTCCGCCCTCTCGCGCCCCTGACCTCCCACCCCGCGCCCCCGCACAATGACCCCGATCGTGAGGGTTCCTTCCAGCATTCTTGGACGAGACGCTCACGATCGTGGCGGGGGCGGGGGACGTGCGCGGGGGCACGTGCGCGGGATCAACCGAGTCGGAGCTCGCGCCCCAACCCCGCCACGGCGTCCTCGCGGTGGCTCACCATCACCAGCGTCCGCCCCTCGCGCGCGGCGAGCAGGTCGTCGAGCACCTCGGTGGCGGTGGCGTGGTCGAGGTGGGCGGCGGGCTCGTCGAGCAGCATCACGGGCCGCCCCGACAGGACCGCGCGAGCCAGCCCGAGGCGGGCGCGTTCGCCGCCGGAGACGCCGCGGTGGCCGGTGCCGAGCATCGTGTCGAGCCCCTCGGGCAGCCCGCGCAGCCACCCGCCGAGCCCGGCGCGCTCCAGGGCCGCGGTCACCTCGTCGTCCGTGGCGGACGGGCGGGCGAGACGGAGGTTCTCGCGCACGGTCGACGCAAAGACGTGCGGCTCGTCGTCCAGCACCGCGACCCGCGCGCGCAGCGACTCGACGGACGCGGACCGGCTGTCCAGGCCGTCGAGGCGATAGCTCCCGGACGCCGGGTCGAGGTGGGTCGCGAGCACGGCGAGCAGCGTGGACTTGCCGGCGCCGTTGGGCCCGGTGATCACCACGGACTCGCCGGGCTCGATGGCGGCGGTGACGGGTCCGACGGCGTCGCGGTCCGCCGTCCAGCGCGCCGTCACCTCGTCCAGAGCCAACCGCGGCGGTATGCCGGAATCCCCTGGCGCCTCGACGGATCCGTGCACTCCGAGGGGCGCGTCCTGGGCGAGGAGGCGGTCGAGGCGGACCCGGCTCCCGTCGGCGCGGGCCCAGGCGCCCATGGCGTCCGGCAACGGCGTGAACGCATCGGCCGCCGCCACGGGGGTCAGCACGAGCAGGGCCGCGATGGCGTCGTTGAACCCGCCCGCCACCAGCCCATGTGCGTGCACCGCCATCGCGACCGTGCCTGCGCCGCAAGCGATCCCGGTGAGTGCCATGCCGAGGGCTCGTCCCCGCGCCCGCCGGGCGTTGGCCGCGGCCAGCCGGGCCTGCGCGTCCTGGATCCACACGCCCGACGCGGAGGTCGCCCCGATCGCCTGCAGCTCCAGCGCATTCGCGGTGACCAGGCCGGCGACGCGGGTCACCTCGGCGCGGGCGTCGAGCCAGTCCCGTTGCGCCGCGCGCTCGCTCGCGAGGACGAGCCACGCCACGAGCCCGCACGCCACGAGCACGGCGGCGACGATCACCGCCCCGACATAGCTGAACAGCGCCGTCGCCAGCACCGTCAGCAGCCCCGCGACGAGGGATCCGAGCACGGGGACGACGACGCGGATCTCGGCATACACGCGGTCCTCGAGATCGTCGACCGCGCCGCCCAGGACCTCGCTGCGCGAGCGCCGCCCGAGCCGGGCGGGCGTGAGCGGCACGAGCGCGTCGTAGGCCGCGACCCGCTGCTCCGCCAGGTCGCCCAGCGCGGCGTCGTGCGACCGCACCCGCTCCCAGTAGCGGAACACCGGCCGCGCCATCCCGAACGCCCGCACCGCCACGATCGCCGCCATCAGCGTGAGGATCTGCGGCCGGTGGGAGGCGGCGACGATCAGCCAGCCGGAGGTCGTGGTGAGCGCGATCCCGCTGGCGGTGGCCAGCCCGCCGATGATCGCGGAGCCCCGGATGCCGGGGGGCGTTCGCCATACCGAGCTCATCGCGCGACCTCCTGGGCGACGGGGGAGAGGGTGACGTGCTGGTCGGCGTGCGCGACGAGACTGGGGCGGTGAGTGACGACGACGACCGCCCGGTCGCGCGCGAGCGAGCGCACGACGTCGTCGATCAGGGCGGTGGACGTGGGGTCGAGGTGGGCGGTGGGTTCGTCGAGCGCGACGAGCGGCGCCGACGAGAGCAGGGCCCGCGCCACCCCGAGGCGGGCGCGCTGCCCCGCCGACAGCCCGAACCCGTCGTCCCCCAGCGGCGTCCCGAGCCCATCCGGCAGCCGGCGCACCAGGTCCTCCAGGCCGACCTGCCGCAGCGCCGACCACAGACGGTCGTCGGTCGCCTCGTCGGTCGCGTCGCCGGCGAGGGTGAGGTTGCTGCGGATCGAGCCGGCGGTCAGGAACGGGCGCTGGGTCACGAGGTGCGAGGCGATGGGGGAGGCCTGGCCGGTGGTGGGTTCGCGCAGCCCGCAGAGCAGCTCGAGGGCCGTGGTCTTGCCCGTGCCGGACGGGCCGGTCACCACCGTCAGGCCGCGGGGGACGCGCAGGGTGAGGTCGCGGAGCACGTCGCGGCCGGTCCCGGGGTAGCGATAGGCGACGTCCTCCAGCCCTGCCTCCCACCCTCGTCGACTGGTCAGCTCTGGACCCACTCGTCGACTGCTCAGTTCCGGACGGGTTGGGGTGTGGGCATCTGACCGGTCGGTGGGGGTGGGGGACGTCGACGTCAGGATGTCCTCGAGCGCCTGCGCCCCGTCCGCGGCCGCGTGGAACTCCTGCCCCACCCGCCGGATCGGCCAGTACGCCTCGGGCGCCAGCAGGATCGCCGCCAGGCCCGGCCCCAGCTCGATCGAGCCCCAGGTCAGGCGGATCCCGACCGACACGGCCACCAGCGCGACCGAGATCGTGGCGAGCAGCTCCAGCGCCGCGGAGGACAGGAAGGCCAGCTTCAGCGTCGCCACGGTCGCGGTCCGGTGCCGCTGCGAGACCTCGCGGATCGTCGCGCTCTGGCGGCTCGCCCGGCCGTATGCCGAGAGCGTCGGCAGCCCGCGCATCATGTCCAGGAAGTGCCCCGCGAGGGCGGCCATCGCGCGCCACCGCCGGTCCGAGGCGTCGGCGGTCGCCTTGCCGATCAGCGCGGCGAAGACCGGCAGCAGCGGCAGCGTCAGCACCACGATCAGCGCCGACCACAGGTCCACGAACGCCAGCGTCACGACGGCCAGCACCGGCAGCACGGCGGCGGCCACGAGTGCGGGCAGGTAGCGCGCGACATACGTCTCGACGCTGGTCGCCCCCTGGGTGGCGAGGGTCTGGGCCGCGGCCGGCTCGGGTCGCTGGTCGGCGGACCGGGCCAGCCACGTGCGCAGCAGCAGCGTGCGCAGGCCGGCGCTGACCTCGGTGCCGGCCCAGGACGAGACGAGCTCGGTCGCGCCGGTGAGCAGGGCGCGCACCACGAGCACGGCGGCCAGGAGCCCGAGGGGTCCCCACAGGGCCGTATGCCGTGCCACCGCCACCACGACCGCCGCCACCGCGAAGGCCTGCACGATGGCCGCGACGCCCTGCGCCACCCCGATGGCGCCGAGGGCCAGGACGGGTCGGCGGGCACCGGGCAGCAGCCGTAGCAGGCGGGAGTCGAACGGCTTCACGTGGTCGTGCTCCTCGTCGTCTCATCCCCCACGACGATCGTGAGGGTCTCGCCCAACATCGTTGGACGAAACCCTCACGATCATCGGGAGGTGCGGGCGGACCCGGCGGACCCGGCGGACTCAGCGGTCGCGGTGCGCTCCGCCGACCTCGCCTGCCGCCACGTGCTCGGCCTCCAGCTCGCCCACCTCGCGCGGCTCGTGCGCGGGCGGGATGTGGTGGGTGGAGATGCGCTTGCGGAAGATCCAGTAGGTCCACGCGGTGTAGGCGAGCACGATCGGCGTGAAGACCACGGCGGCGCCCGTCATGATCTTGAGCGTCAGGTCGGTGCTGGCGGCGTTCTCGTGGGTGAGGCTCCAGGCCGGGTCGGTCGAGGAGGGCATCACGTCGGGGAACAGCGCGGTGAACAGCGCCCACACGGCGAGCGCGATCGCGGCGGCGGTGCCGGTGAAGGCCAGCCCGTCACGGCCGAGGCGCGTCATGAGCAGGCCCACGACGAGCGCCACGGCGGCGAGGACCGCGAGGATCCACGAGCCGGTGTTGCCGGTCAGCATCATCACCCAGACGAGGAAGACGACGGCGACGACGGCCGCGGCGATGCCGACCTTCCAGGCGAGGGCCCGCGCCTCCTCGCGGATCTCGCCGCTCGTCTTGAGCGCGACGAAGACCGCACCGTGGGTGAGGAAGAGCAGCAAGGTGGTCACGCCGCCGAGCAGCCCGAGCGGGTTGAGCAGGGTGAACAGGTTGCCGGTGTACTCCTTGTCGGCGTTGATCGGGACGCCCGCCACGATGTTGGCGAACGCGACGCCCCACAGCAGCGCGGGCAGGAACGAGCCGACGATGATGCACAGGTCCCAGTTGCGACGCCACTGGTCGTCGTCGCGCTTGTGGCGGTACTCGAAGCCCATGTTGCGGATGATCAGGGCGACCAGGATCAGCAGCAGCGGCAGGTAGAACCCCGAGAACAGCGTGGCGTACCAGTGCGGGAAGGCCGCGAAGGTGGCGCCGCCCGCCGTGAGGACCCACACCTCGTTGCCGTCCCAGTGCGGGCCGATGGTGTTGAGCAGGACGCGGCGGCGGTTGTCGGTGTCGAGCTCGTCGCGGCCCTTGCCGAGGATCGGCAGGAGCATGCCGACGCCGAAGTCGAAGCCCTCGAGGACGAAGTAGCCGGTCCACAGGACGGCGATGAGGATGAACCAGATGACGGTGAGTTCCATGGTGTCTCTCCAACGTCCTCAGTAGGCGAAGACGAGGGGCTTGTCCTCGCCGCTCTCGGCCGGGGTGTCGGTGTCGGCCGGCTCCGCGCCGACGCGGGTGTACTTCAGGAAGAGCTTGACCTCGACGACCATCAGCGCGCCATACAGCAGCGTGTAGACGGCCATCGAGACGAGCACGGACCAGGCGGGCACGGACGGGCTGACGCCGTTGGCCGTCGTCATCTCGCCGAAGACGATCCACGGCTGGCGACCCACCTCGGTGAAGATCCAGCCGAACGAGATCGCGAACACCGGCAGCAGCGGGCTCCAGATCACGACGTGCCGCCACCAGCGGCCGCTCGGCGGGGTCGTGCCCTTGCGGGTCGCCCACAGCGCCAGCGCCGAGAGCGCCATCGACACGAAGCCGACGCCCATCATCAGGCGGAAGGTCCAGTAGGTCGTCGGGATGTTGGGCACGTAGTTGGTGGCCTTGTCCGCCGTGCGGGCGTTTCCGGCATACCTCTGCTGGTAGTCGGCCTGGACGTCGCGGATGCCCTTGACCTCGCCGCCGAACGACCCGGTCCCGAGGAAGCTGAGCAGGCCGGGGACCTCGATGACGCGGGTGGCGTTCTGCCCGTCGAGGGAGCCGATCGTCAGGATCGAGAACGGCGCGGACTTCTCCGTGTGGTAGAGGCCTTCGGCGGCCGCCATCTTCATGGGCTGCACCTCGGTCATGACCTTGCCCTGCAGGTCGCCGGTGACGACGACGCCGAGCGAGGCGACGAGGGAGACGATCGCGCCGACGCGGACGGCCTTGCGGTACATCTCGCGGTCACGGTCGGCGATCGGGCCCCGCCGCAGGTAGTGCCACAGCGCCACGCCGACGACGACGGCGCCGCCGGTCATGTAGGAGCTGAGGATCACGTGCGGGAAGGTCACGAGCTGGACCTTGTTGACCAGCACCGCGACGAAGTCGGCCATCTCGGCGCGCCCCGACTCGGGGTTGAACCGGTAGCCGACGGGGTTCTGCATGAACGAGTTGGCGGCGAGGATGAAGTAGGCGGACAGCACGGTGCCGATGTGGACGATCCACATCGTCCACGCGTGCAGCCGCTCCGGGATCCGGCCCCAGCCAAAGATCCACAGGCCGAGGAAGGTTGACTCGAGGAAGAACGCGAGCAGCGCCTCGAACGCCAGCGGGGCGCCGAAGATGTCGCCGACGAACCGCGAGTAGTCCGACCAGTTCATCCCGAACTGGAACTCCTGGACGATGCCCGTCACCAGGCCGAGCGCGAAGTTGATCGTGAAGAGCTTGCCGAGCCACTTGGTGAGCCGCAGGTACTCGGGCTTGCGGGTCCGCACCCAGGCGGTGTGGTAGCCGGCGACGATCGCCGACAGGCCGATGGTGATCGGCACGAAGAGGAAGTGATAGACGGTGGTGATGGCGAACTGCCATCGCGCAAGGTCCAGGTTGTCCATGACATCTCCGGAGGTCAGACCTTTGGGTTACCCGTCGAGCCTACTCAGAGCAGGACATGCGCCCGACCCGGTCCGGGGTTCGCAACCCGCCCGTGACCTGCGGTTTTAGGCAACATCAGCGTTGTGCAAATCGGCAGTGACGCCGTATGCCGGTCCGCCCGTGAGGTATTCGCGAACGGCGTCATCGCGGCGCCGACCCCGCCTCACGCCGCTTGTGACAGACTTCACAAGCTCAGGACCGTATGCCGATCCGGCCGCCGGTCAGGGTGTTTCACCCCATCACTCATTCGACGGAGAGCGTCGGTTCGGCCAACTCCCGGCACCCTGCAGCATCCGACACCGGCCTCGTGGCTCCGTCGGTCTGCCGAGCTGCGCGGAATGGCCCGTTGTCAGGGGCGGGCCTTCTCGGTTCTCGCAACACCCAGGGATGGGAGTTGTTGGACCGTGTCGATCTCGGAGTGGAAGCAGGCGTCCGTCATACGGCCGACGACCCTCAGCTGGGGTAGCCCTCGGGGTTGCCGGACTGCCAGCGCCAGGTGTCGGCGCACATGTCGTCCACCGTCTTGGTGGCGTGCCAGTCGAGCTCGGCGTTGGCGCGGGACGGGTCGGCGTAGGACGCGGCGATGTCGCCGGGGCGGCGCGGGGCGACCTTGAACGGCAGCTCGCGACCCACGGCGCGGCTGAAGGCCGCGAGCATCTCCTTGACCGAGGTGCCGTGGCCGGTGCCGAGGTTCCAGGTGGACACGGGGTCGCTGACCTCGCCGAGGCGGCGCAGCGCGGCGACGTGGCCCGCGGCGAGGTCCTCGACGTGGATGTAGTCGCGCAGACCCGTCCCGTCGGGGGTGTCGTAGTCGTCGCCGAAGATGTTGAGGTGCTCGCGCCGCCCGACGGCGACCTGGGCGATGAAGGGAACGAGGTTGTTGGGGATGCCCTGCGGGTCCTCGCCGATCGTGCCGGACGGGTGGGCGCCCACGGGGTTGAAGTAGCGCAGCAGCGCGATCCGCATCTGCGGGTCCGCGACCGCGACGTCGCGCAGGATCTGCTCGATCATCACCTTGGTCCAGCCATAGGGGTTGGTCGCCGAGGTCGGGAAGTCCTCCTTCATCGGGACGGGCGCATCCTCGCCGTACACCGTTGCGCTGGAGGAGAACACGAGCTTCTTGACGCCATGGCGCTGCATCGCCCGCACGAGGGAGAAGGTCGAGCCGAGGTTGTTCTCGTAGTACTCGAGCGGCTTCTCGACGGACTCTCCGACGGCCTTGAAGCCCGCGAAGTGGATGACCGCGTCGAACCGCTCCGTGGCAAAGAGGTGCTCGGTCTTGTCCCGGTCGGTCAGGTCGAAGCCGTGCACCTCGATCGGCTGCCCCGCGAGGGCCTCGAGCCGGGCCATCACGGACGGCTTGGCGTTGGAGAAGTTGTCGACCACGACCACGTCGTGACCGGCGGCAAGGACCTGGAGGGTGGTGTGCGAGCCGATGTAGCCGGCGCCACCGCTGACGAGAACGCGCATGCTCCCCACCCTAGGGGTCCCGCCTACGAGCACGCTGTGGGACGGGTCGCACGCCGCCGAGCGATAGGGCTAAGGTTTGCCTAACTTAGGTAAGCCTTACCGACGATTGGACCTCTCGTGCCCCTGACCCGCCGTTCCCTGCTGGTGCTCACCTCCGCGACGCTCACCTCGGCCGTCACCCTCGCGGCCTGCGGCTCCGGCGCCGGCTCCACGAGCTCCGGCTCCGCCTCCGCCGGCGGCGCGACGTCCGGGGCTACGTCCCAGGGCGCCGCCGAGCCGGGCGCCTTCCCGGTGACCATCAAGCACGCCTTCGGCGAGACCACGATCAGCAAGGAGCCGACCAAGGTCGCGACCGTGGGCTGGGTCGACCAGGACATGGCCGTCTCGCTCGGGGTGGTGCCGGTGGGCGCGACCGCGATGACGTGGGGCGGCAATGCCGGGAAGTCCACCGACTGGTTCGACGCGGCCGTGGCGAAGCTGGGCGGCAAGGCCCCCACGCGCTATGACGACACGGACGGCATACCGGTCACCGAGATCGCCACGCTGGCCCCGGACGTCATCCTGGCCACCAGCTCCGGCCTGACCAAGGCGGACTACGACAAGCTGTCCAAGATCGCGCCGGTCGTCGCCCAGCCGGGTGCCCCGTGGGTGACGCCGTGGACGACCTCGCTGGAGACGGTCGGCAAGGCCCTCGGCCGCCCCTCCAAGGCCACCGCCGTCCGCGCGCAGACCGACAGGGTCGTCGCGGACGCCAAGGCGGCCCACCCCGAGCTCGCCGGCAAGACCATGGTCTTCGCCTACCTCACCACGACCGACCTGTCGCAGATCGGCATCTACGGCAAGGAGGACAACCGGGTCCGCGCCCTGGAGGCCTTCGGCCTGAGGAGCGCTCCGATCGTGAGCTCCGCGGTCAAGCCGGGCCAGTTCTACGGCAACGTCTCCGCCGAGCAGGCCTCGACCATCCAGTCCGACGTGCTCCTGTCGTATGCCGAGAAGCCCACCGACATCGCGGCGTTCACGGCCAACCCGCTGATCGGCCAGATCCCGGCGCTGAGGTCGGGGCACGCCTATGCCGAGGTGGACAAGCAGATCGGCCTCTCGGTCACCAACCCCAGCCCGCTGTCCATGCCGGTCATCGTCGACAAGTACCTCCCCGGCGTGGTCAAGGCCGTCAAGGGCGCATGAGTCGCCCCGCCCCGGCGACGACCGCGCGAGCCCTCGCCCCGCCGGGCGTCCGCCTCCCGGCGGCCGCGCGGGCCCTCACCCCGTTGTTGCTCCTGCTGGTCGCGCTCGCGGCGTCGCTGCTCGTCGGCTCGCGCGCGGTGGCGCCGAGCGCCCTGATCGACGCCGCCCACCCCCTGCACGCCATCGCGATGGCCCGGGTCGACCGGACGGTGCTCGCCGTCGTCGTGGGGGCGGCGCTCGGGTTGTCGGGGACCTGCTTCCAGGGGCTGACCCGCAACCCCCTGGCGGACCCCGGCATCCTCGGGGTCTTTGCCGGGGCGTCCCTCGCGATGGTGGTGGCGATCAGTGTCCTCGGGGTGTCGGCACCGGCCGTGCACGTGACGGCGGCGTTCGTCGGCGCGGCGGTCGCCGCGGTCGTGGTCCACCTGCTCGCCGCCGCCTCCCGCGGCGGCCTGCGCCCTGGGTCGGTCACCATCGCCGGCGCCGCCGTGACCGCCGCCCTCACCTCGATCTCGACGGCCCTGCTGCTGGGGGACCGCGGGACGCTGCAGGCCTACCGCTTCTGGCAGGTGGGGACGATCGGTGGGCGGGACCTCGGCCTGCTCGGCGTCGTCGGCCCGCTGCTCGTCGTCGGCGCTCTGTTGTCCCTGGTGCTCGCCCGGCGCCTTGACGCGCTGGCGCTCGGCGACGACGCCGCCGCCGCCCTCGGCACCCACCCGACCCGCGCACGCTGGGCCGTCGGGGCGGTG
>ERZ501016.294-NODE-294-length-16712-cov-4.065678_pt1 | contig 16712 bp, 18 predicted proteins | sample MGYA00248889_ERZ501016 | MGnify/ENA primary metagenome ERZ501016 (study PRJEB25958, sample SAMN03398594) | human skin metagenome | study: EMG produced TPA metagenomics assembly of the Human Skin Microbiome Metagenome (human skin metagenome) data set. | reverse complement strand
ACCTCCAGAGGCGAGAGTCGAATTTACACCGCCTGTTTACGATCCGCCTGCGTGACCAGGTAGGCGCGGGCTGCGCCCAGCCACTTCTCGGCCACGATCAGGTGGGGGTGGTGGCGTTGTTTCAGGGCGTTCATGCCGTTCTCGATGTGGCGTTCGACGTGGCGCACGCCATTCAGGCCGTTCTCGTTCTCGATTTCAATGAGGGTGTTCAGCATGGCGGTGGGGTGGACGTGACCGACTCGGATGCTTTCGGCGATGGTGTCAAAGGCACGCATGGTTGAACTCCTTCCAGCAGGCGCTGCGAGGTGAGAGAATTTCGTGTGGCAAGGGATTTCTCCGAACTGATTACGATGGTAGCAGATCGCCATGCGAGTTTCAAGAAGTTCGCCCGGTTCATTCTGTATTGACCGTAGCGAAAAGCGGTGTTACACTCCAACCAAGGCTGCCCGATTCTGCTCAGACGCAAATCAAGGAATCTCGGTCACAGTCTCAGGCGGCACGCCTTGGCAAAAGTGCCTGGAAACAACGTCCAGCACGCCACCCACAGACGTAACGCCGCAGCAACAGGAGGTGAATATGAAACTGCACGAAAGACTCCGCGAACTGCGTAGCGAACGCGGGCTGCGGCTCAAGGACGTGGCGGAAGTCGCTGACATCAGCGTCCCGTACCTGAGTGACCTGGAACGCGGACGCACCAACCCCAGCCTGGAAACCCTCCAGACCCTGGCCGGCGCGTACCAGATCACCGTTCACGACCTTCTCGAAGGCGTGGAATTCTACGGGGACAGCACCGAGGGCGCACTGCCCAAGGGCCTGTCCGACCTGATCGCCGACCCCACCCTGGGGCCGCAGATCACGCCCGACTGGGTGCGTACCCTGTCCCGCATCGAGCTGCGCGGCAAACGCCCCCGCGACAAGCAGGACTGGTACGAAATCTACCTGCACCTGAAACGCATCCTGAACTGAGCACCATTAACCAGCCAAGCGTCAGCCCCAGCCTCGAAAGCCAGGGGCTGATGCCATTGAGGCTCAATTGACCCTGTTCAATCCGCGGGCCGGAGGTGGTTGCGCGTCAGGAACAAGGTGCCCGCTCCCCACGCCCCGCCCACCAGGGCCAGGGCGAAGGCCAGCGGCGCGTAACTGAGGCTGGCCGCAAAGGCACTGAGGCCCAGCAGGGCACCCACGGCATCCGGCACCGGCAGGTGGAAGCGGTGCGCCACGGCCCGCCCCGCGTCGTACACACTGACGCTGAGTCCCGTGGCGATCAACAGGGCAGCGATGGCGGTCGCCACCAGGGCCGGCCCCAGCAGACCTGTCAGACCGAAGATCATGGCCGGAATGGTCAGGGCCGAGAGGATCAGCACGCCCAGCGCCAGGGTTCGCATGGGGGCGTGCCGTTGCCGCCGTGCCAGTCTGGGAGCCGCCCCGGCCAGGAAAAGCAGCAGCAGCAGCCCGCCGGTGAGCGCCACGAAAATCTGCGGCCACGCCGCCGCGCCCAGCCACCCCAGCACGGGCCGGAAGGCCGCCGCCGTGGCCAGGCTCAGATCGCTGACGGGCCGGGTCTGAATGGCTTCACGATCCCCTGGGGCGTGACCCAGCAGGGCATTCACGTGCCCCCTGACCTGCGCCCCCTCCTCGCGGTGAACGTCACCCAGCAGGGTCACGACCTCGCCCCTGACGTCGGCACCAGGCAGCAGGTGCACGTTCCCGCCAATGGCGATGACATTTCCCTGCACCTGGCCACTGACGGTCACGTTCTGGCCGATACTCAGGCCGTTCGCGCCGCCCGCCACGTTGTACAGTGCCGGAATGGTCAGAATGGCCGACAGGGCGAACGCTCCCGCCCCCGCCGTTCGCAGGGCCGGAGTGGGCCGCCAGGTGATGATGACGCTAGTGATCAGTAGCAGGGCCAACCCCACTCCCGCCAGCGGGGAAACCTGCGTCAGCAGCGTGCGCAGCACCACCGCCCCCGCGGCCAGGTTAGGCCACGCGGTGGTGACCGCCAGCAGTGTCAACCCCACCAGCAACGCCTCCACCAGCACGAACGGCGCGGGATTCTGCGGCCCCGGCCCCCCCAACGAGCGGGGAATGGGCGTGCCGGACATGACATTCAGGGCCTGCCAGGTCGTCGGGGTGGGCCGTTGATCGGCTACCGGAATGACTTGCTGCGGCACCTCCATAACAGGGGGCACCTGCATGACAGGGGAGAGATCTGTTTGAATTCGCTGAATGACGCTGGCAGCGACAGACGGCACAGATGGTGCTGAAGCCGCTTCCTGCAACGCCTGACTTGCCCGCAGATCAGCCTTAACGGCCGCCGTCACGGAGCGCGGCATGGACGGAGGGGACAACGTGCGCCCCAGTCGAATCTCTGCCGTGACTGCTGCCGCCACAGAATGCGGCATGGCGGGCGTCTGACTTAATTGCTGAGCGGCCCGAATGTCCCCTGTGACTGCGGCAGCGACGGACTGGGGAATCCGGGGCGCTGGAAGTGCCTGGGCCGCCTGAATGTCTGCCACAACCTCCCGCGCCACGGAATGCGCCGGGCTGGGCGGCTGAAGCATGGACGACAGGTGCACGGCCTCGCTCACCTCTGCCGCCACGGAGCGAGGGAGCGCCGGCACGGCCAGCTTTGACGCCAGGGCAATGTCCGCGGCCACCTCACCGGCGACGCTGCGTGGCATGGGCGGGTTGGGGCCACTCAGGAGCATCACGGCACGGTGCAGGGCCTGCCGGGTCGCCTGCACGTCCGGGTTGCCGTTCTGGGCGTTCAGCAGCGCCTGCTCGTCGGGTTCCAGGGGTTCCTCGACTTCACGGTGCAGCAAGTCGAGCAGGGATTCCCCTGCTTCCGTCTGCAAGTTGCGCCAATCTCCCCTCATACAATCCCTTTACGTCAAAAGGCCACTCAAGGTTCCCAGAAGATGCCTAGATGATTCCCTGATGCTCACCTGACAGGTGCGAGGTAATCCCCGCTCTTGCCGCCCGTCTTACTCAGGAGGCGCAGCCCCGTGATCTCGATGGCCTTGCTGGCCGCCTTCAGCATGTCGTACACGTTCAGCGCCGCCACGCTCGCCGCCGTCAGGGCCTCCATCTCCACCCCGGTCGGCGCAGTCGTCTTGACCGTCGTCACGATATGCACTCCGGCTTCTTCCAGCGTCACCTGCACGTCCGCGCCCGTCACCGGAATGGGGTGGCACAGCACGATCAGATCAGCCGTCTTCTTGCTCCCGGCCAGGCCGGCCAGCCGCGCCACCGTCAGCGGATCGCCCTTCGGGCTGGTGCCGGCCTCCAGTGCCGCCCGCGCTTCCGGCGGCAACACCACCCACACCTCCGCCGAGGCGGTGCGCGTGGTGGGTGCCTTCCCCGATACGTCCACCATGCGCGGCAGACCCTCACGGAAGTGCGTCAGTTCAGGGGCCACCTCAGGAACGTCCGGCATCACTCCTCCGGCAACTCCAGGTCTTTCAATGCCGCAAAAGGATTTTGCTTGGCGTGCACTTTCCCTTCCGGGATGCCCAGCTCATCGTCGATTTCTTCTATGGGCACCTGCGCCATGTGCTCGCACGGCCCCTCGTTCAGGTCGTGCCCGCACACCTGGCATAAGCCCTTGCAGTCCGGCGCGTGCAGCACACTGAGCGGCGCGGCCAGCAGGCTCGTTTCCGCCAGATAACCGCTCAAGTCCAGATCCGGGTCGCCGAATATCAGGATTTCCTCGCCGGACTCGGCTTCGTCCAGGTAAGGGATATCCACCGACGGGTCGTACTTGAGCAGCGTACCCAGTTTCAGTTGCAGCGGCACTTCCACGTCCCGCAAGCAACGCGCACACTCCATGATCAGGGTGGGCGTAAAGGTGCCCTGCAGGTACATTTCATCGTTGCCCAGCGAGTTCACGTCTACCCTGAATTTTGCGGGCCTGGCGAAGCGCAGGGTCTGGCGCTGTTTGCCCTGCCAGTATTCGAGGTGATCCAGTTCACCCGCAGCGTGCGCGTCATCGCTGGAGCGCAGGAGCGATCCCAGGTGAATCCGAGGTTGGTCATTCATAACTTTCATTCTAGGGTTCCTTTCAAGACCTGCCCCAGAAACAAGCAGGAAAGGTGAAGCGAATAGCACTTGGGTTCTCTATCCGGAGTTGTGAATTGCCCCGGTCATTTACCGTCGTTGGTTTAACTCCCGAGCCAGGACAGAAGAGGGAAAATTCCATCTAGCGAGTCGTCGTAAAAATTCAGGAACAGGGTAGGAGAGGCGCCAGTAGAAGTAATTGATGAACTCCACCAGGGCAAAGACTCCCAGGCCTACTGACCACGCCAGCTGAACCTGATCAAACCAGATCACCACAGGGACAACCAGAAGCAGCGCGGCATTCAGCAGACGTAATCCCCGGTATGTTTGCCGGATGTTCCTGGTGTTCGCAGATGAACCGGCCTGGAGGCGTAACCAGCGGTTCAGCCAGTAAGCGGAGCCTTGCAGCAGTAGAAATTCCAGCAGCAAAAAGGGATAAAGGACGCCAGGGCCAAAAGGTGTCCCGGCCCGCTGCTGGAAATGCAGGTAGAGCGCAGCAAAGACCAGCACGCTGGCTGCTTCTCCGGTGGTCAGGCTCAGGAAACGGCGGGCCAGAGCACGTTTAATTGAGCCTGAGTTGCCCATTACTCCTCGTCGTCCTTCTCGCCCTTCTTGCCTTTCTTGTAGGGGCCTTTTTCCTTCCATTTCAGGCGCACTGGCACGCCGGCCAGGGCCAGATCCTCACGGATGCGGTTTTGCAGGAAGCCCTCGTAGGCGCGGGTGACGAAGTCGGCGCGGTTGCAGAAGATGGCGAAGGTGGGCGGCGCGGTTTCCACCTGGGTCATGAAGTACATCTTCAGTGGTTTGCCGTGGAAGTTGGGCACGCGCTGCTTCATCTGCCACACTTCCAGCCAGCGGTTCAGTTCGCTGGTGCCGATGCGGCTCTGCCATTTCTCGTGCAGTTTCATGGCCTCGGCCAGCATGTCGTGAATGCCGTAGTCGTTGATGGCGCTGGTGTACACGCGCGGCGCAAAGCTGATGTGATGGAGTTTCTGGTTAATGTCCTTCTCGGTGCGTTTGAGTTCCTCGTCGGGCACCAAGTCCCACTTGTTCACGACGACAATCACGGGTTTGCCGCTGTCGTACGCGAGGTTGGCGAGCTTCAATTCATGGTCGCCCAGGTCAGTGGCGTTGATGACCAGCCAGATGATGTCGCTGCGCTCGATGGCGGCCTGACTGCGCTGAATGGCGTAATCCTCGATGGCAGTGTCGGGCTTTTTGCGAATCCCGGCGGTGTCCACCAGCACGAACCGCTGCCCGCCGTAGTCCCACTCCACGTCCAGACTGTCGCGGGTGGTGCCCGGCACGTCGGCCACGATGGCGCGGTCGGACTGCGTAATGGCGTTGAGCAGGCTGCTTTTGCCCACGTTGGGCCGCCCGATCAGGCTAATGCGAATGGGGGCGATGTCCGGCACGTCCTCGGTGTCCTCGGGGAGGTGCCCCATGATCCTGTCCATCAGGTCGTCCAGTCCCCGGGCGTGCTCGGCACTGATCGCGACGGGGTCGCCGAAGCCCAGGCCCCACAACTCGGCCATGTAAACTTCGTGTTTCTGGCTGTCGATCTTGTTCGCGGCGACGATCACGGGCTTGCCCAATTTCCGCAGCCAGTCGGCCACCTCGTAATCAGCGGCGGACAGCCCCTCGCGGGGGTCAAGGACGAACACCACGGCGTTCGCGCCCTCCATGGCCCACTCGGCTTTCTCGCGGATGGCTTCCTCCCACTCGTCCCCGCTCCACAGCCCGCCCGTGTCGATCAGGGTAATACGGTGGTTGTGGTACAGCATCAGGCCTTCCTTGGCGTCTCGGGTCACGCCGGGAAAGTCGGCCACCACCGCTTCGCGGCGGCCAATGAGACGGTTGAACAGGCTGGACTTGCCGACGTTGGGTCGGCCCACAATGGCGACTTTATGCATGACAGAACTCCACGCCCAGAGGGCGGCGAACAAAGTGAGTAGGAGAAGATGCACCCAAACGGAAGTCTGTAGGCGCATCCGGTTCATGAGCCGGAGGACTGGAGTATGGGTGCATTTTTTGGACGCTCCTTCACGGTGTCGGTCATCACTGCGTCTAGTGAATCCCGCCGAAAGCCTCTTGCCACGCTGGCTTGAGGCACAGAATCGCCAGTGTAACGCAGTGAAGCTGATGCCGCATGAGCACCAGGAAAATCAACCCGTGACGCGCCCCACCATGACGGCCCAGCCCAGGTGTTCACGCTCCCAGTTCAAGTAATTCACGCGCCCCTCCTGCACTTTCTGGAGCACTTCGACAAGATTTGGATGTTCGGGGTTCTCTGCGGCCCACCGACTTACGGCGCTCCACATCAGGCTGGTGTAGTGATCCCAGTCGTCCGTGCTGGAGACGCTCAGGCCAATCAGTTCAAGCCCCGCCGCGCTGAATTGCTCGTATCGTTCAGGCAGGATAGCAAGTTCCTGCCAGCCGTGCTTTTCAAGTGTTTCTTGTGGCATGGGTTCATTGAGAATCACGTCCCCGATGATTATCACGCCACCGGGTTTCACGTGGTCACGCATCCAAGCCAGCGCCTCGCTGAAGGTTCCGAGGGCAAACGTCGCGCCGAGGCAAACCACCACGTCATAACTGGCGATTTTCACCGGGAAGTCCAGGGCTTTCCCCTCCCAGAACGAGAGTCGTTCACTCAACCTCTGCGCCTGCGCGGCTTCCCTGGCCTCCTGCACGAACGCTGGGTTCGGTTCCAGGCCCACACCCCGGATGTCCCATTGCCGCGCCCACTGCCGTAAAAGTGCCCCTTTGCCACTCCCGACATCCAGGACACTCAGACCGTCACGCAGGCCGGCGTAAGCGGCGACTTTCTCCAGTTTCTCGGGGCTGATGGGGTTCAGGATGTCGCGCTCCTGCTCCACGATGGCGAAGAACTCAAGGAAATTCATTGAGGCTCAGCGTAAACGTCGCCTGAGTTCGGGGCATCCGTCGGGTGGCTTACGGCACGTGCTTCAGCAGTAACGGTGGGGTTTCGGGACGCGGACACTGACCCTGCCGGTGCGTCCGCCGTTGCAGCGGGAACCGTACTTGACGCGCCACTCGTTCTTGGCCTGCCGGATGCTCCGATAACCGTTATTGAATTTCAGCATTACGCGCAGTGTTCACCATTTCTGTCCGCCCAGTGTCAGAAAAAAGCGCAGAAAAGCTCAATGGAAAAACTCGTGTGAGTAGGCAATAATGATAACTGCCGCTGAAAACGCTGAACTTATACTTGAGCCGTGAATCTGCTGCTTATCCGGCACGGTCAATCCACGAATAACCTGCTGTACGCGCAAACGGGCGCGAGCGTGGGGCGTTCGCCCGATCCGCCCCTGACGGAACTGGGGCACGCTCAGGCTCAGGCGTTGGCAGATTTTGCCGCCCATGATGAAACCCTGTCGCGCCTGACGCACCTGTACTCCAGCCTGACCACGCGGGCCGTGCAGACGGCTGCGCCCCTGGCCCGGACGCTGGGGTTAAGCGTGCAGGGCCTCACGCACGCGCACGAGACTCAGGGGTTATTCGAGCATGACGAGGCGGGCGTGAAGCGCAGTGTCGTGGGGCGCACGCACGCTGACCTGCAACGTGACTGCCCCGCGCTGCTGTGGCCTGCCGATCTTCCTGGCGATCAGGGCTGGCCGGGCGGGTTCGAGCCGGACGACCACGCGACCTTCTCCACACGTGCCCGGGCCGTCGTGGATGCCCTGCTGGACGCCCACGGCCCGGACGACCGGGTGGGACTGGTCACGCACGGGAACTTCACTCAATTTCTGCTACAGGAACTGCTAGGGCGGCCCGGCGGGTACTTCATGACCTTCAACACGGCCACCACCTGCCTGACCCTGATGGATGGCCTTCAAACCACCGATGCCAAGGTGCAGAACCTGACTTGGCTGGTGCGCTGGGTCAACCGTTTTGACCACCTGACCCCGGAGCAGGTCAGCGAGTAGGCATGAAAAAACCCTCCCAGCGCGGGAGGGTTTTCGTTTGCCCGGAGATTATTTCTTCAGGCTGGCGAGGAGTCTGGTGGCTTCCAGTTGGGCCTGGCGGGCCATGTCGGCGCTGTGGCCCAGGGCGCGGGTGGCTTCCTGCGGGCTGTGGAAGCCCATACTGCTCTCGGCGTCCACGTAGTCCCAGCGCATCTGGGCGTCGCGGTGCAGGGTGTAGGCCTTGTCGAGTTGCTCGGGCGTGGCTCCGGCATCCTTGGCGGCCTTGATGGCGTCGATGGCGTCTGAAATAGCAACTTCGGCGCTGGCCTGCATGTCACGGGTGCGGTCCTGAATGGTGATCACGCGGTTTTTCAGTTCTTCCTCACTGGACTTGTGGCAGGTCTGGCAGGCGTTGTTCACGTTGTCCAGGGGACTGCGAATCCAGTGATCCGAGTACTTCTGTGCGCCTTCGCGGGTGTACGGCATGTGGCAGTCGGCGCAGGCGACGTTGTTCTTCGCGTGAATGCCGGTTGAGTACATCTCGTAGTCGGGATGCTGCATTTTAATAATCTTGCCGCCCGTGATCTTGTGCTCGAAGTCAGTATGGCCGTCTTTCTTGTAGTACGCGGCGATGTTCTCGATGGTGATGCCCTTACCGAGTTCCTTGCTTTCATCCCAGGGGAAGACCAGGGCTTTGGTGTCTTTTTCGAAGTAGTACTCGACGTGGCACTGGGCGCACACGTAAGTGCGCATCTGCTGGTGGGTGGCTTTATTCACGTCCACGCCGCGTTTAGCCATGGCGTTCACGAAGGCCGGGCGGGTGATTTTCAGGCTCATGTCCTTGTTGCTGTGGCAGTCGCCGCAGGAAATGGCCGCGTGCGTCTTGTCGCGCATTTCGTTGTACGGGGTCTGGTTCATCTTATCCCAGCCCATCTCGGCGATCAGGCGCGGGGCGTCCCCGGTGTGGCAGTTCAGGCAGGTGCCGGGCTGCTCGCGTTCCTTTGTGCGCCGCGTTTCCTTCTGGTCGGACAGGGCGTAGAAGTGACCCCGGTCTTCGGTGTACTCCAGCGCGAAGGCGTACCCTTCCCAGAATTTCTTGCGCAGCGGGTTACTTTCCAGTTTGCTGTAGTTCTGGTTGCCGCCGTAGGGCGTGCGGATGTTCGTTTCCTGCGTGCGCATGAACGAGTTGTACTGGTGCGGGAAGTTCTTGCCCCACACGGCGGGGTCAGTCTCGAATTCCGCGACGGGCACGTACTGAACGGGCGGCATGGCGGACTCGTCGTGGCGTTTCTGAATGTTCGCCAGCAGCAGGGCAATGCCGACGCCCAGCAAACTGAACAGGGCAATCAGGGCCAGCCAGGGCATGGGGTTGAATCTCTTGGTGCGGGTCATGATGGTTAAAGCCTCCTCGCTTGATGGTTCTGACTTATTAACTGGCTTACTTGTTGCCCTGGTGGCCGACGTTACCGTGGCAACTGGTGCAGGTGGGCGTGTCTTTCTCGTGCTTGTCCGCCATCGAGATGTGCATGCTGCCCACGATGGTCTTATGGCACTCCACGCAGTTGTGCAACACGATTTCCTTGTTGCGTTTGGTAATGACCATGGGTTCCGGGAAGTTGCCGGTGGTAAAGGCCTTGCCGTGGTTCCAGCCGTTCAGGGCTTTGGTGTACCACTTGTTCACGAAGGTGTGTGGCATGTGGCAGGTCATGCAGTCGGCCACGTTCTTATGACTGCTGTGCTGCCAGGATTCCCACTGCGGGTTCATGACGTGACAGTTGATGCAGGACTTCGAGTCTTTGGACAGGTACGACCAGCCCTTGGCGTGAGTGAAGGTGAATATGCCGAGTCCACCCACCAGTGAGGCAAGGGCCACGGCAATCATGACGAGTGGGTTGGCGTTCACATGGATTCTCCCTGAAGCAAGCGAAAAGAACGGACTGATACCCAGTCAGGGGAAACGTAATGTCCCGTCATTACAGTGGGATTACCACCCGGTCAGACCGGGTGCAAAAATAGAAAAATACGCCCCGCAGGGCGTCATTCATGGGAAATATGGGGTTACCAGCCCTGCATGAACTTCACCAGGGCGTCCAGTTGAGCACCTTGCAGTTGCGGGAAGCCCGGCATGGCCGTCCCACCATTCAGGATGACTCCGCGCAAGGCCTGCTCGTTTTGCAGCGCTGCCGACCCCACCAGTTTCCGGCCCTTGCCGCCCTCGCCCTGAGCGCCGTGGCACGCCGCGCAATTCTGCGCGTACACCAGCTTGCCGTCCACCGTGTCGCCCGTCTTCGCCTGGAATTCCACGATCAGGTCATCGGCTTCACCGCCCGTCGGGTCTAGTTTCTGGTACTCCTTCAGTGCGACCAGCCCCTCCTTGTACTGCCCGAACAGGCCCAGCGCGTACCCGTACAACAACTGTCCCTCGGGGTCTTTCGGGTCGGCCTCCACGCTGCGCCCAATGAAACCCAGGCCGTCTTTCGCCATTTCCTGCGTCTGAAGCAGGTAAAACCCGGTGCGGCGCAAAGCCTTGGCGTTGGTGCGTTCCTTCATCAGCACCGTCGTGTACGACTTCGCGGCCAACTGGTAATTCTGCGCGTCCCACGCGGCGTCCCCCAGTGCCATGCTGTCCGCCACCGAACCGGATTTCTCCGCTTTCGCCTGAAGCGCCGGGATTTTCACGGCATTCTGAATCTGCGACGCCTGCCCCGGCGGCATCCCCGCGTAACGCCACTTCGGAAACAAAGTGAACGCCCCCAGGATCGTCAACGCCCCCACCAGCACCAGCGTCACCAGCGCCAGCGGCAGCACCGGACGGCCCTCACCGCTCTCGTCACGCACGGGCGCGGGCGGCAGCACATCCAACTCCTGAAGCACCTGAGTCAAACGCACCTTCTCCCGCGTCAGAACCGCACTTTCAGCCCCGGAAGTCTGCAACTCCTGCACGTTCAGCAGCAGTTGCTCCTTCTCCTCCTCCAGTTCCAGCCGCCGCGTATCCTCTCGCGTCACCCGCGCTGTCCCCAGCATGGGCCACAGCAGCAGCACGAACAGCAGCGTGCCCGCCATCAAAATGAAGTAAATCATCGGCTGCACCCGGTCTCTCGACTTGTATTAAAGGAAAGGAGAAACGAGCTTTTCTGGACTCCTCGGCTCCTCGACTTCTCGACCCTCAGGCCTTCCGCCCTCTGCCTTCTGCCTTCCGCTCTGATCATTCTCTGTCCGCCATGAGGTCTTGAATTCGTTTCTCTTCTTCGGGCGTGAGGGTACGTTCCACCGGGCGGCTGGCTTTCTGCGTGTAGTTCCACCACAGCAGCCCGCCGATCACCGCGAACGCGATGGGCAGCGTCCACAACAGGGAGTTCACGCCCGTTTTCGGGGGTTCCAGCAGGATTCGTTCGCCATAACTGGCGGCGAAGGTATTCAGGATCTCCTGCTCGGAACGCCCGGCCTTCACCATCTCGCGCACCTCATTCATCATCTGGCGGGAAATGTCCGTCTGCGACTGCGCGATGCTCTCACCGGAACAGATGGGGCAGTGGATCTTCATGCCGATGCGCTCCACCTGCCGCTCCTGCTCCACCGACAGTTGCACCGTCACGGGCACGCGGGCCACGTCCTGAGCCAGTGCCGGGCCTATCAGTGCCGGGGCCAGCAAGACCGGGGCGAAAGTCAGGGTGAGGACGGTCAGGGCGGTGCGCGGTGCGCGGGAAGCGGTAAGCCGGAAATGGTGAGTGGTCAGGAGGGAGTGGGCAGTGGAGGGGAAGGCGCTCACAGGTTCCCTCCGGCCTTGCGCAACGCGGCCCTGAACTCGTTCTCGTCGGTGACGGGGCCGAGTTTGTGGTACACGACCTGCCCCTGCTGATCGACGATGTACGTCACGGGAACCTGCCCGATGCCGTACTTCATGGCGACCTTCGAGCCGGGGTCGACCAGGGTGGGGTACTTCAGGCCGTACTCGGCGCTGAACTTCTCGGCGGGCGCTGGCTGATCGTTGTACAGCACGCCCAGGAATTGCACGTTGCTGGGCGTGTTCGACAGCCTGGCGAAAAGGGGAGACTCCTGACGGCACGGACCGCACCACGAGGCCCAGAAGTTCACGACCACAGGCCCCTCGTTTTTGGCGGTGTTCAGGTCGTGCGTGGTGCCTTTCGTGTCTGCCAGGGCAAACGCGGGCGCGGGTTTACCGAGCAGGGCGTTAGGCGCGTCACGGTTCGGGTCGCTGTTCAGCAGCCCGTAAGCCAGGAACCCGACGAGGCCCAGCAGGATGGCGGGCGTAATGAAGCGGTTCATGCCGTGAGTCCTTCACGCGGAGCGGGGGCGGGCGTGACGCGGGGAAGCAGTTCGCGCACGGGAGCGCCCAGGCTCAGGCCCGTGCCGAGCATCAGCAGCAGGGTGCCCCACCACAACCACGACACCATCGGCGAGTCGATAACCGCCACGGTCGCCCACTTCTGGTCATGCTCGGCCTTCAGGAGCGTTACGTAAGTGTCGCCCATCAGGTGGTACTTCACGGCGGGCATGGCGACGGGCTGCTGCGGCTGGTTGATGTACGTGTTCATCTTGGGTGTCAGCGTTTCCTTGTTCACCTGCACGGTGGCGACGCTGCTGAAGCGCTCGGGGCGTTCCTCGGTGTTCATGGCGGTCAGGGTCACGGTCTTGCCCAGCACGGTCTGCGGTTTATTCAGTTGCAGCGTGACTTCCTGCCGTGCCTTGTAAGTGCTGCTGAAGCCGATGCCCAGCGCGATCATGACGATGCCCAGGTGCGCCAGGTACGCGCCGTAACGCCGGGGGTGTTCGCGCACCAGGCGGGGAACGCTGCCCAGGCCGCCACGGGCACGGGCACTGTCCCACACCAGTTGGCCCAGCCCCACCACGTTGTACAGGCACAGGCCCACGCACAGCGCCAGGCCAATGTTCCGCACCCCCAGCGCGAAGGCAGCCACGGTTCCCACGATGCCCGCGATGGCGGGCGCACGCACGGACTGCCACAGCGAACCGTTCAGACGCCGCCACGGCAGCATCGGCCCCACGCCCATGAACAGCAGCAGCAGCAGACCAAGCGGAATGGCGAAACGGTCGTAGAATGTCGGGCCGACGATGGTGCGAAAACCCCGCGTGGCCTCCATGACGATGGGGAAGAGGGTCGCCAGCACCACCAGCGCCGCGAACACCACGAAAAGCACGTTCCCGGCCAGCACCGCCCCTTCGCGCGAAACAGGGTGGTCGAGGCTGTGCGGGTCACGAATCTGCGGCAGCCGCCAGGTCGCCAGGCCAGCCCCGATGACGACCAGCGTCGTGAAGAAGGCCAGGAACAGCGGCCCGATTGGCCCGGTGCCGAAGGCGTGAACGCTCTCCACCACGCCACTGCGCGTCAGGAAGGTGCCCAGCACCGTGGCCGCGTAGGCGAACACGATCAGGTACACGTTCCAGACCTTCAGCATGCGGCGGCGCTCCTGAATCTGCACGCTGTGAATGAAGGCGGTCGCCAGCAACCACGGAATGAAGGACGCATTCTCCACCGGATCCCAGGCCCAGTACCCGCCCCAGCCCAGGATCTCGTAACTCCACCAGCCGCCCGCCAGGATGGCGGCGCTCAGGAAGCCCCAGGCGACCATCGTCCAGCGGCGCGTCTGAATCAGCCAGGACTCGCCCAGGCGGCCCGTGACCAGCGCGGCGATCGCGTACGCGAAGGGCACGCTGAGGCCCACGAAGCCCAGGTACATCAGCACCGGGTGAACTGCCATCATCCAGTGGTTTTGCAGCAGCGGATTAGGCCCCATGCCCTGCTGCGGCACGTCCACCACTGGCGTGAAGGGACTGGCGATGGTCAGGTTGAGGCCCACGAAGAACAGCACCGACAGCGCCTGCACGCTCATGACCCAGGGGCGCAGCACGTCCCGCCGGGCGGTCAGGGACACCAGGAAGGCGTACAGCGACAGAATCCACGCCCACAGCAGAATGCTGCCCTCCAGCGCCGCCCACAGGGTCACGACCTTTACCCACGTCGGGGACACGCTCATGGAGTACTCGGCCACGTACCGCACCGTGAAATCATCCTTTAAGATCGCGTACTCCAGCGTACCGATCGCCAGCGAAACGAAGAAGAAATTGGCCCACAGCGCCCAGCGGGTGCTCTGCTCCAGCCGCGAGTCACCGCGCCGCCCCGCCAGCAGGCCGCTGATCAACGCGTACAGCGTGAACGCAAAAGCAAACAGCAGTGCCAGCGTCCCCGCCGCCCCCAGCGGACTGAAACCCAGCCCAAGAAACTCAGTCATGCCTACAGGTTAGCCCGCCAAACCTCAGGAAAAGAGGGACGGGAGTCACGGAAGGCCGCACAATTCACCGGAACCGCAGGGTTCCCTCACGCGGGACGCTTACCCTGGCCCTGAAACACCCCCTGGGAGGCAAAAAACATGAAGCAAGGACTGACCCTCACCGCCCTCGCCCTGTCCGCCACGCTCGCCAGTTGCACCATGCTGACCGGCCCGAAAGCCAGCGCCACCCTGCTCGACCCCAACGATAAAGCCGTCGGCAGCGCCACCTTCACCCGCGAGGGGGGCAGCACCCGCGTGAAAGTCAGCGTCACGGGCCTGACCCCCGGCCAGCACGGCATGCACATTCACGTGAACCCCAGTTGCAGCAACACCACCGACGCCAGCGGCAACACCGTCATTTTCGGCGGTGCGGGCGGCCACTTCGACCCCGGCAATGCCATGAAGCACGGTAGCCCCGACACCCCCAACATGACCGGGCACGGCGGGGACATTCCCATGCTCACCGTGAACACCGACGGCGTGGGCACCGCCGACTTCCTCACCAGCAAGGTCAGCTTCAGCGGCAACGAAAGCGTCATTGGCCGCAGCATCGTCATTCACGCCGCCGCAGACGACTACAAGACCGACCCCGCCGGCAACAGCGGCGCGAGGCTGGTGTGCGGGGTCATCAACCAGGGCTAAAGTCAGACCCCTACGCTGCATTCAGCCGTTCCAGTTCAGCCGTTCGCGGCATTTCTTCCAGTCCGGCAGCACCCGCGAAAGCAGGGTGTAATACGCCGCCGAGTGATTGAACTCGCGCAGGTGACACAACTCGTGCAGGATCACGTAATCCATGCATTCCTTCGGCGCGTGAATCAGCAGCGGGTTCAGCGTGAGCCGCCCGCTCCGGCTGAGGCTGCCCCAGCGCGTGTGCATACGCCTGAGTGTGAATTCCCCACCGTGCCGCAAGCCGAACGCCGATACGTGCTCCAGGCACACCGACACCCGCTCGGCCCGTCCCGCGTCCCGCACCGTGAGCAGCAGTTCACCCCGCGCCACCCGCACGCCCACGTCCTCGCCGGGAAGCACGCGCAGACGGTACTGCCGCCCAGGTACCGCCACGACTCCCCACTCACGAACCGTCGCGCCGGGAGCGGCGGCGGTAACTTCGCCACCTCCCGCAATTGCCGCACGATCCACGCCCCGCGCCGCGCCACCCGCGCCGGAATCTCCAACTCCGGCAAGTCCGGCGGGGCCACCACCCGCAGGCGTCACCTCGATGCTGAGCGTCCGGCGTTTGCGGCGCACCAGCACAAAAGGAATGGTATGGTGCCGTACTGGGCAGAGAGAAGAAACCCCTCTGCTTCGCAGCTTTGCAAGTCACCCCCCGTCCCGGTGCCGCGCCACAGACAGCACCTTCTCGCTCTGAAAGGCTGCCCAGCATGTGCAGAATGAAGGCGTAATCGCCTTTGCTTCTGGGCGGTAGGCCGCGCGTGAAGCGCCCGTGCGGGTCGTGCGCAGCCTCTTCTATGCCCCATTTGTCCAGGGAAAAGGGTAGGTTGGCGACCACCACTTCACTTTTCAGGAGTTTGTCGTTTTCCAGGTGCAGCGGGTTCCTGATGGTGTCGCCCCACTGTATTCGGGCGTCGTCGATGCCGTGCAGGAACATGTTCATGCGGGCCAGGGCGAACGTGGAGCCGTTCTGTTCCTGACCGTAAATGGGAGGGGTCTTGCCATCCTGGCTGGCGAGGGCAGCGCACTTCAGCAGCAGGCTGCCGCTGCCGCAGGTGGGGTCGTAAATGCGTTCGCCGCTTTGCGGGTCGGCCAGGCGGGCCATCAGTTCGCTGACTTCGGGCGGTGTGTAGAACTCCCCAGCTTTCTTCCCGGCCCCGGCGGCAAACTTGCCGATCAGGTACTCGTAGGCGTTGCCGATGAATCGAGGTTCCCTATTCGACTGGGGCGCAGGTTCAGTTTCGGGTTGGAGAAGTCCTCCAGCAGGTGCCGCAGCCGGATGTTGCGTTCTTTGGTCTGGCCCAGGTTCGCTTCGCTGTTGAAGCTGATGTTGCGGAACACGCCCGCGAGCTTGTCCTTGTTGGCGTCCTCGCTGGCCAGCAGGGCCTGGTCGATGATCTCGCCGATGTTGTCGGCGTGGCGTTGCCGGTACAGATCGGAAAAGAGCGCCCCGACCGGCATCACGAAACGGTCAAGTTCCAGTTTGCGCCGGATGCGTTCCTCGTCATCGCCGTACTGGGCTTTCAGGGTGTCGTGGTGATCCTGCCACACGTCGCTGATGTACTTGATGAACAGCATGCTCGGCAGGTCATTCTTGTACTCGCTGGGGTCGACGGTGCCCCGGAAGGTGTCGCAGGCCTGCCAGAGCGCCGCGTTGATCTCGTCCGGGTTGATGCGGTTCGGGTTGATGCGGTTCGGGTTGATGCGGCCGGGTTCGGGGAACAGGGGGCATGGCTCTTCAGTG
>ERZ501016.293-NODE-293-length-16724-cov-4.375547_pt1 | contig 16724 bp, 17 predicted proteins | sample MGYA00248889_ERZ501016 | MGnify/ENA primary metagenome ERZ501016 (study PRJEB25958, sample SAMN03398594) | human skin metagenome | study: EMG produced TPA metagenomics assembly of the Human Skin Microbiome Metagenome (human skin metagenome) data set. | reverse complement strand
GTGGCGGACGCCGTCAGGGAGGTGAACTCGGGCTTGATCTGGCTGACGGTGTCGAACATCTCCGCGGTGAGCGGGCTCGGGGTGAGCCCGTCGACGCCCTTGCCGACGACCAGGGCTGGCGGGCTGTGGCTGATCGGCAGACCCGGGAGGTACTCCTCCATGATCTTCTTGTTCACGGCCTCGTATGCCGTGGTGCGCTCGGCCTCGTCCACGATCGCGTTGGCGTCCGCGAGGTCCTTGGACAGCGGCTTGCCATAGTCGGCAGCCCAGGTGTGGAAGTCGTTGACGTCATCGGCGAAGAAGGTGCCGATGAAGTTGTTGGCCGAGTTGTAGTCACCGGTCCAGCCCAGCAGCCAGGCGTCGAAGAGGCCGTTGTCGACCCCGTCGAGATAGCCACCATTCCACGGCTTGGTGACGACGTTGACCTTGATGCCGACCGCTTCGAGGTCCGCGCGCAGGGCGTCGTGGATCTTCTGCGGGTCCGGCATATAGGGCCGGGAGACCTCGGAGGGATAGGCGAAGGTCAACTCCATACCCTCGGCGCCGGCTTCCTTGAGCAACTGCTGGGCCTTGGCCTTGTCGTAGGCGTAGGGCTCCAGGGAGGTGTTGTAGCCGGCGACGGTGTCGGGCATAAACTGGGTGGCGACCTTGGCGCCCTCGGGCAGCTGGGTCTGCACCAGCTGGTCGCGGTTGAGGGCGTAGTAGAGCGCCTGGCGGACCTTGAGGTCCTTGAGCTTGGGGTTCTTTTCCGGGTTCAGACCCACGTAGAGGATGTTGAACGCGGGCCGGATGAGGACTTGGTTGCCGGCGTCCTCCAGCCCCTTCCAGTCCACCGGGTTGGGCAGGTCGTAGGCGCTGATGCTGCCGGCCTCGAGTTCCTGGCGGCGGGTGGGCTCATCGGGGATGATCCGGAAGACGATCTTGTCGCTCTTGGCCTTCTCGCCCCAGAAGTCGTCGTTGCGCACCAGGGTGATGGTCTTGTTGGCCTCGTCGTACTTCTCCAGCTTGTAGGGCCCGGTGCCGACCGGGGCCATGGAGTATGCCGGGTACTTGAAGCCCTCGCCCTCCTTGCTGACGTTGTTGGCGTCGCCGTCCTTGAGCGCCTTGGGGCTCTGCATGGAGAAGGACTCCAGCGTCAGCATGATCGGGAAGTCGGGGCTGAACTTGGTGAGGGTGAGCTCGGCGGTGGCGTCGTCCTTGGCCGCGCAGCTCTTGTAGATGCCCTCGTTCTCGGTGCCGACGTCCTTCTTGAAGCCGAGCATCGTGGTCGCCCAGTACTCGGCCGGGCCGGCGGCCGCGATCTCGTTCTGGTCAAACATGCGCTCGAAGTTGGCGCAGACGGCGGCCGCGTTGAAGACCTCGCCGTCGGTGAACTTCACGCCTTGGCGCAGCTTGAAGGTCCAGACCAGACCGTCGTCGCTGGACTCCCAGCTCTCGGCGAGTTCGGGCTGCGCTTCGGCGCTGCCGGGCTTGATGCCGAGCAGGCCCTGGAAGATCTGCCGGGTGACTCGGAAGGATTCACCGTCGCTGGCGTAATAGGGGTCGAACACCTCGGGGGCGCCCGCGGCGCCGAAGGTGAAGGTGTCGCTGCCGCTGCCGCCGCCGCTGCTCGACCCCGCGGAACCGGAGGCGGTGGACGGGCTATCGGTGGTCGTGCGGTCGGACTGGGCACAGCCGGCCAGTCCGAGGGTCACGGCGCCGGCGAGGGCGACCGGAGTGGTCAGTCGCTTGAGCTTCAATGCGCTACCTCTGCTCCTTCTTGAGTGCATCCGGACCGGGCGAGACACCCGGGCTGGAACCGATCCGTCCGGCGGGAGCACGCGCTGGGTCCCGGGGGCGGGCAGCTCGCGCGCTCAACGTCGAACGCTGGATGCACCATAAACCGCAGCGCCGACAGCCGCTCGGCCACTCCAGGGGTTCGTTACCGAAGGGAGACGCGCGCCGGGTGCGACGGGCGGGCGGCATACGGCCCCGGGGGTGGGTTCAACCCCGGTCGCGCAGGGTGGGGAAAAGGCGGAAGACGGCATCCAGGTCGTCGGCCACCGGCAGGCGTTCCAGGCCGGCGTCGAGGGACTCCGCGGCCGCTTCCACATCGCTGACCATGTCCTGGCCCAGGTGACGGAACTGCAGGAAGGCGGGTTCCTTGGAGTAGACGATCGCCGGGCGGGTGTGGTGGACCTTGGTGTGGTCGCCGTCCGGGGGCAGGCGCACGGTGTCGGTGGCGGCGACATAGTCACCGATGTAAGCCAGCCCCTGGGCACCGAAGACCCGGCGCACCACGTGCGGGGTGCCGACCTTGCCGTTGCGGTAGCCCGCGGCATAGCCGAGGGCGAGGCTGACGGCGCGGTTGTATTCGCTCGCGGTGGCGAAGGCGGCGAGTTCGTCCAGGTAGGTCGCGGCGAGCAGGTCGTCGTCGTCGAGGCGGAAGCGCACCACGGTGCGGTCCTGGCCCGGGCGCTTGGCGAGGTCTGTGATGGTCTCGTCGACGATGGTCTTGCTGGTGCCCTCCACGAGTAGCAGCACCGGGTACTTCTGCGCGGCGGCCTGGAGCCGGTCCTGATACTCCTGCGGCATCTCCTTGGAGTAGCGCACGATGTGGCGGTAGTCGTGGTTGTCGGCCATCTGCTGCAGGATCGGCACCGACAGCTCCAGGAAGATGTCGCAGCGCGGGTCCATGCGCTCGGCGCTGTAGAGCTGGTTGAGATAGAAGTCGGCGTCCGCGGCGTGGTTGCGGGTGAGCTTCCAGGAGCGGCTCTTGGTGTCGTAGAGACTGAACCGGGTCACCCCGACGAAGAGCGGCGGGCAAGTGGTCAACTCCGCGGGCCGAGGCCCGGCCATCGCCGACTCCCGGCGCTGGGCCACCGCGGTCCGTGCCTTGCGCACCGTCCGCACCGCCGCCGGCGGCGCCACCTTCCGGATTTCGCCCCGGATCCGCTTGGCTGCCCCGCGTGCCGTCACCATGGCTGGCACCCTACCCGCCACTCCGTATGCCGGGGCCCGCGCGCGACCGCCGTCACCCTTGCTCTGGACCACGCGGCATACACCGGTCACGGCGGCGTCAAGCCTTCCCGAGGGGGGAAGGTCCGGTCCACAGACTCACCGGTACACATCGCGACGGTGGTCAATGCGTAGGACGATGACTTCCCGGGCCTCGTCGTCGATGCGGTAAAGCACTCGGTAGGTGCCGCGTCGGGCTGACCAAACGCCGGCCAACTCCCGGCGCAACTCTTTGCCGACGCGGTGGGGGTTGTCGACCAAGGGGCCGGCCATGAACTCGATGACCGCGGCAGCAACGTACTCAGGGAGACTGGCCTGCACGGACCTGACCGCGGGTGGCGTGAGCACCAGCTCGTAGCTCATTCCCGCAGGCGGCGCACGGCATCGACCCCGCGCACGACCTCACCCGCAGCCAGCGCCGTCTCTGCTTCTTTCAGGTCAGCCATGGCCTGAGGGTCCGACAGGACGTCCAGAGTCTCCTCCAGCGCCGACAGGTCGGCGGGATTGATGAGCACGGCGACGGGGCGACCATTCCGCGTGACGGTGACCCGTTCATGGTGCAACTCGACTCGGTCAACCACTTCGCTGAAGTGGTCGCGTACTTCCCGCAGGGCCTCCGTGCTCATGGACACAATTGTGGCCGAGGGCGGCGCACGGTCAAGGACTACCGCCACCAACAGTAAAGAGCAGCCCAAGACACGGTAAAGATTTGTCCAAGTTTTCCGAAGAGCCTGTGGATAAGCCGCATTCCGGGTGCGGGTTTCGGCTGACTCCCCTAGCGTCCTATGCCACGAGTCACGTAGGAGTGCTCGTCAGGCATCGCAAAGAGGTCCGCCTATGGACGCAGTCGCACTCATCGAGGTCGACGTACGGGAGCATATTCGCCGCTCCGAACTCGATCCGATACTCGATGTTGCCGAGATTCGCCGCGTGGTCAGCGACGCAGTTGCCGACTACGACGACCGCTCCATACGTGGCTCGCTGCCGCGCCTGGGCGATCTCGATGCCGCGACGCGCGCCATCCTCGATTCGGTCGCCGGTTATGGACCACTGCAGCAATACCTCGATGACCCGCAGATTGAGGAGATCTGGGTTAACGAACCCTGGCGGGTCTTCGTCGCCCGCAACGGAATCGCCGAACTCACCCCGACGATCCTCACCGACGACGACGTCCGTGACCTGGTCGAACGTATGCTGCGGACCTCCGGCCGCCGCATCGACCTGTCCTCCCCGTTCGTCGACGCGGTGCTCCCCGACGGCAGCCGGCTCCATGTGGTGATTCCTGACATCACCCGCAAGCACTGGTTCGTAAATATCAGAAAGTTTGTGGCAAAGGCGGACTCGCTGGACGACCTGGTCCGCCTTGGCACGCTTACCCCGGAAGCCACGCGCTTCCTCGAAGCCGCGGTGGTTTCCGGGCTCAACATCTTGGTCGCCGGGGGAACGCAGGCGGGCAAAACCACCCTACTCAACTGCCTGGCCTCGGCCATTCCTCCGCGCGAACGCATCGTCACGTGCGAAGAAGTCTTCGAAATGAAGATCTCCCAAAGAGACGTAGCTGCGATGCAGTGCCGGCAACCCAGCCTTGAGGGTAGCGGGGAGGTACCGCTACGGCGGCTGGTCAAGGAGGCCCTGCGTATGCGGCCCTCCCGCATCATCGTCGGTGAGGTCCGGCAAGCAGAGAGCCTGGACCTGCTGATTGCACTCAATTCCGGCCTGCCCGGGATGGCGACTTTGCACGCGAATAGCGCCCGCGAAGCCATCGTCAAGATGTGTACGCTCCCGCTGCTGGCCGGGGAAAACGTGGGCAGCCGGTTCGTGGTACCCACGGTCGCATCGTCGATCGATCTCGTGGTGCACACCGGGCTGGATCGGGACGGGGTCCGGCGGGTGCGGGAGATCGCGGCGGTGCCCGGGCGCTGCGAGGGCGACGTCGTGGAGATGGCCGACATCTTCGTGCGCCGGCGCGGAGAACTCCTGCGTAGCGATGGGTTCCCCCCGCACGAGGACCGGTTTGAGGCGGCGGGTTACGACCTCGGCACGCTATTGCGGAAGCCGGACTGAGATGCCACCCATCGTCACCGGCTTCATCCTCGGGGTGGGCCTCTTCCTCATTTGGTGGTCCTTCTGGACTCCGGATGAGGAACCCGCGGGTGCCGCCGCGCGGGGGCCGAGCCGGATGGATCGTCTCGCCGATCAACTGGTGCAGGCCGGGTACCCATCGGTCGGCCCCCGAGCGCTGATTACCGCCTGTGTGGTGGCCGGCCTCGGTGTCCTGGTGCTCGTCGTTGGCCTGGTGCGGGTGTTGTCCATCGCCATCTGTTTCGCTGCTAGCGCGGCATATGCGCCGATGGCCCTGGTGAAGTCCCGGGCGCGCAAGCGTCGCTCGGCGTTGCGCGACCTGTGGCCAGACGCGGTGGACAATATCTCCTCTGGCGTGCGGGCTGGTTTGGCACTGCCGGAATCGTTGTCGCAGTTGGCGATCCGCGGCCCGGTGCCCTTGCGGCCGGCGTTCGCGCGATTCGCCGAGGACTACCGGGTGACGGGCCGTTTCAACGACAGCTTGGACAACCTCAAGGACAACCTCGCCGACCCAGTCGGCGACCGCCTGGTCGAAGCGCTGCGGATGGCGCGCGAGGTCGGGGGCAGTGATCTCGGCCGGCTCTTGCGGACGCTCTCCGGGTTCCTGCGGGAGGACGCCCATACCCGGGCCGAGCTGGAGACCCGCCAATCGTGGACCGTGAATGCGGCTCGGCTCGCCGTCGCGGCCCCTTGGATTGTTTTGGCGCTCATGTGTTCTCGACCAGAGGCCGTTTCGGCCTATTCGACCCGCACCGGCGCACTGGTCCTCGCCGCCGGCGGCCTGTGCACAGTGGTCGCCTACCGCATCATGGTGCGCATCGGCCGCCTCCCCGAGGAAGACCGGGTGCTGCGATGAACCCCGTCTTCGAGCTTGGTCCCGGTCGCTGGGGTGGGATCACCGGGTTGCTTTTCGGCCTGGGCCTGCTGATCATCGTCCGCACTTTGGCGGCTCGGCGCCGGCCCACCCTGGCGGCGAGGGTCGCGCCATATCTCGTGGACACCGTCGGGTTCACCCGCCTGCGTCAGCGCGAAGTCCTCACTCCGACAGGGGTTTTAGCCGTCCTGGGACGGCCTATCGTGCGCGACGCTGCCCATCTCGTGGAACGCATCCTCGGTGGCGCGGCCTCGGTTCGCCAACGACTCGTGCGTGCGGGGAAGGCCCCCGATGTGGACCATTTCCGGGCCGAGCAGGTGCTCTATGGGGCCGGTGGCGCGGCGGCTGGTGCGGCGATCGGACTGGGCCTCGTTCTGGGCAATGGCTCCTCGGTCTTCTTCCTGTTGTTCATCACCTGCCTGGGTGCCGCCCTGGGTGTGGTCGGCCGCGACCAACTGTTGACCCGGCAGGCCACCCGGCGCGAGGCGCGAATGCTCACCGAGTTCCCCACCGTCGCCGAACTGCTCGCGCTGGCGGTCGGTGCCGGTGAAGGCGCAGTGGGTGCGCTGCAGCGCGTATGCCGCCTCTCCCAGGGCGAACTCGCCACCGAACTGGGCCGCTGCCTGGCCGACGCCCGCGCCGGGGCCAGCCTGCCGCGGGCACTGGGAGGCCTCGCCGAACGCACCGGGCTGACCTCGCTGAGTCGTTTCGTCGACGGCGTGGTCATCGCGGTCGAGCGCGGCACCCCGCTCGCCGATGTGCTGCGCTCGCAGGCCCAAGACGTGCGCGAAGAGGGCCGGCGCGACCTCATGGAAAAGGGCGGCAAGAAGGAGATCGCCATGATGGTCCCCGTCGTCTTCCTGGTTCTTCCAATCACGGTGCTCTTTGCCGTCTACCCCGGCTTCGACTTCCTCAACTTCTCCTCCTGACAAGCGCAATTCGGCGCGTCTTCCCCTGAAAGGAATCTCCCGATGAACACTCTGTTGAAGGCACACCTGCACTTCATGGTCGCCTTGCGCAACGCCCTGCATGACCGCGACAACGAGCGCGGCGATGTCCCCGGCTGGGTCCTCATCACCCTGATGACCGCCGGGCTGGTGTCCGTGATCTGGGGCTTGGCCCAGACCCGCCTGGGCGAGATCTTCAGCGAGGCCCTGACCGACGTGGGCCCCCAGGGCAACTGAACCCAGGCCCGATGAGCCGTGCACTGGTCGGAGTGCGCGGTCGCCGGGGTGAGATGGAAGACGGGGCTGCGGTCGCGGATTTCGCGATGGTCGCCGGCCTACTCATGGTCGTCTTCGCCGCCGTCTTCCAGCTCGGCCTGACCCTGCACATCCGCAACACCCTCATCTCCTGTGCGGCCGAGGGTGCCCGCCTGGGAGCTCGCGCGGACGCCTCCCCCGGTGACGCTGTCCCCCGCACGCGGGACCTGATCAACCGATCCATCTCGGCGCGCTTCAGCCAAAACGTGAGCGTCGGCACCGAGTCGGTGGGCGGCGTCGGGGTTGTCGTCGTGACCGTGCGCTCACCCCTGCCGCTGATCGGCCCACTCGGTCCGGACGGGGAACTGACCGTCACCGGACGCGCCTTCCAGGAGATCCAATGACACCCCAACGACATACCCGCATACAGGCCCGGTGGTCGCCCGCCCGGACACCCGCGGGGGCAGCGGGGCCGGAGGAGGGCAGCGCAATCGTGGAGTTCGTCTTCCTCGGTGTGCTGCTGCTGATTCCGCTCGTCTATCTCACTCTGATGATCGCACGCGTCCAGGCCGGCTCGTATGCCGTTGCCCAGGCCGCCCGGGAAGCCGGGCGCGCGTTCGTCACGGCCGAGGGGGATGACACGGCATACGGGCGGGCGCAGGCGGCAGCGGCAATTGCGTTCGCGGACCAAGGGTTCGCGGGGACCGGCACCGTCACCACCAGTTGCGCCGCCACGCCGTGCCTGAGCCCCGAGAACACCATCACCGTGGAAGCCACGGTGTCGGTGCCGCTGCCGTTGATTCCGAGCTTCGCGCGCAATGTCATCCCGCTTGAGGTGCCGGTGAGTAGCACTCATGTGGTGACCGTCGACCGGTTCCGAGGATTGTGATGCCCCGGCTGCGTCCGCGGTATGCCGCCGCATCCCGCCAAGGCAACCGCGATACCGAAGATGGCGGGATCACCATCCTGATCATCGGCCTCTGTTGCATCGCCTTGATGCTGATCCTCGGGATCATCACCGTCACCTCGGCGCAGTTAGCGCGGATGCGGTTGCTCGACGCCGCCGACGCGGCGGCGCTGGATGCGGCCGACAGCATTGACGACCGCGTCTATAGCGACGGCATCGACAAGGCAGTTCCGCTCACCGACGCGACCGTATGGGCGGCGGCCGGCGCCCACCTCGCTGCCTCCCCCATGCCGGACCGGATGCGGTCCTGGCACCTGGATGGCGGCACCGGGAGCCCCGACGGGGAAACCGCGGTCGTGGTCCTCACCGGCACCGCCGAACTGCCCATCGCCAGCCGAGTCGTGGAGTTCGTCGGCGGCTCCATCACCATCACCGTCGAATCGCGCGCCCGAGCCGACGTGAACGCCGCTGCCATCCCCTGAGGGACTGCTGAAGGTTTGATTGACAGTCCCAACTCGCGCCTCGAACCGCTGTCGCAAGCCATCCAGCAGGTGTTCGAGGCGAGGACCGCCGACCTGGACCCGGCCGACGTGCTCGGCCTGGGGCTGTTCTCCGACGGGGACGGGATGAGCATCGTCGCGGCGGTCTACATGCGGGCGGGGCACGAGGCGAACCTCGCGCGCTACTACGGTCCCGAATACCAGGGTGAGGCAGACGACTCCTTCGACTGGGAGTTGTACCTGCGCTGGTACCCGGGGAATGGGACCGCAATACGACGTTCCACCCCACGCCGGCGGCCGAGCCGCTGGAGCGTATGTGGGCCGAGATGCGCGACCGCCGGGAGACGGCGCCGCCGCAGGACCAGCCCTGGTGGCCCTCCCTGCCCTTCGAGACCATCGCCATCGCGCTGGGCTACTTGCAGGACGACGGCTGGTACGCCCGGTTCCCGCAGTCGGTCCGCAACTTCGCGGTCATGGACGTCGCGGCCCCCAGCGACGACATGCTCCGCTGGGGACAGTGGGCCAATGGACCCGAGCAGTCCGACGAGCTATGGCGTTACGTCGAGCAGGAGACGAGCGAGGACTGACCTACGCCCTCCCCCGCGGTATGCCGCCACAAGCGCGCCGTCCCCTCAATGACATCTCCTCGAGGGACATCCCCCTCAGGGCGCCTCGAGGTCGATCCGAGTCTCGGTGCGCGAGTAGCCAGCTCGCTCGAATGCCGCGGCCATCGGCGCATTGACGGCGTCCGTGGTGGCGGTGATCCGCGGTGCGCCCTGCTCGGCGTGGAATCGGGTGATGTAGGCGAGGAGACGATCGACATACCCCTTGCCGCGGTGCGCCGGCAGGACGGCGAGATAGCCGACATTCCGGCTCGTGGGGGTAGCCGACGGGATCGCCAGGCCGACGATGGCTCCTTCCGTGTCCCGGGCCAGCCGCCACCACGAGCGCTCCCCCGGGCAGGAGCGGTAGTAATCGATCTCGGCCAGGGCGAGTTCGCGCGCAGGCACCGAGGCGAGTTCACGCTGGGTCATCACGTCCAGTGAGCCCGCTGCGGCCTGCGCGATCACCTCCACGAATGCCGCATCATCGGCCGGTTCAAAGACCAGGCCGGCCGGCTCCGGCGGCAACGGCCGCCCCGCATCCCACTGGTACTGCCAGCGTTCGTTGGCCCGGGTGAGCCCGGCGACCGCCGCGCCCCGCGTCTTCAACTCGACCTCGGCGACCAGGTCTGGTTGCGCCCGCCACGACGTGGGGACCCGCACCGTATGCGGCAACGGTGTCGCCACTCCCTCCCGCGCCAGGTTGGTATGCCCGTGCTCCAGCAGGGCGGCGGCAATCACCGGGCGCTCGGCCGCCCGCGGATGCACATCCCAGACATCGAGCGCGATCGGCGCGCGAGCATCGCGACCCCACCACATCGCCCGCCCAATGACCGTGCCGCCGTCGTCGGTGGCGACGACGGACCACTCGCGCCGCATACGGCCGGCGGCAAACTCGGCGCGGATTTCCGCGCCGCTCATCCCCCCGCCGAGCGTCGTCAGCTCCGCCGCGAGTTCGACCTGCACATCCGAGGGTTGGCTCACCTGCATAACGCCGAGCCTCCAGGATGCCCCCGCGCCAAGCAATCGAGAATCCACCCAGCCTACCGGTCAACCCAGGTCGAGCGGCGGTCGGTGCAGGACGACCTTGGTGGTGCGGGCGCGGTAGGCCTGCGGTGCGTCGTCCCAGCGGGTGAGCAGGCTGGTCACCCGTTCGGCGGGGAAGCCGGTGCGCGCGACGAAGTCCAGCAGCGCGGGCAGGTGCGGACGCACGTGGGAGACACCAACATTCAGTTGGCTGGAGGTGGCATACATGTCCATCACCGGCACCCGGGTGGACGTGCCGAGGTAATAGCCCGTGCCCGTGCAAATCCCGCCCGGCCGCAGCGCCCGCAGGCAGTCGCGCAGGCCCTGCCCGGTGGACGCCTCGACGGCGACGTCAAAACGCTCGGGCAGGTGCGGCATACGGGAGCGGGTGCGCGAGCGGGCGACCTGGCGCACCCGCGCGCCGAAGGATTCGGCGACGGCCAGGCGGGTGTCGCGATCGTCGACATAGTCGACGCGCTCGGCACCGAGCAGGACGGCGAGGCCGGCGGCATACAGGCCGATGCTCTGCCCGCCGCCGCCGACCACCAGGACCCGGCCGCCGGGGCGCTGCGCCACCGGCGGGGCCACCGAACGCCAGGCGTCGGTGAGATTGTCATCGGCCAAGGCCACCCGCAGCGGGTCCACGCCGTCCGGCAGGCGCACCAGCATGTGGTCGGCGAACGGGATGCGCAGGCTGTCGGTGATCACCCCACCCCACGCCCCCGAGGCCGGCCCAAAACCGAAGCAGGACAACGTTTCCCGGGGCTGGTCGGGGTGAAAGTCGAGCATTTGGCGGTCAGGCCGAGCCGGCATTCGTAGCAGGAGCCGCAGGAGATCGCCCGGGGGACGACGACGACATCCCCCACCCGGATGTCGCTGACCTCCGCGCCCACGGCGGTGACCTGGGCGATGGCCTCGTGCCCGATGCCGAACGCCCCCGCGAAAGGCACCCGCCCGACGATGCGGCCAATGCTGGCATCGACCGTCCCGGCCCGCAGCGCCGCGGTCATCGCCTTGTGCCTGGCCCCGGACGTGTGAATCGGCATCACATCGCCATCGCAGCGGCTGGCCACGAATGGCCGCACCAGCGCATCGCTCGCCTCCACCAGGGTGGGTTCGGCCTTGTCCAGCCAGCCGATCCCGGCCGGGCTCGATCACACTGAGTTCACGCACGGGCGCGAACGTATCTCACTCCTGGCGGGCGTGACCGCGGCGCACGAGCATGCCCGCGACGCCGATGAGGACGACCACGACCCCGGTGCCGATCAGCGGCAGGGACGCATCGCCGGCCTCGTCACCCCGCGCCGAATCCCCCCACCCGAGCACCAGCGGCCACAGGAACCCGAAGACGACGAAGGTCAGCCCGATGGTGATCAGACGCTGGGGCCAGGGCGCGCGCCGAGTCAGTATGGAGCGTTCACGAGTGACCATCGGGTCCTCCATGTCTTTCGGTGAGGTGTTCCGCCCGCCGAGCGGCCGCGAACCGGCTGTTGGCGACCATGGCGATGGTGTCGATCGCCGCCAGCGTAGCCGCCAGTTCCGCCGCGAACTGGGCGGCCCGGGCCGGCCGGTCGGCACCTTCGGCGAGCACGCCGCGGTTGTCCGCGAGTTGCACGGCCGTGGCGAAGAGCAGCGCGGAGACCGGTTCGCTGGAGCTGATCCGCTGCTGCGCCAGATACTGCTCGCCGAGGGCCAGCGCCTCCTTCTGCACCCGATCCGCCTCGATCGGCCCCTCCCCCTGCCAATGGCTCAGGACATCGGCGACCAGCCCATAGGCCTCGACGAAGGGGCGCACCGTAAACGGCGCGGTGAGCACGGCACGCTGCTCGAGCAGTGTCGCCGCCCCGGCGCTGGGGTTGCGCAATTGCGCCTCCCAGTCCGGGGCCATCCGGGTCATCTCGGCGGCCACATCCTCGTGGAAATCCGCGCGCCCGCGGAAATAGAACTCGAACTTCAGCAGATCCCGCACCTGGTCCACGACCACCCAGAATGTCGCCACCCGCTCTGGGCCGGTCGGCGCCAGCCGGACCGCCTCGACCATCGCGATCTCGCAGATGGCGCCGGTGAGGAAGTGGTGGACGATCGAGTTGCGATAGAAGCTCGCCTCCAGCTGGCGCTTGGACTCGATCGACCAGACCCGGTCCCGGGCACCATCGACCCGGGTTACCAGTCCGGACGCGGCCAGGGCGCCGAGCGCGTTTTCCACGCCCGCATCCGTATGCAGATTCGCCACGCTCTCCGCCAGCGGCGCCCCGCTCGCCTTCAGGTAGTCCAGGGCCGTGGCCAGGGCGGTGCGGACCTGGGGAGTGGTCAACGCCATACCGTGCGTGCCGAGCAGCAAGGTGGCCAGCACCGCGGTCGTGGTGACCGGCATCGCCTGGTTGATCCGCCAGGCGACCTCGAAGGCCATCTTGTTGAGCGCCAACTGGATTCGTTCGGGATCGGCCGCGATCTCGCCGTCGATCGGGCCGAGGAAGGCCCGCATCGACACCGGCTCCGGATAGCGGACATAGATCTTGCCGTAGTGCGCCTGTCCCTGCGCCTTGATGAAGTTGTAGAGCCAGGTGAAGCCCTCCGGCGCCTTGGTCCCGCCGCGGGCGTATGCCGCATACTCGCCGACCTCGTGCAATTGGTCGAAGGTGATCGACACCGGCTGCAGGGCGATGTCGTCGCTGCGGCCGTCGAGATAGGCCTCGGACACATAGCTGAGCAGGCCGAGCTTGGGCGGGAGCATCTTGCCGGTGCGCGAGCGGGTGCCCTCGATGGACCAGCTCAGGTTGAAGCGCTTCTCGGCGAGGTAGCCGACATACTCCTTGAGGATGAGCTTGTAAAGCGGATCCGAGCCCACCTTGCGCCGGATGAAGATCACCCCAGCCCGGCGCATGATCGCGCCCATCGGGCCGAACGACATATTGATCCCGGCGAAGAGATGCGGCAGCGGCAGCCCGTTCTCGTGCAGCGAGGCGGTGAAGACGGGCTGGTCGAGGTTGCTGCGGTGCGACCACAGGAAGACCGCCGGCCGGGAGGCGAGTGTGCGCCGCAGCCGCTCCACTTCCGTTGCCACCGTGTCGATTTGGGGATCGAAACCGCGCTGGAAGACCGCCCGGCCGACGCGCGGGAAGACGTCGATGAACAACCGGCTCCAGCCGGTGGTGAGCTCATCGAGGATGGTCTCCACCTTGTCGGTGGTGACCACTCCCGGGCCGGCCTGCGCGGCAAACTCCTGCAGCCGGGCGCGGAAATGCTTGTGCGCGAGCAGTTCTTCCTTGACGAGCCGGGCCGACTTGAACTGCGGGCCGAGGAGCCGGGAGTCCGCGCGCTCCAGGGCGAGGCGGCCGCGACGGCCGACGAAACGGGCAAAGGCCAGCGCATCCTCGGGGGCGGCGCTCTCGGCATACGCGGCGCGCAGCTCGCTGCTGGTGGCCGAGTCGCCGGCGAGCACCTGACCGCGACTGGGGTCGCGGCGGGCGATCCGGCCCTGCCGGCGCGGCGCCGGACGATAGGGATTGCCACCGCGCAGCACATCGCTCGCCCGGGCCTGACGGACCCCGTCGTCGCGCTCTCCGGGCAGCCAGGTCACCCCGACCGGGATGAGCCGGACCTCACCCGGGCGGGCCAGCCGCGCCGCGAGCGTCGCATAGTGCTCGGCCGTCGCCACGGCACGGGGGAGCATCACGACCTCCGCTGCCTGGAGGACCGGATCACCCGACGCGGCAACCCATTCGCGCACCAGCCGCTCCTCCACCGGCGTGCGCGCGATGGCCAGAACGATCGTCGGATCGCCTTGGGGGGCAATGGATTCTCCGGTATGCGGCGTCTCCGTCACCGGGGCTCCTTCGCATCGGTAGGGGGATGAACTCTTGCCGCGGATGGGCGCGGCAGTCGGCGCGGTCCGCTCAGCGCGGTCCCATCCGTAACGCCCCGTCAAGCCGGATGACCTCACCATTGAGCATCGGGTTGGCGACGATGTGGGCAGCCAGGGCGGCATACTCGCTCGGTTCGCCGAGCCGGGCCGGGTGCGGCACCTGGGTGCCGAGCGACTGCTGCGCCGGCTCGGGCAGCCCGGCGAGCAAGGGGGTCTTGAAGATCCCCGGGGCGATGGTCATCACCCGGATCAACAGCGACGACAGGTCCCGGGCGGCCGGCAGGGTGAGCCCGACGATGCCGCCCTTGGAGGCCGAATAGGCGACCTGTCCCATCTGTCCGTCATAGGCCGCAACGCTGGCGGTGTTGATGATGACGCCGCGCTCCTCCCCCACCGGTTCGGTGGCGGCCATGGCCGCCGCCGCGAGGCGCAGCACATTGAAGGTGCCGATGAGGTTGACCGTGATCGCCCGGGTGAAGTCGGGCAGCGGGTGGGGGGTGCCGTCGCGCTTGATCGTCTTGATCGCCGGCGCCAGCCCCGCACAGTTGACCGCCACCCGCAGATCCCCGAGCGCGGTCGCCTGGTCGATCGCGGCCTGCACCTGCGCCTCGTCGGTGACATCGCCGGCCACGAATGCGGCCCGCTCACCGAGTTCCTCGGCCGCCTGGGCGCCGGCAGACTGCGGCAGGTCGAGGATGACCACATACGCTCCGGCGGCGTGCAGGGTGCGCGCCGTCGCGAGGCCCAAGCCCGACGCCCCGCCGGTCACCAGCGCCACATTGCCCGCGATCTCCATACGTCCTGCCTCCGTGCTCGTCCGGTATGCCGTCGCCCGCACCCTAACGCGCTCCCCCGGCGCCCGCCCCGCAGGGTGGACACCGGGTCGGCGTCGCATAGACCCAGGGTGGACGCCGGATCGTCGCGACGCACGCCGCCACGGATGCCGAACGCCGGTGGGTTCGCGTAGAAGCGCGATCCCACCGGCGTCCGGTGCCAGCTAGTTCCCCTAGGGGATGAGGCGGGCGATGATCTCCGCGGCCGCATCCTTCGCGCTCGTGCTGAGCATGTCGGCGCGCACATCCGGGGCGGTCGGTGCCTCATACGGGCTGTTCACACCCGTCATGTGCGCGATCTCGCCGGCGCGAGCCTTGGCGTAGAGGCCCTTGGCGTCGCGCTTCTCAGCCTCGGCCAGGGGCAGGTCGACGAAGACCTCGAGGAACTCGCCCTCGCCGATCAACTGTCGCGCCATCTCCCGCTCGCTCCGGAAGGGGGAGATGGAGGAGACGATCGTGATGAGCCCGGCGTCGGACATCAGCTTGGCGACCTCGGCCAGGCGGCGAGCGTTCTCCACCCGGTCCGCGTCATCGAAGCCAAGGTCCTTGGACAACCCGTGGCGGATGTTGTCACCGTCGAGCAGGAAGGTATGCCGGTTCATCCGCGCCAGCTGCACCTCCAGCTCGTTGGCCACCTCGGACTTCCCGGCGCCGACCAGACCGGTGAGCCAGACGACCATCGGCTGCTGGTGCTTCATCCGGGCGTGGTGGCCGCGGTCGATCTCCAGCGGCTGCCAGCCGACATTCTTGGCCCGGCGCAGCGCGAAGTGGATCATGCCCGCGGCGACCGTGGCATTGGTCATCTTGTCGACGACGATGAAGCCACCCAGGTCGTGCGACTGGGCATACGGCTCGAAGACGATGGGCCGGTCGGTGGAGAAGGTCAGCACACCGATTGCGTTGAGCCCCAGCGTCTTTGCCGCTTGGTGCTCCATGGTGTTGACGTTGATCTGGTACTTCGGGCGCTCGAATTGCGCGGTGACCGTCTGGGTGCCGATCCGCAGCCAGTAGGGACGGCCCGGCAGCATCTCGCCGTCGTCCATCCACACCAGGTGGCACTCGAAGTGGTCGGCGGTCTCGGCCGGGGCCTCGTCGGCGACCAGCACATCGCCGCGCGAGCAGTCGATCTCGTCCTCGAGGGTGAGGGTGACCGCCTGGCCGACGACGGCCTGCTCCAGGTCGCCGTCCATGGTGACGATGCGGGCCACCGTGGAGGTGCGATTGGCCGGCAGCACGCGCACTCGGTCGCCGGGCTTGACCACGCCATTGGCGATGGTGCCGGCGAACCCGCGGAAGTTGAGGTCGGGGCGGGTAACCCGCTGCACGGGCATCCGGAAGGGCCGCTGCTGGTCCAGGGTCTGGTCCAGCTCGACGGTCTCCAGGTGCGCCATCAGCGTGGTGCCGGTGTACCAGGGGGTGTTGGCCGAGTTAGTGGTGATGTTGTCGCCCATGAAGCCCGAGATCGGGATGGGCGTGAACTCGGTGATGCCGATGGACTCGGCGAAGTCGCGGTAGTCGGCGACGATCTCGTCATACCGCTCCTGGCTGTAGTCGACCAGGTCCATCTTGTTGACGGCCAACACGATGTGCCGGATGCCGAGCAGGTGGGTCAGGTAGCTGTGCCGGCGGGTCTGGGTGAGCACACCCTTGCGCGCGTCGATGAGGATGACGGCGAGCTCGGCGGTCGAGGCGCCGGTGACCATATTGCGGGTGTACTGCTCGTGCCCGGGGGTGTCGGCAACGATGAACTTGCGCTTCTCGGTGGCGAAGAAGCGGTAGGCCACGTCGATGGTGATGCCCTGCTCGCGCTCGGCGGCCAGGCCGTCGACCAGCAGG
>ERZ501016.291-NODE-291-length-16991-cov-4.155704_pt1 | contig 16991 bp, 14 predicted proteins | sample MGYA00248889_ERZ501016 | MGnify/ENA primary metagenome ERZ501016 (study PRJEB25958, sample SAMN03398594) | human skin metagenome | study: EMG produced TPA metagenomics assembly of the Human Skin Microbiome Metagenome (human skin metagenome) data set. | reverse complement strand
TGAGGATCAAGCCCCCCATCCCTAACTCACTCTCCACCTACCCCTTGCAATTTCAAGGGGGAAGCGGAATTTCTATGTTTCGCAACGAGGTCAGTGGTGTACCAATGCCAGGTGTACCGACGGTTGAAGCGTTTTTCAGCAGCTCGTGTCGGCCCTGCTCAGATTTGAAAAAGTGAAATACGAAGTCGGGATCAGCCAATTTCCTGTCAAGGGTCAACTTCATGAGACTGGTGGAGATGATGTACGTTTTGTCGTCGGGAACGATCCCCACTTCACCAATCGCTCCTCGGTGTGGAAAAACCAGGTCGCCCTTTCGCACAAGACAATTGGGCATTTCAGCAGCAAAATCCTCGGGGACGTAAACAAAGTCGCCCACGAAATCACGTCCACCAAGGTTGTTTCCACGAATGACAGGTGTTCCAGCATCGACATACACGTCAGCCTTCATGCGTGACCCAAAGGGGCCAATCGCAATTGAACCTGCGGAACTGGCTTTCAAGTCATCAATTTTTACTTTTCCCCACTCACTTGCCATTTTCCCCACTCCCCATTCGTTCCATTTCCTGTTCCAGTTCCTGCACGCTCGGCAGGCTGCCTTTCAATTCGGCGGGCAGGCTCTCTGCGAGTTGATAGGTGCTCACACCCAGCGGCTTGTCCACCCCACGCAGGGCGTACTCGGCTATCACCCTGTTCTGCGTGCGGCACAGCAGCAGGCCGATGCTGGGGCCGTCCTGCTCGTGTCTCAGCAGGTCGTCGGCGGCATTCAGGTAGAAGTTCATCTTGCCGACGTACTCGGGTTTGAATTCGCCTATCTTCAGTTCCACGACCACGTAACAGCGCAGTTTCAGGTGGTAGAACAGCAGGTCGAGGTAGAAGTCCTCGCCGCCGACTTCGAGGTGGTACTGACTCCCCACGAAGGCGAAGCCCACGCCCAGTTCCAGCATGAAGTCTCGCAGGTGGTTCAGCAGCCCCTTTTCGAGGTCACGTTCCAGCGCCTCGTCGTGCAGAGTCAGGAAGTCGAAGTTGTACGGGTCTTTCAGAAGTTGCCGGGCCAGTTCCGACTGCGAGGCGGGCAGGGCGCGGTCAAAGTTGCTGGCAGCCTGTCCTTGACGGTCGATCAGTCTGGAATCGATCTGGTGAATCAGCACGTTCCGGCTCCAGCCGTTCTGGATGGTGGCGCGGGCGTACCATTCCCGCTCGGACGGGTCTTTCAGTTTGTCCAGCAGGGTACAGTTATGAAACCACGGCAATTTTGCAGCAACCTGCTGCACAAAGTCACTGTCCGTCCAGGTTTCCGCGAATTTCCGCATGTACCCGAGGTTGCGCGGACTGAACCCTTTCATGTCGGGAAACTCGGCCCTCAGGTCGCGGGAGAGTTGCTCGATGACTTTTGCGCCCCAGCCTTCCTCCCGCTGTTTTTGCAGGATGGTCTGCCCAATCTGCCAGTACAGCAGCACCAGTTCGCGGTTCACGCTCAGCGAAGCCTGTGTCTGGGCACTGCGGATACGGGCCTTCAGGTCGGTGAGCAGGGCCGCGTAATCGGTCGGGAGTGCGACCTCACCCGCTCGATCAACCGCCATAACCGAGCTTCTCCAGATTGGCCTTGATCACGGCCTGTAAGCGGTCACTCTCAGCAAACTGTTCGCGCAGGTCGCTACTTAAGCGGGTCATCTTCTCGCCAAACGGCTCGGAATCTTCTTCCTTGGCAGCGGCCCCCACATAGCGCCCCGGAGTCAGCACCCAGCCGTTCTTCTCGATCTCGTCGATATCCGCGACCTTGCAGAAGCCAGGGATGTCCTCGTATTCGCCGTCGCCGTCCCCGCGCCAGTTGTGGTAGGCGCTGGTGATCCGGGCGCGGTCTTCTGAAGTCAGGTCACGCTCGGTGCGGGTGCGCATGTAGCCCAGTTCACGGGCATCGATGAACAGAATCTGCCCGCTGCGGTCACGCAGGGCGCGGCCCTCCTGCCCTTTGCCGTTCTGCTTGTTGTTCGCCAGGAACCACAGGCTCACCGGAATCTGGGTGGTGTAGAAGAGTTGCCCCGGCATGGCCACAATGCAGTCCACCTTGTCGGCAGCAATCATCATCTTGCGGATTTCGCCCTCGCCGCTCTGGTTACTCGACAGGCTGCCGTTCGCCAGCACCACGCCCGCCGTCCCATTCGGGGCGAGGTGATGCAGGATGTGCTGCAACCAGGCGTAGTTCGCATTTCCGACCGGTGGCGTGCCGTACTTCCAGCGCGGGTCGCCCTGTAACCTCTCCCCTCCCCAGTTGCTGACGTTGAAGGGGGGATTCGCCAGCACATAGTCGGCCCGCAGGTCAGGGTGCAGATCCTGATGGAAGGTGTCGGCGTTCTCCTTGCCGAGGTCGGCATCGATGCGGCGAATGGCGAGGTTCATGCGGGCCAGTTTCCAGGTGGTGTGATTGCTCTCCTGTCCGTAGATGGCGATGTCCCCGATGCGGCCTTTGTGCGCCTCGACGAACTTCTCCGACTGCACGAACATCCCGCCTGAACCGCAGGCGGGGTCATACACCCGTCCCTTGTACGGCGCGAGCATCTCCACCAGCGTCTGCACCACCGAGTCCGGCGTGTAGAATTCGCCCCCGAGTTTTCCTTCAGCGGCGGCGAAGCGGCCCAGCATGTACTGGTACACCCGCCCCAGCAGGTCAGACTCGGCTTTCTCAGCGGGCTGGTCACTGCTGAACAGATCGCCTGAGTTGTCCGAGACCGTCCCCCCGGTGCCGTACTTACTGATCTCGTCGATGAGACCACCGATGACGCGGGAGGGCAGGCTGGGGCGGGCGTACCCGGTCGGGAGCATGCCCTTGAGTTGCCTGGGGTTCTCGCGTTCAAGGGCGCTCATCGCGTCATCCACCCGCTTGCCGATGTCGGGCTGTTTGGCGTTGTCCTTCAGTTCATCCCAGCGGGCCTCTCTGGGCACCCAGAAGACCCCTTCTGCGATGTATTCATCGCGGTCTTCTGCCGTGTCCTCGTCCACTTCCGCTTTCAGGCGGGCGTGCAGGGCACCGAAAGCGTCACTGATGTACTTCAGGAACACCAGGCCCAGCACCACGTGCTTGTACTCGGCAGCGTCCATGTGACCGCGCAACTGGTCGGCGGTATTCCACAGCACTTCTTCTAACCGTGCTGGTGCGGCGGCTTTCGTCCTACTCTTCCGGGTTGAGGCGGTCATTGCCTTCAGTGTAAAGATTTATTCCTGCGGTGACCGCTTTTTCTTGCTGCTCTGCGGCTGGTCGTCTGAAAAATCCTGCTGACCGAGACGCATCTTTTTGCGGAACCTTGTCCTGTCGTCCAGCACGGCTTCAACCTCGTTCAGGAGTTGTGCCAGATAGTCACGTTTTTTGTCATCGAGTTCCAGCATCCTCAATGCCGAGAGTTTCCCGCGCAGCCGCTGAACCTGGGAGTCATATTCCTGAAAATCGGCCTGCTGGCTGAGGGACATGGCCGACTCCTTGACTGTTTTTCGCAGTTCCTGAATGCCCATTTCTTTGCTCTGGGCGATCAGTTTTTCGTGAAGAACGGGTGGAGCAGGTTTGATGGCAATCGCCTTGGTGTAGTCCAGTTCGCCCGCCCGCACGGCTTCCAGCAGCAGGGGCGGAAGCCGCAATACGGGAAGACGGTTAGCCACGAAAGAAGTCCAGGCTCCGCGAGACAGCGCGGGGAAAATGCGTTCGAGTTGCTCTATCTGCTGCTTTTTATCCTCGTCGACCCCGATTAACTCTGGATTACGGACTTTCAGGGCTTTCAGTTTTTCCAGCCTGGCGGTGAGTTCAGCGCGGGCCACCCGAAGCTCGGAACTCAGGATATCCATGATGGCATCTGTCTCATCCACCGGATTCAGGTCTTCGCGTTGCAGGTTTTCCAGAGCGGCCAGTTGCTTGATCTGCGGCCTGCTCATGTTCTCAAAGACCCGAACGGGTACTTCCGTCAGTCCAGCGGCTCTGGCCGCCCGCAGTCGGCGCTCCCCTGCGATCAAGTCATATTGCCCGTCATTCAGGTGAACCGCGAGCGGTTGCAGGATGCCGTGTGTCCTTACGCTCTGGGTCAACTGGTCAAGACTCTCCTCATTGAAGGTGCGGCGCGGCTGGTCTTTGCGCGGACGAATCAGGTCGATATTCAGTTCTCTCTGCTGGCTCTGAAACTGCGTGCTGGTGAAACCGCCAGTCAGGGAGGGCGGACTCTGTAGAGATGTTGCCTGAGGAGCCGTCAGTGGCCCTATCTGCATCTTCGGTCTCGGTTTTTTCTGGCTGCTCATTCCTGCCGCTCCAGTGCGAGGAAAGCCGTCACGACCTCGGTCATATCCTTCGCCGCTTCACTGCCAGGCTTATAAACGGCGACGGGCTGACCGTTCATGCTGGCATCATTGTGGTCAGCGGCCCGGTAGCGCACGGGCGGCAGCACAGGCCCGAGGGGGCTGAGTTGCTCACGGATGAGTTCCAGTACCTCGGTGTCGTGCCTGTTACGCTGGTCGTACATCGTCGGCAGGAACGCGGCGAAGCCGAGGTTGGGTTTGACCCATTGCAGTTCATTGACCATGCGGGTCAGGCCAGGCAGACCGTCGACCGCTTTGAACCGGGTGGCGACGGGCGTGATAACCGCGTCGGCGGCGACAAGTGCATTGACCGTCAGCGTCCCGAGGCTGGGCGGAGAGTCGATCAGGATGTAGTCGTAGTGCTGTGGGAGTTGACCGAGAATGTTGGCCAGTCGCCGCTCACGGCCCATTTTTGCTAGTAACTGCGCTTCGGCAATCGCCAGGTCAATGGTGGCTGGAAAGAGGTGCAGGCCGTGCACTTCGATGGCAGGGGGAATGCTCCCTGCGACGGCGGCAGGGTCATCCTCCAGCAGAGCCGCCAGGAGGGTGGAAGACGAGTCGAGATTCCATTTGTCAGCCCCCAGAAAACTCGTCAAGTTCCCCTGCGGGTCAAAATCGACCAGCAGAACCTGCCGAGCACGGTGCGCCAGTTCATAGCCGAAATCACGCGCCGACGAGGTTTTTCCGACGCCACCCGCGTGATTGAAGAAGGTATAGGTGCTGGTCATTTCCCCTAGCTTAGCGGTTGCACATAACGTTATGTGCAGCGTACTGGAATCTCGCACACTGGTTCAATTGTGGCCTTTTCCGGGTTTTTACCGCTGAAAGATCGGGTATGTTCTGCCTTCACTTTGCTTGGGGCAAGCCATATCAATGAGTGCTAGACGGGGTTCTCGCTGCGGTGGAATATCGAATATAGTCAGGCTGTACCAAAACAAGGAGGACTGTGATGACTGACGACGTTCGTCGTGAATCGCTGTTTACCATCGAGGCGACCCCGGTCAAGTTCGGGGCGGGGGCCGCCCATGACGCAGGCTGGGAAATGAAACGCCTGGGAGGCAAGCGCCTGTTCGTGGTGATCGACCCCGAGGTGCAGCGCCTGAAGATTGCCGACCACGTGCTGGACTCGCTGCGCGGAGCCGGGCTTGAACTGGTGCTGTATTCGGATGTGGATACCGAGCCGTCCATCGAGGCGCTGGGCCGCGCCGTGCAGGCGGCCAGAGAGGCCAACCCTGATTCCTTCGTCGCCATCGGTGGGGGAAGCACCATCGATACGGCCAAAGTGGCGAATCTGCTGCTGACCCACGGCGGCGAGATCATGGATTACGTCAATCCCCCGGTCGGCGCAGGGAAGAAACCCCCTTCGCCTCTGAAGCCCCTGCTCGCCATCCCGACCACAGCGGGCAGCGGTTCCGAGGCCACCACCGTCGCCATCCTGGACATTCCCGATCTCAAGATCAAAACGGGCATCAGCCACCGCTACATGCGGCCTGCTCAGGCCATCGTCGATCCAGAACTGGCCCGTTCAGCGCCGAGCGCCGTGATCGCCTCGGCTGGACTGGACGTGGTCTGTCACGCCGCCGAGAGCTTCCTGAGCCGTCCGTACACCACCCGCGAACGCCCGGCGACTCCCGATGACCGTCCGCCATACCAGGGCAGTAATCCGGTGGCCGACCTCTGGTCGGCGCAGGCCCTGCGCTACGGGGGGCAATACCTGCGCCGGGCCGTCCAGAGTGGGAACGATGTGGAAGCTCGGGGCTTCATGATGCTCAGTGCCACGATGGCAGGTGTGGGCTTCGGCTCGGCGGGCGTACATATCCCGCACTCCTGCGCTTATCCCATCGCGGGTCTCAAGCACCAGTACCGTGACCCCGGCTATCCCGGCGACAAGGTTTTTGTTCCGCATGGCTTCAGCGTGATCGTGACCTCACCCGCTTCGTTCCGTTTCACATTTGATGCCGACCCTGCCAAACACCTCCGCGCCGCTGAGTTGCTGACCGGGGAAACCTACGCGCCAGACGACCGCGAAGCCCTGCCCAACGCCCTGCTGAAACTGATGAGAGATGTCGGTGCTCCGAGTGGTGTGGCCGCGCTCGGCTACGACGAGTCGGATATTCCCGCCCTGATCGACGGTGCGCTCAAGCAGCAGCGGCTGCTGGCGGTCGCGCCCAAAATGCCCACCCGCGACGACCTCGACCGAATCTTCCGTGAATCCATGCACAACTGGTGATAAAGGAGAGAATCATGACCGACAGCAAGCAAAAGGACACGCCTATTCGTCTTTACATGTTCCAGTGTGGGACGCTGAAGTGCAAAACCAACAACATCAAGATGAACGCTGACCCCACGCCTTACGAGATTCCGGTACCGTGGTATCTCATCACTCACCCGAAAGGCAACGTGGTGATCGACGGCGGCAACGCGGTGGAGTGTGCGACTGACCCTGAAGGCCACTGGGGGGGAATCACTTCGGTCTACTGGCCCGCGATGACGGCTGAGCAGGGTGTGGAAGCCGAACTGGAGAAACTGGGCATCCCGAAAGACAGCATCCGGTATGTCCTGCAAAGCCACCTGCATCTGGACCACACCGGAGCCATCGGGCGATTCCCCAAAGCGACTCACGTGGTGCAGCGCAACGAGTATGAGTACGCTTTCACGCCAGACTGGTTCGCCGCAGGTGGGTATATCCGCAAGGATTTTGATAAGCCCGGCTTGAAATGGCAGTTCCTGAATGGCGAAGCGACCGACGGCTATGACCTGTACGGCGACGGTGTGATCAAGATGTTCTACACGCCAGGGCACGCGCCGGGTCACCAGAGCTTTCTGATTAGCCTGCCGAGCGGTGAGAAATACCTGCTGGCCGTGGACGCCGCCTACACCGTCGATCACTGGGATGAGAAAGCCTTGCCGGGCTTCCTCGCCAGTACGGTGGATACGGTTCGCAGCGTGCAGAAACTGCGGGCACTGGCCGAACATGAAGAGGCCAACGTGGTCACTGGGCACGACCCGGATGCCTGGCCTTCGTTCAAACAGGCTCCCGCGTATTACGACTGATTTTCATAGCGACAAGGTCGCACATAACGTTATGTGCGACCCGACTTTTTCCAGCCGGTCAGCGGAATTCGCTGAACTACCGGGTTTTCCCTTGCTCTGAGTTTTGACTTTTCGGTGGCGGCCTCGGTGCCAGCGACGCGCTGAACTTCTGCGGGCGTGGCGTAATGCTCGATATACGAACTGAACCACTCCTGTGACCAGAGTTGGTCGGCAAAGCTTTCTTCCGGCTCGGTGTGGCCCATGAGCACTTCCTCAGTCCGGCGGACGATTTGTACCGTTTCATCCCCAAACGCCAGTTCATAGGCTGGGTGGCAATCATGATGAAGCAGGGCGAGCAGGTTCTCGGTAGAGCGGGTGACGGCGACGTACCTGAGTCGCACTTCCTCAAGGAAAGCGGGGTCTTGCGGTGAGATAAAGAGCTTGCCATAGCGGTCGTCGCCCTCGAAAAGGATCACGTTGCGCCATTCCAGCCCCTTGGCGCTGTGGATTGTCCGGACAAGAATGCGTTTTTCTTCGGGTGAGGCATAAGGTTCAAGAAAGTGGTGGAGGTCAGTCACCTCGGCGGATTTCTGGGCATAATGTCTGGCCTGATTCGAGGGGCTGGTCTGGTCGAGCAGTCTCAGCAGTTCGAGCGGAGTACCGTGCCAGTCTTCCAGTTGCTCCCATAAGTTCAGGAACTCCGAAGCCATGGAGCCAGTCGTCACTTCCCGAACCTGTGAGACGCGGCGGCGAGTCTTCCAGGCCATCGTGAAGAGTTGCCTGACTTCGGTGGATAGGCCTTGAAACTGTGGGAGGCTGAGGAGCGGATGGTTACCTTCTGGCTTTTTTCGCTGAGTGAGCAAGCGGGTGACAGGTCGCAGGACATCGCGGCAGTAGGTATCGAGCGTTCCGCGCTCTTCACTGGTCATGCTGACGCTCAAACTGTCATCACGGAGCCAGTCCGTCACCTCCTGAATCTCAGCATTGCTGCGGACAAGCACCGTGACTGTCTCGCCCGGGCTGACAGAGAGAAAGCGTTTGACCCCCTGAATGAGTTCCTCGATTAAGGCCGAGGCGCTGTCTGACCACCTCACCTCGACAGTGCCACCAAAACCGCTGGCAGGGACGAGCATTTTGCCTGTCAGTTTTTCTGCTGCGAGGAGATGTTGACCGGGACTGCGGAAGTTCACGGTGAGCGGGAAGGAAAGGCTGGCCTGCTTGACGAAGCCAGCAAAGACGCCTGGCTCGGAATGCTGAAACGAGAAGATGGATTGCTGCGGGTCACCGACAACGGTGAGGCAGCGGCCCTCGCTCACGTGCCTGACGAATTCCACCTGGAGTGGCGAGAGATCCTGCGCTTCGTCTACGAAGACGTGCCGAAACTGACCCCGCAGGCTGCTTAGCTCCTCGGAGGACTGGCTCCACCGTCTTACCGTAGCGGCGAGCAGCGAAGTCGGTGTCATGAACTCCTTGCCTGCCTGTGCAAGCCCCATGAGGGCTGCTTCTGCTTCCTGACGGAGTTTAAGGCGTGCGGGGTCGGTAAACTCCCCCTGCTGCCAGGCCTGTTCGAGCGCCTGTTCAATGGTCTGACCCTGGAAATGATGCCGATTTCTTAAGTCAGTCAGGATTTTTTTCCAGTTTGAGTCATCATTGTTCAGCAAGGCAGGTTGACCAGGCCAGTTCTGCAAGGCAAATCCGTGTAGCGTTTTCACTTCGCAGTACAACCCGAGCTTGTTCAGGCGCTCGTTGAGTTCCTCGCGGGCCTGACGGGTAAACGTCAGAAATAGCAGCGCCCTGGAGGAAATATTCTGACTGACCAGATACTGCGCCCGTTTCGTGAGCAGAAACGTCTTCCCTGTGCCTGCACCCGCCTCGATGGTCGTGAGGGGCACGCTGGGGGCCGTTCGAATAGCTTCCTGTTCGGCGGTGAGCTTCACGGCTTCATTCCGTGTGTGTAAAGGGCGGAGCGCCGAAGAAATTCAAAATCACTTTGCCGCGCTGCTGGATGCTCGTTCAGGGTGCGCAGCAGGCGTCGGCTGCTTGCCAGGCTGATCTGCTGTGTGGCCTGCAGGTACAGGCCACGGGTGATGGTGTCGAGGTATTCGGCTGCCTGCAGCGTTGCCGCTTTCAGACCATAATGCAGACTTGTTTCCTGTGGGTCTTTGGCGTCATGCCGTGTGTCGATCCCCGTTTCCCTTACCCACTGGTACAGGTTTTTCTGGATTTCATGTTCATCTTTCAACTGGAAGATGCTCTGAAGGCTCTCCCGAGCTTTTACAGCGGACAGCAGGGAGGCATTCTCCAGTATTTTGTTGCGGCGCTCAAGAAGTTCACTTTGTCTGAGGCGGTCATCGAGGCGTCGGTACTGCCCTGGATTGGCCAGCAGAACGAAGCGGTGGCGGCGTAACTCTGGTGCCTGCCGCTGCGCCATGGAGAGCGACTGAGAGTAGCGCCAGGTGACCTCCTGCAATGCCCGCTGAGCGAGTTGTACGGTGGTGAACCTGTCGACGAGGAAATCCACCTTTGTCTTGATGTAATCAGCCCATTCCAGCGAATTCAGCATGACCTGTCGGACACCATGCGACTGAGCCTCGGACATCCACTTGCTGAGCGTGAACTCGGCACTGGCTGGCTCAGCGATGGGCAGGAGATCAACGAGAAGGCCGTGTGCAGGGTCGGTGATGACCCAATGCAAGATGCCGCGCCACTTCCATTGCAGAACCCCCACGAGGGGAGGGTGAATGATGCCCGGTTCGGGAAGTGCGTTTTCAAGCAGTACCTTTAAGCGTGCAACGGGGACACCGGTCATGCGGTGCAATTGATTGAAACTGCTTCCCTCTCGACGCCAGGCCACAATATCCTGACGTAGTTCGCGGGTGACGCAATCACTGGCCGGGATGAATGGAAGCAGAGACTTTTTCTGGCATGCAGGGCAGACTGCTGTAACAAAATTGACCGTGACCTGCACTGGATACGGCCCCAGCGGGCGATCCCACAGGGTCAGTGTCCTGACAGGTTCGACTTCAAGTTTGCTGGCTGGAGTCCCACAGCAGCAGTCGGGGAGGCCATAAGCAGGCTGAATACGGTATCGCCGTGGTAAATGCTGGATGCTGTCCTGGCCATGAATCAGGCGAACCCACAATCTGTTGAACTGTCCCTGCTCATCCCACTCTTCATGAGCAGCCTCGCCGCGAAAAGGTCGTCGCCTGGCCTGTTTACTCTTCCGCAAAAACCTGGCAATTTTTGAATTGACCGCTTCCACGCGGCCTGAAGAGGGCCTGCTCCCGTCTGGCAGGGTGTGAGCGGCATCGAAGTACGCGAGTATTTCCGTTCTCCACACCTGCAACAGGTAAGCAAAGCGGCCAAAAGGGTAGCCTGCGACGCCGTATTTCTGTAATTTTTGCTCGTACAGATACCGTTGCCATTCCCACTCTGTTATCCAGTGCTCTGCTTCGGCTACGCTCGTGCTTTCCCAGATTCGGGTGGCATCGGCAGCCAGGTGGATCGCCTCAAGGACGGCATCGCCGCGTGAATATTTTCCGGTCGAGGGGGGACGAGGCTCTGCGTTTTTCAGCACGCTTCGGTAGTGGTGCTGCACACGTCGCAGTTGTGTGGAACGGTGCTGGCCTGGTTCGAGGATAAGCTTCGCTATCTCCGACAGGTCACGGGTGATTTTGCTCTGGATATGAAAGCGGTCGGCCACCTGTCGCACGTCGGGGCCATACACGTCGTGAAGGACAGAGCGGTAATCTGACCACATATCAGTGGCGAAGATTGGTGGCTCGGTACGGTAACGGTTCATCTCTGTAAGAAACGAACGCAAGGTGGATACGTGACGGTCGGGGAGCACCTCCAGCAATTCACCTGAACTGAGGTCGACCACAATGCAAAGGACGCGCCCCTGCCAGACTTTTTCGTCAATACCGATGTGGGTGACCTGACTCCACAGGTCGATGGCTCGTGGCTGATGGAGCTTCTCCTCAGTCATGGCCCGCAGCAGATTGCGCGTCCCCGTCACCGAGAGGCCGCACCACGCTGCCAGTGCAGAGGCTGGTTCACCGTTTAGATAACGCTGGAACAGTTCCTGTTGAAGGCGGTGAGTGAGGCGGGGTTGAGTTTTGCTGACGGGGGCCGCTCTGATCCCAGTCCAGGCTTCAGGTTGCGAACAGCCATTCGGACACTTGACCCGCTGCGCCGTGAGATGCAGTTCGGTCGGCTGCCGACCGCGTGGAAGGTCAGTCAAGATGGTACTAACCTTACCGTTGCGAATCAGGCTGGTTCCGCAGGTCTGACATACTGCCCGTGGTCTGACCATAGCCTTGACCTCGCCCGGCACCTGCGCTGTGACCGTGAGTGCTGGAAGTCCAGGATAGCCAGCCTGCGACACTGGGCCAGATTAGCAGTCTGGTCACCTCAAACTTCGACCGATGTCAGATTGCTTGATCTTCGATGCCAAGCAGGGGGGGGCGGCCATGCGGCAAGGTCAATCAGGCGTTGTCCCCCGGGTGAAATTTTTGAACACGGTGGGTTTTGAGGGGCTAGCTCCTTCGACAAGGTCAGAGCCATCATGGTTGGCAGTGCGACCATAATGGGGACACCGAGATCAGCCGTCAGCAAGCCTGTCTCACGAGAGGGCCTGCTCTTGGACACCTTTAGTGGAAGGGTGTCCAAGATGACTGACCTTTATTTCACCGTCAGATTTGAAAAAAGCCCTTAAAGTAAGCAGGCAAAACACTGTGATAGGGATACATGTACCTGTGTGCCAATCAGCCTGCTTGAGATTTTTTGCACCTTGGTGGCAGGTTCAGGCCGCGTAACATAACGTTATGTGCAGCGTTCTCATGCCTGCATCTGACCGTCTTGCAGCGGGGGCAGGTGAAAGTGGTGAAGCCGAGTTCGCCCCTCACTTCCAGCCCTTCTTTCTCAAAGCAGCACGCGCAGAGTTGACTGGTGCTGTAACTGGCCACGCGGCGGAAAGGAATGCGGGACGTGTAGAGGTACTGGCTCAGGGCAGAAAAGTGGTGATCGTGAATAGCGAGGTTGCGAGCCTGCTGAATAAAGTTGGCGTTCATGGCGCGGTGGCTGAGGCGCTCGGCGAAGACCCGGGAAGCATGGTGATTGAGCCAGCCGATAATTTTTTCGGCATCCTCCCGTCCTGAGGCGTAGGTCAGGTGCTGCAGGATTTTCTGGGCTGCCGGAGACAGGCGGCTTCCAGCAACCTGGTCAAGGTGCGACAGGTCAGTAGGGGAAAAGGTATGGCTTTCTCCGAGCGAGGTGTAAGCCACGGTCAGCGGATTAAGACCAAGATCGAGGCCGACCGTCACAGGTGTAATGCTGCGCGAAAGGCGTTGGAAAGAGGCGGTGAAAGTCAGGGCGGCGAACCAGTCTCCGGCCTTGTTGACCCGCAGCAAGACCTCCTCAGGGTGCCAGGTGGCGCTGTAGGTGCGTGGCGTGCTCACCAGGTGGGGCACCTGATCAGGCCTGCGTCCTTCCTGGGCGATTTCTTCAAGGCTCCGCGTGAACTGTGCGGTATCCCACTTCTGCTTGCCGTTCCGAATCTGCTGATACAGGTGGTCGATGTCCTGATACTGAGTGAAGGCAGGGGAAGCCTGCACGAGAGCGCGGTACACATGAGCAGGCAGGTGGTTGACTTCAGCGTGAACGGTCTGACCGTCAATGGTCAACTGCTCGTCATTCAAAACTTCAATTTCAGCGCTGGAGGAGAGCCGCCAGGTGGCAATGCCCCGGGGGCCGCAGGTGAGGTGGTCGGCACGGGTGCTTTGGAGTTGCTGGGTGATGGTGGCGACGGTGTTGTAGCTTGCTTTTTTAATTTGAATCCAGTGGCGGTCAGGGTTGAGGATGGTCATTTTCAGTTTCCTGGGATGAATGAACGGCGCTCTCCGTGGTGGAAAGCGCCGTCTGGAAAGAGGGTTAGCGGGGGAGTGTGACGGGAAGGCTCTGAATTTCGTTGCCGACAGTGCGGTAGGCGGCGATCTCAAGCACGCCTTCACGCCAGCCAACCGACAGGAACGGGCTGAACTCGTCGAAGAGGCCTTTGACACGGCCTGCTTCAAACAGGTGGATGTCTTCTTCGAGATTGTTTTTTTCGGCATCGGCAGTGGCGTACCAGTGCCCATACCAGTCGACTGGCCCCGCGTGGCTGGTCAGCATGGCGTCGGTGTAACCGAGCAGATAGTCCAGGTTCCATTCCCCCCGGTTGAAAGAGGCATAGTGATGACGTGGGCCGTAAGGCGCAAAACCATGAATCGAGAGGGAATTTGCCAGCCGTTCACCGAAGACGAAGCCGCCCTGCGCTGTGCCTTTCAGTTGCAACTGCTGCATCAGCGAGAGCAGGGCCAGCGGTTCGATGAAAATGTGTTCCGGTGGGTCAAGTTCCGGTTCGGTGCCGATCAGGTAGGTCAGGCCGAACAGTTGCTGGTGTACCCGGCTCAGCCGCCTTTTGCGCGGGTCTTTCAAGAGGAGTCCTTTTTGAGCGATTTTTAGCTCAGATTGAAGTCAATCCAGATGGTTCTGATTTCTGGATTGCTCCTCTTTGGTTTTGCCCGCGACAGCGGGTGAAGGGTTTTACAGGGCAATTCGACAGGTTGAGAGAGTCAATTCCCCTGAGAAGGCAGCCCTTTCCGAAGGTTCCGCTGGAGGGGCGCTCGATAAGAGTTCAGCCTCTCGGCAGAACCAGCACGCTCGGGCCGTTTCTACACCGAATAAATTCTGTTTGACCGGACTGGGGCCAGCACTGGGCGGTGAATGCTTTCAGGTCAGCCGCGACCCCGTCACGGGTTTACCTGCTGGTCACCTCAGTCGCTCTTACTCTGACTGCTCTGGTTCTGTGGAGGGTTCCTCATCCTGTACGTCCTGTTGCTCGGTCAGTTTGACTTTGGTCAGTTTGCCGCGCACCACTTCCACCGTGTAAGTCCCATCGGCAAACAGATTGCCCGGAATCTCCTCGGGCAGTTGCAGCACCAGAACATGGTACTTCGGGTCATAGTTCAGTTCCGTCGCAAAGCGGCGATGACGCTGTTTGACCGCTTCGGGAGTCTTCGCGTTCGGCACCGACAGAAAAGCCCTGCGCCTGCGGCCACTGTCTTTGAGGGAAACTTCCTCACCAGCAGCAGGCAGGGCCACGTCCTTTTTGGTATCCAGAAAGGTTCGCAGCGCGAATCTGGGGGCCGTCTCCCCGTGGGTCAGAATGACCTTACCCGGGTCGTAACGGTGAATCAGTCCCAGCAGACCTCCCTGGTCAGCGTGGGCTGAGAGGTAATACCGCTGAATCCGCGAGTAAGCCGCCACCGGGCTGAACCCCTCGCCACCAGGGTCGGGCAGCATCACCTCCCCGCCGTTTTCCAGTTCCAGCAACCTGCGCCCAGGCGCTTCGGCGTCCTGATACCCCACGATAAAGAGCGCATTGTCCGGGTCGGGCAGCCACTGACGGGCGTAGAGCGGACTGACCCCCGCGTGCAGCATCCCGCTGGACGAGATCACCACCGCAGGCCCCTTGCTGGCGATGATTTTGTCGCGCTGGTCGTTGTCCTTGACGGTCTGGACTGCGCCACTCAGGAAGGGCGGCAGTCGGGAACTCTCGGCTCTGTTCTGCAGGGCTTCAGGCAGCAGGGGCAGCAGTTCCTCGTAGGTGGTCGTGACTTCACGGGTCAAACCATCGAGGTAAATCGGAACCTGTGGAAGTTGTCTACCTGCCACAGCGCTCTGGAGGATCAGGGCGATGTCCTGGGCACGGCCCAGGGCAAAGGAAGGAATCAACACCTTGCCGCCCTGCTTCAGGGTTTCAGCGGTAGCGGCCACGAAACTACGCACCTGCTCTTTGCGGGCTGGCAGCAGGGTGTCGCCGTAGGTGCTTTCACTCACCACGGCGTCGACGGGTGTGACCTCGCTGGGCATCCAGGCGGGCGGCGTGACATGGGTCGCCACATTGTTCACGTCCGCCGTGTGGAAGATCGTTCCCGCTCCTGATTCGATCAGCACGCTGGCGGCTCCCAAGAGGTGACCTGCCGGGTACAGGGTGAACGCAAAGCCATGGTCACTGACCCGCTCGAAGTAGGGGAGAGGTGTCAGGGCGGCCAGTGCCCGCTGCAGGTCACGCGCCCCGAAAAGGCCCTGGCCCTGCCGCTGACCTATTTTGAAGGTATCTGCGAGGGTCAACGCGGCCAGTCGGGCGGTGGCGGGCGTGCAGTACACCTTCAGTTTCGGGAAGCGCCGCAGCACCACGGGCAACGCCGCCACATGGTCGAGGTGGGCGTGGGTCAGAATCATGGCGTCGGGCGGGTTGTCCTGAAGCAGTTCCAGTCTGGGCAGGGCCGCGTCCCCGATCTGACCGGGACGTAACCCGGCATCAATCAGCAGGCGGCCTTCGGACAGGCGGTACAGATATGAACTGGCCCCCACCTCATCGGTTCCACCCAGTCCAAGAAACGAAAAGTCCGGCACCTGCCTAGCGTATCTGAAGGCCAGGGGAGCGGGGTTCAGGCTTTGAGGTGAATAAAGCGGCTATTCGCCTCAGATTTGAGGTGAATAAACGAGGACACTCTCTCATTCCTGTCCGTTGGTGTCGGGCGTATGTTCCATGAGCAGGAGACTGAACCTGGGCAGGTCGGCCCGCTTGAGGGCCTGAGTCAGGTCTTCCCATGAGACAGGGGGCCGTACCTTCTGACGCTGCATCTGCCAGAGGGTCTGAAGGAGTGCTTCCGGGTACTCTTCGAGGAGTTGCACCAGAAAAATATCGGGATGAACGACCTGAAACCCTAAAGCCTGGCAGATGGAAGGCGGAAAATCAGCCAGGTTGAAGGTCATGAGATAGTCCGCTTTCGCGGAAAGTGCAGCCTGTACGACGTGAACGTCATCAGGGTCGGGCAGGGAAAGGTTCAGTTCACTGCTGTTTGTGGGAATTTTAGCCTGTGGAATGGCCTGGTTCATCAGGTCAGCCGTGCGCCTGACCCGGGCAGGATCGAGGTCGGGCCGATGTTCCAGCAGATTGGTGATCCATTCCTCTTCTATGCGTTCACTCCAGCGAGGCTGGAGAAGGCCCACGATGCCGAGGTGCATGACCAGGTCGCGCAGCCACTGTCCGTAAAGAACATTGGCGTCACACAGGACAACAGGATTGGAACCCATTCAGTAGAGACCCATCTCCTGCGCTTCCTGGGCAATTTCATCCATCAATTTGTGTTGCCGTTCTTTCTCCTGCTGGTAGGCCAGCAGGTCAGCCATTGAGACCCGGCGGTGACTGCCGACAAAGTGGAAGGGAATGATGCCTGCTTCCAGCAGGTTATGAATTAAAAATGGTCGACTCACGCCCAGCAGCAGGGCGGCTTCATTGGTCGTGAGTTCCTGTCCCCGCGTGACGACGGTCAGCTCGTCTCCCTGACGGACATGGCGCAGCAGTTCGCTGAGAAAGGGAGTGAGTACGGCAGGCAAAGTCACTGTGGCCTCGCCTCTTTCCAGTTGGGTCAGGGCATGCTCGACCAGACGCAGGTCTTCCTGCTGCATGACTTGTTTTAATTCCAGGGTCATCGTGCCTCCAGGGGAATTATAAGTGAAATAAGTGAAAAACGACTGTGCGACTGGTAGGAGGAGAGCCGTAGCGTTGCGCCATC
>ERZ501016.290-NODE-290-length-16997-cov-4.771810_pt1 | contig 16997 bp, 15 predicted proteins | sample MGYA00248889_ERZ501016 | MGnify/ENA primary metagenome ERZ501016 (study PRJEB25958, sample SAMN03398594) | human skin metagenome | study: EMG produced TPA metagenomics assembly of the Human Skin Microbiome Metagenome (human skin metagenome) data set. | reverse complement strand
GTCCCAATCTCCTTCGATCAAGACCCACCGCTTACACAGAGAAGTTGACACCCCCGCCCGGCACCGGCGGAACCTGTTGATCCGGGTTGATGGGGCCGGGTTCTCCCACGAACTGGTGGACTGGTTCACCGCCCTGGACACCGCGAAAACCCACGGCCGACGAGGCCGGTCCGTGGAGTACAGCGTGGGGTTCGCGGTCACCGAACCGGTCCGCGAGGCCCTCAAACTCGTCCCGAAACGCGCGTGGACACCGGCGATGGACGCCGACGGCGACGTCCGTGAACACGCCGACATCGTGGAGATCACCGGCCTGCTCCCGACACAGCTCACCGAGGCGTGGCCGGCCGGGATGCGGGTCATCGTCCGCCGGGAACGACCGCACCCCGGGGCGCAACTCTCCCTCTTCGAACACGCCGACGGGTGGCGCTACCAGGCGTTCGCGACCAACACCACCACCGGGCAACTGGCGTTCCTCGAAGCCCGCCACCGCGCCCACGCCCGCGTCGAAGACGGCATCCGACACGCCAAAGACACCGGCCTGGGCCGGTTCCCCTCCCGCGAATACGGCATCACACCGCCTGGCTCCTCGCCACCGCAATCGCCGCCGACCTAACCGCGTGGCTCCGCCTCCTCGCCCTTCCCGAAACCCTGAAGACCTGCGAACCGAAAGCCCTGCGCTACCGATTCCTCCACATCCCCGCCCGACTGACCCGAAGCGCGCGACGCAAGCACCTCCGCCTCCCAGAAACCTGGCCCTGGACCAAAGCCGCGGTCGCCGCTTTCACCGCCATCATGGCCATCCCCCAACTGACCTAACCACCCCGCACGAGACCCCAACCACCACAACCCCAGGACCCTCGAAGACCCGCACCGCAGCGCCACGCGGCACCCCCACCTACCCACCCACAGACAACCATCTGACAACCAGCCCGGCCGCGCTTCCGCGCGCCCCAAAGGCCCGACTCAACCACCCTCATGAAAGACGGAGGCTGATCCGCCTCAGCGTCAACGAGTTCCGTCGCCTCTTTGTCGGGCTCCTCCTCACCACCACAACCACCCCAGCCAAACTCCTGGCCTGGTCCCGATGGCGCCGACAACACCAAGCCCGCGCCCGAACCAGCCACTACCAACGACGAGAACACCAATGATCACGAACTACGGCTGTAGTACTAGTGCGCATCAATTCTCGGCATCTACGTTAGTGCCCCGCTGCCGGCGACCGGAAACCCAGCGAAGCCTGTGCCTTGGTGTCGAAACTCAAGACAAAGTCGCAGCCGTGATGGCGTGACGCTGCGGCAATCAGCGCATCTGCGAAATCGGTGCCTGACCGTGCCGACGTGACCGCGGTGGCGACGATCGCAGCGTCTTGGCAGACAAGCTCTTCCGCCTGAAGCAACCCCTCGATTGTGGTCAGGATCGAGTCCGGCGAGATCCGGTATGCCCGGGAAAGCACCCAATAGGTCTCCACCAACGCAACGACACTCAGGTGTCCAGGGTTGGCGACACTGAAGGCGCGGAATGACTGCGTCGCCGCCGCGGACTGGATTGGGTCGTCCTGGACTAAGAACCTGACCAGGACGTTCGTATCGATCCCAATCACTTGGGCTTGACCGTGGCCCCCGCCTCGACAGCGGCTTCCATGTCTTCCAACGACATGGGCGGCCCGTCGTACGCCAAGGTCCCTGCCAACTCCCACAGTGCCGGCCGGTGCGTCGAGATCAGAAACCCGCCGCTCGGGTTGCGAGTAAAGACAACCTTCGTGCCGACGGTCAACCGCAAGGCTTCCCGTACATCCTTCGGCACCGTGATCTGACCCTTGCTTGTCATTGTCCCTATCGACATAATTCCTCCTTACGGAAGGGTAAGGAGGAATTGTTCAATATGTCAAGCATTAGCCGCCACCAGTCGTGCGGCCACACCGGTGCCGGCTGGTCACACCGGCTGCGGTCACACCATTCAGCGTGCCGGGTTGAACCCGCGGTCGTACCGCCGGACCAGTTCGACCACGACCGGAGTTGCGAGCTCAGTGGTCAGCAGGAAGTCGTGGAAGCGCGTTGGCCGACCAATGGTGGCGCGCGTGATGAGCCGGCCCATGCCGCCGGCGGCCATGACTCCAGCCAGCACGCGCATCCGCTGCAGATCCGGCTCCGGCTCGCGAGCGGTGTCCAGCCACCCCAGGCCACACGCCGCCATAGTCGAGCCCATGAACCGCACATGTGAGTCCACCGTCGCGTCGGCGGTCATCCCCGGCTCGGCCCGAGTCCCGCCGAGCAGTTGAACGGCGCCGAGACCCATACACGTCCAGCCAACCCCTTGGGCGAGGCGAGAAAGCGACATACCTCAGAGTATGTCGCGGCGATCCCGGCGGCACCGCGTCAATGACGGTGCGGAGCATTCGGTCGCAGTCCGTATTCTTATCGCCCGTGACCGAGGACGATCTCAGCGTGGCCGATGCTCCCACCGACGCCACGGAGCCGGTGCCCGAGGAGGTCAGCTTCGAGGGCCAGCTGTATGACGCCCGCCCCGCCCGCCTGCGTCCCCGGGCGCGGCTGCGCGACATCCTGTGGCAGCGCAAGCCCAAGCAGCCCGGCTCCCCCAGCGGTGACAATCCGGCATACGTCGAATGGCTCGAATCGGAGTCGATGCTCGCGGACGCCCAGGCCTTTGCCCGGCAGTTCGCCGGCCAGGGCAGCATGTGGCAGAACCCGTATGCCGCACCCAACCCCCGCAGCGCCATCGACAAGGCGCCGGTGTGGTTCACCGCCTACCCGATCTCGATGATCACCCGGCCGGGCGCCACCTTCCTGGCCACCCTGGGCGACCCCGACCTGTGGGAAGCCTTCCAGCAGATCGGGATCACGGCTATCCATACCGGCCCGGTCAAGCGCGCCGGCGGGCTCGACGGGTGGGACACCACCCCCAGCGTGGACGGGCACTTCGACCGGATCTCCACCCAGTTCGACGACGTATTCGGCACCGAGGACGAGTTCCGTGCCATGTGCGAGGTCGCCTCCGCGCACGGCGGCATCGTCATCGACGACATCGTCCCGGGACACACCGGCAAGGGCGCCGACTTCCGCCTGGCCGAGATGAGGGTCGGCGATTACCCCGGGATTTATCACATGGTGGAGATCCCCGAGGAGGACTGGGACCTGCTGCCGACGGTCCCCCGCGGTCGCGACTCGATCAACCTCGACCCGCAGACCGAGCACCGCCTGGCCAAGGCCGGTTACATCATCGGTGAGATGCAGCGGGTCATCTTCTACGAGCCCGGGGTCAAGGAGACCAACTGGTCGGCGACCGCGCCCGTCCTCGGCCCGGACGGCAACCAGCACCGCTGGGTCTACTTGCACTACTTCAAGGAGGGTCAGCCCTCGCTGAACTGGCTCGACCCCACCTTCGCCGGCATGCGGATGGTCATGGGCGACGCGCTGCATTCGCTCGGCGACCTCGGCAGCGGCGCGCTGCGCCTGGACGCCAACGGCTTCCTCGGGGTGGAGAAGAGCGCCACCGGTGGGCCCGCCTGGTCCGAGGGGCACCCGCTCTCCGAGGCGGCCAACCAACTGATTGCGAGCATGGTTCGCAAGGTCGGGGGCTTCACCTTCCAGGAACTCAACCTCACCATCGACGACATCAAGGCGACCTCGGAGCAGGGCGCCGACCTGTCCTACGACTTCGTCAACCGGCCCGCATACCACCATGCGCTGGCCACTGGTGATGCCGACTTCCTGCGCCTGACCATGCGCTCGGCCAAGGAGCTCGGCGTGGAAGCGGTTTCGCTGGTGCACGCGCTGCAGAACCACGACGAGATGACCTATGAATTGGTCCACTTCGCCACGCTGCACGCCACCGACAGCTTTACCTTCCGGCGCAAGTCGATCCTGGGTGGCGACCTGGCCACCCTCATCCGGGCCGAACTGACCGAGCGCCTCACCGGCGACAATGCGCCGTACAACTCGGTCTTCACCACCAACGGCATCGCCTCCACCACCGCTTCGATCATCGCCGCGTCCCTGGGGCTGAGCGATCTGGATGCCCTGGATGACGAGGACATCGAGGCAATCAAGCGCGCCCACCTGCTGCTGGCGATGTACAACGCCTGGCAGCCCGGGGTCTTCGCCCTCTCTGGCTGGGATCTGGTCGGTGCTTTGCCCCTGGAGCGCAAGCAGGTCGCCGCGCTGATCCGCGACGGGGACACCCGCTGGATCCACCGCGGCGCCTACGACCTACTCGGCTTCCAACCGGACGCCACCGAGTCCGCCTCCAAGATGCCCAAGGCCCGCTCGCTCTACGGCAGCCTGCCCGAGCAGCTCGCCGACGACACCTCATTCGCCAGTCGGCTGCGCGAGATCCTCGCGGTACGCAACCGCTATGGCCTGGCCACCGCCGATCAGGTGGACATCCCGGCCGTCTCCCACAAGGCGATGCTCGTCCTGGTCCACCGCCTGGATGGCCACGACCAGGTCACCGTCCTCAACTTCTCCGACCAGACCATCTCGGGCAGCATCCGCTCAATGGAGTTGCGTCCCGGCAGCAGCGTGGTGGACATGAGCAGCAATGCTCCGGTCGGTGAGGTTGACGATCTGCACAGCCTGTATGTCGTTCTCCAGCCGTATGAGGGACGTTCTCTCCTCATCTCTGCGCCGGAGTAGCTGCGGCGCGGCGGAGGTCACGATACGATTGCGAGAATCAAGGGCCACCGCCCGGCGTACCGGCGTCCGGACGAGGCCGCATCCAGCGGATGACGGGGATTTATTGTGCGTGGGCGCCTGACCGGCGCGGCAGCAGTCGCAGCCGCCTTGAGCCTGGCTCTGCCCACGGCCGCGATGGCCGCCCCCTCCTCCCCGGCTAGCCCCTCCCCCGCGACGACCACGATCACCCCGGACGCCCATCACGACGCCGGCGGCATGACCGACGAGGAATTGAAGCGCCAGATCCACCGGGCCGAGGAGTTGCGCGCCGAGCTCCTCGCGGCGGACAAGGAGATGGCCGAACTGGTCCTGCGCTTGGAGAGCGCCTCGGCCAAGGCCAACAAGGCGCTGGAGGCCTACGCCACCGCCCGTGACGAAGCCCGGGCCGCGAACGAGAAGGCCGACCAGCAGGCCGAGATCGCCAAGACCCTGCAGGAGCGTCTCAACAACGCCCGCGCCGACCTGCGCGACTGGGCCGTGGACGCCTACACCCAGGGTGGCTCCCTCGCCGAGGAACTCGGCTACCTCGACGCCCTGAGCAAGGAAGCCAGCCAGGCGGCGGACCCGCTCTCCGACCTGGATTACCTCACCGACAACAAGATTCGCTCGGTCGAGGAGATGCGCGAGATCGTCGTGCGCGAGAAGATCGCCTCGATGACCGCCGAGTCGGAGCGCGACAAGGCCGATGCCGCCAGCGCCAAGGCCAAAAGGGCCAAGGACGCCGCCACCGATCTGGTCGAGCGGCAGAAGAAGGACGTCGCCGCGCTGCGCAAGAAGCACCAGGAGCGCACCAAGGAGGCCACTCCCCTGGCCGGCCTGCTCCTGGGCAGCGGGGACGGGGATGCGGTCGACGCCGCCGAGCGGCTCGCGGACGCCCTGAAGAATGTGAAGCTCGAGCTGCCCGACCTATCCCTGAAGCCATGCAGCGAAGACACCGGGGAGGGATACCCGAACGGCCAGATCCCGCCCTCGGCGCTGTGCCCGATGGTCGGCTCCGGCGATGAATTCCTCACCCCCAAGGCCGCCGCCGCGTTCAACGAGATGAGCAAGGCGTATGCCGAGGACACCGGCCACCTGCTGTGCGTGACGGACGGTTACCGCTCCTACGCCGAGCAGGTGGCGGTCAAGGCCGAGCGCGGTATGTGGGCCGCCACCCCGGGCACCAGCAACCACGGCTTCGGCTTGGCCGCGGACCTGTGTGGCGGGGTCAACAACTACTCCGACCCGGCGCACCTGTGGATGGTCCAGAACGCCGCGATCTACGGCTGGTTCCACCCCGCCTGGGCCGCTCAGGGCGGGCGGCTGCCCGAGCCCTGGCACTGGGAGTACGCGGGCTGAGCACCCGGCCTGCCCCATCCGAGGCGGATGTGTCACAGTTCCGACCATGACCTCCTCTGTGGCGCCACCGGTGGATTCGCCGGACTACGAGGCCAACCGCCGCTATCAGCGCCCCTGGTATTGGTATGACTGGGCCAACTCCGCCTTCGTCACCACGATCGGCACCGTCCTCTTCGGGCCCTATCTGACCTCGATCGCCAAGGCCGCCGCCTGCCCCGGGCAGGACACCGACCTTGAGTGCGCGACCTCGCTGCACGTCCTGGGCATCCCGATCGCGCCCGGTTCCCTGGCGCCCTACACCACGACCTTCGCCACCATCCTGTCCGCCATCGTCCTGATCTTCGTCGGGGCCATCGCCGACCGCATGGAGCGGCCCGCCAAGTTCCTCGGGGCGTGCGCGTGGACTGGGGCGGCGGCCGCCGCCGGCCTCTTCTTCGTTACCGGAACGCGCTGGCAGTTGGGCGTCATCCTGATGATCCTGGCGAGCATCGCCCTGGGCTCGTCACTAGTGGTCTACGACTCGATCCTCAACCAGATCGCTCATCCCGACGAGCGGGACAAGGTCTCCTCGCGCGGCTGGGCGCTGGGCTATCTCGGGGGCGGCCTCCTGCTGGCGGTCAACCTGGGCATCGTCACCTTCCACGACTCCCTCGGTATGTCGACCGGCACCGCGGTCCGGGTGGGCATGCTCTCCGCCGCCCTGTGGTGGGCACTCTGGGCGATCATCCCGGTCCGCGGTCTGTGGACCCTGCGCGCTGTCGAAGCGCCGGCCGCCGCGCCGGGAGAGGGCGCCGTCGGCGGGAGCATCGCCCAACTGCGCAGCACCTTCGGCGACCTGCGTGCCCATCACCCGCAAACGCTGCTCTTCCTGATCGCCTATCTCTTCTACAACGACGGCATCCAGACCGTAATCGCCGCCTCCAGCCTGTATGGCGCGGAGGAGCTCAAGTTCGAGCAGTCCCAGCTCATCGCGCTGATCCTGCTGGTCCAGTTCGTGGCCTTCGGCGGGGCGCTGATCTTCGGTCGGGTGGCGGGCCGGATCGGTGCCTCCCGCACCGTGCTCGGCTCCCTGGTGCTGTGGACCCTGATCGTCGCGGCCGCCTTCTTCGTCCCGCAGCGGGCGTTCATCCCGTTCCTGACGCTCGGGGTGGCCATCGGGCTCGTCCTCGGCGGCAGCCAGGCGCTCTCCCGCTCGCTCTATAGTCAACTGGTGCCCCACAACCGGGAAGCCGAGTACTTCAGCCTTTATCAGGCGATGGAACGCGGGACGAGCTGGTTCGGGACGCTGCTCTTTGGGCTGGTCTACCAGCTCACGCATGCCTACCGGTTGGCGATCCTCGCGCTCATCGTCTTCTTCGTTGTCGGTGGCCTGCTGCTGTCCCGGGTGAACTTCCGTGAGGGCATCCGTCAGGCCGGCAATGAGCAGCCCGCCCTAGTCTGATGTCCGCGCGGGGTGACGAATCCCGACATACCAAAAGCGGCCCGGCTCCCCACATGGGGGACCGGGCCGCTTCGGGCGAACTATGCCGTGAGACTCAGGCGCTGCGCTTGGCGGCGGAGTGCTCGCCACGCGAGGCGCGCAGCACCTCCAGGCGCTCTTCGAGCAGGGCCTCGAGCTCGGGTACGGAGCGACGCTCAAGGAGCATGTCCCAGTGGGTACGCGCGGGCTTGGTGGCCTTGCGAGCGGGCTGCTCACCGTCCAGCAGAAGCGCGTCCTCGCCGCAGCGGCATTCCCAGGTCGGCGGGATCTCGGCCTCGATGCTGAACGGCAGCTCGATCCGGTGCTCGTTGGGGCACACATAGACGGTGGTCTGGCGCTCGCTGGGGACGACGTTGTTCGACGTCTCCATGCTGAACGACACCATGCGGCTACCGCGAAGAGTGCGATCGGCCATGGGGGTCTCCCTTTGAATACTGGTGGTGTAGAGATGCGGGGCGTCCGATGGGACGTCCGGTGCGAGGTATTAGCCTGGTCAACGCGCAGACCCGCACGGTTGTTCCGTTGGGGCTGGCGAAGTGACCGGTTCCACATCTGCCGCGTCGATGCGGCGGTGTCGTGCTGAAAGATCGCCTCGCGTTGGGTTGCGCGAAGGATCAAACTAAGCAGTTTACCCGTCGACGACGCGTCCGGTGACCGTTTCGTCCGATCGGGGCGGCTGAGTGGCCCGCGCCGCGCCCGCCATCACCGGTGGCACCATCGCGCCCAGCAGCCGGGCCCGGACCACTCGTTCCAGTACCCGTCGGGTGATCGGCCGGGTCATCGGGAGGATGAAGAAGAAGCCGACGATATCGGTCAGGAAGCCGGGCGCGAGCAGCAGGGTGCCGCCGATGAGGACCAGGGCGGCGTCGGCGAGCTCCCGAGAGGGCATCACCCCGGTGTTTAGGGCCGTGGACAGGCCGCGCCAGGTGCGCGCCCCTTCACGCCGCACCAACCAGGCCCCCAGGAAGGACTCGAAGAGCAGCAGAAGCACGGTGGGCCAGCCACCGATGATGCGGCCCACCCCGACGATGGCCGCGATCTCCAGGATCGGGACCACCAAGAGCAGCAGGAAGACCCACATCCGCCACGGCCGACGCCGCTGACGAGCGGCGTATGGGGTGGCGCCTACAGTTCGTGCCATTTCGGCTCCCGGTTCAGCACCCGTTGGGCCTGTCCCAGGCGGTGCTGCAATCCCCAACGTGTGATCCGCTTCAGGGATTCCGAGGCGACGCCGGTGGACATCTTGGACTCCCCCACCTCGCGCTCGACGAAGGTGATCGGCACCTCGACCACTCGCAGGCCCGCGCGCACCGCACGGCGCGTCAGGTCGACCTGGAAGCAATAGCCCTCCGAGGCCACCGAGTCGAGCCCCAGTTGCCGCAGGGCCTCGGCCCGATACACGCGATAGCCGGCAGTGGCGTCGTTGACCGGCATACCCAGCAGGATCCGCGTGTAGACATTGCCGCCGATGCTGAGGGCCTTGCGGGTCCATGGCCAGTTGACGATGTGGCCGCCACGGACATACCGGGAGCCGATCACCAGGTCTGCCTCCTGCGCGGCGTTGATCAGCGCGCGCAGTTCCTCGGGCCGGTGCGAGCCGTCGGCGTCCATCTCCACCAGGGCGTCGTAGCCCCGCTCCAGGCCCCAGTCGAAGCCGGCCAGGTACGCACGCCCCAGACCCTCCTTACCGGCCCGGTGCAACACATGCACCTGCCCATCCGCGGCGGCGAGGCGGTCGGCGAGCTCCCCCGTGCCATCGGGCGAGGCGTCGTCGAGCACGAGGATGTCCGCCTCCGGCACGTGCGTGCGCACGCGCTCCACGATGCCCGGCAGGTTCGCCACCTCGTTGTAGGTGGGTATGCAGACGAGCAGGCGGCGGATCGGGTCGCGATCGGGCGCGGAATCAGGCACCGGCGAGTTCCTTCGGACGGCGAGATGGGGTGGGCGCCAGGGTAACCGGGCGAACGCGACGACCGAAGGAGGCGGCCAGCAGCAGACCGGCGAGGGCGGCATACTCGGGCAGCGCACCGAGCCGCGCAGCCGGGGTGAGACCGGTGCGCAGGGGGACGTCCTGGGCCGCGGCATACGGGGTGAACAGGCGCGACTGGGGCGCGCCGCTGCCGTCCGGGGCGATGAATCCGCTCACCCCGACGGTCGAGACGTGGACGACGGCGCGGCCGTGCTCGATGGCGCGAATGCGCGAGATGGCGTACTGCTGCTCGGATTCGGCGGTGTAGCCGAATGTGGCGTTATTGGTCTGGACGACCAGCACGCTCGGCCGGCCAGGGTTTTGCTGCACCGAGTCGCGCACCAGGGCGTCGTAGGCCACCTCGAAGCAGATGGACGGCAGCACCGCAAAGGGCCGCCCATCGCGCGTAGTGAGTTCGAAATAGCCGGTGCGATCGCCGGCGGCCATGCCGTTGCGGACCAGGTCCACCTTGTCGTTGAAGTGGCGGAAGAAGTCCTTGTAGGGGACATATTCGGCAAAGGGCACGGGATGCTGCTTGGCGTAGCGCTCCGGCTCGGCTCGACCGGGGCGGTAGAGCAGGGAGACATTCGAGAAATAGGGCGCGGGTTCGTTGAGGATCGCGCCGACCAGCAGCGGGCCGCCGACCGACTGCAGGGCATCCACGATCCGCGCCGCGGCATCGCTATTGCGCAGCGGATCGATATCGGAGGCGTTCTCCGGCCAGACGACCAGATCCATCGGTGCTCGCTCGGTGGCCGCGAGCTGGGTAGTGACCGCGACGTGGTTGTCCAGGACCGCCCGGCGTTCGGCGTTGAAGTCCAGCCCCGGGTGCGGGACATTGCCTTGCACCAGGCCGATGCGCGCGTGCTCACCACTGGTGGCCGGCAGCGGAATGGCCCAGACGACGGCCACCAGAGCAGCGAGCGTCAGTGCGGTCACGGCACTGCGGCGTATGCGGTGCGCCACCGCCGCCCGGAAGCCGGCCAGCAGCAAGGCGCCAATCGCGGCCACCCCCGCGGTGAGTAGGGGCGCCCCGCCGAGCATGGCCAGCGCCCGGATCGGGGCGTCGGCCTGAGAGAAGGCGAGTCGCGCCCACGGGAAGCCGCCGAAGGGCGTCGTCGAGCGCGCCCACTCCCCCACCATCCACCCCAACGGGATGAGCAGGTATGCCGCCCACCCCCGCCCCGCGGTCAGCAGGCGCCGCTGCAGCGCGCCGACGACGGCGACCATGAGCGCGATATAGAGCGCCTCGAGGGTGGCCAGCGCCGCCCACGGCAGGCGCCCGACATAGACCCCCGACCAGGACAGGGTCGGCACAAAGAAGGCCAGGCCGCCGAACAGACCCACCAGGAACCCGGTGCCCGCCCGGGCCGCCCAACCGGCCGCCGCGAGCAGAGCGCAGCCCAGCCACGCGGCATACCAGAGCCCGGTGGTGGGGAAGGCGAGCCACAGCAGCACGCCGCCCCCCAGCGCCAGCAGCAGCCGCGCCGGTAGCGGCGTCCCCTGCTGGCGGGTCGGCGTGGCACTGCTCATCCGATAACCGTAAATGCTGCCCGGCGCACCCGAGGCGCGCTGGCCCGGGAGGGCGCCCCGATGAGAGGGTGGTCACGTGCTGACGCGAGATTACGACCAGGACACCACGAGCGCCTTCGGGCCGATGCGGATCCGGGCCCGCGGCCGGACCGTGCTGAGCAATCCGACGACCAATCGAGGCACCGCTTTCACCCTAGAGGAGCGCCAGGCCCTGGGTCTGGTGGGGCTGATCCCAACTGGGGTGACCACCCTGGAGAACCAGGTGCGGCGGGTGTATGAGCAGTTCCTGCGCACCAGCAGCATGCTCGGCAAGTACCTGCACCTGAATGGTGTACGCGACCGCAACGAGGTGCTCTTCTACAAGCTGCTGACCTCCAACCTGGAGGAGATGCTGCCGGTCATCTATACCCCCACCATCGGTGAGGCGATCGAGCGGTTCAGCCACGAGTTCTCCCGCCCGCGTGGAGTGTTCCTGTCGATCAAGCACCCCGAGACCATGGTCGAGTCCTTCCAGAACTACGGCCTGGGGCCCGACGAGGTCGACCTCGTGGTGGTTACCGACTCCGAGGGCATCCTCGGCATCGGCGATCAGGGCATCGGCGGTATCCAGATCGCGATCGGGAAGCTCTCGGTCTATATCGCCGCCGCCGGCATTCACCCCCGCCGGGTGATCCCCGTGGTCCTGGACACCGGCACCGACAACTTCAGCCTGCTCAGCAACGAGATGTATCTCGGCGAGCGCCACGCCCGGGTGCGTGGCCAGGAGTATGACGAGTTCCTCGACCTCTTCGTCAACACGGTCAAGGACCTCTTTCCCAATGCGATGTTGCACTGGGAGGACTTCGGTCCGCGCAATGCTCACCGCCTGCTGGCGCGCTATCGCGACGAGATCTGCACCTTCAATGACGACATCCAGGGCACCGCCGCCGTGGTCCTGGCCGCTCTGCTCGCCGGTGTCGACGTCACCGGCGTCGACCTGGACGACCACCGGGTATGCATCTTTGGCGCCGGCAGCGCGGGCACCGGGATCGCCGGCCTGATCCGCGACACCATGCTGCGTACCGGGCGCGCGGAGGACGAGGCCGAGGCCTACTCCCGGTTCTACTCCATCGGCATCGATGGTCTCTATGTGGATGACCAGCCCAACTTGATGGATTTCCAGAAGCCGTGGGCGCGCTCGCGCGCGGACGTCGCCGGCTGGGATGTCGCCAACCCCAACCACATCACCCTGGCGGATGTCATCCGCAACGCCAAGCCCACGATCCTCATCGGGACCTCCACCAAGGGCGGGGCATTCACCCGGGAGATCGTCGAGGAGATGGCGGCCTACTGCCCGCGTCCCATCATCTTCCCGCTGTCCAACCCGACCAGCCGGGCCGAGGCCACTCCGGCGGACCTGCTGCAGTGGACCGACGGCCGCGCGCTGATCGCTACCGGCAGCCCGTTCGCGCCGGTGGAACAGGACGGGGTGCGGTACTCGATCGCCCAGGCCAACAACGCCCTGATCTTCCCCGGCCTCGGCTTGGCGGTGGCGACGTGCAAGGCCACCCGGGTCAACGAGGGCATGATCGCGGCGGCCGCGCAGGCCCTGGCCAGCATGGTCAACGCTTACCGGCCCGGCGCGCCGCTCCTGCCCGCCATCAGCGACCTGCGCCAGGTGTCGGCGACCATCGCGGTGGCGGTCGCCGAGCAGGCGGCGCGGGAGGGTGTGGCCCAGGAACCCTTAAGCGATCCCATCCAGCAGATCTATGCCCGGATGTGGCAGCCGGTATACCCGGAGATCGAAGCCATCTGAGCGGCGCGGAAGCCCTCGAGGCTCAGGCCTTGCCCTTCCAGCAGTGCCCGCAGACGGCGGTGTCACCGGGGTTGTCGGCGACGGCGGGAGTCGTGATGCCACCGAAGAAGCTCAGGGCGCACAGGGCGGTCAGGGCGATCCGGAAACGAGTCATCTGATTGCTCCTCTCGGGTTTGGGCCGGCGCTGCTGCCGTCCTGGCCTTAACTTTCGGGCCCGGGCGGCCTCCCGCCAAGGGGGTGGGCTGCCCAACAAGTGGACATGGCAGGTTGTTCGTCCGCCCGGGTTTCGCCGAGCCGGACCCGCCCGGGGCAGATAGCCTTTGCCAGGCCATTGAGCCTGTTGTGAGGAGAATTCGCCCCGTGAGTGAGCACCCGGCCTTCCAGGAGGCGCATGCGCTTGGGCCGGCCGCCAAGCTGCGGCTGCTCGGCCTGGACCGGCGCTCGGTGACGGTGTACATGCTGTTGCTGGACGAGCCCCTGCTCGACATTCCGGGAATCGCCGCGGAGTTGTCGCTATCCGTCACCTCGGTACGCAATGCCCTGGACGAGCTGGGTCGTCATTCCCTGGTCCGCGCGAGCCAGTCGAGTAGCGGCGGCTGGCGGGCAATCAGCCCCGACGTGGCCCTCCCCCATCTCGTGGAACATCTCGAGGCCGAGTTGCACGAGCGCCAGGCAGCCCTGGCCCATCTGCGGACCGAGATTGCCTCAGTAGTCGCGGAATACCGCATCCACCATGAGAACCGAACCTCCGCGCTCTTTGAGCGGCTCGACGGCATCGACGCCGTAGTCAGCCGGATGGAGGAGCTCGGCGCGCAGGCCGGCGAGGAGATCCTCGCCATGATGCCCTCCAAGCCGAGCGCACAAGGGCTGGAGGAGTCCACGGCGGCCGACGTCGCCGCCCTGCGCCGGGGGGTACGGCTGCGTACCCTCCACCTGTCCAGTCACGTGGAGGACAAGGACTTTCGCCGCCACCTCGAGCAGTTCGCCGTCCTGGGCGGGCAATCGCGCCTGCGCCCGACGCTTCCGGTGCGGATGAACATCATCGACCGTCGGATCGCGGTCGTGGCCATCGACCCGGCCGAACCTCGACTCGGGGCTATTGCGTTCCACGGTCGCGGCATTCTCGCCGCCTTGGTCGCGCTCTTCGACGAATATTGGGAGAGCGCTGCGTCCCTGAACTCCCCGGCCGCGGAGGCGGTTGCTCTCAACCCCTCCGAACGGGCCACCTTGCGCCTGCTCGCCCGCGGCCTGAAGGACGAGAGCATCGCCCGGCATCTGGGCGTCTCGGTGCGCACCACCCGGCGCCTCATCGCCGACCTGAGCGAGCGCTGCGAGGCCGGGAGCCGCTTCCAGCTCGCGGTGCGCGCCCAGGAGCGGCCGTCCCGACGCTCACCGTGCGGTGGCTGTAGCGCTCGGTGCCCAGGTAGTTGTACTCGTCGATCTCGAAGGTGCCATTGGAGTTGACGCTGGTGACGAAGGCGACGTGGCCGTAGGTGCCGCCATTGCGCACCGCGACGTCGCCGGCCCTCGGGGTGCCGTAAACAGGCACACCGGCCGCACGCGCCGCGTTGTCCCAGTTGTGGGCATTACCCCAGTGGACTCCCTTGTAGTAGTTGTGGAAGGAGACGCCCACCCGGGAGCGCACCGCCCAGGCGGCGAAGCTGGTGCACTGACCCTTGTAGAAGTTCCACGGGTCGACCCCGCCCTGGCCGCGGTAGGGGTAGTCGTCTTTGGCCGGGTAGGACCCGCCACCAGAGGGGATGAACTGGTGGGAGGCGTTGTTGTTGTAGAGCGTGGAGTTGAGCTGGCCCTTGTAGCCCGGGGCGATGTCCTGGTAGCTGCCCTGGTAGCCGGTGTTGTAGTAGACGCGCACGGTCATCGAGGACTGATTCCAGACCGAGGCGGCATTGTTCTTGATGCACTGCCCCTGGCCGTTGCCCGACCCCTTGAACTCGTAGCAGGAGGGCTGGGTGGTGCCATAGTCGCTGACCGAGGTGGTGAAGTCGGACACCGAACCCTGGTTGTTGCTGTTGTAGAAGTAGCAGAACTCCCCGGACTGGCAGACGCCGTCACGCCCGGCGGCCTGGGCCGGGGCGGCGGTGGCGAGCAGCCCGGCGGCGAGGGTGAGTGAGCCGAGGGAAATGCCGATCCTGCGGGTGGTTGTGGACATGGTGATTCCTTTCGGGGTGGGGTGTACTGCGGATCTAGCGGGGTTGCCGAATGGCGATGAGCGGGGCCGGTCAGGCGCCGCGGCGGAACTCTTCGTAGGTGACCTTGGGGACGGCCGGACCGTCGTCGGGCAGATTGCTCGCCAAGCCATTGCGGCCCTCGTAGTACGCGCCGGCTTGGCGGGCGGCAAGCGGGGCGAGATCGGGATCGCTGATGGCGATCGCGTGGATATGCCACGGCCAGTTGGCCTGCGACGGATTGCGTAGCCAGGCTGCGAAGCCCACCTCGCGCAGGGCAACAAGGGCCGCGGTGCGCAGGCCCGGGCTCAGTGCTTCGGCGTCCAGATCCAGTGCGCCGCCGCCATCATGGCTGCCGGCCGAGGTCGGATCGACACCGGGGGCATAAGACCCCTGCTCGACCACGAACTGGCCTCCGCCCCAGCGATTTTCGGCCGCCCTGAGCATGGCCAGCGTGCGGGCGTTGACGGTCCAGCCCTGGTATTGACTCTTGGTACCGGGAGCGATCGTGCGGCGCACGGTGAAGCGGTTGCGGCCCAGGGCGGTCAGGGACGCCGCCCCCGGCAACCCGTTCGCCCCGATGCCGGAGTAGCCCAGCGAACGCTGCCAGGCCGCATACGCGGCGACGGTCTTGGAGCCGAAGTGGCCGTCGGCATAGGACGTGGCGAGCAGGCCCCGGGCCACCAACGCCTGCTCGATAAGCAAGACGCTCGCCTTGGCACCAGGAGTGATCCCGGTGCCCGACTTCTCCGGATCCCATTGCGCAGCCTTGAGCGCCGCTTCCATGTCCACCACCGGGAGCGCAGCCCGGGCAGGCCCAGCTAGCAGAGTTCCCGCCCCGGCAACGAGGCCGGCGGTGAGGATCCCGCGTCGTGTGGTCATCGTCCGATTCCTTTCGTCCACAACGGCTTTCGCTAGGACGCTAGGAGCGGGCGGTAACCGCCGGGAAGGGGTCGGCCGGATGCACACCTTGCCATGGCAGCTAGTTGCGCGCACCCGGTCACTCCCCCAGGCGTGGCCCGTGGTGTGCAAGGCTGACGCCATGACCTTCCACGCCGACGAATACCGCGCTGACCCGGACCGTTATGAGGCCGGCATGCCGTTCCGCCGCGTTGGCCGCAGCGGACTCGTCCTGCCCGCGATCAGCCTGGGTATGTGGCACAACTTCGGCGACGATGTGCCGCTGGATCGCCAGCAGGCGACGCTGCGGCGCGCCTTCGATCTCGGCGTCACCCACTTCGATCTGGCCAACAACTACGGCCCGCCGTATGGCAGTGCGGAGCGCAACTTCGGCACGCTCTTCGCGCGCGATTTCCGGCCCTATCGCGATGAACTGATCATCTCCAGCAAGGCCGGCTACGACATGTGGCCGGGTCCGTATGGGCAGGGCGGCGGCTCCCGCAAGTACCTGATCGCCAGCTGCGACCAGTCGCTGAAGCGCATGGGGCTGGACTATGTCGACATCTTCTACAGCCACCGCTTCGACCCGGACACCCCGCTGGAGGAAACGATGGGCGCCCTCGACGCCATCGTGCGATCCGGCCGGGCCCTGTATGCCGGGATCTCCTCCTATAGCCCCGAGCGCACCCGCGAGGCCGCCCGGATCCTCGAGGAGCTGGGCACTCCCCTACTCATTCATCAGCCGTCGTACTCGATGATCAACCGCTGGATCGAGGACGGGCTGCTCGACGCGCTGGAGGAGACCGGCACCGGCTGCATCGCCTTCAGCCCGCTGGCCCAAGGCATGCTGACTCGGAAGTACCTCAACGGCATACCGGCGGATTCCCGTGCGGCACAGGACAAGAGCCTCGACCCGCGGCTGCTGCAGGAAGAAACCCTGGACCACATTCGGGCGCTGAACACCATCGCCGAAAACCGCGGTCAAACCCTGGCGCAGATGGCGCTGGCCTGGGTGCTGCGCGACGAGCGAGTCACTTCCGCGCTGATCGGGGCCTCCTCGGTCAGGCAGTTGGAGGACAGCATCGGAGCGGTGCGCAACCTCGAC
>ERZ501016.289-NODE-289-length-17011-cov-16.486966_pt1 | contig 17011 bp, 13 predicted proteins | sample MGYA00248889_ERZ501016 | MGnify/ENA primary metagenome ERZ501016 (study PRJEB25958, sample SAMN03398594) | human skin metagenome | study: EMG produced TPA metagenomics assembly of the Human Skin Microbiome Metagenome (human skin metagenome) data set. | reverse complement strand
TTCATGCCGAAGCCGATCTTCGGCGACAACGGCTCGGGCATGCACACCCACCAGTCGCTGTGGAAGGACGGCGAGCCGCTGTTCTACGACGAGCAGGGCTACGGCGGCCTGTCCGACATCGCCCGCTGGTACATCGGTGGTCTGCTCAAGCACGCGCCGGCGCTGCTCGCGTTCACGAACCCGACCGCGAACAGCTACCACCGCCTGGTCCCGGGCTTCGAGGCGCCGATCAACCTCGTCTACTCGGCCCGCAACCGCTCGGCGTGCATCCGCATCCCGATCACGGGCAACAACCCCAAGGCCAAGCGCGTCGAGTTCCGCATCCCCGACCCGTCGGCGAACCCCTACCTGTGCTTCGCGGCGCAGATGATGGCCGGCATCGACGGCATCAAGAACCGGATCGAGCCGCCGGAGCCGATCGACAAGGACCTCTACGAGCTGCCGCCGGAGGAGCACGACGCGATCGAGCAGGTCCCGACGACGCTGCCCGAGGTCCTCAAGGCGCTCGAGGCCGACCACGAGTTCCTGCTCGAGGGCGACGTCTTCACCCAGGACCTCATCGACACGTGGATCGCGTGGAAGCGCGAGAACGAGGTCGCGCCCCTGCAGCTCCGTCCGCACCCGCACGAGTTCGAGATGTACTTCGACATCTGATCGAGCGTGGAACGCGAGAGGGTCGGTGCCACGGAGTGGCGCCGGCCCTCTCGCGTGGTCAGCGCCTGACATGTGCATCACCTGCTGAGGGCAGGCCGAACGTCCGTGTGTGCGAAGTCCTCACCCTTGTACAGGAGCGGCTCGTCGGCGGTGATGGCGGCGGCATAGCTGAAACAATCGCCAAGGTTCAGGCCAGCCGGGTGCCCGCTGCCCCGTCCGAAGTCTCGATAGGCCGCCCGCGCGACGCGGGCTTCCTCCGCAGCGACGTCCCGCACCCTGACCCCCAGGACGCGCAGGAGCTCGTCGAACCGACGGCGACCGGCCGGGCTGGCTCGCCGGTCGACGACGATCCCGCACTCGACGTACGTAGCGGCGGAGATGGACAGTGACGTCGCACCGAGGAGGGTCTCCACCAAGAGGTCTGCGTCGGACTCGCCCATGACGATCGCCACCAGGGCCGACGTGTCGACGATCATCGAGGCAGTCCGTCCGAGTCATACAGGTCGGCCAGATCGGCGTGCGCCCCAGCGAGGTCCTCGGGACCGAACTCGGCCTGGAGCTGCGCGATGAGGGTGCGCGCCCGGTCGTTGGCGTCGGTGGTACGCACCTGCGTGGCCCCGGCGAGGAACCGCTCGAGAGCCTCCTCCATCACCGACACCTGGGTGCGGCCGGTCGCCTCGGCAGCCCGCCGCGCGAGCTCCTGCACCCTGGGATTCTTGATGTTCAGCGCCATGCACCCACGATACACCCGTGATACACCTCTACACCCTCCTCGTGCCCCGTGTCAGGATCGAGCGGAGACGGCCGCTGGCGGGACGGGATTCGTCACCGCGGTGCGTCGGTACCAGTCGAGGCAGAGCAGGGCGATGAGCACGACGTCGATGTAGTCGCCGCCGTAGTACATGAGCTGCGCACCGGCCTGCGCCTCGGCCGTGGGAACCCCCGCGGGCGGGTGGGCGTAGATGCGCTTGGCGAGGATCGAGTGGAGCGCGAGGAAGCCGATGAGCACCCCGGCGCGCAACCGATGGCTCGTCGGGTGCGCGACCGGGTCGACCTGGAGGATGGCCGCGGTGAAGACCCATCCGGCGAGCAGAACGTGCGCGTGGATGACGAGGTGCCACACGTTCGAGGTGTGCATCCAGCCGTGCAGCGAAGTCGTGTAGAGCAACCAGAGGCCACCGACGTTGAGCGTCGCCGCCGTCACCGGGTGTGCGATGGTGCGGACGTACGGGCTGGCGAGCACCGCCGAGAGCGAACGGGCCGCCCGCACGGGCAGCCCGCGCAGCGCGACCGTGACGGGTGCGGACAGGACGAGCAGCAGCGGCCCGGCCATCCCGAGCAGCAGGTGCCCCCACATGTGGGCGACGAAGTCGTGGTGCGCGGCGGAGCCCAGCGGCCCGACCGCGACCAGGCCGCACACCACCCCGGCGACCGCGCACCCGGTGCGCCACAGCGGCCATGGTCGACCCCGCCGGGCGCCCGCCACGACCGCGGCCAGGTAGGCACCGAGCAGGACGAGCAGCGCCCCGCCCAGGACGACCGCGGTCAGCGGGATCGACGACCCCGCCGCGTGCTCATGCACGGGCCGCCCCGCGACCGCGCGACCCCGACCGCCACAGCCAGGTTCCGACGACGATGAGCGCGATGGCGACGATCAACCACACGACGTCATAGACGACGAGGTTGTCGACCGGCTCGTACGGGCCACCACCGGGGGTGGTGATCGGCGCACTCGCGGCCCGGCCCGGTTCGCCGGAGACGGTCATCGTCGCCGATGATGGGCGCGCACGCGGCTCGAGACGGAGGGTGGCGGATGAACCGCAGGGAGATGGTGGGGGCGTTCCTGGCCATCGTCCTTCTCGTTCCCTGCCTGCTCGCGGGTTGTGCCCGCTCGGACGACCCCGGTCCCCGGCCGGTGCGCGAGACCCAGACCGCCACGCAGAAGCCCGCCCGGTCCGTCTCCCGCGACCGCGCGCCGCGCCGCCAGGCACCACGCCCTCGGTACAACCGTTGGGCTGGCAACCCGGCGATCAGGCCCGCGATCGAGGCCGCGGTGGACGATGTCGCCTCCATCTATCCTTCGCAGGACCACCGGCTCGCGGAGGCGGCAGAACCCTCGACACGATCCTTCGGCGAGGGTCCGGTCAAGGTGTACCTCGTCGGCGACTCGATGATGGCCCAGTGGTGGACGCCGCTGTCCACGATCGGGAGCAGGCACGGATGGCGCCGCTACCCGCGCACGAGGTCCGGCACGGCGTTCGCCTTCCTCCGGGAAGGGACCACGCGCTCGTCGAGGGCGTACTCGGCGAAGGTGCTCGCGCACGTCAGGCGTGACCGCCCGGACCTCGTGCTCATGTCGACGACCTCCCGGGTGTCCGCCGAGGGCATCCGTGATGCGAACCGCAGGCTGCGGAAGGCCGGGGCGGGGAAGGTCATCCTCGTCGCCGACACCCCGAAGCCCGATCCCTCCGAGGCCCGCCTCGCCGATGGGGTCCCGGCATGCCTCGCGACCGCGCGGCGGGAGAAGATCAACGCCCGCACCTACTGCGGTTTCGGCCGCCGCGGGACGAAGGACTGGGACGGCAGCACCACCCCCGCGATGCGGGAGGCGGTCAAGGGCACCGACATGGAGCTCGTCTCGATGAACGACCTCATCAACCGCGCCACCGTTCACGGGGGCACGTCGGCGCCCATCGTCGACAACACCATCGTGCTGCGGGACAGGACACACCTGACGAACACCTTCGCCGTTCGCACGGAGAAGTCCCTCGAGGCCCGTCTCCGGCGGGCCGGCGCGTTCGGCATCGACGGCGACCGCGCCGGCTGACCGCCTGCCCGGGCTCGAGCACCGGCCCCCGGGCTACGGCCGGAGCGTTGTCGGACCTCGCCGGTAGGCATGTCCTTGTGATGACGACCACCCGCGACGCGCACGTCGCAGACGCCTCGGAAGTCGCCGCCGACGCCCGGCTCACCGACGCCACCTTCGCCTCGATCGTCGAGCACACGTTCCGTGAGGGTGCACGCCTCGTCCCGGCGGCCCCAACGAGCGACCCGGCCGAGGACCCGACGCCGTGGGTCGCCGGTCCGACGGCGGACGACGAGTGGAAGGACTCGCCGTCGATCGGCGCCAGCGCGTTCCAGCAGCGGTGCCGGCAGGTCGCGCTCCTCACCGCCGAGGACGAGGTGATGCTCGCCAAGCGGATCGAGGCCGGCGTCCTCGCCCGAGCGGCCCTGGATGAGCCGGTCGAGCGGAAGCGAACCGAGCGACGAGCCCTGGAGCACGTGGTGCGCGAGGGTGACGAGGCGTTCGAGCGCATGGTCCTCGCCAACACCCGGCTCGTCGCCAGCCTCGCTGCGAAGTACCTGCCCCGCGCGCACGGGGGCATGACCTTTGACGACCTGCAGCAGGCGGGCATGTTCGGCCTGATCCGGGCGGTGCAGAAGTTCGACTACACGGCAGGAACCAAGTTCTCCACGTATGCCACGTGGTGGATCCGGCAGGCGATCGGTCGGGCCGCGGACGACGAGGGCCGCCTCATCCGCTTCCCGGTCCACGTGCTCGACACGGCTCGAGCCATCGACGCTGCGCGCCGGAACGCGGGGCTCACGTGGGACGAGGCCGTGCGGACGCCCGAGGCGCTCGGTGGAGCGAGCGCGCGCGAGGTTGCCACTGCGGCGACGACCCGCCACCGGCATGTCAGCCTCGAGACGCTCGTGGAGGACCTGGACGTCGAGGACGACGCCGACAACCCGGTCGACCTGCTGGTCTCCCGCCTCGGGGCGGAGACGCTCCTCGCTGCGGCGTTCGAGCATCTCGAGGGCACCCCCGGTCTTGGCGTCAGGGCCGTCGAGGTGCTCCAGATGCGGTTCGGGATCACGACGGGTGAGCCGATGACGCTCGAGGCCATCGGCCAGCACTTCGGCGTGACGCGCGAGCGCATCCGTCAGATCGAGAAGAAGGCACGTGAGGTCCTCGTCGAGTGGGCCGAATGCGAGGCGTTCAGCGAAGACGCGTAATCCTGACAGTGGCTCCGCTCCCGACGGCGCGCGGGACTGTGGTACGGATAGGTGATGTCCCGCCGGCTTGGTGGCATTCCCCCGGGAGGATGTGAAGTGGCAGCGCCCACCGTGGACGTCGTCCGGAGCAGCGACGGATACCACCCGAACACCTCCGATCTGGAGGCCATACTCGCCGCCGGAAAGTTCGCCCAGCTGCTCGTTCTCGGCGCGGGAGTCGTCGATGTCGTCGACCTCGTCGACGAGATTCGACTGCAGGGCGCGCCGCCCGTGACACTCCCCCAAGGCATCTACTGGTTCACGAGCGTGGACCCCTCCGTGGTGCTGCTCGTCACGACCGGTTCCGGTGTCGTCGAGCGCGAAACGGTGCGTTCCGGCACCGCCGCGCCCGGGTCACCACTGGACAACGCCTTGAACTGGGTCGACGCCCTCTGGGACGAAGCGACGGTCGTTCCGGCACCCCGCTTTGAAGTGGGCGAGGACGTCCTCGTGTCGGGGCGCGACGGCGTGGTCCGCCCTGGACGCCGGTTCGCGGCGCGATCCTGGTTGTATCAGGTGTTCGAGGGTGGTTCGGTGGGTCGTCGCAGCGAGGATCAGATCGAACCGAGGCCAGTTACCGACGATCCCCTCGCTTGGGTCGAAAGTGGTCCCGTCGAACCGCACCGTTTCGCGGCCACCCTGACCCGAGCCAAGCTCGAAGGCCATTTCACGGACACCGTCTTCTCCTTCCGCGCTACCCGCACTCTTTTCCGGCCATACCAGTTCAAACCGGTGCTCAAGTTGCTCAGCACTGGCACCCTCCGCCTGCTCATAGCTGACGAGGTCGGCCTCGGAAAGACCATCGAGGCGGGTCTGGTCTGGACGGAGATGGAGGCGCGGCGTCAGGCCGATCGAGTGCTCGTCATCTGCCCAAGTTCGCTCGTCGCCAAGTGGAGACGCGAAATGGAGGACCGGTTCGGGTTCACCCTGGTGGAGCTTGACAACCCGGGGCTTCAGGAAATGACCGAGCGTCTTGAAACGGACCGGCTGCCGCGACGCGGCGCGTACATCTGCAGCATCGAACGGCTCCGAACGTGGGAGGGCTTGAAGCGCGCCGCGGAACTGGGCCTGAATTTTGACCTGTCGATCGTCGACGAGGCCCATGCGTTCCGCAACCGTGGCACCAAGAGTTTCGCTCTGGGCGAGATGATTCAGGACTGTTCAGAAGCGCTGGTGATGCTCTCCGCCACGCCAGTCAACCTCCACAATCAAGATCTGTACAACCTTCTAAGCATCCTCGTGCCCGGCGAGTTCCAAGACCTCCGATCCCTGGAGCACCGGATCAGCCCCAACCGGGTGCTGAACAGGCTGACGTCGTCGTTGGCAGACCCCGGTGTCTCCAACGCAGATCGACGCGCCTGGCTGGCTGAGTTGCAAGGCGACCTCTTCGGTTCAATCCTCACCCAGCGCCCAGACTTCCGGGTTCTTCTGAGCGTTCTCGAGCGGCCCACCTTGGACGCGGCCGGCGCGGTCGCGGTCAAGCGCCTCTGCGCGGAGCTCAACGGTCTGTCGGCGCAGATCACACGCACCCGGAAGGTCGACGTCCAAGAAGCGAAGCCACTGCGCGAACTTCGCCAGGTCGACGTCAACCTCAGCCCGCTCGAGGCAGAATTCTACGAGGCCTACCACGCGTGGTGTCGAGAGAGAGCAAGACTGGGGGGCACCCCGATCAACTTCTCGATGCAGATGCCGCTCCGGCTTGCGGGCAGCTGCCTGCCTGAGGCAGCCCGGTTCGTGATCGACTATGGCGGTCGGGATGACCCTGAGGTCGACGACGTCGACCCGACCCCTCAACCAGACTCGTCGGCTTCGGCAGCCACCACATCGCTCCCACCGGACGGTCACCTGGTGGGCCTTGCGCGCTCGCTAGCGACCGACACCAAATTCGACCGCTTTCAGTCGGCCGTGCTCGACCTCGTGAAGCACCGCCGTAGAGCGATCGTCTTCACCTTCTCGCGGCGCACCCTGCGCTACCTTGAACGTCGCCTCCGCGGCGTATGCCGTGTGGCCGTGCTGCACGGGGGTGTCGGCAGGCATCAGCGTCAGCAGGTGATGGCCGACTTCCGTGACGGCTGCTACGACGTCCTCCTCGCCACGAAAGTCGCCAGCGAGGGGTTGGATTTCGAGTTCTGCTCGGCCGTCGTCAACTACGACCTGCCATGGAACCCGATGGAGGTCGAGCAACGGATCGGGCGCATCGACCGCATCGGTCAGGTCGAGAAGAAGATCACGGTGGTCAACTTCCACACGCCAGGCACGATCGAAAGCGACATCGTCGAGCGGGTGCTTAACCGGATCCAAATTTTTCAAGATGCAATCGGCGGTCTTGAGCCGATCGTTGAAGCCAAGTGGACAGATCTCCGCGAAATCCTTTGCGACTTCTCCTTGACCCCCGCCCAGCAGCGTCAACGGGCCGACGAGATTGCCCAAGCGGTCGAGATGAAGGCACAAGACCTCGAATGGGTGGAATCCGCAGCTCCGATGCTCGTAAGCAGCGACGGAGCGGACGTCGACGGACTCGAGCGCGACCTGCTGGCCACCGGCCGGTACGTCGGGCAGGAGGAGCTATGTGTCCTCGTGACCGACTGGGTGCGTGAACTCGGCGGCGATGCGACCCGTGAGAACAGCAGGCTGGTTGTCCGCGGCAACGCGGAGCTCGCAGAGGCCGTGCAGGTGCTCGCCAAGACGGGCGAACGCAGCACGGCCGAGGTCGCCGAGATCGCAGCCGCGCTGCGGTCGGAGGGTGTCTTGACCCTGTCCTTGGACCATGAGGTTTCCCGCACGACGAGCTTGCCGCTCCTCACTGCGACCCATCCCCTTACTCGAGCGGCTGCGACGATGTCGGCTCACCGGCACGGTCGCTTCACACGGCTGCGAATGACGCCCGAGGACTCGGGCGTCCAGCCCGGCATGTACCTCGTCCTCCTATCGGTCGTCCACTGGAATGGGGTCCGGCCCCTGCACGAGGTGTGGGCGGCCTCGATCGACCTCACCACGTTGTCGGACGCCGGTGATGCACTGGGCTCGGCAGTCATGGAGAAGCTGGCCACCGCGTCTTTCGAGCCAGCCGATGACCGCGGGCACCTCTACCTAGCAGATGCCGTTGATCGGGCGCTAATGAACCTCGAGGGACGAGTGGCCACGCGGAGAGAGGAACTCATGGAAGAGAACAAGGCGTTCTTGGACACGCGCCGTGCCTCGTACCAAGACGTCCATAAGCGGCGTATGGACATGCTCCAGGCTGCACTCGACAAACTCATCCAGAAGGGCCAGACCGGGATGATTCCAGCCGCGAAGGGGCGTATTCAGGCACAAAAGCGCCGATACGAAGAGCAGCTCGCCGCACTCCGTGCCAGCGCCTCGCCGTCGCTGGTCACCGACGACCTCGCGGTCTGCGTCGTCGAGGTGATTCGTTGACCGATCACCCGGACCTCGCGTTCGAGCAGGCGAAGAACCGCGAGTACCTGCGCAAGCTCGACGTCAAGCTGCGAAAGAACCCACTGGCGGGCATCGCAAACCCCATCTGGATGGATGGCGCAGCGCGGAAGGCCCAGAACGATGCGGTCTATTATCCGCTCATCGGCAGGGTGGGGTGTGACACGGACGACGACCAGACCAGAGACTTTTACATCGGACCTCGGTTCATCCAAGACGATGACATTCAGGTGTACAGTTGGGCAGCGCCCATCGCGCGGCGCTTCTACCAGCCGCAGGGTCGGGACAGCGGCGAGGTGGTTGTTCGCCGCACGTTCGCTCTAAAGAACCACGAGATCGTCGGCCTGGACGACGAGCAGGTGAGGGCGGGCGCCCCATCGCCGTTCGTCTCCCGCGTGCTGGAGGTTCCCGCCGCCCCGCAGCGTTCGACGCGCCGCCGCCGCAGTGAGACCGCCCCGGTGTCGCTCGAAGGAACGGAGCGCCTCAGCGCCGACCCCATCCCGCCCCCACCCGTCAACACTCCCCGCGGTGAGCGAGCGAGCCTGCTCGACGGTATGCGAGCCGAGGATGCAGTTCTCCGGCGGCTCGCTGCACCCCGTGGAGACCGGCTGGCGTCGGTGCTCGCGCTGCTGCAACCCGACCAGCACACGCTCGTCTCCTGGCCGCCCGACAGCAATCTGGCGGTCCAGGGCCACCCGGGGACCGGAAAGACCGTCGTAGCGGCCTATCGGGCCGCCTATCTCGTCAACCCTGTTCTGCATGACAAAGGCGGTGCCCTCGAAGGGCACCCGGCACTCCGTGTCCTCGTCGTAGGACCAACCGCCGGATTCGTCAGGCACATCGAGGACCTCATCCGCCCCCTCGACCCGGGTCATCAAGTCAAGGTGACCCACATCGGAGATCTCCTGGGAACGACCACGGGGCTGAAGCACGCGTGGCCCGGAGCACTCGGCGGCGACCAGGATGACGTCGACCCCGGCGCGCGTCGTTTTGCAGAACTGGCCGCACGAATCATGAAGGACCGCGGCCAGCTCACGGCCGGCGCAGCAGCCCGCCGCACTAACATCCGGACCGTGTACGAACTAATCGCGGCCAACGGCCATGGCGGACGCCGGATCTCCGACGATCCGAGTGACGTCGCGTGGATGCGCAAACTCCCGCCGTTCGAGCAGGCCTTCACCCGACGACACCTGCCGCTGCTTGCGCAGTGCCGCCTGGCGTACCTGCAGCTCACCGATGGTGAGAGGTTCGACCACATCATTGTCGACGAGGCGCAGGACATATCCCCCATCGAGTGGAACGTCCTCGACGCCCACCTACGCCACGGCGGCCACTGGACCCTCGTCGGCGACATGAACCAAAGGCGATCCGACGTCACCTACGGGTCCTGGTCAGCGATCGCGGACCATCTGGCGTTCTCTGCAGATGAGCGGTATGAACCGCAGAGAATGACTCGCGGATATCGGTCCACTGGTCCGATCCTGAGGTTCGCTGACCGCCTGCTGCCAATCCAATCGCGTCAAAATCAAACCGTGCAGACGGATGGTCCGGACGTGGAGGTGAGGCGCGCAACCCACCACAGCAAGGTGTTTCCGCTGGCAGTAGAGACAGCCGTAAAGCTGGCAGTCAAGTACGGCGAAGGGACGACCGCGATCATCAGCGTCGCGCCCGGCGAGGTCATAAAAGAACTCGGCCGCCGGGGCTACCGCCGTGATGGCGCCGACCTGACGCGCTGGTCGAAGGGGAAGGTCGCCATACGGGCGCTTCCCCCAGAAGAGGCTCGTGGGCTCGAGTTCGACGCGGTCGTCGTCGTAGAACCCGGGGCGTTCCCGGAGAACCTGGGGCGGACCGGTCAGCTGTACACGAGCCTGACCCGCGCCAATCGGGAACTTGCAGTCGTCTGGCACCGCGACCTCCCCGACCCTCTCCGGCGGGCTGGCCGGGGGAGCTGAGACCGCCGACTGACCGGGCCCAGCTGCTCACGCCAGGCGGCGTAGGGCCCGGCGGAACTCGCTGTTCGGGCGTGCGCCCGGAAGCACCGCGCAGACCTCCCGCAGCGCCCGGTCGGGCTCGACGCCACGGAGCATCGCGTAGGCCGCGGCGACCGTCGGCGTCCTGCTCTGCCCGGCGACGCAGTGCAGGAACACGACGTGGCCCTCGTCGCGCAGGTCGGCCACCGTCCGCGCCGCGTCCCGCAGCACGAAGTCGAGGTTGGGGTTCGCCTCGGGGTCGGCGCTGTCGATGAGGCGGAAGCCGACGCCGGTGAGGTCCTGCCGGATCTGCTGCGTCCCGATCCGGCACAGGCTCACGACCGCCGTCACCTCCGGCGCGAGGCCGTCGAGCGCCACCGCGTTCCCCAGCCACACCCCCTCGTCGAACGGGTGCTGCACGATCGTCGGCTGGTCACCCCAGGACGAGTAGTCGATCCGGTCGGTCCCCGGCCATCCCTGCGAGACCGGACCCCCAGCCGCCAGGTGCGCGAGCTCGACGAGCCGCTCCCCCGTCAGCCCCGGGTACCCGTGCAGGATCCGCCGCCACCGCGCCGGCACGGCCGACGCCCCCCACCGAGCGCCCAGGAGGGCCCCGGCGATCGCCGCGACCGTGTCCGTGTCGTGCCCGATCCCGATCGCCCGGGCCAGCGCGTCCTCGAGGTGGGCCCGCGGGTCGTCCTCGGGCACGGGCGTGTGGTGGATCGCCGACCACGCGGCCTGGAACGCCGTGACCACCCAGCCGTTCGGCGTGAACCGCTCGGGCTGCTCGTCCTCGGCCTCGTCGATCCGCTCGCCCCAGTACGCGGCCGCCTCCGCGTCGAGCTGCTCGAGCCCGGCCCGGACGTCGAGGTCGCCGCGCAGCACCGCGCGGCGGATCGCGTGGCACCACAGCACGCACGCCTCGCCGGCCCGCGGATCGGTGTGCGTCAGGGCGCTGACGGCGCGTGCTGCCTCGGTGAGCCCCTCCGGGTCGTCGAGGAACGGCAGGGCGACCGCGGCGGTCCGCATGAGCGACCCGTTGCCGGCCGTGCGCCCCGTCCGCTCGTGGAGTCGAGCGGCGGCCGACGCGAGCTCGGCGCCGGTCGGTTCCTTGCCGACCGCCCCCAGCACCGACCGGGTCTGGATGCCGATGTCCGGCGGGTGCGACCCGGCCCACTCGGCGAAACGGGCCGCCACCGCGTCCAGCCCCTCGGCGCTGCGCAGGTCCACCCCGCTCGCCGCGACGTCGAGGACGCACCACGTCATCGACGTGTCGTCCGTCCACTCCCCCGGCTCGAAGTCGCCGAGCCCGCCGCCGATCATCCGTGGACCCTCCGGTCCGACGGTGGCGCAGCCGAACTCGTACCCCGCGCCGAGCGCGTCGCCCGCGGCCGAGCCGAGGACGGCGCCGCACGCGCGGTCCATCTGTGCAGTGGTCAGCTTCATGCTCATCCCTCCCGCCCGCGCAGTCGCAGCGCGAGGTCGGCTCGGTTCCGGTCGATCGCCGCGAACACCCCGGCCAGCGCCCCGACGAGGTGGTCGGGCACGAAGGGCGACGACGGCAGGTCCACGGCGAGCCAGACGTCCCGCCCGCGCAGGTCGAAGCGAACGAGCGAGTGGTCCCGGTTGAGGATCGCGATCTCGGTCGCGGCCGCCCTGCGGGAGTACACCCCGTGGACGACGCGGGCGAAGACCCGCACGACCAACGAGTCGCCGATCGGCCCGACCCAGACCCTCTGTCCCGCGTGGTGGAGCACCACGTCCCCGTCGTCATCGACCTCCGGCTCCGTCTCGTAGAGCTCGCGGACGGTGTCGACGAGCCGCGCGCGCAGATCCGCGGTCGTGAGGACGTCGTGAACCACGGTCGCGTCCTGCTGGTGCTCGACCGTCACCGTCTCGGTCGCCTGGATTCCGAGGTCCTGCGCCTCGTCGGCGACCGGCCCCCACGCGCGGTAGGTCAGCAGGCCCGGGTCGGGGATACCGTACCCGTCGCGGAGCGCCAGGAGCATCTCCCGGACGATCGGGCTGTGGTCGTCGGCGGCGCGGAAGGTGGTCCATGTCTGCGCACCGTCGCTCATCCAGCCGAGCGCCGGGAGCATCTTGGCCACCTCGGGTGCCAGGCCGCCACCGCGGATGTCGCCGCGCAGGCCCTTGACCGACGGGTTCGTCGCGAGGACCACCGAGGCGTGCCGACCGCCGCCGGGCAGCTCGACGACGAGTCGGCTGGGCTCGTCGTGACCGACGGCGGACATGAGCCACCCGACGAGGTCGTGCTCGAGGTGGATCCAGTCGTACGACACCGGGGCGTCGTGATCGGCCGTGGGCCGATCGGGAGTGGAACGGGTCATGCCGCACCTCCGTGCTCGTGCGGTGCATCCCAGCACCGATCTTTTGGACGTGTCCCACGCTAAAGTAGAGGTGTGACAACGCTCCGCGGACTGGACGACTACCCCCGTCCCGGGCTGGCGGTGGACCTCGCGATCCTCACCGTGACGCGCCCCTCGGCCGACCCCGTCCTGCGCCTGCTCGTGCAGGACCGCGACGGCCCGGCCGGTCGTGCGCTCCCCGGCGGATTCGTCCGCGAACGGGCGACGATCGCCGAGACCACCGCCGACGTGCTGCGGCGCAAGGTGGGGATCGAGGCCGGATCTGCGGTCCGCCCCCGGCTGCTGCGACTCTTCGACGATCCCGGCCGGGACGACCGCAGCTGGGTGATGTCGGCCGCCCATGCCCTCACGCTTTCCGAGCAGGCGGTCGCGGGCGCCCGGGGCGACCTGGTCCGGGTCGAGCCCGACGGGACGCTCGAGGGCGAGACCGGACTGCTGTTCGACCACGACGAGATCGTGCGCGCCGCCGTCGACGACCTGCGCGCACGCTACGAGATCCGCCAGCGCCTCATCGGTGTCCGCCCGGACCCGGACGGGTTCCTCCCGGAGCCGTTCACGCTGCTCCAGCTGCGACGCGTCCACGAGGCCGTCGTCGGGGACCGCCTCCACAAGGACAACTTCGCGCGCCGGATGAAGGAATCGCTCGTGCCCGAGGTCAAGGGCGGCCGGGTCCAGTCCACCTCCGGTCTGCGCGGCCGCCCCGCCGCTCTGTTCCGCCGGGCACCACAGCCCGCCGGACATGCAGAAGATCGCTGAGCCGGCACAACCGGCCCCGTCAAGCCCTTCTGCATGTCCGGCGGGTGAGGAACAGCCCTCGAGGTCTCAGGCGGTGTGCTCGTCGGCGACGCTGAGCGCCGCGTCGAGGATCTCCAGACCGCGCCGCAGCTCGTCCTCGCTCGTCGTGCACGGCGGCACGACGTGGGTGCGGTTGAAGTGGACGAACGGCCACAGCCCGCGCTCCCGGCACGCCGCCGCGAACGCGGTCAACGGCGCGGCCGCCGCACCCGCGGCGTTGAAGGGCACGAGCGGCTCCCGGGTCTCGCGGTCCCGGACGAGCTCCACCGCCCAGAACATCCCCAGGCCGCGAACCTCGCCGACGCTGCGGTGCCGCTGCGCGATCTCGCGCAGCGACGGGCCGATGACCCGCTCGCCCATGTCGCGGACGTGCTCGAGGACACCCTCGTCCTCCATGATCCGGATGCTCGCGACCGCGCTGGCGCACGCGAGCGGGTGACCGGAGTACGTCAGGCCGCCGGGGAACGCCCGATCGGTGAAGGTGTCCGCGACCGCCCGGCTGATGACCACGCCGCCGAGCGGGACGTAGCCGGAGTTCACACCCTTGGCGAAGGTGATGAGGTCCGGGGTGACGTCCCAGTGCTGGATGGCGAACCACTCGCCGCAGCGGCCGAAGCCCGCCATGACCTCGTCGGCGATCATGACGATGCCGAACTCGTCGCACAGTGCGCGCACGCCCGCGAGGTATCCCGGCGGCGGGACGAGGATCCCGTTGGTCCCGACGACGGTCTCCAGCAGGATCGCGGCGATGGCCTGCGGGCCCTCGACCATGATCGTGTCCCGCAGGTGGGCCAGCGCGCGCTCGCACTCCTGCTGCTCGTCGGCCGCGTGGAACGCCGAGCGGTACGCGTACGGGCCCCAGTACCGGACGACGCCGGGCACGCCCGGCTCGTTCGGCCAGCGGCGCGGGTCACCGGTGACGGCGATCGCCCCGGCGGTCGCGCCGTGGTAGCTGCGGTACGCGGCCATGACCTTCTGCCGGCCGGTGTGCAGCCGCGCCATCCGCAGCGCGTTCTCCGTCGCCTCGGCCCCGCCGTTGGTGAAGAACACCATCCCGTCGTCGAACGGGCTCTTCTCGACGATGAGCCGTGCGGCCTCGGACCGGGCGTCGTTGGCGAACGCCGGGCTGATCGTCGTCAGGCGGCCGGCCTGCTCCTGGATCGCCTCGATGAGCCGGGGGTGGTTGTACCCGATGTTGACGTTCACCAGCTGGCTCGAGAAGTCGAGGTAGCGGTTGCCGTCGTAGTCGGTGAAGGAGGAGCCCTCGGCGCTCGCGATGGGCAGCGGGTCGATGGCGCCCTGCGCCGACCATGAGTGGAAGACGTGGGCGCGATCGTCCCGACGGACCCGGGCCTGGTCGGCCTCGCGGACGTCCTTGAGGTACGGGGACTCGGTCATCGCGATCACCGGGTCCGCGGGAAGCCGAGGTCGATCGTCGAGGTGGCCGGGTCGGGCCAGCGCTGCGTGACGACCTTGCCGCGGGTGTAGAAGTTGATGCCCTCCGGCCCGTACATGTGGGTGTCGCCGAAGAGGCTGTCCTTCCACCCGCCGAACGAGTAGTAGGCGACGGGGACGGGGATCGGCACGTTGATGCCGACCATCCCGACGTGGACGTCGTGCTGGAACGCGCGGGCGGCACCCCCGTCGCGGGTGAAGATCGCCGTACCGTTCGCGTACTGGTTGGAGTTGATGAGCTCCAGGCCCTCCTCGTACGTCTCGACGCGCACGACCGACAGCACCGGGCCGAAGATCTCGTCGGTGTAGACGGTCATCTCGGGCGTGACGTGGTCGAGCAGGGTCGTCCCGAGGAAGTAGCCCTCCTGCGGGTGGTCGCCCGTCCGCCCGTCCGCGACGAGCGTCGCGCCCGCGGCCTCGCCGGCGTCGATGTACCCGCGCACCTTGTCGCGGTGCTCGGCGGTGATGAGGGGCCCCATGTCGGTGCCCTCGGCGGCGCCGTCGCCGACCCGCAGGCCGGGAAGCCGCTGGGCGACCTTCGCGACGAGCTCGTCGCCGATGTCCCCGACGGCGACGGCGACGGACAGCGCCATGCACCGCTCCCCCGCCGCGCCGTACGCCGCGGACACGAGGGCGTCGGCGGCCATGTCGAGGTCGGCGTCGGGCAGGACGAGCGCGTGGTTCTTCGCGCCGCCGAGCGCCTGGACGCGCTTGCCGTGGCTCGTGCCGGTCTCGTAGATGTACTTCGCGATCGGGGTGGAGCCGACGAAGCTGATCGCGGAGACGTCGGGGTGGGTCAGGAGCGCGTCGACCGCCTCCTTGTCGCCGTGGACGACGGTGAAGACGCCGTCGGGGAGCCCGGCCTCCTGCCAGAGCCTGGCGATCCAGTTCGCGGCGCTCGGGTCCTTCTCGCTCGGCTTGAGGACGAAGGCGTTGCCGCAGGCGATGGCGTTCGCGCACATCCACAGCGGGACCATCGCGGGGAAGTTGAACGGGGTGATGCCGGCGACGACGCCGAGCGGCTGGCGCATCGAGTACACGTCGACGCCGGTCGATGCCTGCTCGGAGAACCCGCCCTTGAGGAGGTTCGGGACGCCCGTGGCGAACTCGACGTTCTCCAGCCCCCGGGCGATCTCGCCGGCGGCGTCGGAGAGAACCTTGCCGTGCTCGGCCGTGATGATCGCGGCGAGCTCGTCCGTGCGCTCGTGCAGCAGCTGCCGGAACGCGAAGAGGACGGCGCTGCGTCGGCTGAGGCTCGACTCGCGCCAGCCGATCGCCGCCTCCTTCGCCGAGGCGACGGCGGTCGCGACGTCGTCGGTGCTGGCGAGGGCGACCTCGGCGGTCTGCTCGCCGGTGGCGGGGTTGTGGACGGGGGCGGTGCGGCCGGAGGTACCGGAGGCCTCGGCGCCGCGGATCCAGTGCGGGATGAGCGTCGTCATGGGGCGACCATAGGGGTGGACGGGGGATGTTCGCCACAACGGAATCCGTCGAATTGGCGCGCACTTGCACGGTTCTCCAGCATGACCCTCCGCTGGAGCGACGGACTTCGGCGGATTTCGGGCCTGTGGCCACGTGTTCCCAACCGAGCGCCCGGTACCGTCGGGGCATGAGCGACGAGGGCCAGACCGCGGGCACCGATGACGACCGGCTCGCGGCACTGCGGGAAGCCGAGGCGAAGGCGTTCGCGATCTTCGACGCGGTGGAGTCGCGGGGGTTGATCCGCGCGGGCCGGTCGGAGCGGGAGATGTCCGACGAGATCCGTGACATCGCCAAGGGCGAGCTCGGCACGCGCCGGTTCTGGCACAAGCGGATCCTGCGTGGCGGTCCGAACACGGTCCACCCGTACTCCGTGAACCCGCCCGAGCACGTCCTGGCCGAGGACGACATCTGCTTCGTCGACCTGGGGCCGGTCTTCGCCGAGTGGGAGGCGGACATCGGCCGGACGTACGTCGTCGGCGACGACCCGCAGATGCATGCGATCGCAGAGGCGGCCGAGCGGATCTGGGTGGAGTCGCACTCCGCGTTTCTCGACGCGCCGGAGATGACCGGGGCCGAGCTGTTCGCCGACGTCCGTGCGCGGATCGCGGAGGCGGGCTACGAGCACGCGGAGAAGCACGTCGGGCACCTCATCGGGTCGTTCCCCCACGCGCGGATTCCGGACGACGCGAAAGCGAACTATCTCGCCCCGGGCAACGACCGACCCCTGCGGGGCGCCGGGCCCGACGGACGCCGGCTGTTCTGGATCCTCGAGGTCCACCT
>ERZ501016.288-NODE-288-length-17030-cov-9.405891_pt1 | contig 17030 bp, 29 predicted proteins | sample MGYA00248889_ERZ501016 | MGnify/ENA primary metagenome ERZ501016 (study PRJEB25958, sample SAMN03398594) | human skin metagenome | study: EMG produced TPA metagenomics assembly of the Human Skin Microbiome Metagenome (human skin metagenome) data set. | reverse complement strand
CCGTGAGCACACAGCAGAATCAGCACGCGGTCACGCTGGGGGGCGTGGTCGAGCAGTGCCTTCACCTCACCGTCACTGTAGGGTGTGCGCTTGTCCCAGGGGGCGACCTTATCCGGTGCCGGTCGCGTATCCGTGAACGGGTCGAGGTCAGTCACCCCGGCCCAGCGCAGGGCCTTATATAAGGCACGGGCCGCCGCGAGGTGAACACGCACGCTCGACGGCTTTAACCCCTGGGCCTCTAGAGTGCGGGCGTACACCGGCCCAGCGTCACGTTCCGGCCTGAGCAGGTTCACCGCGCCCGCCTGGGCATACTGTAGGAACTTCCCCAGGCCCTCGCGGTAGGCGCGAGCGGTGCGGGGCGACAGTGCCCCCCCAGCACGCCCATATAAATAGGTGTGCGCTTCAGTCAGTGACCACAGCTCGCCCGCGTCGAGCACCTGGGCGGCCACCACCGCCCGCCGCCGCCGTTCTGAAGGGTGCAGGTCAGCCCAGCGCCTCGCACCGCTGAGGGTGTCACCCCGGAACACGTCGAGGGTCAAACCTGGGGCAGTGTTACCTGGGGTGCTAACGTCAGACATACCATTATGCTAACACGGCTTAGCATAGCCTCACTCATCCAGTGAGGGGCATAGTGAGGCTTCACACCCTTCACCGTGAGGCTTCACCTCACTCAGTGAGGCTTCACAGTGAGGGGGTGAGGGTGTGATGCTGAGGCGGTGTTACCAGAGAAACTAACAGCCGGTGAGGTCGCCGCCCGCCTGGGCGTGAAGTCAGGCATGGTCAGGCGATACGCGCTCGCGTTTGAGGGTGTCACCGGTATTGCTCTGGAGGTTGATTCTGTACGGGGCCGCCTGTACCCGTTACCAGTGGTCGAGACACTAGAGGCCGCCCGCGCTTATCTGCTTGCTCATCCTGGGGAATCGGTCGAGGGTGCTCTGCGGGCCGTGACCGGTCAGGCAGATGAAGGGGCCGCCCAGTCCCCGGCCCGCGTTCCCAGCATCCTCACCCCGGCTGAATTAAAGGCCGCGCTCCTTGAGATGCTGGGCGAGGCTCAGGCCCCAGTGCTCGCCGCACTTGAGGAGGAACGCGAGCGCGGGCGACTCATGCAAGCAGAGATGCAAAAGATGAGCAGCGAGCTAAATACGCTCAGGAGTGAAATCAGTGCAGCGCGGGCGGCGGTGACGGGTGTCAGTGACCAGGTGCGCGAGCTGCCCGCCCCGGTGCTCGATCAACTTCAGGCCCAGGCCACCAGCAACGCGACAATACGCGCCCAGGTCGAGCAGCTCACGGCGGAACTTGGCGAGGCCCGCTCGACCGTCGGGCGACTGGAAGTCATGACCCGCGCCGCGATCAGCACACAGCAGGCAACCCGGCAAGAGCCGCCGCGTACTGGGCTGCTCGCCTTACTCGCTCGATTATTCCGGGCATAACCCCCGTGTAAATACCCTCAGGCGAGATTCAAGGCCCCTTCACGGCCATTCTGTGAGCCTGTTTTTTCAGTGCGGGGCTGTCCCCCCCTGGGCGGCCACGCGCCCCAGCCGGTCGCGGGCAATGTTTCTAAATCAGAAACTCACTAGCACCTGGGCACGTCAGCGAGTGACGCGGCGGGGCGTGGTCGAGCGGTCAGAATTCAAACGTGAGTTTAAGCGCGTGCTTTACCGGGGCGTATTCCTCACCTGACAGGTTGCCCAGGAACCTCACCAGCCGCACCGCGTCGAGTGCCCGTGTTTGGTCGGTCAGTACCACTGAGGCCACATCGAGGCCACCCGCCCCAGCCGGTAACACCGGGTACAGGTCAGGGGCCGCGCTCACCCAGTCCTGCCCCTTGAACGTGGTGACGGGGGCGAGCAGCAGCACCGGATAACGGGGCCGCCCCGCGTTTGTTGGGAGTCCAACCACCACAGCGGGGCGGGGGCCTTCCTGCTCGCGACCCTGGGGGTCATGTTCTGGAAAGTGCGCGAGAAACACCGCCCCCAGGCGCAACCCTGGGGTGCTCACTCGTTACCGATCAGAATTTGACCGTCAGGCGTGACTCTCACCGGCTTGCCCAGCGTGTACGGGTCGCGGCCCTGAAAGTCATACGGCTCAAATTCACCCAGGCGTGACAGGTCGCTGTCCATCCAGGTGCGTGTTTCCTCATCCCGTTCAGGCAGCGTATACGCGCCCAGCAGGTCGCCGGGGGCCACCTCGCGCCCGGTCAATTCTTCCAGGGCGGTTATGACCGTGCCCAGGGTGCTCAGGTCAACACGGGCCGCGCTGCCCCTTGCCAGGGCGTACACGGTGCCCCTGCTCAAACGCCCCTTCGTCTGCTCAGCGAGCCGGTACGCGGTCAGCCCGTGCGCGTCCAGATAGTTTTTAAGGGTGAATTGAACAGCTCGCATAGTGTCGAGATGTTAGCAGTACCAGAGTTACCGGAATGTGACCGCCTGAGAGAAAAGGCCATAGAAAACACCCCCAGCCGGTCGCCGGGGGTGAGCAGGTCTGGAGAATCCCGCTTACAGGTCAGTTAAGCCTCGGAGGAGCAGCACCGCTCCCCCACCAATCAAGCCTGAGGAAAGCCAGGTGCCACCATTGAGTGCCAACAGCAAGGCAAGCACGAGCACGCACACTCCGCCCCAGAACAGGCGGGGGCGTTTCATTTCTGCCTTTCAGGGCGACCCGTGCCGTCATCCTGGGCGGTGCTGGGGGTCGAGCCGCCCGCCGCATCATGTGCCAGCCCTGCCTTAATCCCGCTGAGCAGCTTGAGGGCCTCATCTACCCGTGCCCCCAGATCAGCGGGCGGCACACTGGGTAGCCCAGTCACGACCGGTGCGGCCCCAGGCTCGCGGGGCACCGCGACCAAATCCAACCCCAGCGCGTCGAGCATCGAAGCCCATATAGCAGGGACACCGCCGCCGCCGCGTGTGCCGTTAAGTGCCCGCGTTACTTCCTGGGGCGTTTTCTCTATCGCCCGTGCGAGGTCGGAACGGGTCATGTGTTTTTCGTGGAGCTGGGCATTTATCGCCCCTCTAATCGCGTCATTCATGGCTCAGATTTTAGCACATTTGGTCACTTGACCTAATATGCTTGACTTTTGAGCCAAATTGGTTCAAACTGTAGTCAGCAGATAAGCGGGCCACCTCCTACAGTCACCCGCTTACCTGACTCCCCTAGAAGTAAGGAGCACCATGCAAGATACCGCCCCCAGCACCACCACCCCCCGCGCCCTGTTCCGCGCATGGCAGGCCCGCGTGACCTACCGCGAGTGCGGCACCGTCACCGACGTTCAGACCTACACCGTCACCATGAGCCGCACCGCCCAGGGCGTCACCGCGACTCTGAACGGTCGCCCCGCTGACGTGCTCGCCGCCGCCCGCATCCTCAGCAGCGCCCAGGCTGAAAACGCCCTGACCGTCACCGCTGAGATTCTCGACACCCCCAGCACCCCCGCCCGCGCTATCGGTAAGGCCGCCGCGTATGAACTTCACCGCGAGCTGGGCCGCCTGGGGTACCGCGACCATTACGCCGCCGCCGCTGAGGTGCTGGGCGTGCCGGTCGCCAGCCTCGCCGCCCTCACCGCTGAGCAGGCTCAGACGGTGCGCTCCTACGCTTACGGTAACTGGGGCCTGAGCGCTTAAAGGTGCTGGGCGGGGCGTTTTCTGTGACAGAAACACCCCGCCGCACTTCTCAAAATCTGAGAACCTGACCATGACCACACCCAGCGCTGCCCCGTACCGCCTGACTCACGGCTCACCCCTCACTGACGCCCAGGCCGCCCAGCTCATCACCCGCACCGCCCAGGGCGAGGCCCTGAACTTTGCCCCGGTCAAGCACGGGCACCGCTGGGTGCTCGCGCACCTCGCCACCCTCACCGCCGCCCAGCGTGCCGACTTTGCCCGCCGCGTGCTGCTCGCCGGTCAGTTACTCGACCTGGGCCGCGTGCCCGCCCAGATAAGTGCCTGAACTGCCCAGGGGGTGAGTTCCGCTCACACCCTGCCCCGCTGGGGGTCGCGGTTCAAACGGCACCCCCAGCCACTCACCGCCCTGAGGTAAACACCATGAAATACACCCGCAAAGAGGCCCAGGACACCGCGACCGGTTTGGAAGGCATCAAGAAACTTCTCGACCTCAATAACCCGCACCTGAACGCCGCCATTCAGGAAGCTCAGCAGGCCGCGAAAACCCCCAGCAGCACCTTGAGAGACACCCACATGGCCCGCGTGCTCGATCACCTCAACGCCTGGGCAGACCGGCGGGGGGCCTGACCATGACCACCCCCAGAAACCCCACCAGGAAACAGGCTCAGCAGGCCGCCGCCGCCCTGAGTGGCCTGCTCGACGAGTTCAAAAACGAATGGAGCGACACCACCACCCAGCGCGTGACGGTCGCCCTTGAACTGACTCAGCAGGCCGCCGCCTCGCCCCTGCCCGCCCAGCGCTCACAACTCATGGCGACCGCGCTTCTATTCCTCTCACCCCGCGCCGCCGCTGACCTGCTCGCCCAGCGTAAAGGGGGCACCCCATGACCACGAAAGAAACGCCCGCCCTGACTGACCGCACCTTGCCCGCACCCTGGGTCGCGTGCGAGGTGTGCAGCTCGACCGCGCCCGCCCTGCCTGACCTCGACGGCTCGCCCCGCTGCCCCAGTTGTGCCCAGACTGCCCGCCTGTATGACGCGGCTTATGAGCACCTGGGGCAACTGCTCGCCCCTCACCTGGGGGCCTGGGGTCACTTCTGGGCCGCCCAGGGTGCGAGCACTAAAACCCTGCTTGACGTGCTCGACAGGTTCACGGGGGGCGATCTGAACGAACGCGCCCAGGCTGAGCGGCTGAGCAACCTGCTACAGAATGCCCGCACCGTTTACCCGGTGCCCGCCTTCACCCCCGCCCCGCCTGACCGTGTGCAGCTCGACGCCCGCACCGTGCCCCAGTTGCTCGACGTGCTCACCGACCACGCCCAGCCCCAGGCAGACGGGGCGGGCCAGATTGACCGCCGCCGGTCGTTTGTCATACAGGACAGTGAAGGGCGAGACGCTGAGCAGCACCCCGCCCCCGGACTTGACGCGCTGCTCATCCTGAACACCACCCCAGACGGTGACGCCCTACTCATTTACACCGGCATTGACGGTAAAACTGACTACACCCGCGCCCAGCCGCTCAGGGTGCCCGCTCGATTCTTGCCCCAGGTACGCGCCGCGCTGGGTTACACCTTCACCGCTGGGGGTGCCCAGTGAGCCGCAAACATCACGGCACACCGGGCCGCCGCTCACCTCAGGCCCTCATTCCTGGGGCGGTCAGCCTCGCCGCCTGCCACGTCATCCCCGGCGACCTGACCGCGACCGGTCGCCCCGCCCTCGCCCTCGCCTGCTACACCACCCGGCACACCGTCACCCTCGCTCATATTCCCAGCGGGGCGACCTGGGGCCTCACGTACCCCCCAGCGCTGCCCAATACCCAGGATGAGCGCGAGGGCCTGACCCTCGCCCGCCTGGGCGGTGCCCGCCTCACCATCGAGCATGAGGGGCGGCGGGCGGTGCTCGACGTGCCCGCCGTGCGTATTCTTCGTGAGTTAGTCGAGGCCCTGGGCGTATATGACGGGCAACCCCTGAACCTCAGGCGGCCCGCATGACCACACACCCAGCGCTGCCCCTGCTCATCGCGGTCGAGGTCGAGGCCCAGCGCGTGACCTTCACCACCCGCGACCCTGACGCCCCTTTCACCCGCCGCCTGACCCTGCCCCGCCCGCTCGCGTTCACCCGCTCGCCCCAGTTCCTCGCCCCTGACGTGCTGACCGTTTACGCCCTGCCCCCGCTCGCCCCCCAGGTCGCCCGGTACGCGGTCGAGCCTTACACCGCCGCAGGTCAGGCCGCGCTTATGGCCCTGGGCTACGCGGGGCCGTTCCCGGTGCCTGAGGGGGCAAACCTGGGCGGTTACTCGCACGGCACCGCCCTGACTGAGCATGAGGCCCTCACCCTCGCGGGCCTGCCTGACTTCCCTGAACACTGGGTTATCTGCCCGTGCGAGTCAGGCGGGGCACCGTTCACGCTGCTCTGGGGCAACGCTGCCAGTGATGAGCAGCTTGAGCGGTCGAGCACCTGGGCGACCCTGACCGCCGCGAGCCTCAGGGCCTCAGACACCCCCAGGGGGTCAGCGTGAGCGCGTACCGCATCCCCGCCCCTATCGGCACCGTTGCCCGCGTGGTCGCTGACCCTGAGGGGGGCCGCGTGTCCCTCATTCTCGACGCGGGCCGCGTGTTTACCCTGCCTGACGGTGTACCGGTCGCCGTGAGGCTCGACCCCGCCCCGCCGCTCTTGATTGTCGCCCCGCGTACCCTGGGGGCCTTTTCCCTCATCGTGCCCCCAGACATAGCGGCGGCCCTCGCTGACTCACTCCCGCTCGCCCAGCGCATCAAAGAGGGGCAGGGGGCACACCATGACGCCTAAAGGCCCCCGCCCGATCACTCGACCCTCACCGGCCCCCAGGCCAGCACCCCGCCCCCTTAAACTCCTGCCCTTCACCACCCGCAGAGGTTCACGCCATGACTGACCAACTCGACGCCCTGAAACAACTCACTGACGCCCAGGCCGCCCAGGTGCGAGCCGTCATGCTCGAATCTGGGCAACTGCCCCCGCCCGCTCACCTGCCCACACTCAGCGCTGCCCAGATGCCCGCGAGCCTCGACGCCCTCAGGGACGCCCTGAGCGGTAACGCTATGGCCTGGGGGCAGCGTGCCCCGGACGGCTCAGCCCTCGCGCATTTCGCTCATGGCCTGCTTTACGCGGGAGTCATGCTGAACAGTTGCCGCACCCTCGACCCCGCACCACATAACGCCCTCGCGGTGTTCACCACCTGGGCCGCTGGGTTTGCCCGTGACGTGCTCGACCAGGCAGGGGTGAGTGAGGGCGTGATAGATGAGGCCCTAGAGTCGCCCGTACTCTCGCCCCAGTTGCTCGCGGCCCTGCCTGACAACATGGCACGCGGGGCAGCAGGGGCAGCGCTGGGCGTGTTCTGTGCCGCTGCTCACTCCTACACTTACCTTGAACCTGACCACGTGATGACCCTCTTGGCCCTCGCAGGGCGTGAGGTCGCGGGGCCTGACTTCATGCCCAGCACGGGCGAGGGCCTGAGGGCCTGACCCCTCGACGAAAGGAGAAAACACCATGACTGACCCGAAAAACACACCCTTCACCCATGACCCCGCCCAGCGGGTCGAGGCCGCCGCCATAAAGGGCGGTGTACTGATCGTGAACCTGGGCACGCTCGACCACCCCCAGACAGTCACGATCATTATCCGACCGGACAAAATGCGCGAGGTGCTGGGCGTGCTGGGCATCGAGTCACCCGCGCACCTGACCGCCCAGGACGGTGAACATGAAGTGATTCAGTTTCCCCGCATTCCAGACTTTGACCCGACCCGCCGCCGCCGCTGACCACACACCCAGCGCTGCCCCAATTCCAGAATGAAACGCCCCCATTCACCCCCAGAGGAAAACGCCATGACGAAACGCCTTAAGCAACTCGGAAAGATTGACTTATCAAGCCCAGCCTTTGAAAACCTGCCAGCCCGTAGCGGTGTGCTTATCGCTGAGATCAATACCGACCGCCCCCCGTTTGCCGTCACGATTCCCTTTGAACGTATGCCCGCAGTCTGGGCGGCCCTGGGGTACCCCGCCCAGCCTGACCCGGTTGCAGCTCCCCCAAAGCAGCAAAACTAACCCCAGCATGAAACGCCCCGCCCGGTGCTCGACCTGGGCGGGGGTTGTCAGATCTGACATTTTTAGAGCCTCGACGTATTCCAGGCCCGCATAAGCCACCCCTCAGACAATCCCAGGGCCTCGCCCAGCGTGACCGGCTCAGGGGGCGTGAGCGCGTCCCGCTTGACCTTCCAGGGCGGTGTGAGCAGGCCCGCGACCTCAGGCAGACACCACACCCGCGAGCCGTAAGAATCAAACCCCAGGCAGAACACGCGGCCCTGGGCGTGTAGTTTCCTGAGTGCCCGCCGCGTGCTGACCTCATCTGAGTGTGTCCAGTTGTGCGGCCCGTACACTTCCGCCGCGAGTTCCCGCGTGTTCAGCCTGACCCGCTGACCCAGGGCCGCGAGCACCCCGCGCATGACTCGACCATCCCCCCTCGACATGCCTTTAAGTGTTTCACAAACTGAAAAACACGCCCAGCGGTGAAACACTTAAGGCCCTGGGGGTAGGGGGCGGCCCCACCCCCTGAACGCCGTTTTAACTGTCGCCATGCACATTTCCCCGGCCTATGGCTCATTCACCGCTGCCCCGCGCTGGGCGGGCCGCTCGCTGCTCAGCGCTCAGGGGGTAACGCGAGCTATTGAACAGCCGCACCATGCAGGCCAGCCGCTCATGCCCGTACTGCTCGACGAACCACGCCGCGCCCTCACCGGTCGCCCAGGGTGCCGCGTACCGTTCACGCTCAGCCGCGAGACACCACACCCGTTCATTCCCCAGCGTGAACCCCAGGCAGGCGACCACGCCCCGCCGCGTCAGCGCCCGGAGTGCTCGCCGGGTCGAGCCTAACGCCGCCTCACTGTTGCCCAGCACCGCCGCGCTGAGTTCTGGGGTACTCGCCCGCCCATACCGCCCCAGCACCTCGACACACTCCCGCATGACCCGCCCCGGCCCCCGGCTCATGACCGCCGCCTGAGACAGTCACCACACCAAACCACCCGCAGCGCTGCCCCCCTGACAGAACACTTAACCGCGCTCGGCATGGCTCAATCCTCACTTCCCGGCATGGGAATACCCAGGCCCTTAAAGGCTCGACCAAACGACGCCATGAAAACCCGGTGTGCCCTCGCGTGACTGTAAACACTGCGCCCCTCGTACCAGGGCCGCCGCCCGCCCTTATAGGGCCGCTGCCCTAATCTCGCGCTCGCCCAGTCGAGGCACTTATGCCGCTGCCTGCTTTCATCGGTCAGGCCCAGGCAGTCACGGCACCCGGTCAGCAGGTCAGGCACCCGCGACCCGTCACGCCCCCAGCGGCTCGCATACAGCACCCCGCACCGCCGCGAGCACCTGGGGCACGTCAGCCAGTACCGCACCCCGCGAGCCTGGGCGCTGCCGGTCTCGGTCGCCTCGACCTTCACCCGCACCTCTGCCCGCAGTTCCTTAGGTTGCTGGGCGGCCCTCACGCTCATCTTGCCCGCCTCAGGGTGCCAGTCAAACGCGAGGCCCTGGGCGAGCTTCAGGGCGTCCACCGCCTCACCACTGAGGGCCGCGAGCCGCTGGGCGTGCTCACGTATCGCCTGACCTATTAACCTCGCGTCAATCCGGTAGCAGTCCGACACCATGACCCGCGTGAAATACTCGCGGCCCGTCGAAGTCTTACGCCAGCGCCGGACACAGGGCGGCCCCTCGCCCCGCTGAACTTTCAGCGTGAACGGGTCGCCTTTACGCTCATACCCTCGACCGGTCGCCATAGGCTCAGGATAAGGCCCCGCGCAACATTCCCCCAGGATGGCCAGACAGCCGCGCAACTTAAAACACTTTGGATCCAAGTCTGACCCTGCTACAGTTGCTCGAACACCGGCAGTGCTGCCCAGGTTCAGGCGACCATCACCGGGCCAAATACTCGCCCGTTTGCCGTCACTTTGGGGAAAAATGCGGAAAGTTTGCAGGCAAAACAGGGGAAAACACACCCAGCGCTGCCCAGAATGTCACCAAACCGGCACCAAACCGGGCAAACTTTCAGGCAGGGCATAAAAAATGTACCCCGCCCTATCATCACCCTTAGAGCCGCGCCCAGACAGCAGAAACGCCCCGCGAGCGGCAAAACTGGGGGTAATAATGGCGGATTCTCCCAGCCTCTCGGCATTGTTTCAGGCCCGCTCAGCGTTCAGTTATTACCATTCCCAGGGCGGGGCCTGAGTTTTTTCACCGCCCCGTGCTCGCGTGGTCGAGGTGCTGGGCAAGAGAAAGCCCCAGGCGGTGAGGGCCTGGGGCAGCGCTGGGTGTACCAACTGACAGTTAAAGCGGCGTTTGGTTACTCGCTGGGGGTAGCGTCGAGCACCACCCGCACCGGCCCTGGTGACTCTTTGCCCTCACGCCCCAGGCGGGCCGCTTCCAGGTCATGTAAGGCCCGGTAAAGCACCCGCTCTAGGTGCGCTTCATACCGCGTCACTTTGTCGAGCACCTCACCAGGCGGCAGCGCTGCCACCGCGAGCGCGTCACGTTCCGCCGCCTGAGCCTCGCTGAATGCCGCCCGTATCTGGGCCGCTTTCTCGCTTTCTTTCTCAGCGAGCAATTCCAGCCGCACCCCTGCCCGGTTGCCCCAGAGTGCCCGCGCATACTCGACCATGCCCGGTAGGTCGCTGGGTTCAAACTCCCAATTAGACTCTTTTAGGGCCTCGACCTCTGACCGCTTAGGGGTGCGGCCCAGCATCGCCGCTGCTAAGTTGCGCTCAGAAAACGCGGGCGAGGTGTTGTCAGCGAGGGCAAAAAACACGGTCATACCCAGGCCCGCCGCGTCGTTTTCGTCGAGCCCCTCAGCGCTGCCCCCCTGAGCCCAGCGGGTCAGGTGTGCCGCGTACCGGTCAAGGTCGCGGGCCTCGCTCTCGACTTCCTGGGCGTCCCTGAGCTGCTCAGGGGTCATGTACCCGATCAGGTCAGACAGGCGAGCATACGCGGCGGTGACGTACTGGGCGGGGCCATAGGTTGCCCCCTCGCTGATTTGCACCTGAGCGGCCCGCCGCATGTTGCCCGCCTGGGCCTGCTCATACCGCGCCACCCGGTCGAGTCGCCAGAGGGCGAGCGCTGCCCGGTCGCTGAGTCGCTGCTCAAGGTAATTCTGGGCACCGGTCGCGGCCCGTACTTGCTGGGCGTGCTGGGCGTACCCCTCGCGCTCACTGGGCGGGATGTGCTCAGCGGTCAGGCCGTGCGTGCTCGCGTTCAGCGCTCGCCGGTCAGGTTCAGGGGGCAACACCTCGACCACCTGGGCGGCGTCTGGGTTTGTTTCGTAATTTTCAGTATTCATACTCTGAGCCTCGTTTTTTCTGGGTGACTCGCTCTAGTTTCTTCACTGCCCGGTCGAGTTGCTGGGCGGTGTGCTCAGCAGCGGCCCGCCTGAGTTGCTCGCGCCGCTCAGGGGTGCGGGCGGGCAAGGCCATGACCTCTAATCGCCCCGCGTGCCCCAGCACCGCCCAGAGCACCGGGTCAAACTGGGCAGGGCGTTTAGTTTTCATGCTGGGCACCGTCGAGCACCTGGGCGAGCACCGCCCGCCCCGCGTCAGTCACTCGCCCGTCAGGGGTGACGTACCCGGCAAGAATCAGGGCGTCAGTCTGGGCAGCGCTGGGGGGGCGGTGTTCCAGCCTGAGGGCCTGGGCGAGCAGGCCGCCCGCTGCTACCCCGTACCCCTGGGCCGCGAGCGCGAGCGCGTACACCCGCAGCAGGGCCGCCGCGAGGTCATGGCCCCTCATGACTGACCCCCAGCGCTGCCCAGGTTCAAACGCTCGACCGCTGCCCGTGCCGCCTGCCAGCCGGTCGCGGTGAGGCCACCGTCAGCCGTGAGGCACCCCAGGCCCTCAGCGGTAATCCGGGCGGTGCTTTTCATTCTGCCCCTGGGGGCGTGTTCCTTCAGGAGTGCGGCCAGGCGCTCGACGTTCTGACCCTCGGCGGTGCCCGCGTACACGTCGAGCACCGCCCAGGTGACGGGGTTCAGTTTGCTGCTCATCAGTTCACCTCAGCGACTTTCGCACCGGGTCGCAGTGCCCAGCGGGGCGAGGGTTCAAGTTCACGGTTCACCGTCATGCACTGGGCCGCCTCATTCATGACCACCGGCTCACGGCTCGCTGAGCGGTAGGGTTCATGGGCAGCCCAGCCCAGGGCGCATTCACCCATGAACCGATCAACACCGGGCGGGTACAGGGTGAAGTGTTTGCAGGTGCCGCAGTGCCCGCGAGCCTGGGCGAGTGCTTCATGAGTCGGGCGGCCCAGTGGTCGCGGCGTTGATTGAGTGCCGGAAAACTGGGTAAACAGAATAGGCTTACTCGTTTCTGTTGTGGGAATAAAATTTGACTCGCTCATTACATCCCATGACATAACGGGTAGTGATGATTCTGTTTTGGGGTTGAATCGAGGGGGGTAAAAACACCCTTTTTCGACCTCAAAAGTCAGTGTTTTCTTGTGCGTTTTCATGCCCTCGACCAGCCGCGCCGGTATGGGCGACGGGGCGTCATACCTCAGCCCCCCAGCGGGGGTGAGGGTTAATTTAACGTCCAGCGCGTGTAATTCTGCTCGCAACTGTTCCAGATTCATAGCTCACCACTGGGCGGGGCGAGGGGTTCAGGTGTGACCACTGTGACCACTTTTTTGCCTTTTTCTGAAAACCTATTTTCCTCTCTCTCTCGTAGAGAAGAAGAAAAAGAGTTTTGGGAAATTGGGCTAAAAGTGGTCACACCAGTCACAGTAGATTCGTCACCGGAGTCATTGAGGGGGAAACGCTTACGAATTACGAGCTTAATAACGCTGAGCTGCTTACGTTTTCCCTCGCTGTAGTCGCTGATTTTGACAACTTCGAGGCCCACACTCTCACACGCTTTTTTAAACTTAGGTGCCCCCACTGGGCGGCCCCCGCTCGCCTCACACCAAGATTCATAGCGCCGCCTGAACTCAGTCACGCCCACGCCCATAACCAACTCTGAAATGTCCTGCTCTAACCAGAACTCATGTAGCGGGTCAACGTCCCCCCAGAAATCACGGGTGGCTGCCACGCACACCGGAGCGCGGTAAATGCTGCCCGCCGCGTGCACCTGGGCCAGCCCTTCGACCGCCCAGGCGGTAAACCCGCGTATGAGGTCACTGTCAGGGTTCAGGCGCAATTCTTCCAGGCGTTTCCCGCCCAGCAGCGGGGGGCCAGCGTCTAAGCGGTGATTGAACGGCAGGGCCAGGACACGATCTTTCAGCGCCTCGTCATACGCTTCAACTCTGGGCGGGTCATTGGCGACCATCATCAGCACATGCGAGGCCCGCGCCGTGAATGACTCGGCGTAGAGCATACGCACGCTGACCCGGTCGCCGCCGCTGAGGGTTTTCAGGGCCTCAGCATCGAGGCGGGCGTTACCGGCCTCAGCACAGAACGCGGCCCGCTTGCCCCATATGGTCGCGCCCAGGCGCTCGCGGGCCGCGTCAGCCGCAAAGAGCTTAGGGTCAATGGTGGCCGCCATCTCACCTAGCACCGTTCCTAGCAATTCAGTAAAGGTGCTCTTGCCGGTGCCGCCCTCGCCGTAGAACCAGGGCAACAGGCGCATGGATGACGCGCCGCTCAGCGCGTACCCGGCGATATGTTGCAAGGTCAGCGAGAATTCAGCGTCACCGCCCGTAATGCGGCCCAGTACCTCATGCCAGTCATCGCGGCGGGCGTCGGGTTCATAAGGCACCGCCGCGAGTGTCAGCATGTAATCCTCACGGCGGTGCTCCCTGAAGGTGCCGTTATCCCAGGTGCCATTCTGAAAACCGACCACCCAGGGGCGAGGCTCAAACACCTTGACCGACTGCGCGAACAGCGGGCGGGCACTGCTCAGAATGGCCGCCTGCTTGCTGTCCGATTCCGTGCCCCGTGCCGCTTTGGAGTGCGTGTAATACGCCTTTTCCATCGCCTCAGCCTTACGGCTCATGGCCTTGACCTCACGTGAGTCTGGGCCGTGCTCGCGGGCGAGCCGTTTCACGGCCACGTCGAGCACCGTGTAAAGGCTCAGCAGCCGCTCTATTTCCGGTTCCATAGCGAGGCCCAGCGATTGAACACGCCGCTTGGCCTCGATCTGCCCCGCACCATCTTTGCCGCCGCTAAGCCACTGCTTGCCGTTCCAGGCCGCGTACCCGCCCAGCTCAGGAACAAACAGCAGGTCAGGCCCCGCGAGGGCGTGCAGGCGGTAACTGTGCGCTTTATCAGTGGTGGCCGCCACTACAGGAAAGTCGAGGCTCAGAAATGTCAGAATCTGACGGTCTGAATAACTGCCGTTCTCGCCCTCAGGGTCGGGAATATCGTCAGCCTCGACCGGGGCCGGTGCCGCCGCTGGGGGCGTGGTCAGGGGCCGCTCTTTCTCTTTTTTCTTGCCCGCGAGGGTGCCCACGTTGCTCAGGTCAGCAGGTTTTTTCTTGCCTGCGCTCAGGCCACTGTGAAGCGTCTCGCTCGTTTCGTGCTGCTCCAGGCCGTTCTGAAGGGCCGCGTCCGTCAGGCCCTCAACCACCTGAACTTCATCGAGCACGCCCGCCGCGACCAAACGCCCCAGCCGGTACGCGACTTTGTTCAGGGTGCCGTTCCGCCTGCCCTTGCCCGCGTCGAGCACGTCAGCGACACCAGCAATATGGGCAGACTGCGCCCACTTGACCCGCGCTGACGTTTGGTCGGTCACGCTGCCCGCCGCGATCTCAGCCGCGAGCGCCTGGGCGTTCTCGCGGGCACGCTGGGCCTGCTCATGCCGTGCCTGCTCCACCTGGGCCGCCGCTGCTAATGCTGAGTCGAGGTCAGGCCACGCGCCCAGCAGGTCGCCCCGCGTGTACTGATTTTCTGGCCTGAGGTCGAGCAGGCGGGTTATAAATCCGGGTTCCTGCTTGCCCCAGTAGTACCCCGGCAACCTCATGACGCGGCTCAGGTCGCACACCACAGGGTCAGCGCCGTACAGGGCCGCGAGGTACTTCTGAAAAGTTTCAAATTCTGAAAGTGGTACGTCCTGAACTGCCCAGTAAACGTGATACCGCCCAGGGCTGCTCTCGACTATCGCGGTCGGTTCCAGCGGGAATGACTCAGGCAGGGGTGCCCCGTCCAGATCAATGAACACCCCCGCGACCCGTTCCACGTTGTCAGAGGTGCGGCGGGTCGCGTCAGCTTTCAGGACGTTCACTGTCCAGAACACGCCCACGCGGGCGAGGTTAGCCCACTGGAACGGGGCCGCGCCCAGCTCATCGAGGGTGACTTTCTTCCCGGCTGCGGTGCGGCCCGTTTTGACTTTGCCGTCCACCTTCAGGCCGTACTCTAGAAAGCGGTGCTCGCGCCCGTACTTGTCCACCCACGCCCCCGCGTTGTAAAGCGTTTCGGGGCCGTCCGTGAACGTTTGCAGGTAAATATCCTCACCGGGCAGCCGGAACGCCTCAACGAACCGCACCGCCTCAGCGGGGGCTATCTGGGCGACCTGGGCGGGGTCAGGTTCAAACCGGTGCGCGGTCATGCCTGCCCCTCTTCCCAGCGCATCAGGGCCGCGTATGCCTCAGGGGTGCTCAGTTCCTCGTGCTCCCAGGCGGTCATGATGTGCCAGGGTGCCCGCTTTAGCAGCGCTTTTCCCGCCCGGTACGTGTCAGCGTCCAGTCCTACCGCGCTCGCCGCCTCTTTGCCCAGGTCACTCAGCGGGGCACGGTCGAGCGGCCCCCAGCGGTACAGTTTCGCGGCGGTCATGACTGACCCCCAGCGGTGACGCCCATCTGCTCAAGTTCTGCTATTTCGTCGAGCAGTTGCCCCGCGACCGCTTCCAGGGCGGCCACAATTTCGCCGCCATCAGTGAGGGCAAAGTAGAGCGGGGCGTCACGCTCGATCAGTTTTTCCAGTGCTTGCAGTTGCTTACATTTTTGCCGGTACAGCGCGGTTTTATTGTCGTCGTTCAGTTGATAAGGTGTTATCATTAGGGCGTTACCTCGCCCGTCAGCAGGTCAGCATTCTTGAGATAAAGGTTGAAAGAGTGTTACCTCAGGTGCTAACATACTGACGGTTTCCAAAGCCAAAAGGAATGAAGTGAGAGCGCGGAATAGGCCCCGCGCTTTTACGTTTTTATGCCGTTGAACTCTCGCTAGGGTCGCCCAGTAACTCGCCTACCTTGACCCCTAAGGCCTGGGCGATACGGTCAAGGGTGTCGAGCTGAGGCTTCACTTTGCCATTCTCAATCTTGCTGAGATGAACGTAGTTAATGCCTGCCCGTTCAGCAAATTTCCGGCCCGATTCATTGGGGCAGTGCTGGGCGCGGAGTTGTTTAACGCGACTGCCCACACCATCACTCAGCGTGGTCATGCGTACCCAGCATGGGCGCAGCGTTGTTATTGACCAAGTGCGAAACATCGAGCACCGCCATACCATCTTCAAACGTCACTGCTACCGGCACCGTCTTGTCATAAGGAATACCGTTAGCGTCCATGAACGTCTTAGCACTAATCAGGCGGCCTGCTCCCTGGTGCCCGTTCGGACGGACGTTATAGGCGTAAGGTTCACCACCTTTAGCCGGGGCGATACCGACGCGCTTATCTTCCGGGTCGAAATACATCAGTACGCTTTCAGGCTCGCCCAGCTCAGTGAACAGTTGAGCATTAAAGCCAAAACCGCCGCGAGCCTGAACGGTCGCAGCGGGAGCGTTTACACGGCGAATAGCGCGGTCTTTGAAAAGGACGAACTTACCCATAGTGATCTCCAAAGGAATGAAGTGAGAGCGAAATGCCGTGAGCTTTCTCAACATAGGCCCGCTGAGTGCTCGCTTACGCATTGCAGTGTACAGCATCCCATTTCTCTTGGGAAGTAGCTTTCTCTTGTTTTGCCGCCTCATCTCATCTTGTGGCTTGCGCCTCATCGTTCTAAGTCACCAATCGCTGAGCGCGTCCCGTAGCGCAGTATCCGCCCATTTCGCATACACGCGTGTTGTCTCGATACTGGAATGCCCCAGGTGCCGCGCTGCATTCTCCAGGCCCAGCGTGCCCGCCAGTCGCGTCCCCGCGTAATGCCGGAATGCGTGAAACCCCTTTGACTTCACCCCGGCCCGTTTCGCAATGACCGCCAGTCGAGCGCGGGCAGCCTCCTGGGTGCCGCCGATTACCGGCATGGTGCCACTGCCAGCGTTAGGGTCTAGTTTGACTTGCTCGCCCCGTAGTTCTGCCAGGGCCGCCGCGAGGGTGCCGGACAGTGCCACGCGCCGCCGCTTGCCGCCCTTGCCGTGCTCGACCGTCAGCGCCTCGCCCTCGACACTGCCCCAGGTCAGGCCCAGCGCCTCAGATACCCTCAGGCCGCCGTGAGCACACAGCAGAATCAGCACGCGGTCACGCTGGGGGGCGTGGTCGAGCA
>ERZ501016.287-NODE-287-length-17030-cov-16.831635_pt1 | contig 17030 bp, 15 predicted proteins | sample MGYA00248889_ERZ501016 | MGnify/ENA primary metagenome ERZ501016 (study PRJEB25958, sample SAMN03398594) | human skin metagenome | study: EMG produced TPA metagenomics assembly of the Human Skin Microbiome Metagenome (human skin metagenome) data set. | reverse complement strand
AGGCTGTTGATCTGCTCCGCCCGAGCACGGACAGTGGTCACCGTCACGTGCCCGGCGGCCCGTCCAGCTCCCACGCCAGCGCCCCCGCCAGCGCCGCGGTGACCTCCGGAGCCAGGCCGCGCTCCGCGAGCAGGGGTATGACGGCCCGCCCGCTCGCGGCGTAGAGGTCTCGCGCAGGCGGTTGCTCGGCGAGGGCCGCCGCATGCCGCCGGACGGTGCCGAGGTCGCCGCGCACGAGCGGACCCGTGAGCCCCTGGGCCGGCCCGACCTCCGCGACCCCGGCGAGCGACCCGGCGACCAGCCGGGCGAGGGCGGGCACGGTCGGGGCGTCGCCGAGGCCGCAGCGCGACAGCAGCTCCTGCGCCTGCGCGATCCCGGCGACCGCGCTGGTCACGGCCAGGGTGGCGGCCGCGTGATAGACCGCCCGGTGGTCGTCGGCGAGGGAGTGGGCCTGGCCGCCCAGCCTCGCCGTCAGCGCGGTCACCGTGCGGGTGAGGGCGGGGTCGGCGGTGACGGTCCACGGGCTGCCGGGGTCGATGCGGGACCGGCGGGTCGCAAAGGCCTGCAGCGGGTGCCAGCACCCCGTCGCCCATCCCACGGCGGCCAGCGGCGTCAGCGCGTCCCGGCCCGTGGCGCCCGACACGTGGACGGCCGCGCCGCCTTCCCTGCCTGGCGCGCCCGCGCCAGCGAGCCGTGCCGCCACGGCGGGGATGGCGTCGTCGCTGACCGAGAGGACCACGAGATCGGCCCCGGCGGTCGCGACCGCCAAAGGGAGCGCCGACGTCCGGCAGGCCGCCGCCAGGTCATGGGCGGCGGCCTCGTCCCGACCGGTGACGCCGATCAGCTCGATGTCGAGATCCTCTGCCGCGCAGGGCTGTTCGCGCAGGCCGGCGATCCCGTGCGCGAGGGCGGTCGCGACCCGTCCGGTGCCGACGACGGCGACCCGCAGTGGCATCGGCTCAGGCGAGCGGGGCATAGAAGTAGGTGGTGCGGAACGCGATCCGGTCCCCGTCGAGGCGGAAGAAGTCGGCGAACCGCAGCTCCAGGGCACGTCCGTCGCGCGCCGTGCCCTCGAACCGCCCCTGCACCGCGACGTCGTCGCCGTCGACGACCGCGTGCGTGAGGGTGTGCGCCCCGGACTCGATGATCCGCTCACCGGAGTAGAACGCCGTGAGCCCCGCGTGCCCGCGCATCGGCTCGTAGCCGGGCCGCTCATAGGTCGCGTCCTCGGTGAAGAGGGCGACCAGGCCCTCGACGTCGCCGGCGTCGACGAGCTGGTAGTAGCGCGTGACCGGCGCGGGGGCGGTGGTGGTCATGGCGTCGGGCCTTTCGTCATACGGCAGGGTCTGTCTGCTCCGACCGTATGCCGAACCGCCCGCCCCGGCGAGGCTGCCCCGTCACGCCCCCGGCGGCATGTCTCGGATCCGGGACATAACTGGGGCGCCGAGGGGTGCCGGCCCACGCGCGGGGGCTCGCACAATGAGCGGCATGACTGCTGAGCGCACCCCTGTCCAGGTCGGCCGCGGGCCGCTGTCCTTCGACGACGTCGTCGCCGTGGCGCGGCACGACGCGCCGGTCGCCCTGACGCAGGACTCGGTCGACGAGATCGCCCGCAGCCGAACGGTGGTCGAGGGGTTGGCGGGCGACACCATCCCGCACTACGGCGTCTCGACGGGCTTCGGAGCGCTCGCCACCCGCCACATCCCCACCGAGCTGCGCGCCCAGCTGCAGCGCTCGCTCGTGCGCTCGCACGCCGCCGGTTCCGGCCCGGAGGTGGAGCGCGAGGTCGTGCGGGCCCTGATGCTGCTGCGACTGTCCACCCTCGCCACCGGCCGCACCGGCGTGAAGGTCTCGACCGCCCAGGCGTATGTGGACCTCCTCAACGCGGGCATCACTCCGGTGGTGCACGAGTACGGATCCCTCGGGTGCTCAGGCGATCTCGCGCCGCTCGCCCACTGCGCCCTGGCGCTGATGGGGGAGGGCCCGGTGCGGCTGCCGTCCGGTGACCTGGCCGACGCGGGCGACGCCCTCCGCGAGGCCGGCCTCACGCCGATCACGTTGGAGGAGAAGGAAGGCCTGGCCCTGATCAACGGCACGGACGGGATGCTCGGCATGCTCGTCCTCGCCATCACCGACCTGCGGGCTTTGCTGACGGTCGCGGACATCAGCGCCGCCATGAGCGTCGAGGGCCTGCTGGGCACGGACAACGTCTTCGCCGCCGACCTGCACGAGCTGAGGCCCCACCCGGGACAGGGGGATTCGGCCTACAACCTGCGAACCGTCCTGGCGGACAGCGCGATCCGTGAGAGCCACCGCACCGAGGCGTGCACCCGCGTGCAGGACGCCTACTCCCTGCGGTGCGCTCCGCAGGTCGCCGGCGGGGCGCGGGACACCGTCGCGCACGCCACCCTCGTCGCCACGCGCGAACTCGCCGCCGCCGTCGACAACCCCGTCGTCACGCTCGACGGCCGGGTGGAGTCCAACGGCAACTTCCACGGCGCGCCCGTGGCCTATGTCCTGGACTTCCTCGCGATCGTGGCCGCCGACGTGGCCTCGATGAGCGAGCGCCGGACGGACCGCTTCCTCGACAAGGCGCGGTCGCACGGGCTCAACCCCTTCCTCGCCGACGACCCCGGCGTCGACAGCGGCCACATGATCGCGCAGTACACCCAGGCCGCCATCGTCTCGGAGATGAAGCGCCTCGCCGTCCCTGCCTCCGTCGACTCGATCCCGTCCAGCGCGATGCAGGAGGACCACGTCTCGATGGGGTGGTCGGCCGCCCGCAAGCTGCGCCGCTCCGTCGACGCCCTCACGCGGGTGCTGGCCATCGAGGTGCTGACGGCAGCCCGCGGGATCGAGCTGCGCTCGCCGCTCGAGCCAGCCCCGGCGACGGGGGCCGCCATCCAGGTGCTCCGCGACGCCGGGTGGGAGGGACCGGGGAGGGACCGGTTCCTCGCGCCCGACATCGCGCTCGCCCACGACGCGGTCGCCTCCGGTCGCCTGCTGGCCGCGGTCGAGCAGGTGACCGGCCCGCTGCGCTGACGTCGGGAGATGACCAGTCGCCGCCAGGGGTTCGTCGGGGCGTCATACGGCGTTCAACGGGTGAGCGAGCGGCCTGCCTAGCGTCAGCAGGGTGATCACCCGAGGCGTCGTCGGCGTACTCCTGGTCCTCGTCGGGGGCTTCGTCATCACGCCGCTGCCGGCATCGGTCGGCGCGGCCCTCGCCGCCCCGCTGACCCAGTGGGGCGCCACGATGCCAGGCCACGGTGTCGGTCTCGTGCTGGCCGTCCTCGGTCTGGCCCTGGTGTCCTGGGCCTGGCTCTCGCTGCTGCGCGCCTGCGTCCCCCGGCCTCCGGGCGCCCTGGCCCTCGTGCGCCGCGCCACCTGGTCGTGGACGCTGCCGCTGCTGATGGCGCCGCCGTTGTTCAGCCGGGATGGCTTCAGCTATGTCGCTCAGGGTGAGCTGACGAGGCGGCTGCTGTCGCCATACAGCTATGCCCCGGTGACCCTCTCGGGGCCCTGGAGCGAGCGTGTGGACCCCCGGTGGATGGACACGCCCACGCCCTATGGGCCCGTGCCTCTGGTGTGGGGCGCGACGGCCACCACCCTGACGCGCGACCCTTGGCTGGCCATCGTCCTCGAGCGCTGCGCTGCCCTGCTCGGGCTGGCGCTGCTGCTCTGGGCCCTGCCGGAGCTCGCCCGCTGGTGCCGCCGAGACGCCGCGACCGTCACGGCGCTGGTCACCGCGAGCCCGCTCATGGTCGCGCACGGCGTCGGCGGGCTGCACAACGACGTGCTGCTGGCCGGGCTGGGGGCCGCGGCCCTCGTCGTGGCCGGGCGCGGCAGCTGGGGCTGGGCGGGCGTCCTCGGAGGTCTCGCCGCGGGCGTCAAGGTGCCGGGCGGCCTGGTCTGCGTCGGGGTGGTCCTGGTCAGCCTGGGCGTGGGGGCGACGGTGCGGCGTCGGGTCGAGCGGGCGCTGGCGGTCGGTGGGTTGGGCGTGGTCACGCTGCTGGTCTGCGGACTGCCCTACCGCCTCGGCGTCGGCTGGGTCGGCGCGCTCGCCGTGCCCGGCGAGGTGCTCACGCCGTTCTCGCTGTCGACGACGGCCGGGCGCGCGGTCGGCTGGGTGGTCAACCACGCCGGCCACCCCGAGCTCTGGGCCCCGGCCCTGACCACGGCCCGCACCCTCGGTATGGCGGCGGCCGTGCTCGTCGGCGTGGTCTGCGCGTTGCGGGCCCGCAGCGGTGATCGCCCCGCGGCGCTGCGGTCGGTCGCCGTCACGATGCTGGCCGTGCTCCTGCTGGGGCCGGTGGTGCATGCGTGGTATGCCCTGTGGGTGGTGCCCTTCGTCGCCGCCCTGCCCCTCGGGGTCCGGCAGCTGCGGGTCCTGCTGGCGATCAGCGTGGTCGGCGGGGTGAGCGCCCCGCTCGACTCCTCGCTCGAGGGGCGTCCCGTGGCGATCGTGCTGACGGGGGCGATGGTGCTGGCGGTGGCGGTGCCGCTGCTCCTGCGGACGCGTGGGGTGCCGGATGCGTCGGAGCGTGACTCCGCCCCGGCGCCCGGCCCCGCCGTCCTCGCCGGCACCCGTCGTTGAGAGGCGACAGATCGGGGCTTTGAGGGCCGCAGAACCCCCGTCTGTCGCCTCTCAACGTGAGGGGTGGCGGCGACCCGAGGCGGTGGCGAGGGTGCGGTGCAGCCCGAGCATCCGCTCGACGGTGCGGCTCCAGGGGTAGCCCTCGGCGCGGGCCCGGGCGTCGCGGCGGCGCTCGGTCGGCGGACGGGCCACGACCTGCAGCACGGCGTCCGCCAAGGACTCAGGATCCGGTCGCCCCCAGGCGCCGGACGTCTCGTCCACCAGCTCGCGGGCCCCGCCACGGTCCGCGGTGACGACGGGCGTCCCGCAGGCCAGCGCCTCCAGCACCGCGAGCCCGAAGGTCTCGCCCGCGCACACGCTGAGCGCCACGTCCGCCTCCCCGAGACGGCGGGCCAGGGCCGGGCGGCCCGCCACGTGACCGTGGAAGGTGACGGGGGCCCCGGCCGCCAGGCGTTCGAGCTCGTGGCGGTGGGGCCCTTCGCCATACACGTCCAGACGCACGGGTATGCCGCGCCGGTGAAGGCTGACCGCGGTGCGCACCGCGAGGTGGGGGTCCTTCTCGCGGGACAGGCGACCGGAGTGGGCGAGGCGGATCGTCCCGTCCGTGGCGGGCGGCGATGGTGGGTCGAGCGGGCGGAAGGTCACGAGGTCCACGCCGAGCGGCACCTGGTGCAGCCGGTGAGGCGCCAGGGACGCGAGCCCCGAGAACTCGCCGGCGGCGAAGTGCGACGTCGTCACGACGTGGTCGAACGCGCGGGACAGCGCACCGTTGAACAACCGGATGGGGCGCCGCAGGCCGCGTTGCACGCCGATCCGCATGCTCAGCATCGTGTCCAGCCGCTCGTGGGAGAGCAGGACGGTGGGGACCTGTCGGCGGCGCGCCACCAGCGTGACCGGCAGCAGGGTGGACTTGTCGGAGATCTCGATCGAGGTCGGTGCGAAGTCCACGAGGGCGCGCAGCACCGGCCGAGGGTCGAGGATCATCCGATAGCCGCCGCTGACCTCGCGGGACGCCACCGTCACGACGTCGCCGAGCTCGGTGGGGATGCGGTCGTCGGTGGACCCGGGGATGATCAGGAGCCGTCGTGCGCCGGCGTCGACATACCCTCGCGCGAGCTGGTCGATCGCGACCTTCATCCCGCCGGACGTGGGCCCCACGAAGTTGGCCAGCTGCGCGATCCGGAGGTCCACGGGTCCAACCTAGCGGGGCCGCGACCGCCGGGACGGCGACGCTGAGCGCGACCACCGCTCGGAGCGGGTTCACCGGCTCGCGGGTTCACCGGCGCGATGCGGCCGGTCGCGACGGTTCGTCGGCGGGGACGTGGGTAAGGTGCGTCACATGGCGGATGTGATTCAGGGTGAGGTGCTGTCGTTCGACGCGGTCAAGGGATATGGCTTCATCGCTCCCGACGACGACGGACCCGACGTGTTCCTGCACGTCAACGACATCGTGGGCGATCGCGCGCAGGTGCGCCCCGGCGTGATCGTCGAGTACGTGCCCGAGGAGGGCGCCAAGGGGCCCAAGGCGTCCCAGGTGCGAGCCCTCGGTGACGACCTGGACGTGCGGCGACCGGCCGGACGTGCGGTGGAGCGCCCGGACGGCGAGGTGGACGTGCTGTCGCCGCGCGAGTTCGAGGACGCGATCACCGAGATGCTGCTGCGCGCCGAGCCGATGCTGACGGGCTCGCAGATCCTGCACCTGCGGGGTCGGCTGGGGACGATGGCCCGCGGCTACGGCTGGGTCGAGGACTGACGCTCCCCGCGAGCGGGAGGTACCCCGGACGGCGCGAGGCCCGGAGCGAGGGTTGGGCTCGGTGTCTTGGATTCGAGACAGATGCCCGTATGCCGGGGCTGGTCGCCGTGATGTCGGCGAGGTTCGATGGGGGGACCCCGCTCCGGCGACGACGCCGGGTGGTGACCACGGCTTCGTCATACGACCCGATCGCCCGAGGAGGCAGCCATGCAAGGCTCCCGTCCCGTCCGCGCCGCACGCGGCACCACCCTCTCGGCCCGCAGCTGGCAGACCGAGGCGCCGCTGCGGATGCTGATGAACAACCTCGACCCCGAGGTCGCCGAGCGGCCCGACGACCTGGTCGTCTACGGCGGGACGGGGCGGGCGGCGCGCGACTGGCGCAGCTTCGACGCGATGGTGCGCACGCTGCAGGACCTGCGCGAGGACGAGACGATGCTGGTGCAGTCGGGCCGCCCCGTCGGCGTCATGCAGACCCATGAGTGGGCGCCGCGCGTGCTCATCGCCAACTCGAACCTCGTTGGTGACTGGGCCAACTGGCCGGAGTTCCGGCGGCTGGAGCACCTCGGGCTGACGATGTACGGCCAGATGACGGCCGGCTCGTGGATCTACATCGGGACGCAGGGGATCCTGCAGGGCACCTACGAGACCTTCGCCGCGGTGGCCGAGAAGCGTTTCGGTGGAACGCTGTCCGGCACCCTGACCCTCACCGGCGGGTGCGGCGGCATGGGCGGGGCGCAGCCTCTGGCTGTCACCCTCAACGGCGGGGTGTGCCTGGTCGTCGACGTGGACAAGACCCGGCTGGACCGCCGCGTCGAGCACCGCTACCTGGACGAGGTGCACGAATCCCTCGACGCCGCAGCCGAGTCCGCGCTGCGGGCCAAGGACGAGCGGCGGGCGCTCTCGGTGGGGCTCGTCGGCAACGCCGCCGAGGTCTTTCCCGAGCTGCTGCGGCGTGACGTCCCCATCGACATCGTCACCGACCAGACGTCCGCGCACGACCCCTTGTCCTACCTGCCGATCGGCGTCGAGGTGGACGAGTGGGCGCAGTACGCCGAGAAGAAGCCCGACGAGTTCACCGACCGGGCCAGGGAGTCCATGGCCATGCACGTGCGCGCCATGGTGGACTTCCAGGACAAGGGCGCCGAGGTCTTCGACTACGGCAACTCGATCCGCGACGAGGCGCGGCAGGGCGGCTACGAACGCGCCTTCGAGTTCCCGGGATTCGTGCCGGCCTACATCCGGCCGTTGTTCTGCGAGGGCAAGGGCCCGTTCCGCTGGGCGGCCCTGTCGGGCGACCCCGAGGACATCCACCGCACGGACCAGGCCGTGCTCGACCTGTTCCCCGACGACGAGCGACTTCACACGTGGATCAACGGGGCTCGCGACAAGGTCGCGTTCCAGGGACTGCCGTCGCGCATCTGCTGGCTGGGGTACGGCGAGCGGGACCGGGCAGGGCTGCGGTTCAACGAGATGGTGGCGAGCGGCGAGCTGTCCGCCCCCATCGTCATCGGGCGTGACCACCTGGACTGCGGGTCGGTCGCCTCGCCCTATCGCGAGACCGAGGCCATGGCCGACGGGTCCGACGCGATCGCGGACTGGCCGCTGCTCAATGCGCTGGTCAACACCGCGTCCGGCGCCTCCTGGGTGTCGATCCACCACGGCGGCGGCGTGGGCATCGGGCGGTCGATCCACGCCGGGCAGGTGTCCGTGGCCGACGGATCCCCGCTCGCCGCACAGAAGCTCGCCCGCGTGCTCACCAACGACCCCGGCATGGGAGTCATCCGGCACGTCGACGCCGGCTATGACATCGCCGAGCAGGTGGCGCAGGACAAGGGAGTTCGCATCCCCATGCGTCAAGGCTGAGTCACGACTGGGCACGTCCGGCGTACGGCGTGCGACCCGTCGCGCATCATCTACCCCGAGGGGGCCCTCGACGCCTGACCCCGACGAGTGTGACCAAACTGCTGGTGCCACGCACTTTCGCGCCGACGGGATGCCTCTGGTGAAGCAAAAGTGCTGGGAGGGGGCACGTGTCCCCCGCTGAGGGTCGTGGGATGGGGCAAACATGCGGTTCATCCGCCGGTTGTCCACAGGAGTGTGTGATGATCAGGGCCTGACGCACGCTCCTGTGGATGATCGAGAGATACTCCGGGCTGACGGCGGCAAGCTCGCCCTATGGCTATCAAGAGGCCGCTTCCGCCAGAGCTCATGCGTACGCCCTGGTTCACCAGTCGTCGAGCGCGAGAGCTGGGGGTCTCGCGCCGGACCATCGAGGCGATGCCCCACCCACACCGCGGAGTCGTCGGCCATCGCATGCCCGAGAACGTCAGAGAGGACGTCGCTGCGATCTCGTTGGTCCTGCCGCCAGGCTCGGCCGCCGCAGGCTCGCTCGCCGCGTGGTTGCACGGACTGGCGCTTCCCTGGTCGTGGAGGCCGGGCGAGCTGCTCGACATCGGCAGGTGGGGTGGCCAACCCTGTCGCCTTGCCACGGTGCGCCCTCACTACCTGGGGGCGGACGTCACCACGGTGCGCCTCCCAGGGGTGTCCATACCCGTCGTTGCGCGCCCATTCGTCTTTCGTCAGCTGGCGCCGGTGCTGAGCCGTCGCGACCTCGTCGTCCTCGGCGACACCATCGTGGGGTGGCGCTCCGGCGTCGATGTGACGGACGTGGCCGCGACCCTGACATCGGCCAGCCCGGGCGTGGTGGCGGCGCGGGCAGCCTTGAGGGATGTCCGCCCGGGGGTCAACTCGGCGATGGAGTCCAGGCTCCGGCAGGACTTCGTGCGTGAGGGGTTCCCCGAGCCGGAGCTCAACGCCGCCATCCATGACGAGCGTGGTGGCCTGATCGGATACGTCGACTTCCTGTGGCGGAGCCGCCGTCTGGTGGTCGAGTACAACGGCGCGCACCACTTCGCGACGCCCCAGCAGCGGGTCGAGGACGAGGCGAGGCGCAATCGCCTGGAGCGGCTCGGTTACCGGGTGATCGTGGTCAACCGGATCGACTACTTCCAGCACCATGCGGACACCCTGGCGGGCATCCGGAGGGCGCTCGCCGAGCAGGGAGAGCGCCTCCTCGTGTGACCAATGTGCGTCGGGGCAGCAGGTTTGCCACGTTCCGGGGGTGTGGGTGTGGCACGGACGCGTGCAGACAGCAGTTTGGTCAGGCAGGGGGGTCAGAGCCAGCCGCGGGACTGGGCCTCGCGCGCCGCCTCCACGGCCGTCGACGTCCCGGTCTTGGCGATCGCGGACGACAGGTGGTTGCGGATCGTCCCCGGCGAGAGGAACAGCCGCGCCGCGATGTCCGGAGCGCGGTGGCCCTCCATCGCGAGCAGCAGGGTCTCGCGCTCGCGGGCCGTGAGGGGGGAGGCGCCGCCATAGAGCGACTCGGTCGCCAGGGCAGGGTCGACCACCCGCAGCCCGGCGTGCACGCGCCGCACGGCCTCGGCCAGCTCGCTCGCCGGCGCGTCCTTGACCACGAAGCCGCTGGCCCCCGCCTCGAGCGCGCGCCGCACGTAGCCAGGCCGTCCGAAGGTCGTCACGATGAGCGAGCGCACGCCGGGGGCCTCGCGGGCCAGCAGCCTCGCCACCTCCAGGCCGTCGAGGCCGGGCATCTCGATGTCGAGCAGGCACACGTCGGGGGAGCTCGCGCGGACCGCGTCGAGCACCTCGTCCCCGCGACCGACCTGCGCCACGACCTGGAGGTCGGTCTCCAGGTCCAGCAGGGCCGCGAGGGCGCCGCGCACCATGGCCTGGTCGTCGGCGAGCAGCAGTTGGATGGTCATAGCCGCACCTGCAGCCGGGCGCCCCGCCCGTCGGTCCCGGGGCCGATCGTCAGCGATCCGCCGGCGCCGGCGACGCGCTCGCGCAGGCCGCGGATGCCGTTGCCCTCCTTGCCGCCTCGCAGTCCGCGCCCGTCGTCCTCGACGACCAGGCCTGCGGGCGAGAGCCGTATGACGCACTGCCCGGCCCCGGAGTGCCGCACGACATTGGTGACGGCCTCGCGCAGCACCCAGGCGAGGACCGTGCGGTGACGCGGGTCGACCACGGTGAGGTCGTCCGGCAGGTCGGCGGCGATGCCGGCACCGGTGAGCGCCATCCGGGCGCCCTCGACCTCGTCGCCCAGCGCCGCGACCCGCAGCCCCCCCACGGTCTCGCGGATCTCGGCGAGCGCGGTGCGGGTCAGCGAGCGGATCTCGATCAGCTCGGCGCGGGCCCGCTCGACGTCGACGTCCAGCAGCCGCTCGGCGAGCTCGGTCTTGACGGCGACCACGGTCAGGGAGTGCCCCAGGACGTCGTGCACGTCGCGGGCGACCCGCTCGCGCTCGGAGGCGATGCGCAAGGCGTCCTTGGTGCGGGTGTAATCAAACTCCTTGTTGTTGGCGACCCGGGTCACCGCCGTGGAGATGAAGACGATCACCAGGATGATCGTGAGGAACCCAAAGCTGCCGAACACCCCGGCCCACCAAGGGAGCCCGACGGCGAGGGCGAGCAGCACCGCGGAGATGCCGAAGGCGTGACGCATCGGGAACGTGAACATCGCGAAGCTCAGCAGGAAGGGCGCCATCCCGACGGCCTCGACGCCCAGCACCGGCACCGTGACGAGGCAGAGAGCGATCAGCAGGGCGTACCAGCGCACGGCGGCGGGGTTGACGCGCCGGCCCTCGCCGAAGGCCCAGAGCCGGTTCATCGCCCAGACGTACACGAACGCGAAGCTCGCGATCGCGGCCAGCGCGACGACCTTGAGCCAGGTCGGGGCCGACTCCCGCAGGACCTCGATCACCGGGAAGCCGAGGAAGGCGAGCCAGACGGCGGCCATCACCCACCCGTAGCGGCTCCACGGGTCCTGCAGGGTCGAGTGGGCTCCGCTCACTGCCGTCCCCGGCTGCGGCGCACCAGCCAGGTCGCCAGCATCGCAAGGATCAGCAGCCATGCGGCGACGTTAGCAAGCGGCACCCACAGGGGTTCCTCGATCAGGCCGTCGGGGGTCATGATGCGGCCTTCGGTCAGGGGATAGCGCACCAGCTGGATCAGGCCGTAGAGGGGGGTGAACTTGGCGATGGTCAGCAGCGTCCCGGACAACGGCATGAAGATGTTGCCGAGGAAGGCGAGGATCACGAGGGAGCCACCGGCGGCGCCACCTGCGGACTCGCTGCGCATCCACAGGCCGAAGACCATGCCGTAGATCGCGAAGGCGGCGGCCCCGACCACGGTGATGATCGGGGCGAGCACCCAGACCTGCCAGTCGGCCCGGGCCCCGGTGAGCCAGCCGATCAGATAGATCAGGACGAGCGGCTGCAGGCAGATCGTGATGGCGGTGGCGGTCTTGACCCCGACATAGGTCCCGTCGCGCATCGGGGTGAGGCCGAGCTGCCGCCCCCAGCCGAAGGCTCGCTCGATGGCCGCGTAGCCGCCGATGCCGGTGGTGGCGGTCACCGCGCCGTACGCCGCCATGGACACCATGAGATAGGCCGCGACGTTGCCGTTGCCGGCCGTCTCGTCCTTGTACTCCGCGGCGGCGCCGAAGATGAGGTACATGAACAGGGGGATCCCGACGGTGAAGATCAGGCCCACCCAGTCACGAAAGATGCGGGCGATCTCGAGGCGGTAGTAGGTGGTGTTCATCGCGCGGTCTCCGTCGTCGCGGCGGCCTGCTCGGCCTGCTCGGTGATCTCGAGGAAGGTCTGGTCGAGGGAGCCGCGCGAGATCTCCAGCTCGCAGGCCCCCAGGTCGGTCATCAGGGTGCGGGCGACCGTGTCGGAGTCGGTGCAGCGCACCAGGACCCGTATGCCGCCCGCCGGCGTCCCCGTGTGGTCGACGTCGTCGACGCCTGCCACCCGCTGCAGCACGTCCGTCACGCGGGCGAGCTCGCCCGCCCCGATCTGCGCGCTGACGAGCCGCCCGGTCGCCTGGGCCCGCAGCTCGGCGGTGGTCCCGTCGGCGACGACCCGCCCGCCGGCGACCAGGACGATGCGTCGGGCGAAGTCCTCGGCCTCCTCCAGGTAGTGCGTGGCGAACACGACGGTCCGGCCGGCGTCCGCGTCGGCGTGCATGGTGGCCCAGAAGTCACGCCGGGCGGTGACGTCCATCCCGGACGTGGGCTCGTCGAGGACCAGCAGGTCGGGCGAGGGCAGCAGCGCCAGCGCGAAGCGCAGCCGTTGCTGCTCGCCGCCGGAGCACTTGGAGACCCGGCGTCCGCCCAGCCCGGTGAGGCCCGCCCGCGCCAGCACGTCGTCGACGTCCTCGTGCCGGGGGAATAACGAGGCCACCAGCCGCACCGTCTCGCGGACGGTGAGGTCGGGCAGCAGCCCGCCGCTCTGCAGCACCGCCGACACGCGCCCGGCGGCGACCGCACGACGGGGCTCCTCGCCATACGTGCGGGCCGTCCCGCTGGTCGGCGAGGTGAGCCCGAGGACCATGTCCAAGGTCGTGGTCTTGCCGGCCCCGTTGGGCCCGAGGAAGGCCACCACCTCGCCCGGCTCGATCGTCAGGTCGAGGCCGTCGACCGCGGTCACGGTGCGGGCCTCGCGCGAGCCCTGCCGGCCCCTGGTCCCCTTGCCCGTGCCCCTGAAGGTCTTGCGCAGGTCCCGCAGCTCCACCGCGGGTGCCGTCGTCGTCGTCATGGCACCAGCCTGCTGACCTACGCCGACGCCGGCGTGCGGGACCTGTCACGAGTCCCGGGTGACAGGTGTCATAGGTTGGCCGTATGTCGACGCCGACCGCCTCCCAGACCGCCGCCCACGGCCCCGCCCACGCGGAGCTGGACCGCCTCTGGGCCGAGCTCGCGCCGGTGGGGCGCGACGGCGTGACGGGCGGCTACCGCAGGTTCGCGTGGACGCGGGAGGACGCGACGCTGCGGGAGTGGTTCGCGGGGGAGTGCGCGCGGCGGGGGCTCGAGGTCGTCGAGGACCGCGCCGGCAACCAGTGGGCGTGGTGGGGCGACGTCGACGCGGCCCGGGCCCGCGGCGTGCAGGGGGTCGCGATCGGCTCCCACCTCGACTCGGTGCCGGACGGCGGCGCGTACGACGGCCCCCTCGGCGTGGTCACCGCGCTCGCGACCGTCGACGCGCTGCGGGCGGCGGGGCACGAGCCGACCGTGCCGATCGGGGTCGTGAACTTCGTGGACGAGGAGGGCGCGCGCTTCGGGGTGGCGTGCATCGGCTCGCGCGTCATGACGGGGGCCATGGCGCCGGAGCGGGCGCTCGGCCTGCGCGACCACGACGGCGTGACCCTGGCCGAGGCGCTGCGGGCGGCCGGCCGCGACCCCGACGCGATCGGGAGGGACGACGAGGCCCTGGCTCGCGTCGGCACCTTCGTCGAGCTGCACGTCGAGCAGGGGCGTGGCCTCGCCGACCTGGACCGCCCCGTCGCCGTCGGCACCGCCATCTGGCCCCACGGCCGCTGGCGGCTCGACCTCGTCGGGCAGGCCAACCACGCCGGCACCACCCGGCTCGAGGACCGAGACGACCCGATGCTGCGCCTCGCGTCGGCGATCCTCACCGCCCGCACCGCCGCCACCGCGCACGGCTGCGTCGCCACGATCGGCAAGACCCGGGTCGTCCCGGGGGGCGTCAACGCCATCCCGTCCGCCGTGACCGCGTGGCTGGACGCGCGGGGCCCGGTGGAGGCGGACGTGCGGGAGGTCGTCGAGGCGGTGGCCCGCAACAGCGGCATACGGCCTGCGGCGGAGCCGCTCTGCGAGTCGTGGACCCCGGAGACGACCTTCGACGCGGACCTGGCCGCCCGGCTGTCCGCGCTGCTCGACGACGCGCCCCTGCTCGGCACCGGGGCGGGCCACGACGCGGGCATCCTGGCCAACGCCGGCATCCCGACCGCGATGCTCTACGTCCGCAACCCGACCGGCGTGTCGCACGCCCCTGACGAGCATGCCGACGTGGCTGACTGCCACGCCGGGCTCGACGCGCTGGCCACCGTGGTCGCCGACCTGGGAGGACGGACCGCGGGGCCGGCCGGGGGATAGGGTGGGGGACGTCGCCGACGCCGAGGCCGACGACTGGGTCGATGCGAGGGGGCCACGGGCATGACCACCTTCTGGTCGGAGCACGCGCTGCTGCCGTCCGGGATCACCAACGGCGTGCGCACCACGGTGACCGACGACCGGATCACCGCCATCGACGTCCGCACCCACCCGCGGCCGCACGACACCAAGCTCCACGGGGTGACCCTCCCCGGGATGGCCAACGTCCACAGCCACGCCTTCCACCGCGGCCTGCGGGGGCGCACGCACGCCAACGGCGGCGACTTCTGGTCCTGGCGCGAGCGCATGTACTCCCTGATGAGCCACCTGCAGCCGGACACCTACCTCGACCTCGCGCGCGCGACCTTCGCGGAGATGGTGCTCGCCGGGTTCACCTGCGTCGGCGAGTTCCACTACGTCCACCACCAGGTGGACGGCACCCCCTATCCCGACCCCAACGCCATGGGGCACGCCCTGCAACAGGCCGCCACGGAGGCCGGGATCCGCCTCACCCTGCTCGACACCTGCTACCTCACGGGCGGGCTCGACGGGTCGGGCTACCTGCCGCTCGACCCCTACCAGCGGCGGTTCGGCGACGGGACCGCCGAGGGCTGGGCCGCCCGCGTGAGCCAGCTGCGCGAGGGCCCGATGTCGCGCGTCGGCGCCGCCATCCACTCCGTGCGGGCCGTGCCCCGCGACCAGCTCGGCGTCGTGGCCGAGGCCGCGCGCTCCGGGCTCGGGGTGCACCCGTCGCCGGTGCCACTGCACGTTCACCTGTCCGAGCAGCTCGCCGAGAACGCCGCCACCCTCGCCCGCTATGGCCGGACCCCGACCCAGCTGCTCCACGAGCAGGGCGTGCTCGGGCCCACCACCACGGCCGTCCACGCCACCCACCTGACCGACGAGGACGTGCGGCTGCTCGGCGAGAGCGGGACCGGCGCGTGCTTCTGCCCCCTCACGGAGCGCGACCTCGCCGACGGCATCGGGCGGGCCCGCGACCTGCACCGCGCCGGCGCCCGGCTGTCGATCGGCACCGACCAGCACGTGTCCATCGACCCCTGGGGAGAGCTGCGCTCCCTCGAGATGCACGAACGCCTCGTCACCAACGAGCGGGGCCGCTTCGACCCCGCCGAGCTCGTCGACGTCGGCACCCGGCAGGGCTACGTCTCGCTCGGCTGGGACGACGGCGGTCGCCTCGAGGTCGGGTCGCTGGCCGACCTGTGCAACGTCCGCCTCGACAGTGTCCGCACCGTCGGCGCCAAGCCCGCCCAGGTGGTCTTCGCCGCCACCGCGGGCGACGTCGACACCGTCGTCGTGGGCGGCAAGCCCGTCGTCGAGGGTGGCCGCCACCGCATCGGCTCGGTCGCCCTCATGCTCCGCACCGCCCTCGACGCCCTCCTGGAGGAGCCGTGACCTCCGTCCTCGTCACCGACATCGGCCAGCTCGTCACCTGCTCGCCCGAGCTCGGGGACGGATCACCCCTCGGAGTCCTGCAGGACGCCGCCGTCGTGCTCGAGCAGGTCCCTGCGGCGGGCGCGTCGGCATACCGGATGATCGAGGGCGAGCCGGTGCCCGACCGCGGCCACGTCGCCTGGGTGGGACGCGCGGCGGACGCGCCCGCCGCCGACGAGGCGATCTCCGTCGAGGGGCGTTGCGTGGTGCCGGGATTCGTCGACTCGCACGCGCACCTGATCTTTGCCGGCGACCGCGGCGAGGAGTTCGCGGCGCGGATGACCGGGCAGCCCTACGACGGTGGTGGGATCGCCGTGTCCGTGGCCGCCACACGCGCCGCGTCCGACGAGGAGCTGCTCGACCTGCTGATCGATCGGGTCCTCGAGATGCGCGCGCAGGGCACGACCACCGTCGAGGTCAAGTCGGGCTACGGCCTGACCGTGGAGGACGAGGCGCGGGCGCTGCGGCTCGCGTGCGAGGCGGGCATCGAGGAGACGACCTTCCTCGGGGCGCACGTCGTGCCCCCCGAGCTTCGTTCCCGCCGAGCGGAGTACGTCTCCCTGGTGACCGGACCGATGCTGTCGGCGTGCGCGCCCTATGCGGTGTGGGGCGACGTGTTCTGCGAGCCGGCGTCGGCGCACGCCTTCGACGGGGACGAGGCGCGCGCGGTGCTGCTGGCCTGCCGCGAGGCCGGGCTCGAGCTGCGGGTCCACGGCAACCAGCTCGGGCACGGGCCGGGCGTGCAGCTGGCGTGCGAGCTCGAGGCGGCGTCGGTCGACCACTGCACCTACCTGTCGGCGGCGGACGTGGACGCGCTGGTCGGGGCGGCCGGGACGACGACCGCGACCCTCCTGCCCGGCGTCGAGTTCTCCACCCGGTCGCCCTATCCCGATGCCCGCGCCCTGATCGACGCCGGCGTCTCGGTGGCGCTCGCGACCGACTGCAACCCCGGCACCTGCTACTCCTCGTCGATCCCCTTCGTGGTGGCCCTGGCCGTCCGCGAGATGGGTATGACGCCCGCCGAGGCCCTCCTCGCGGTGACCCTCGGCGGGGCTCGCGCGCTGCGGCGGACGGACGTCGGCCACCTGGCGGTGGGGGCACGCGCGGACCTGACGGTGCTCGACGCCCCGTCGTACGTGCACCTGAGCTATCGCGCGGGCGTCCCGATCGCCACAGCCCTGGACCTGACCCCACCCTCCCCGCCCGCCTGAGCTGGGTCCGCCCCGCCCCCAGCTCACTCGACCCCACCCCCAGCT
>ERZ501016.286-NODE-286-length-17069-cov-17.623251_pt1 | contig 17069 bp, 17 predicted proteins | sample MGYA00248889_ERZ501016 | MGnify/ENA primary metagenome ERZ501016 (study PRJEB25958, sample SAMN03398594) | human skin metagenome | study: EMG produced TPA metagenomics assembly of the Human Skin Microbiome Metagenome (human skin metagenome) data set. | reverse complement strand
GGAAGCTCCCCCGGTTGGACTCGAACCAACAACCTGCCGATTAACAGTCGGCTGCTCTGCCAATTGAGCTACAGGGGATCGCGACGAGCGCTGGGCAACGATAGCAAAGCGGGGACGCGGCGCCGAATCCGGTGCGCCGGTCAGGCAGGGGCCCCGATGCGCTCCCGGAGGGTGGCGAGCATCTCCTGCTCCTCCGGGCTCCTGCGATCCTCAGGCACGAGCCGGCCGGATCGGACGACCTGCTCCAGCAGCGCCCGCGTCGTGAGGTCCTGACGGATCGCGACGAACGTGCGCCCCCGGGCGAGCGACTCGCTCGTCACGACCGACGTCTGGACCCGCTCCCGCAACGCCTCGAGCAGACCCGAGTCCTCGTCGACGGCGAGCATCCGCTGCTGCCCGTCGACGGTCGTCACGACGAGTGCGTCCTCGTCAGCCACCCACCGCCCCGAGAGCACCTCGTGCCACGGCGTGAGCGAGATCGCGCCGCCGGCGTCGACGACCGCGAGCTCGGCGACGGTCGCGACGACCACCCCGCCGGAGCCGTCGGTCGCCCACGCGACGACGCGACCGGCGCCCGCGCTGCGCAGGGCCTCGCGGGCAGCACCGTCGATCCGGCTGCGGCGACGGAACGGGTTCCTCATTCGGTGACCTCCGCACGGAGTCGGGCGAGCTGCTGCTGCAGCTCCATGAGCCGGGTCGACGCGGCGCGGGCCTCGGCCCGGTCCGCGGAGGGGTCGGAGTCCAAGCGCCGCAGCGTGGACATCGCGTCGCCGATCCGCATCGTCAGGCCGACCTCACGGACCCGGTTGACGAGGGAATCGAGGTAGCGACGTGGGGGCAGGCCGCTCGAGACGTCGAAGCGGACGGGCAGCGGGGCGACGGCGAGCTCCGCGAGCAGCGGGCGCACCGGCACGGCCGCGGCCTCGCTGACCGCCGCGGCCCACCCGGCGTGGCTCGTGCCGCGGTCGATCGGGCCGACCGCGCGGATCGCACCGAAGATGGCACGGTGCGCCGGGGCGTGGAACCCCGCCGGGTCGATCGCGTCAAGGGCGGCCGGCTCGAACTGCGCCGGAAACTGCAGGAGTGCCTGCAGCAGCTGCCGCTCGGCGTTGACGACCGGGTCCCGCAGGTCCGGCCGGGGCAGCGCCGCCGGCTCGATCGGGGCGGCGGTCGACCCCGGGCGCAGCTGCCCGGGTCGCGGCTGGCCGGTCCGGTCTTGGCCCGTCTGCGCCTGCCGGGCGGCCCGGGCGAGCTCGCCCCGCACCTGCTCCGGCTCGACCCCGACCCAGCCCGCGACGGTGCGCACGTACTCCGTCCGCTGCCCCGTGTCGCGGATGCCGTTGACGATCGGCGCGACCGCCCGCACGGCGGCGACCCGCCCCTCGGCCGAGGCGAGGTCGAAGCGCGCCAAGGTCGTGCGGACCGCGAACTCGAACATGGGCACGGCGTGCTCGACGAGCGAGCGCACGGCCGCATCGCCCTTGGCCTGGCGGAGGTCGCACGGGTCCATGCCCGCCTCGGCGACCGCGACGTAGGACTGGCTGGCCCACCGCTGGTCCTCGCCGAACGCCTTCATCGCCGCCTTCTGGCCCGCCTCGTCGCCGTCGAAGGTGAAGACGACCCGGGCCGGCGCGAGGTCGGCCTCGTCGCGCAGGATCCGCCGGATGATCTTCACGTGGTCGACACCGAAGGCGGTGCCGCACGTCGCGACGGCCTCCCCGACCCCGGCCAGGTGCGCCGCCATGACGTCGGTGTACCCCTCGACGACGACGGCCCGGCGGCTGCGGGACATCTCCTTCTTCGCCAGGTCGAGCCCGTAGAGCACGTGGGACTTCTTGTAGATCGGGGTCTCGGACGTGTTGAGGTACTTCGCGGCGATGCGGTCGTCGTCGTGCAGGCGCCGGGCGCCGAACCCGACCGTGTCACCGGTGATGTCCCGGATGGGCCAGACGAGCCGGCCCCGGAAGCGGTCGTAGAGGCCCCGTTGCGAGCGCCCGCACAGCCCGGCCGTCGTCACCTCGTCCTCGGTGAAGCCGCGCTCGAGCAGATGCCGAGCCAGCTCGTCGCCGCCGCGAGGCGCGTACCCGACCCCGAAGCGCTCCGCAGCGGCACGGTCGAAGCCGCGGCCGCGCAGGAAGTCCCGGCCGATGCGCGCCTCGCCGCCGGCGACGAGCGCCCCGGCGTAGAACTGCTCGGCGGCCCGGTGCGCCTCGACGAGCCGGGCACGCCGCCCCAGGCCGAGTCCCTCGCGCCGCGGGCCGGCGCCCTCCTCGTACCGCAGCTCCATGCCGATCTTGCTCGCGAGGTGCTCGACGGCCTCGGTGAAGCTCAGGTGGTCGACGGCGCGGACGAACGAGATGACGTCCCCGCCCTCGCCGCAGCCGAAGCAGTGGTACGCCCCGACCGTCTCGCGGACCGTGAAGCTCGGGGTCTTCTCGTCGTGGAAGGGGCACAGGCCCTTCATCGACCCCGGCCCGGCAGGCCGGAGCGTCACGTGCTCGCGGACGACGTCGGTGATGGAGACGCGCTCCTTGACGGCCTCGACGTCCTCGGACCGGATCCGACCGTTCCGCTCAGCCATCGCACCTCCTCGTCGCTCGACCCGCCGAGTCTAGGCACCGGAGGCGGCGGCCGCGGCAGGCCTGGCGCCGGGGAGCGGATCAGCCGGCGGGGACGAGCATGACGCGCCCGGCGGAGGCGCCCGGGGCGTCCGCCGGCTCGCCCTCGGACCACACCGCCCGCACCTGCCAGATGTCCCCCGCGATCGTCACCGACGATCCCTCCGACGTCGGGGTGGGCTTCGCGATCGCCCCGCCGTCGCTGATGCCGAGAGTGACGTCGTTGCCGTCGACGTTCGTCGCGACGACGGTCGACGTCTCGATCTCCGCCGGGACGTTCTGCCGCAGCACCACGGCGCCGGCGGGCGTCGCTGCGGGAGGCGACTCGCCGGTGGCGCACGCCGACAGACCGAGCGCCACGACCGCGATCGCTCCGACGGCTCTCATCGATCCCCCCTGCACCCTTCCGCGCGCGGCAGTCGGTGCCGTCGCGGCACCTGCCGGATCCGCGCCCTGTCCCACCGCCATCAGTCCCCCTCATCCGGTTCGGGCTGTGCGCCGATCACACCCCGTCGGGCCTTCGACGTCAACGGGGAGCAGTCCCCCGAGGCGATCCGGGCGTGGAGCTCGATCGCCCTGGTGTCGGTGAGCGAGGCGACCTGGTCGACGACGACCCGCAGGCGCCCGGCCTCGTCGCCGGCCGCGGCGAGATCGGGCAGGAGGTCGGCGTCGAGCCGCGCCGGGGGGTCCTGCGCGAACCACGTCGCCAGGTCTCGGACGACCTCGCGCTGGTGCGCGTACACCTCGGCCCGGGCGTCGGCCCGCATGACGAAGTGGGCGGCGACCGCCTTGAGGACGGCGACCTCGGCACGAGCCGTGTCGGGGACGACGAGGTCCGCCTCGTACCGACGCAGCGGCGCAGGCCCGTGCACGGCGCGCGTGGCCTCCTCGACGGCCTGGACGAAGCGTCCGACGAGCCGGCTCGTCATGTCCTTCAGGGCTGCCAGGTCCCGCCGGGAGCCGTCGAAGGACGCCGGGACGCACCCGGTGGCCAGCAGGCGCTCCAGGGCCGCCCCCAGCGCGTCGGCGCCCAGGTCCGGCGCGTACGCCTCGCCCGCCACCGTGACGACGGCGTCGACGTCCCCGGGATCACGCAGGGCGCGCAGGTCGAGCAGGCCCGAGGCCACCGCGTCCTCGACGTCGTGGACGGAGTACGCGACGTCGTCGCTCCAGTCCATGACCTCGGCCTCGAGGCAGCGGCGGCCATCGGGAGCGTCCTGACGGATCCACCCGAACACGTCGAGGTCGTCGTCGTACGCCCCGAACTTCCCGCTGCCCTCCGGCGCGTCCGCGCTGCGCCACGGGTACTTCGTGGCGGCATCGAGGCTCGCCCGGGTGAGGTTGAGCCCGGCCGACCGGCCGTCCGGATGGAAGCGCTTGGCCTCGAGCCGGGTGAGCACCCGCAGCGTCTGCGCGTTGCCCTCGAACCCGCCGATGCCCGCCGCGACGGCTGCGAGGGCCGTCTCCCCGTTGTGACCGAACGGCGGGTGGCCGATGTCGTGGGCCAGGCAGGCGACCTCGACGACGTCACCGTCGCACCCGAGGGCGCTGCCGAACTCCCGGCCGATCTGGGCGACCTCCAGCGAATGGGTCAGCCGGGTCCGGACGAAGTCGTCGCTGCCGGGCTGGAGGACCTGCGTCTTCGCCGACAGCCGACGCAGTGCCGCGGAGTGGATGAGCCGCCCGCGGTCCCGGGCGAAATCGTCCCGGTCCGCGCGCTTGTGAACGGGGTCCTCGGCCACCCAGCGTTCCCGGTCGCGCGGCTCGTACCCCATCGCCGTCCCTCAGCCCCCGGAGACGGACAGCTCGGCCTGGGCGACCGTCGCGCGCTGCGTCTCGTCGAGCTCGCGGCTGGCCAGCCAGTTCTCCGGCAGGGCGACGGTCCGCGGGGACCCGGCGCGCCCGCGCGGCCCTTCGGCGGGCTCGCCGGGCCAGGGGATGTCCGGGTCCGTCGTCGCGATGAGCTCGTCGAGCGCGGCGAGCGAGTCGACGAGCGCGAGCCGGTTGCGCACCTCCGACCCGGCGGGGAACCCCTTGAGGTACCACGCGATGTGCTTGCGGATGTCCCGGCAGGCGCGCAGCTCGTCCCCGTCGTAGAACTCGGTGAGGTACTCGGCGTGCCGGCGCAGGGTGTCGGTGACCTCCCCGAGCGTCGGGCGCACCCGGGCCGTCGTCCCGGCGAAGGCCGCCGCGAGGTCGGTGAAGAGCCACGGGCGCCCAAGGCACCCCCGGCCGACGACGACCCCGTCGCACCCGGTCTCCGCGACCATCCGCAGCGCGTCCTCGGCCGACCAGATGTCCCCGTTGCCGAGGACGGGGACGCTCGTGACGGCCTCCTTGAGCTGGCGGATCGCCAACCAGTCGGCCTGCCCCGAGTAGGACTGCGCGGCCGTGCGGCCGTGGAGCGCGACGGCCGCGACGCCCTCCTCCACGGCGGCCTGGGCGGCGTCGAGGAACGTGAGGTGCTCGTCGTCGATGCCCTTGCGCATCTTCACCGTGACCGGCACGTCACGCCGGGCGGCCTCCGTCACGGCAGCACCGACGATCGCGCGGAACAGGTCACGCTTCCACGGCAGGGCCGACCCGCCGCCCTTGCGGGTCACCTTCGGGACCGGGCAGCCGAAGTTGAGATCGATGTGGTCGGCGCGGTCCTCGGTGACGAGCATCCGCACCGCCGCGGCGGTCGTCGCCGGGTCCACGCTGTACAGCTGCACGCTGCGCGGGTGCTCGTCGCCGTCGTGCTCGATGAGCCGCATCGTCTCGGGGCTGCGCTCGACGAGCGCCCGGGAGGTCACCATCTCGCTCACGTACAGGCTGCTCGCCCCGCCGGCGCCCCCCGCGGCGAGGCCGTCGTTCCCGTACTGCCGGCACAGCCGGCGGAACGCGCGGTTGGTGATCCCCGCCATCGGCGCGAGCACGACCGGCGACCCGATCTCGTGCCTGCCGATCCGTAGGGGTGGCAGGAGCGGCGCAGGAGCGGATCCGCCGTCCCGCTCGGCGACGATCGTCATCAGCAGCCGACGAGCCGCTGAGCGAGCCACCCCTCGACCTGGTCGAGGGCGATCCGCTCCTGGGTCATCGTGTCGCGCTCGCGGATCGTCACCGCGTGGTCCTCGAGGGTGTCGAAGTCGACGGTGATGCAGTACGGCGTGCCGATCTCGTCCTGCCGGCGGTACCGCTTGCCGATCGCCTGGGCGTCGTCGAAGTCGACGTTCCAGCTCTTGCGCAGCTGGGCGGCCAGCTCGCGGGCCTTCGGCGAGAGGTCGGCGTTGCGCGACAGCGGCAGGACCGCTGCCTTGACCGGCGCGAGCCGGTGGTCCAGGCGCAGCACCGTGCGGGTGTCGACCCCGCCCTTGGCGTTCGGGGCCTCGTCCTCGGCATAGGCGTCGATGAGGAACGTCATGAGCGAGCGGGACAGCCCGGCCGCAGGCTCGATGACGTAGGGGGTGTACTTCTCCCCCGTCGTCTGGTCGAAGTACACGAGGTCCGTGCCCGAGTGCTTCGAGTGGGTCGAGAGGTCGAAGTCGGTGCGGTTCGCGATGCCCTCGAGCTCGCCCCACTCGCTGCTGGCGAAGTTGAAGCGGTACTCGATGTCCACGGTGCGCTTGGAGTAGTGCGACAGCTTCTCCTTCGCGTGCTCGTAGTGGCGAAGGTTGTCCGGGTCGATGCCGAGGTCGGTGTACCAGCGGGTGCGCTCGTCGATCCAGTACTGGTGCCACTCCTCGTCCTCGCCGGGCTTGACGAAGAACTCCATCTCCATCTGCTCGAACTCCCGGGTCCGGAAGATGAAGTTCCCCGGGGTGATCTCGTTGCGGAAGCTCTTGCCCGTCTGCGCGATGCCGAACGGCGGCTTGCGGCGCGAGGTGCCCAGGACGTTGAGGAAGTTGAGGAAGATGCCCTGGGCCGTCTCCGGGCGGAGGTAGTGCAGCCCGCTCTCGTCCTCGATGACCCCGAGGTAGGTCTTGAGCATCATCTGGAAGTCGCGCGGCTCGGTCCACCGGCCCTTGGTCCCGCAGTCGGGGCAGACGATCTCCTCCATCGGGACGGAGTCGGGGTCGATCTCTCGACCCTTCTTCGCTGCCTTCTCGGCGTACGCTTCCTGCAGGTGGTCCTGACGGCGCCGCCGGTGGCAGTGCAGGCACTCGACGAGCGGGTCGGTGAACGTGCCGACGTGGCCCGAGGCGACCCAGGTCTCGCGCGGAAGGATGATCGAAGAGTCGAGGCCGACGACGTCGTCACGGCCGTGCACCATCGACTTCCACCACTGCCGCTTGATGTTCTCCTTGAGCTCGACGCCGAGGGGCCCGTAGTCCCACGCGGAGCGGGTGCCGCCGTAGATCTCTCCGCAGGGGTACACGAACCCCCGTCGCTTGCAGAGGCTGACGACGGTGTCGACGGTGGAGGTCTGCTTGGCCATGCGGGCAAGGCTAACCGCCGCGGCTAGCCTTGCCGGATGATGTCCGAGCCCCACGACGCGCCTGCCCCCGTCGACCCCGACGCGCCGTGCCCGCACGGCGGCCCGAGCTCCTTCGAACGGGCCAGCGGCCCGCTGGCGCGCGCGCTCACGAGCATCCACCCGCTCGTCCTCATGGCGATCGTCGTCGCGCTCGTCCTCGCCGGCTCCTTCCTCCCGCCCCCCGGGTGGCTGCTCATCGTCCCGGTCATCGTCGTCCTCGCCTGGGTGCTGGCCCTCGGGTGGAGTCGGCGGTCACCGTCCGAGCGCCTGATGCAGGTGTCGGTGATCTTCCTCCTCGTCGCGATCTGCGCCGTCCGGGCCGTGCCGCGCTGAAGGCCACCACCTGCTTTTGACAATCACTCTCATTTCTATGAGGGTGGTCGTCATGCGCCTCCGACCCGTTCTCGCGACCGCCGCCGCCCTCTGCCTCACCGCTACGCCGCTCACCGCGTGCGGCAGCGACGACGGAACCACGTCCGCCGACGGCACCCCCAAGGTGAGCGTGATGGCCTCCTTCTACCCGCTGCAGCACGCGGTGGAGCAGGTCGGTGGCGACCACGTCGCGGTGACCAACCTGACGAAGCCGGGCGCCGAGCCCCATGACCTCGAGCTCTCCCCCAGGGACACCGTCGCCGTGGCGAAGGCGGACCTCGTCGTCTACCAGAGTGGTTTCCAGCCGGCGGTCGACGACGCGGCGAAGCAGGCGCGCGACACGGCGTTCGACGTCACCCCTGCAGCCCACCTCGACCTCGCGGCCACCGAGGACGGTCACGACCACGAGCACGGCGAGGAGGGCGGCAAGGACCCGCACTTCTGGCTCGACCCGATGAAGTACGCGGCCGTCGTCGACGCGGTCGCGACCCGGCTCGCCGAGGTCGACCCCGAGCACGCGGACGACTACCGCGCCAACGCCACGCGCTACCGCAAGGAGCTCACCACCCTCGACACGGAGTTCGAGGACGGCCTGAGGACCTGTCGGAGCAAGGAGCTCGTCACGGGTCACGCCGCGTTCGGCTACCTCGCCGATGCCTACGGGCTCGAGCAGGAGTCGATCACCCTCGACCCGGAGGCCGAGCCGAGCGCCAAGGACATGGCGGAGGTCGTCGAGCACGTCAAGGAGCACGGGGTGAAAACGGTCTACGCCGAGACCCTCGTCCCGAGGAAGACGGCCGAGACGATCGCGGCGGAGACCGGCGCGACGGTCGCGGTCCTCGACCCGCTCGAGGGGCTGACGGACGAGTCGGCCGGCGACGACTACGTTTCGGTCATGCGCTCCAACCTCAAGACCCTCGTGAAGGGGCAGTCCTGCTCGTGACCGCAGCCCCAGCGGGTGAACCGGTCCTCGTCCTGCGTGAGGCCTCCTTCGGCTACCGCGACCGGACGACCCTGCGCGACGTCGACCTCGCCGTGCCCCGCGGCGAGGTCCTCGTCGTCACGGGGGCCAACGGCTCGGGCAAGTCGACCCTCGTCAAGGGGATCCTCGGCCTCGCCGACCAGACCGGCGGGGTGTGCGAGATCCTCGGCGCCCCGCGCCGGTCGTTCACCGAGCACCACCGGGTGGGGTACGTCCCGCAGCGGCAGAGCGTCGCGACCGCGATCCCCTCGACCGTCCGGGAGGTCGTCGCGACCGGACGCCTCACGCGGACCCCGTGGTGGGCGCCGTGGCGCCCGTTCACCGCGGGCGAGCGCACCGCGGTGACCGAGGCGATCCGAGTCGTCGGCCTCAGCGACCGGGCCGACGCCCAGGTGGGACAGCTGTCCGGGGGTCAGCAGCGCCGCGTCCTCATCGCGCGCGCCCTCGCCTGCGAGCCCGAGCTCTTCCTTCTCGACGAACCGACCGCCGGGGTGGACACCGCGAACCAGGCGGTCCTCGTCGCGGTCCTCGCCCGTCTCGTCGAGCGGGGCGCCACCCTTGTCGTCGTGACCCACGAGCTCGCGGCCTTCACGGACCTGACGACCCGGGTCGTCGAGGTCGAGGCCGGCCGGATCGTCGGCGACCACCGTCTCCGGGAGGTCCGATGATCGACGTCATCGATCTGCTCGCCCTCGACTTCGTCCGCAACTCCCTCATCGCCGCCCTGCTCGTGGGGATCACGGCGCCGCTGGTCGGGATCTTCCTCGTCCAGCGCTCGATGTCGCTCATCGGTGACGGCATGGGCCACGTGGCCCTCGCGGGCGTCGGGATCGGCGTTCTCACACGGACCTCCCCCGTGTGGACCGCCCTGCTGGCCACCGTCGTGGCCGCCGTCATCATCGAGCTGCTGCGTCGGACGGGCCGCACCGGGGGCGACCTGGCCCTCGCGGTGATGTTCTACGGGGGCATCGCCGCCGGCGTCGTCATCCTCGCCAAGGCGCCGGGCGGCGGAGCAGCGAGCCTCGCGTCGTACCTCTTCGGGGCGATCAACACGGTGACGCACGCCGACCTCACGGCCTTCGCGTGGCTCGCGGCCCTCGTCGTGCTCACCGTCGTCGTCATGCGCAGCCGGTTCTTCGCCGTCGCGCAGGACGAGGAGTACGCCCGCGCCACCGGCATGCCGGTGCTCGCGACGAACGTCCTGCTCACCGTGCTCGTCGCCGTCACCGTCGTCCTGTCGATGCGGGTCATCGGGTTGCTGCTCATCAGCGCCCTGATGATCCTGCCGAACGCGACGGGGCAGGTGCTCGGGCGGTCGTTCCGCTCCACCCTCGGGATCGCCGTCGCGACCGGGCTCCTCACGAGCGTCGGCGGCGTCATCGTCTCCTTCCAGGCCGACACCCCCTCCGGCGGCACGATCGTGCTCCTGGCGGTGGGGGTCTTCCTCGTCGCTGCGCTGGCCTCCGCCGTCCACGGGGCGGTTCGCCGGCACCACCGCGCGGAGGAGCACCACCACGAGCACTGGGACGAGTGCGGTCACGAGGCGGTGCTCCACGACGACCACGTCGACTACCTCCACGACGGCCACCGGCACGCCGCCCACGGGGCGCACTGGGACGAGCACGGCCATCACGGCTGATCTGGGATGATGACGCGATCATGAGCCAGCAGCACCGCCGGACGACCCGCCAGCGCACCGCCGTGGCCGACCTCCTGCGCTCGAGCATGGAGTTCCGTTCGGCCCAGGACATCCACGCAGCGCTGCGGGACGCGGGCGACAAGGTCGGCCTCGCGACCGTCTACCGCACCCTGCAGGGGATGGCGCAGGACGGCGCGGTGGACGTGCTGCGCACCGACGAGGGCGAGGCGCTGTACCGCCGCTGCAGCGACGGCCACCACCACCACCTGCTGTGCCGGGAGTGCGGGACCGCGGTGGAGATCGAGGCCGCCGAGGTCGAGGCGTGGACCGAGCGGGTCTCCCGCCAGCACGGCTTCCGCGACGTCGACCACACGGTCGAGATCATCGGCATCTGCGAGGCCTGCGCCGACGCCGGATGACCCGGGCTCAGGAGGTCTCGGCGACCGCGTCGACCGCACCGCCGTAGCGGCGCTCGCGCCGGGCGTAGGTCTCGACCGCCTCCCACAGGTCCCGGCGGTCGTAGTCGGGCCACAACCGGTCCTGGAAGACGAGCTCGGCGTAGGCCGCCTGCCACATGAGGAAGTTGCTCGTGCGCTGCTCGCCCGAGCTGCGGACGAAGAGGTCGACGTCCGGCATGTCGGGCGCCGAGAGGTACCGGCGCACGGTGGCCTCGGTGATCCCCGAGCCCTTGAGCCGGCCCTCCCGGGCGTCGTTGGCCACGGCCCGCATCGCATCGACGATGTCCGCGCGCCCGCCGTGGTTGACGCAGAACCACAGGGTCAGCCCCGTGTTGTCCTGCGTCATCCGCTCGGCGGTCTCGAGCTCCTTGACGACCGAGGGCCACAGGCGGGGACGGCGCCCGACCCAGCGCATCCGCACCCCCCACTCGTCGAGCTGGGCCCGACGGCGGCGCATCACCTCGCGGTTGAAGCCCATGAGGAAGCGCACCTCCTCCGGCGAGCGGCGCCAGTTCTCCGTGGAGAAGGCGTAGACCGACAGGTGCTCGATGCCGAGCTCGATCGCACCGGCGACGACGTCGAGCAGCGCGCCCTCCCCCGCCTCGTGCCCCTTCGTCCGGGGCAGCCCCCGCTGGTTGGCCCACCGCCCGTTGCCGTCCATGACGACGGCGACGTGCCGGGGCAGCGCCTCCCTCGGCAGCGGCGGCGGGGTCGCACCCGACGGGTGCGGGAACGGGCGGACATGGGCGCTCACGCGGGCAGACCTCCGGTCTGGACGGTCGGGCGGACGACGGTCGAACGGTCGACGAGGCGCAGCGACCGGACGCCGCGCTCGAGGTGCCACTGAAGGTACGCCGCGACGATGCCTGCCCCCTCGCGGCGGTGACGCTGCTCGCTCGCGTCGGCGACGTCCCAGTCGCCGGCGAGCAGGGCGGCGAGCAGGGCCAGGGTCTCGGGGGCAGGAGCGCTCGAGCCAGGTGGCCGGCACGCCGGGCAGACGACACCGCCCGAGGGCACGTGGAACCCGCGGTGCGGCCCGGGCTGGCCGCACCGGGCGCAGTCGTGGAAGCTCGCGGCCCACCCGGCGACGGCGAGCGCCCGGACGAGATAGGCGTCGAGGACGAGCGCGGGGTCGTGGGCCTGCGCCGCGAGCGAGCGGAGCGCGCCGCACAGCAGGTGGTACTGCTGCACGGCGGTCTCGCGCTCCTCGGTCAGCCGGTCGGCCGTCTCGAGAACGGCGCACGCGCTCGTCCAGCTCTCGTACCGGCGCGCCAGCTGGTCGCCCCACGGCGCGAGCGTCTCGGCCTGCGTCACGGAATCGAGCGAGCGCCCCTCGTAGCACTGGAGGTCGACATGCATGGCGGGCTCGAGGCGGGCGCCGAACCGGCTCTTCGTCCGACGGACCCCCTTGGCCGCGACCCGGACCTTGCCGCGCTCGCGCGTGAGCAGCGTGATGATCCGGTCGGCCTCACCCAGCTTCTGGGTGCGAAGGACCACGCCTTGGTCACGGTAGAGGGGCACAGGACATTGTCACCCGACGCAGTGCGCCGGCCCTGACGACCCGCCGCGCAGGAATCGAACGCACGTTCGATGATGCGGTAGGGTGAGGGCGTGAGCGCTCTCCTGCAGACCTCGTTGTGGGACGCCGACGAGCCACTCCTCGGCAATCTCACAGGCATCCGCCGCACGGATCTCGGACGGGGTGCCTGGGTCGACCACCGGCCGGGGTGGCTCGACGGTGCCGCGGTCCTCCTCGACCGCCTGATCGAGGCGGTCCCCTGGCAGGAGCAGGAGCGGGAGATGTACGGGACGGTCGTGACCGTCCCCCGCCTGGTGCGCTTCTACGGCCGCTCCGACCCGCTCCCCGACCCTGTCGTCGAACAGGCGCGCGAGACCCTGTCCGAGCACTACGAGGCCGAGCTCGGAGAGCGGTTCGTCACCTCCGGGTTCTGCCTGTACCGCGACGGGGCCGACTCGGTCGCGTGGCACGGCGACCGCATCGGGCGCTCGCGCACCGACGACACCATGATCGCCATCCTCTCCTTGGGCAGCCCGCGCACGCTCGCGCTGCGGCAGCGCGGCGGCGGACCGACGGTTGCCCGGTTCGACCTCGGCCACGGCGACCTCGCCGTCATGGGCGGGTCGTGCCAGCGAACCTTCGAGCACGCCGTGCCGAAGACGCGCAGCCCGGTGGGGCCGCGGATCTCCATCCAGTTCCGGGTCGCCGGCGTGCTCTGAGGCGAGGCTCAGAGGTCGTACGGGTTGGTGGGGACCGAGACCCGTGTCAGCTGTTCCACCTTCAGGTGCGCGAGCCGGGGTGCGTTCCCCTGCTGCTCCGGGGCCGGCAGGGGCGTCCCCTCGAGCGCGACCCAGGTGTCGGCCGGCACGGACTGCGCGCCGTCGGGGACGACCTTGATGGCGGCGGCGTCGGCGGCGCAGCACGACATCGCCATCCGGGTGAGCACCCAGCCCCCGTCCCGGCCGGGGCTCGCGAACCCGACGAGCCGGACGCGTCGGCCCTCGAGGGAGCCGCTGTCGTCGTAGAGGACGCGCTGGGAGTAGTCGGTGAGGGTCAGCTCGACCGGGTCGCCGGACGGCAGCGGCGCGAACGCCGAGGACGTCTTGCGCACCTCTCCCCCGCTGCGGCCGGCCGAGTACGCCCCCAGCGGCGGCGGGACGACGAACCCGATGAGCAGGAACGGCACGAGCATGAGCCAGCCGACCCGGGAGACGTGGTCATGGGCATGCCCCTCCTCGGCGTCGACGGTCCCCCCGCCGAGCCCGTGGTGCCCGTCCGCGGTCCGGTCGTCGGAGGGTGCTGGGGCGCTGAGCGCCTCGCCGAGGATGCCGTGGACGGCCATGACGAGGAGGACCGCCCCGGCAGCGACGAGGTACCACGTGAGCCCGGGCTTGACGAAACGGACCGCGAGGCCGGTGACGGCCGCCGTCACGGCGACCGAGCCGACGGCGGCGAGGATGCTCGATTCGATGATCCGGTTCACAGCAGCACCGTTCCGACGATCGAGGCGACGACGATCGCGACGCCGAGGGTGAGGGGGGCGAATACCACCGCAAAGCGACGCCCGAACGTGCCGACCTGCATGGAGAACAGCTTGACGTCGACGGCCGGGCCGACGCACATGAACACCAGCTGCGCGGTGGCCGGGAAGGCGTTGAGGCTCGCGGCGACGAACGCGTCTGCCTCGGAGCACACGGCGACGACGACGGCGAAGACCGCGAGGACGAGGACCGCGACGACGAGGTTCGAGCCGAGAGCGGTGAGCCAGGACGTCGGGAGGGCGACGTTGACCGTTGCCGCGATCGCGGCCCCGAGCACGAGGTAGCCCCCGGCATGGAGGAAGTCGTGGCGCGCGGCGGCGACGAGCTGCGCCAGTCGCGACCCGCCGTGCACGTGCCGTCGCGGCATGCGGATGAGGTCGTCCCTCCCCAGCCTGAGCCAGATCCAACCGACGATGACGGAGATGAGGAGGCTCGCGACGAACCGGGCGAGGACGACCCGGAGGTCGCCGTTGAACGCGACCGCCGTCGACACGAGGACGATCGGGTTGATGGCCGGCGCGGCAAGGAGGAAGGCGAAGGCGACGGCCGGCTTGAGGCCCCGGTCGACGAGGGAGCCGGCGATGGGGACGGAGGCGCACTCGCACCCGGGGAGCACGACGCCGGCGAGACCGGCCACGGGGACGGCCGCCGCTGACCGCCGAGGCAGCAGCCGGCTGAGGGCGTCGGCCGGGACGAGCACGGCGATCGCCGACGACAGGACCGTCCCGAGGACGAGGAACGGCAGGGCCTGCAGGGACAGGGAGACGAACACGGTGAACCACGCCGCGACGCCCTGCCGGGTGGCGAACAGCTCCTGCCACCAGGGTCGGGTGAACGACAGCGCGAGGATGAGGGCGGCGATGGCGAACGCCGGCGCCAGGCTCGGACGCCCCGCGCCCGGCCGGTGCGGCCCGGGGTCACCGGAGCTGACGACATCGCTGACGCTCGACATGCCCGACACCCTATTGACCGGATCCGTTAGGTTACGAGAGGTGAGCAGAACCGTTCCGCGACGACCGGCCGGGCATCCACCCGTCGTCCTGACGATCGCCGGGAGCGACCCGTCCGGGGGCGCCGGGATCCAGGCCGACCTCAAGACGTTCGCCGCCCTCGACGCGTACGGCTGCGCGGTCCTCACCGCGCTGACGGCGCAGGCGACGACCGGCGTCACCGGGGTGCACGCCGTGCCGGCCGGGTTCGTCCGCGAGCAGGTGGAGACCCTCGTCGCGGACGTCTCGATCGACGCCGTCAAGATCGGCATGCTCGCCAGCGCGGACATCGTGGACGAGGTCCACCGGCTCGTCGTCGACGTGATCGACTGCCCGGTCGTCCTCGATCCGGTGATGATCTCGACCGCGGGGTCCCGCCTCCTCGACGCCGACGCCATCTCCTCGATGACCCGCCTCGCGCCCGCGTGCGATCTCATCACCCCCAACCTCCACGAGACCGCCGTGCTCCTCGGGACGGACGTCGCACGGGACGTCGACGAGCAGCGCGAGCAGGCCGCCGCCCTCGTCGCCGCGGGGATCCCCCGCGCCCTGGTCAAGGGCGGCCACGGCGACGGGCCAGAGGCGATCGACGTCCTCGTCGGACCCGAGGGGGAACAGCTCCTGCGCGGACCGCGGATCGCGACCCGGAACTCCCACGGCACCGGCTGCACCCTCTCGAGCGCCATCGCGGCCCTGCGGCCGGTCAGCCGGTCCTGGGCGGAGGCCGTCTCCGGGGCGAAGGACTACCTGACGACCGCGTTGTCCCACGCAGACGAGCTCGCCATCGGACGAGGTCCCGGGCCGGTCCACCACGCGGCCGCCGCCCGCCGGCACCCCGCCTGAGGACCCGCTGCCTGCGACCCGAGTACCCGGTGCACCGGGCCTGAGTACCGATGCTCAGGTGCCGGGTGAGGTGCGGGTGCCACGATGGCGATACGAGCGGGTGCCGGTGACGCGAGGGGGTCACCGGCCCCCGCTCGTGCGTTCAGTCCCGCTGCGCCCGGTTGACGGCCGACAGGACCGCCCGGAAGGACGCGCGCACGATCGACTCGTGCAGCCCCACGCCCCACAGGACCCGGTCGCCGACCGCGCACTCGACGTAGGCTGCCGCCCGCGCGTCCCCACCGGCAGAGAGGGCGTGCTCGCTGTAGTCGAGCACCCGCACGTCGACGCCGACCTGCGAGAGAGCGTCGATGAAGGCGGCGATCGGCCCGTTGCCGGTCCCCTCCACGGTCACCTCCCGGCCCGCGTCGAGGATCGTCGTGACGATGTGGTCGCGCCCCTCGTCACCGCCGGTGAGCACCGACCGGACCGGGTGGAACCGGCCCCATCCCTCGCCGTCGATCTCGTCGTGGAGGTACTCGTCCGCGAAGGTGCGCCACAGCTCGTCGGCGCCCAGCTCGCCGCCCTCGGCGTCGGTCCGCTGCTGGACGACCTTGGAGAACTCGACCTGGAGCCGCCGCGGCAGGTCGAGCCCGTGCTCGCTCTTGAGGAGGTAGGCCACCCCGCCCTTGCCCGACTGGCTGTTGACGCGCACGACCGCCTCGTAGCTGCGGCCGATGTCGTGCGGATCGATCGGCAGGTACGGCACCGCCCAGGGGATGTCGTCGGTCGAGGCGACACCGGCGCCCTTCGCGTCGCGCTCCATCCACTCGAAGCCCTTCTTGATCGCGTCCTGGTGGGAGCCGGAGAACGCGGTGTAGACGAGCTCGCCGCCCCACGGGTGACGCGGGTGGACCGGCAGCTGCGTGCAGTGCTCGACCGTGCGGCGCACCTCGTCCATGTCGGACAGGTCGACCTGGGGGTCGATGCCCTGGCTGAAGAGGTTCATCGCGAGCGTGACCAGGCAGACGTTGCCCGTGCGCTCGCCGTTGCCGAACAGGCAGCCCTCGATGCGGTCGGCCCCGGCGAGGTAGCCGAGCTCGGCCGCCGCGACGCCCTCCCCCCGGTCGTTGTGCGGGTGGAGGGAGACGACGAGGCTGTCGCGCCGGTCGAGGTGGCGGATCATCCACTCGATGGAGTCGGCATAGACGTTCGGCGTGGCCATCTCGACCGTAGCCGGGAGGTTGACGATCATCTTGTGCTCCGGCGTCGGGTCGATGACCTCGATGACCGCGTTGCACACCTCGACCGCGAACTCCAGCTCGGTCCCGGTGTAGGACTCGGGGCTGTACTCGTAGAAGACGGTCGTGTCGGGGATCGTCTCCTCGAGCTTCCGGCACAGCCGCGCCCCTTGGAGGGCGATGTCGATGATTCCCTCCTTCTCCAGGCCGAAGACGACGCGGCGCTGCAGGACGGAGGTCGAGTTGTAGAAGTGGACAATCGCGGTGCGAGCCCCGGCGATGGCGTCGAAGGTCCGCTCGACGAGGTGGTCGCGGCACTGGGTGAGGACCTGGATCGTCACGTCGTCGGGGATGTGCCCGTCCTCGATGAGCATCCGGCAGAAGTCGTAGTCGGTCTGGCTCGCCGAGGGGAAGCCGACCTCGATCTCCTTG
>ERZ501016.285-NODE-285-length-17157-cov-4.181967_pt1 | contig 17157 bp, 17 predicted proteins | sample MGYA00248889_ERZ501016 | MGnify/ENA primary metagenome ERZ501016 (study PRJEB25958, sample SAMN03398594) | human skin metagenome | study: EMG produced TPA metagenomics assembly of the Human Skin Microbiome Metagenome (human skin metagenome) data set. | reverse complement strand
GTGCGCCAAGGCCAGCGTCGCATCGAGTTGCGGTGGCAGCAGCACCGCGACCCCACCGGCCGAATTCACCTGTCGCACATAGGTTGCCGGCAACACGGCCGAGGGCTGGGCGACCCAGTCCCCCCGGTTCACCGGCTCCAGATAGCAGGAGATGCCGATGACCGGGGGCGCCGCGGGCGCGGCCATACTCAGGACAGGTCGATGCTGTCGGCCATCGTCGCGTTCACGGTCGCGGCGATGTCGGTGAGCACCTCGGCCGGGATCGGCGAGTCGAGGGTGAGCACCACCAGGGCGGGGCCCCCCTCCTCGTTGCGGGAGACCTGCATACCGGCGATGTTGACGCCGGCATCCCCGAGCAGCCGGCCGAAGGAGCCGATCACCCCGGTGCGGTCGACATAGGACAGGAACGCCATGTGCTGGCTGACCGGAACCTCAAGGTCAAAACCGTTGATACCGATGAGCTTTTGCACCATCCGGGGGCCGGTCAGCGTGCCGGAGACCTCGACCACCTTGCCGTCGGCCAGCGTGCCGCGCAGGGTGGTGACATTGCGGAAGTCCTCGGCGACCGGGTCGGTCGTCAGGCGCACCTCGCAGCCACGCTCGGTGGCCAGCAGCGGCGCATTGACATAAGTCACCGGCTCGGAGGTGATGTCCATGAACAGACCCTTGAGCGCGGCGAGCTTCCAGATGCTCACGTCGTATGCCGTGATCTCCCCGTGCACCTGCACGTCGAGTTGCACCGGCACCGAGCCGGCGATCCCGGTGAAGATCCGGCCCAACTTCTCCAGCAGGTCGATTCCGGGACGGACCTCCTCGGCGATAGCGCCGCCGTCGACATTGACCGCATCCGGGACGATGTCGCCGGCCAGCGCCAGGCGCACCGACTTGGCCACGGAGACGCCGGCCTTCTCCTGCGCCTCCTCGGTGGAAGCGCCCAGGTGCGGGGTCACCACGACCGACTCGAACTCGAAGAGCGGGCTCTCGGTGGTGGGCTCCTTGGCGAAGACATCCAGACCGGCGCCGCCGACTCGGCCTTCGCGGATCGCGTCGGCCAGCGCGGCCTCGTCGACGATCCCGCCGCGAGCCGCGTTGACGATGATGACCCCGGGCTTGACCTTGGTCAGCGCCTCGGCCCCGATCAGTCCAACGGTCTCTGGGCTTTTGGGCAGGTGCACGGAGATGAAGTCGGACTCGGCGAGCAGTTCATCCAGGCCGACCAGGTGGGCCCCGAGCTGCCCCGCGCGCTGCGCCGAGACATAGGGGTCATAGGCGAGGATGCGCACGCCGAACCCCTTGAGCCGCTCGGCAACCAGCTGCCCGATGCGGCCGAAACCGACGATCCCGACGGTCTTGTCGAGCACTTCCACGCCGCCATACTTGCTGCGCTTCCAGGCGCCATTCTTGAGCGCGGCATTGGCGGGGGCGATATTGCGCGCCGCGGCGAGCAGCAGGCCGACGGCGAGTTCGGCAGCGGAGGTGATATTCGAGGTGGGGGCGTTGACCACCATCACCCCGGCCTTGGTCGCCGCCGGGACGTCGACATTGTCCAGGCCGACCCCGGCCCGGGCGATCACCCGCAGCGAACCGGCCGCCTCGATCGCCTCGGCGTCCATGGTGGTGGCAGAACGGATCAGGATCGCGTCTGCCTCGGGCAGTGCGGCCAGCAGTTGGGCTCGGTCGGAGCCGTCGCAGTGGCGCACGTCGAAGTCGGGGCCGAGCGCCTCAAGGGTGGCGGGCGAGAGGTCCTCGGCGATGAGCACGACCGGCTTGGTCATCAGCTGCAGTCCTTTGTGGGGATCGACGGGGCCGGCTGTGGGCCCCGGCCGGGACCAGGCCCGGACTTGGGGCACGACATCGTGCACTCCGGAGTCTACGAGCAGCCGTCCGTATGCCGGTCGGAGCCGTCCGGCATACGGGCGCGGAGCGGAGGTAGAGATGCCACCATGGAGGTATGCGCGTTCTTGTCCTCGGCGGATCCGGCATGGTCGGTCGCGAAGTCGTCACCGCTCTCGGTGAGCTAGGCCACGAGGCGGTGCCCGCGAGCCGGCGCACCGGCGTCGACATCGTCACCGGGACCGGTCTGGCCGAAGCGGTGTCGCGCGCCGAGGCGGTCATTCATACGGCGGACACGATGCGGCCCTGGGAGTACGGCAAGGTGACCGAGGGGGGCACCCGGCGAGTGGCCCAGGCGGTCGGCACCGCGCCCAACCGCCCCCACCTGGTCTACATCTCGATCGTCGGAGTAGATCGGGTGAAATACCCCTATTACCGGGCCAAGCTCGCGGCGGAAATGGCGATCCGCGACCAACCGATCGACGCGACGATCGTGCGGGCCACCCAGTTTCACTCCCTGGCGGCGGCCCTCTCCCGGGCCCATATCGGTCCGATCGCCTTGGGGCTCAAGGGATTACAGATTCAGCCGGTGGACATCCGGTATGCCGCACAAGAGCTCGCCCGGGTCGCCACCGCAGATCGGCCGCAGGGATTCGTGCGGCATCCGGACCTCGCCGGGCCGGACCGTTTCGACGGGGAAGCAATCGCGGACCTAGTGGCCGAGCACGAAGGGCGGCGGGTGACGCGCCGCGTGGAAGCACCCGCGGTCGGGCGCGTGGTCCGCTCGTTCGCCCGCGGGCTGCTGCCGGGCCCGGCGGCGCAGATCGGCGGGGAACGCTTCACCGAATGGCTGGCGAGCCAGCCACGCCGACTGCCGCGTCGCTGAGCAACTCGGCTCAGCGACGCGGCCCGGCGGGCCCGGTCGGTGCGATGCGACCTCAGGCGGCGTAGGAGTCCTTGCGGGGGCGGCCCCGGGGTCGCTTGCGAGCCACGACTGCGCCGTCGACGAAGAGCTGGCCACCCCAGACCCCAGCAGCCTCACCGCGCGCCAGGGCGCCGGCGAAGCACTCCTGGAGCAACGGGCAGGTCACGCACAGGGCCTTGGCGAACTCCACCCCCTCCGGGGTGTCGGCGAACCAGAGGTCCGGTTCGTGAGCGTGGCACGGGATTTCCCCGTCCGCGCTGAGCGCACGGGCGCCGTGGTCGAGCAGCATCGAGAGCTGCATGGGGGACTTCACCTCCTGGTTTCACACCGCCGGATCTCGGCGACGCAGGCTGTGCCGGGTGGCACTGACCCCGGGTCTCGGGGCCTATTCAGTTGTCTGACAAGGGATTCCGTGGCCGAAAATGACGAAGGCCGCGGATCCGATGGGATCCGCGGCCTGGAGCACGCCCTGAGGTGACCAGAGGTCACATCGGGGGTCCAGGCGGGGATCCGGAGCCGGCATCGGCGACGACGGCGCAGGCGGAGACGAAACCGAAGCGGTGGCGTCCATTGGCCTTGGCGTCCTGCAGGAGGGCAGCCGTCATCGCCGGGGTAGCCGGGGTGGGGATCAGGGTGGTGATCATGGCGAGCTGCACTCCTTTCGTGCCGGTATGTCGGTACGCCGGACGGCGTTGCTGAGAGGGTAGCCCCCTCCCCCGTCCGGTGTCACGCGAATTAACGCGAGGCGGCCTTGGGATCGGTCTGCGCGGCCTGTTCGGCCGGGTCTGCACCGCCCAGGACGGCGAGCACTGCAGCCCCATACATGCTGATTTTGCGTTGTCCCACACCGGGAATTCGCGTCAAGCCGCTCGCGTCCGCAGGGGTATGTTCGGCGATCGCGATCAGGGTGGCGTCGGTGAAAACCACATATGCGGGCCAGCCCGCCTTGGTGGCGACCAGGCTGCGCCAGGTGCGCAGCGCTTCGAAGGTCGCCTCGTCATAGGTGGCCGGACAGTTGCCGCAGCGCCGGGTGGTGCGCTCCGCCGCGGTGGCGAGCGGACCACCGCATACCCGGCAGGTAACCATGACCGGGTCCTTGCGGGTCCGGCTACGCGCACCGCGGTCGCCGGAAGTTGGCTTGGCCGGCGCCTGCGCGCCCTCGAGCAAGCCGACCAGGAACCGGCTCGGGCGGCGGGTCCCGCGACCGCCGGCCGCCCGCGAGCGCGCCCAGGTCAGATGCAGCTCGCGCCGGGCCCGGGTGACCCCGACATACAGCAGCCGGCGCTCCTCATCGATCTCGGCGGGCGTCTCGGCCATGGTGATCGGCATCAAGCCATCGCTGCAGCCGGCGAGCACCACGAACTCCCATTCCAACCCCTTGGCGGCATGCAATGAGGCCAGGGTCACCCCGTCCACGGCCGGGGCGTGCGAGGCCGCGGCCCGTTCCTCGATCTCCCGGACCAGGTCGGGCAGGCGCGCGCCCGGCGTGGTGGCGGCGAGCTGATCACTGAGTCCGGCGAGCGCCTCCAGGGACTCCCAGCGTTGCCGGGCGGCGCCCCCGGAGACCGGAGCGGTGGCCGCCCAGCCGGCCCCGGACAGGATGCCGCGCACGAGTTCGGGCAGCGGGGTCTGACCATCGTCCGATCTCGCGCCGCCGCGCAGCAGCACCGTTGCCTCGCGCACCTCGGGCCGGGAGAAGAACCGCTCACCACCGCGGACCAGATAGGGAATTCCCTTGCCGGACAAGGCCGTTTCAAAGGCCTCGCTCTGACCATTGGTCCGGAAAAGGATCGCGCAGTCACGGGCTGGGGTGCCCGCATCGATCGCGGCGGCGATGCGCGTGGCCACGGCCGCGGCCTCGGACTCGTCGTCGTCATAGGCGTGCAGCAGGGGCGCCGGACCGGCCTCCCGCTGGGCCTGCAGGGCCCCGCCACCCCAGCGCCGGCCACCGCTCGGCCGCGCGGCCACGCCATTGGCCAGGGCGACGACCTGCGGGCTGGAGCGGTAGTTGCGGACCAACTCGACGGTTCGCGCGCCGGGGTGGCGCCGCCCGAACTGCTCCAGGTGGCAGGCGCTGGCCCCGGTGAAGGAGTAGATGGTCTGCGCCGGGTCGCCCACCACGCAGAGGTCGGCGCGATCCCCGAGCCAGGCCTCCAGCAGCGCCTGCTGCAGCGCGTTGACGTCCTGATATTCGTCCACGACGAAGTGGCGATATTGACCCCGGACCGTGGCCGCCACCCGCGGGTCGTCGCGCACCATCCCCAGGGTCAGCAGCAGCACATCCTCGAAATCGATGACCGCCCGCGCGTCCTTGACTTCCTCATATGCGGCATAGAGGCGGGCCATGGCGGTGGCGTCCAGGCCCGGCGGGGTGCGGCCCTGCGCGGTGACCGCCCGGGCATAGCCGTCCGGGGTGAGCATGGTGACCTTGGCCCATTCGATCTCCGAGGCCGCATCGCGCAACTCATCGCGCCCCAGGCGCAAGCCGAGCCGTCCACTCGCCTCGGCCATCGCCGCCATTTTGGAAGGCATGACCTCCGGGGCCGCCCCGCCGATCGCCGTGGGCCAGAAGTAGTGCAATTGGCGCAGCGCCGCGGCATGGAAGGTGCGCGCCTGCACCCCGGCGACTCCCAACTCGCGCAGGCGCGTTCGCATCTCCCCGGCGGCCCGGGCGGTGAAGGTCAGCGCGAGCACCCGCGGGCCGGGATAGGCACCGGAGGTCACCCCATACGCAATGCGGTGGGTGATGGCGCGGGTCTTGCCGGTGCCGGCACCGGCGACCACCCGCATCGCCCCCAAGGGGGATGCGGCGACCTCGCGCTGCTCGGGATCGAGCGCCGCGAGGATCTCGTCGGGGCCGGGGAATGCCATACGGAAACGGTATGTTGCCTAACCGACAGCGCTTGACCGTCCTCCCCAGGAGAGTTCGTATGCCCGTCCCCACCCCTGCAGTCGGCTCGGCCATCATGTTTTCCACGAGCTGGTGTGGTTATTGCAAGCGCCTGAAGTCCCAGATGGACCGCGAAGGCATCCTCTACACCGAGGTCGACATCGAGGGCGACCCGGAGAGCGCGACCTTCGTCGTGGATGTGAACAACGGCAACCAGACCGTGCCCACGCTGCTCTTCGCGGACGGCTCCACCGCGACCAACCCCTCGATCATCGAGGTCCGCAAGCGCGTCGCCGCCCAGCCGGGCGAGTAAGCGTTCGGCGCGCGCCGCGCGTCTGGCTGCGACGTCAGGCGCGCTCCAGCCAGCGCTGGATCAGGCGGCGCGAGATGGAGATCGGCGTGCCGGCGCCCCAAGCGCCCTCGTCCACCCGAGTGCGGTATTCCTCGCGCGTCACCCACATCGCCTCGGCGATCTCGGTGGGGTCAAGGGTCAGGGTGGGATCGGCGGCATAGGCCTCGCAGCCGAGCATCAGCGAACTGGGGAAGGGCCAGGGTTGATCGCCCAGGTAGCTCACGCCCGTGACGGCAACTCCGACTTCCTCTTGCACCTCGCGCGCCACCGCCATGGCCAGCGACTCCCCCGGCTCGACGAACCCGGCCAGCACCGAGTACCGGCCCGCCGGCCAGCTCGCGCCCCGAGCGAGCAGCAGCCGATCGTCCGGGTCGTAGACGGCCATGATCACGGCCGGGTCGGTGCGCGGGAAGTGTTCGCTGCCCTCGGCGGTACAGCGGCGGGTCCAGCCGGCCGAAGCCGGCTGCGTCGGGGCGCCACAGCGTGCGCAAAAGCCATGTGTCCCATGCCAATTGGCCAAGCCGGTGGCGCTGGCGAAGGATTCCGCATCCACCGGCCCAAGGTCGGCGCCGACCTCCCGCAGCGAGCGCCAGCCCTGCCCGGCTGACTCGGCGGGCAACAGGGCGGCTAGCCGCTCCCGGCCGTCCGCCTCGCCCAGATAGACCACGGCATGGCGCCCATCCCCCACCTCCGGGCCGCGCCAGTCCAATCTCGGCCCGGTCGCCTCCGCGGCCGGTATGGGCGTTGAGCCACCCGCCCGACCCGCATCCCCGGTGGCCTGGTCCACGCGGACCGGGGCCCGCCCGTCTGCGATGGGCAGCACCAGGGTGTCGGGGTCCTGCAATAACCGCGCGATCAGGCCCGCGTCCCGACGTCGGTCGGCCCGCCGGTCGAGCCCACTCCCCGTCAGCGGCACCCATCCCAGCGGCCCGGCGTCACTCATGCCGCCATCCTCCCGCCTCCCCGACCACCGCGTCCCCGCACCCCCTGGTCTCCGCCGACCAGGCGGGTTCGCCGCTACGGCGCCCGGGTTGATTGACTGGCCGTATGGCGTTGCTCGTGCTGGCCGGGACCGTGTTCAACACCCTGGTGATCGCCTGGCTCGCGCGACGCATCCTCGGCACGCCGGTGGGCTGGCCACGCACCATCCTGATCGGCTTCCTGACCACCAGCTTCGCCCCGGGCCTGCTCGACGCGCTGCTCCCGGCCGCCGGGCTATCCCGCGACGCCTTCGACGCGAGCGCCAGCCAGAGCACGCGCGCCACCGCGGCCCTGGTTTCGACGGTCCTCGTCGCCTGGCTGCTTGCCGCCGGCCTGGCCGCGCTCACGGTGCTGGAAGTGCTCGTTCCCACCGGCACCCTGCCCGCACCCGTGGCGCTGGTGCGCTCCATACCGCTTCGCTTCCGGCGCGGGCGGCGCTACTCCCAGATCCTCGCGCTGGCCACCAAGCACGGCCTCGGCGCCTATCTGCGCCCCGGACGGCCCAACCGGCCGGCCTCCAGCGACGAAACCAGCGCCGTGGCGCGGCATCTGCGCCAGGCACTCACCGAGGGCGGGGTCACCTTCGTCAAGCTCGGGCAGATGCTCGGCACCCGCGCCGACCTGCTCCCACCCGCCTTCGTCGCGGAACTCGGCAAGCTGCACAGCGATGTCCCCGCCGAGCCCTGGCCGGTGATCCGTGCCGTCCTCGAAGAAGAACTGGCCCGCCCCCTGGATGAGGTCTTCGCAAGCATCGAGGAGGAGCCGCTGGCGGCGGCCTCGGTGGCTCAGGTGCACCGGGCCACCCTGCATACCGGCGAGCCGGTGGTGATCAAGGTGCAGAGACCACGCGCCCGAGCCTCGGTGACCGCGGATCTCGACATCGTTGAACGCCTCGGCGCCCGGCTGCAGCGCACCACCGACTGGGGGCGCCGAATGCGGACCGCCGACCTGGCCACCGGCCTGGGCCATGCCCTGCGCGAAGAGCTCGACTATCGCATCGAGTTGGCCAATATGGAGGCCGTCGCCGCCACCTCCGGCGGCGCCGTCGCCGTCCCCCGTACGTACCCGCGGTGGTGCACCGATCGCGTCCTGATCATGGAGCAAGTACGCGGTATGCCGTTGTCCCGCAGCGCGGATCGCCTGGCGCGGACCCCGGGGCCGGAACGCCGCCGGCTGGCGGACGAACTCTTCGCCAATGTGCTGAGGCAGATCACCGTGGGCGGGGTCTTCCACGCCGATCTGCACCCGGGCAATATCGTCTGGGAAGAGGACCGGCTGGTCCTGCTGGACTTCGGCTCCGTGGGCCGCCTGGATCGCGCCGCCCGCGATTCCCTGGGTCTGCTGCTGCTGGCCTTCGAACGCCAGGACTCCCTGGCCGCCACGGACGCCCTGATCGACCTGCTCGGCCGTCCCGACAATCTCGCCGACCGTCGCCTGGAGCGGGAGCTGGGTGAGCTGCTGCTGCGCGGCGGAGACACCGTGGCCGTCTTTTCCGGGCTCTTCGGAATCGTTGCCGGACATGGGTTTGCGGTGCCCCCGATGGTCGCGGCGGCGTTCCGGGCGTTCAGCGCCCTGGATGGCACCCTGGCCACGCTCAGCCCAGGATTCGATGCCGTCGCCGCGGCCCGGGAGATGCAGGGTGGGGTGCTCGCCGAGCAGTTCGCGCCGGCCCAGGTCCGCGAGCGCCTGGAATCGCAGTTGGCCTTGATGCTGCTCATGCTGCAACGGCTGCCGCGCCGGCTGGACCGGATCGGCAGCGACCTGGCCGACGGGCGCTTTTCCATCCAGGTCCGCGCCCTGGCCCACCCCGACGACCGGGCCTTCCTGACCGGGATCGTCCAGCAGGTGGTCACCGCGATCCTGGCGGCCACGTGCACCCTCGGGGCGATCCTGCTGGCCATCACGCCCCAAGGCCCGCACCTGGCCGGCGAGGTACGCCTCTATCCGATGCTCGGGGCCTTGCTGGGCTTCTTCGGGTTCGCCCTCGCCGCGCGACTCTTGGCGCTGGTCTTCCGCCAGCACTCCCGCTGACCGGTTCGTCTGCCCTACAACGAAAACCCGGGTGCGGCTCGCCCCCTGCAGCGAGCCGCACCCGGTCGACACCCGGCGGCGGGCAGTCACCCGACCGAGCCGGTATGGCGTTACTTCACCTCGCGAGTCATCACTCGCCATACGCCGATGGCCATCGGCAGCCCGACCCAGAGCGCGGTGGAGGCCCCCAGGTGCGCCCACTGCTCGCCGGACATGCTGCCGGCCATCAGCGGCTCGATCGTGCGGTTGAGGTCGAGCCACTCACCGATGGAGTTCAGCCGCTGGCTGATGCCGCCGGCGATCGACCAGACGGTCGGCAACAGGATCGAGGCGACGATCGCGACCGGGGTGTTGAGGAAGGAGAAGCCGAAGGCCAGCCCCTGGACGACGAAGATCGTCATCGCGACCACAAAACCCAGAACCAGTTTCGTGCCAATGTGCCAGTCCCCGGCGGCGCCGCGGGCGGTGATGGCCAGCACATGCGCCAGGGCGGATGCGGCGAAGGCCGCGGCGATGACCACCAGCCCGAGGATGGCCCCGGCCAGGATTTTCGCCAGCACCACCCGGCCGCGACGAGGCTCCAAGGTGAAGGTCACCAGGCCGGTGCGCTGCGACCATTCGGCCGTGGCCGCCATGATCCCGACGACCGGCAGCAGCACCATCAGGGGGAATGCGGTCATCGCGACGAAGGTCTCGAAGGTCATCTCCTCCGGCGGGCCCCAGATGAGCATGGCCCCGACGACGAGCAGCGAGATCGCGGCCATGGCGATCAGCATCCAACGCCCGGCGCGGGTGTCGACCATCTTGCGCAGCTCCACCCGGACCAGCCGAGCGAAAGGCACCCCCTTGGTCGCCTCCACCGCTGGTCGCTCGCGGGTCAGGTGGGAGGTATGGGGATCCAGGACGGCGGTCATGCGGCTTTCCCTTCGCGCGAATCGTCAGCGGTGAGTTTGAGGAACATCTCTTCCAGGCCCTCGGCCCCGGAGGTACGCAGTTCGGTGAGGACGACCCCGGCGGCCAGCGCGGTGCGGCCCACGTCCTCGGCGGAGGCGTTCACCAGCAGCGCACCGGAGTCGCCGCGCACGGCATACCCGGCCCGCTCGCAGGCGGCGGCGAGCGCGGCATTGTCGAGCGAAACCGCCCGCGTGCCAGCCGATTCCAGCAGTTCGGCCTTGCTGCCCTGAGCCACGATCCGGCCGCGGCCGATCATCACCAGTTCGTCGGCGATGATCTGCACCTCGTGCAGCAGGTGGCTGGACAGCAGCACGGTTCCGCCCTGATCCGCATACGCCCGCAGCATCTGGCGCATCCAGTGGATGCCCTGCGGGTCCAGGCCATTGGCGGGCTCGTCGAGGATCAGCACCTGCGGATCCCCCATCAAGGCCGAGGCCAGGCCGAGGCGCTGCCGCATACCGAGGGAGTAGTTGCGCACCCGGCGCTTGGCCTCGGCCGGGGTCAGCCCGACCAATTCCAGCGCCTGAGCGACGCGCGCCTTGGGCACGCCGACCTGCATCCCGACCAGGTGCAGCACCTCTGCACCGGTGCGGCCCGGGTGCTGGGCGGCGGCGTCGAGCATCACGCCGACATGCCGGGCCGGGTTGGGCAGCGCCCGGTACTCCCGCCCCAGGATGGTGGCGCGGCCGCTGGTCGGCGGGGTGAGACCGGTCATCATCCGCATGGCGGTCGACTTGCCGGCCCCATTGGGCCCGAGGAAGCCGGTGACCGATCCGGGCCGCGCGGTAAAGGAAATGTCGTCGACGGCGGTGAAGCTGCCGTATCGCTTGGTGAGGTTCTCGACCACGATCATGGCTCCAGCCTCCCCCGGCCCGCGCCGGCTCACATCGGCCCCGCGGCTAGACCGGTATGCGACTTTGGTCGATCCGGTGGGCCCCGGGGCACGACCTGCGGCGCTAGGGCCGCGCGAAGCGCCCACCTACCCTGGTCGTATGCCGATCGACCGCGAGCCACCGGCCCCACCCCGCGGGGGATGGGGTCGCATCGGCCCGATCGCCGTGGTGGTCCTCGGCGGGCTGGTGGCCTGGGGCGCGGTGGTGACCAGCTTCCCGCCGGATGTCAGTCCGCTCTTCGAGGCCTGGTTGTATGTCGTTGACCCGGCCCTGGGGGTGATCGCCGGGGTGCTGACAATCTGGCGGCGCCGCTATCCCCAGCAGATCGCCTTGTCCGTCACCCTGATTGGGGCCGTGTCGACCTTGGCCGGCGGGGCCGTGATCCTCACGCTCGCCTCGGTGGCCACGCGACGTAGGTGGCGCGAACTCATCTGGCTGGCCCCGCTCAATGTGCTCACCGGGATCTGGGTCGAGCGCATGTATCCGTCGACCATGGAGGATCGACCGGGCTGGCTCTTCCTGTTCATCATGCTGGTGCTCATGGTCGGCGCGGTCACTGCCACCGGCGTCGCCGTCGGTGGCCGCCGCGAACTCGAGCGGGAGCGGGTGGAATCGGCGCAGCGCGACCAGGCCCGCCGGATCGCCCAGGCTGCGGCCGGGGAGCGCACCCGGATCGCCCGGGAGATGCACGACGTGCTCGCGCATCGCATCTCGCTGGTCGCGATGCACGCCGGCGCCCTCAACTACCGCACCGACCTGCCACCGGAGCAGATGGCCCAGGCCCTGAAGACCATCGAGAGCAATGCCCACCAGGCGCTCGCGGACCTACGCGAGGTGCTCGGGGTGCTGCGCGAGCAGCCCAGCGACGCCCCCGATGCCGATGGCCGGCCGCGACCACAGCGGCCGCAGCCGGGGTTTCACGACATACCGGTGCTGGTGGCGGAGGTCGTCGACTCCGGTATGCGCGTTGACCTGAGCGATACGACGAGCGGCGCGGTCCCGGTGGCGCTGGGGCGGGCGGCGTACCGGGTGGTGCAGGAGGCGCTGACGAATGCTCGCAAGCACTCCCCCGGCGCGCGTGTGACGATCGGCCTGTCCGGTGCGCCGAGCGCCGGCCTGCGCGTCGCGGTCAGCAATCCCCGCGCGGTGGCCCGGCTCGATGTGGACTTGCCGACGTCCGGGCTCGGGTTGCTCGGCCTGCAGGAGCGGGTCAATCTCGCCGGCGGCACCCTGCGGCATGGCACCACCCCCGGCGGCGGGTATGCCGTCGACGCCTGGCTGCCCTGGCCGGTCGCCCAGCCCATCGCGGAGGCCTCATGACCCCCCACTCCCCTGACCACGCCCAGCCGCCGATCCGGGTGCTACTCGTCGACGACGACCCGATGGTCCGCACCGGCCTGGGCCTGATCCTCGGCGGCGATCCGGGCATCGAGATCGTCGCGGAGGCGGCGGATGGGGAAGACGCCCTGGTCGCGCAGGCCCGGCATACCCCCGATGTGGTGCTCATGGACATCCGAATGCCGCGGCGCGACGGCTTGAGCGCGACCCAGGCCATGATGGCGCTGCCGCGCCCGCCGGCGATCCTGGTGCTGACCACCTTCGATGCCGACGAACTGGTGCTCGGGGCGCTGCGCGCCGGGGCGGCCGGCTTTCTGCTCAAGGACACCCCGCCGGCGCGTCTGGTGGAGGCGGTCCGCAGCGTCGCCGCGGGCCAGGCGATCCTCTCTCCCAGCGCCACCGCGACCGTCATAGCCGCGGTCGCCCAGCCCAAACTGACCCGCGACGACGAGGCCCGCCAGCGCGCCCGCGACCAGCTCCGGCAGCTGACCGAGCGCGAATTGGAGGTCGCCGAGGCCATCGGCCGCGGTCTGTCCAACACCGAGATCGCCGCGCAGCTCTATATGAGCGTGGCGACGGTCAAGGCGCATGTGGGCCGGATCTTCACCAAGCTGGGTCTGGACAACCGCGTTCAGATCGCGATCGTGGTCCACGACGCCGGCAAGTAGGCTGCTGCCCCGTGCGTGTAGTCATTGCCCGGTGCAGCGTGGACTACGAGGGGCGGCTCACCGCCCACCTCCCGCTGGCCACCCGGTTGCTCATGGTCAAGGCCGATGGATCGGTCCTCGTCCACAGCGACGGCGGTTCCTACAAGCCCCTCAACTGGATGTCCCCGCCGTGCGTGCTCAGCGAGCAGGCACCGAGTCCGGAGGACCAGGCCGACGGCGTGGTCGCGGTCTGGACGGTGCGGCATACCAAATCGGATGACCGGCTCCTGGTGCGCATCCATGAGGTGGTGTCGGACACGGCATACGAACTCGGGATCGATCCGGGTCTGGTCAAGGACGGGGTGGAGGCGCACCTGCAGGCCCTGCTCGCCGAACACATCACCACCCTGGGCGAGGGTTATTCGCTGGTCCGGCGCGAGTACATGACCTCGATCGGCCCGGTCGACATCCTGTGTAAGGACGCCGTGGGCGGCACGGTCGTGGTGGAGATCAAGCGCCGCGGCGAGATCGACGGGGTCGAGCAATTGACGCGCTATCTGGAACTGATCAACCGCGATCCACATCTCGCGCCGGCGACCGGGGTCTTCGCCGCCCAGCAGATCAAGCCGCAGGCACGGGTGCTCGCGCAGGATCGCGGCATTCGCTGCCTGGTCCTGGACTATGACGCCCTGCGCGGGCTCGACTCGAGCGCCGACCGGCTGTTCTGAGCCGGTGGCTGCTCGGTCACGGCTACGAGATTAGGCGCTTAGCGGCAGCCGGCCCGCGCCGGCCCCGAAGCGGCGCGCCATCCCAAACCGGCGCAGCAGACGCTGCAGGTTCGGGCTCACCGCCACCAGGCGCATCTCGTGACCGAGCCGCTGGCCCCGGCGGTGGCATTCGAGCAAGAGCCCGAGCCCGGTGGTATCGACCTCGACCTCGGCCAGATCCAAGAGCAGCGGACCCGGCGCCTTCTCGATAATCGCGTGCAAGCGGGCACGCAGATCGGCGGCATTGTGCCGGTCGATCGGGCCGGTGATCAGCACGAAGGTGCCCTCGTCATGGGGCTGCACGACGACCGATGTCGCCTGCCTGGTGTCCACCATCGCTGTCATGTCCTGCTCCCCCCGCTGCGCTGTTGACATATATACGCCGTTGTCATCTGCGAGGTTGGTATGACACGCGTCACAGTTTGATCACGGACTCCAGTGGGCGTACCGGGGCATCCGGCAGAGTGGCCACATGGTCAACCTGACGCGCATCTATACGCGCACCGGCGACACCGGCACGACGACCCTCGGCGACTTCAGCCGCACCCGCAAGACCGACCCGCGGCTGGCGGCCTATGCCGACACGAATGAAGCGAATGCGGCCATCGGCGTCGCACTGGCCAGCAGTGGACTCGAGGCAATCGCCGGTGGGCTCGCACCCGAGGTGGCCGCCACGCTTTTCCGGGTGCAGAACGACCTCTTCGACGTCGGCGCGGACCTGAGCACCCCCCTGCGCCCCACGTATGCCGCCGAGCCCCTTCGTGTGCGGGCCGAGTGGGTGGACGAACTGGAGGCGGACTGCGACGAGTTCAACGCCCGGCTGGAGCCGCTGCGCTCCTTCATCCTGCCCGGTGGGACGCCGGGTGCGGCCCAGCTCCACGTCGCCTGCACGGTGGTCCGGCGGGCGGAGCGCTCGACCTGGGCGGCCATCGAGGCGTATGGCGATGCCCCCGCCCCCGAGCCCGAGCCGGGTGGCGTGAACCCCGAATGCGCGACCTACCTCAACCGGCTCTCGGATCTGCTCTTCATCCTGGCCCGGGTGGCCAATCTAGAGGCCGGCGGCGATGTGCTCTGGCAGCCTGGTGGCGGCCGGGTGGCGGCACCGACGCGCCAGCGACGCACCGATCCTGGCCAGGCCTAGCCCCCTGGTCAGGCTTAGCTCATTGGCCAGGCCTCGCTCCCGGGCCAGGCCTCACTCAGATGACGTGCCCCGTCGCGGCCGAATGACCCGGCGGGGCACTCTCCAGCCAGGCGCGAATCGCGGTCAGGCCCGACGGCGCCATTGCCAGGTCGAAATCGGTGCCGGCCGAATAACCGCGCACCATCGAGGCTTCGGCGAAGCCCGGGATGGGCTCGGCGGCGACCGTCGGCGACCCCATCTCCACCGCGTCCCGGCCCCAACTGACCGCCGGCTTGGTGCTCAGGCTCACCATCGGGAACCAGTCGATCGTGCGGTCCCCAAAACGCAGCAACCCCAGCCGCCACGGCTGGTCGGCTGGGGTGCGGAAGGCACATAGCAGGATCGGCGCAGAGCCGGCGATCCGGTGTCGGCGCAGCCAGATGAAGGCAATGAGCGCGATGGCGATAAGCAGCAGCAGGCCGAGGAGGATCCCGCCTACCCGGACCGCCTCCGACATCGTCTGCTCCGTCGACTCAGCGGGCCAGTGAGCCCTCGGACACCGTCTCGGAGACGATGACCACCTTGTCGTGGTCGACGGACATGAATCCGCCGTCGATGGTCGCGGTCTGGGCGCCGTCGGTGCCGTGGATACGGACCTCGCCCTGGCTGAGGACAACCAGCGTCGGCGCGTGTCCCGGCATGATGCCCAGGTCGCCCTCGACGGAGCGCACCGACACCATGGTGGCCTCGCCCGACCACACTTCGCTGACGGCGGAAACCAGCTGCACCTGCAAAGCCACGGGATGCATCCTCACGGGTCGAGAGAGTTCGGAGATCCCGAGTCTACTCGCCGCGCAGGGATGCTCCGGACGCCGCCCAGGGTGCTCCGGACGCCGCCGACCAAGCCGCTCTCGGGGCGGCGGGCACCCCATAGCGGCACGGGCGGCAACGCAAAGACCCCCGGGAGCACCGGGGGTCTTTGGCAGGTCGCTAAGGCGACCAATCCGAGCCGTCAGCGGCTCACAGGTTCTTCTGGATCTCGGCCCACTGGCGCTCGACGTCCTCAAGGCCACCGCACATGAAGAACGCCTGCTCACCGATGTGGTCATACTCACCGTCGAGGATCTTGGTGAACGCCTCGATGGTCTCGCTCAGCGGTACGGTCGAGCCCTCGATGCCGGTGAACTGCTTGGCCACATAGGTGTTCTGCGACAGGAAGCGCTGGATGCGCCGCGCGCGGTTGACGAGGATCTTGTCCTCTTCGGACAGCTCGTCGATACCGAGGATCGCGATGATGTCCTGGAGCTCCTTGTTGCGCTGCAGGATCTGCTTGACGCGCACCGCGGTGGTGTAGTGGTCCTCCGCGATGTACCGGCGGTCGAGGATCCGGCTGGTGGAGGTCAGCGGGTCCACGGCCGGGTAGATGCCGAGGGAGGCGATCTCACGCGAGAGCTCAGTGGTCGCGTCCAGGTGGGCAAAGGTGGTCGCCGGCGCCGGGTCGGTGTAGTCGTCCGCGGGGACGTAGATCGCCTGCATCGAGGTGATCGAGTGACCACGCGTGGAGGTGATGCGCTCCTGGAGCACACCCATCTCGTCGGCGAGGGTGGGCTGGTAACCCACGGCGGACGGCATACGGCCGAGCAGCGTCGAGACCTCGGAGCCGGCCTGGGTGAAGCGGAAGATGTTGTCGATGAAGAGCAGCACGTCCTGCTTCTGCACATCGCGGAAGTACTCCGCCATGGTCAGCGCGGACAGGGCGACCCGCAGCCGGGTGCCCGGCGGCTCGTCCATCTGGCCGAAGACCAGCGCGGTCTGACCGAGCACGCCCGCCTCGTCCATTTCCACCATGAGGTCGTTGCCCTCACGGGTGCGCTCGCCGACCCCGGCGAACACCGACACACCACCGTGGTCGCGCGCGACTCGGGCGATCATCTCCTGGATGAGCACGGTCTTGCCCACACCGGCACCACCGAAGAGGCCGATCTTGCCACCCTGCACGTATGGGGTGAGCAGGTCGATGACCTTGATGCCGGTCTCGAACATCTGGGTCTTGGACTCCAGCTGGTCGAAGGACGGGGCGGCGCGGTGGATACCCCAGCGCTCCTGGACCTCCAGGGTCTGACCGGGCTCCAGGTTGAGGCAGACACCGGTGGCGTTGAAGACCCGACCCAGGGTGACATCGCCGACGGGCACGGTGATCGGACCGCCGGTGTCCTGCACCTGGGTGCCGCGGACCAGGCCGTCGGTGGGCTGCAGGGAGATGGCGCGGACCATGTTGTCGCCGATATGCTGGGCGACCTCGAGGTTGAGCGAACGCCGCTCACCGGCGATCTCGACCTCGGTGGTCAACAGGTTGTACTGATCGGGCATCGCGTCGGCGGGGAACTCCACGTCGACGACGGGGCCGATGATCCGTGAGATGCGAC
>ERZ501016.284-NODE-284-length-17253-cov-15.009420_pt1 | contig 17253 bp, 17 predicted proteins | sample MGYA00248889_ERZ501016 | MGnify/ENA primary metagenome ERZ501016 (study PRJEB25958, sample SAMN03398594) | human skin metagenome | study: EMG produced TPA metagenomics assembly of the Human Skin Microbiome Metagenome (human skin metagenome) data set. | reverse complement strand
CGTGCTCGGGCCGGGGACCGACTCGCGCGTGGGGGCGACCCGGGCACCCGCCTCGGGCGCACCCGGACGCCTGTCGCCCGTCGAGGTCGTGCCGCCCGCGAGCTCGGGGCGCCCCACGCGCGGCCGGTGGGACCCACCCTTGCGACCACTCCGCGTCGTCGGACGGTTCGTCGGACCGCCGCAGCCGTGGGCCCCGGGTCACCGGGGCGTCGACCTGCTCGCCGCCGCGGGGACGCCGGTCCTCGCCCCGGACGACGGCGTGGTGGCGTTCGCCGGCATGGTCGCCGGCCGCCCGGTCCTGTCCATCGACCACCCGGGAGGGCTCCGCAGCACCTACGAACCCGTCGCGTCACGCGTCGTGGTCGGCGACCGGGTGGCGCGGGGTCAGGTGATCGCGGTCCTGGTCGCCGAGCCGAGCCACTGCGCCACCACGTGCCTGCACTGGGGCGCACGACGGGGCGAGACGTACGTCGACCCCATGACGCTCATCGATCGCGGGCCCCTGGTCCTGCTGCCGCTGCGCTGAGTGCACCGTCGCAGACTGAGTCCCCCGCTCCCACAACGCCGCCCGACCCACCCTCACACGACCCACGCCGAGCCCCCAGCCCCCAGCCCACAAACCGCCGCCCGCACGCCCTCTGGACGACCCACATCGAGCTCGTGGCTCACCAACCGCCTCGGGGACCCGGTCAGGCGCGCGGGTGGGCCTGGCGATAGGCCGCCCGCAACCGATCCACCGACACGTGCGTGTAGATCTGGGTCGTCGCCAGGCTCGAGTGGCCCAGCAGCTCCTGCACGACGCGCAGGTCCGCCCCGCCGTCGAGCAGGTGCGTGGCGGCGCTGTGCCGCAGCCCGTGCGGTCCGAGGTCGGGCGCGTCCGGGACGCGCGCCAGCAGGCGGTGGACCACCTCGCGCACCTGACGGGGGTCGACCCGCCGACCACGGCGTCCGAGGAGCAGGGCCGGGCCGCTGGCCGGGGTCACGAGCTGCGGTCGACCCCGCGACAGCCAGGTGTCCAGCGCGCGCTGCGCGGGCACGCCGTACGGCACCGTGCGCTCCTTGTCTCCCTTCCCGAGCACCCGCAGCGTCCGCGTCGACGGGTCGAGGTCATCCAGGTCGAGCCCGACGAGCTCGCTGACGCGGATCCCGCTGGCGTACATGAGCTCCACCATCGCGGCGTCCCGCAACGACAGGGGGTCGACCTCACCCGGCGGGTCCGCGGGGCCCTCACCGGCGGGCTCCCCCGTGGCGCCGGGCCCGAGGTCGGGCTCCCCCTGCGCGTCGACGTGCTGGTCGGTCTCCGCCGCAGCATCGACGTGTCGACCGGGCCTCGCAGCAGCGTCGGCCGCAGACTGCAGCAGAGCGTCTGCCTGCGCGTGGTCGAGCACCCCCGGCAGGGTGCGGGTCCGCCGCGGCGACGCCAGCCTTGCGGCCGGGTCGCTCGGCAGGTGCCCGCGGCGGGTCGCCCAGGCATAGAACGCCCGCACCGCCGCCGCCCGGCGTGCCACCGTGGCGCGGGCCGCCCCCTGCGTCCCCTGACGTGCCAGCCACGAGCGCAGGTCGGGCAGCCCGAGGTCGGTCAGGTCCTCGGCACCCTGCTCCCGCGCGTACGCCCGCAGGGCCCGCAGGTCACCGAGATAGGCCCGCACCGTGTGCTCAGAGCGTCCACGCTCCACCCGCAGGTGCTGCGCGAACTGCTCGATCAGGTCCTCGGCCACCCGCTCACGGTCGCAAACCGCGTGATCGGGAGCAAGGACCGCCGAGCAGACGCGCCGGGATCTCCGGTCCGGCTGACACGTCCCGGCACGACCGGCCGGCTGTCACCGCCCCGCGGTGCTGCGGCGGCGTGCGTCGGGTCCCAGGCGGTATCCCCCATCCCGAGTCTCCGCCAGGCCCAGCGTCACGAGCCGGCCGAGCGCGGCCCGAGCCTCGGGCACCGTGACGCCCGCGGCCAGCGCGGTCGACTCGAGGCGGGCGAGGTTGCGGACGGGCAGGGCGGCGCGCACGGCGGCGTCGACGGGGCCCAGCAGGTCCAGCTCGTGCACCGGGGCCCTGCGCTCCGGTGCCAGGTCGACGCCCATCCGCCCGCACAGCTCGGCGACCTCGGCCGCATCGGTCACCAGCTCGGCCATCCCATCGCGGACGGCCTGGTGGCACCCCGCGCTCGTCATGCTCGTCACGGGGCCGGGCACCACCGCCACGGGCCGGACGAGCTCGACGGCGGCGCGCATCGTGCTGAGCGCCCCGCTGCGATAGCCCGCCTCCACGACCACGGTGCCCTGGCTGAGCGCCGCGATGAGTCGGTTGCGCAGCAGGAAGCGTGATCGCGTGGGCGCGCACCCGGGCGCCACCTCGCTGACCACGGACCCCGTCTCGGCGATGCGGGTGATCAGACGCTCGTGCGCTGCGGGATAGGGACGCTCGACGCCCCCGGCGAGCACGGCGACGGTCTCCCCCTCCTCCGCGAGCGCGCCTCGGTGCGCGGCCGCGTCGATCCCGAAGGCCGCTCCCGACACGACGGTGAAGCCCCGCTGCGCGAGGCCGGCGCCGAGGTCGGCGGCCACGCGCTGGCCGTACTCCGTGGCAGCCCGGGAGCCCACGACCGAGACGCTGCGCTCCATGGCCTCGGCGAGCGGCGCGGGCCCGCGGACCCACAGGCAGTAGGGGCGTCTGACCACCGGGAGGTCGTCCAGGCCAGGCGGCCACTCGTCGTCGCCGGGGACGAGCAGCCTCGCTCCGCACCGTCGGGCCAGGGCCAGGTCGCGTCCAGGCTCGGCGGCCGCGAGCCGGTCGCGCAGCGCGTCGTGACGGGCCTCGCCGTCGTGCAGCAGGCCCTGCAGGGCGGTGACGGGGTCGACACCGTCGAGCATCGCGGCGACCCGGGTGTCGGCGGGCTCGGCGATCCTGCTCCACAGGGCGCGGGCCGTCCGCTCGTCGCGGGGAAGCTCGTCGGGTCTCATGCCGCCACCTCCGCCGCGCCGCGCAGGGTCAGTGCCTGATCGACGTCGTCACTGGTCGGGCTCGCGTGGCCGGCGAGATCGGCCAGCGTCCACGCCACCCGGGTCACCCGGTCGTAGCCACGCAAGGTGACCCCTCCCCGGTCCAGCGTGCGGTCGAGCAGCCGGGTGGCTCTGCGCGAGGGCCGCAGCGGGCCACGGCGCAACCGGCCGGGGGGCACCTCGCCGTTGAGCGACCAGCGTTCGCCCGCATAGCGTTCCGCCGCGACGGCGCGCGCCTGCGCCACGCGTGCGGCCACCACCGCCGTGGGCTCCGGGTCGGCCTCGACGAGCTCGAGCCGGGAGACCGCCGGCACCGACAGCTGCAGGTCGATGCGGTCGAGCAACGGGCCCGCCAGCCGACCGAGGTAGCCACGACGCTGGTTGACGGTGCAGGTGCAGCCGAGGCCCTTGCCCACGGCCCGGCCGCACGGGCACGGGTTGGCGGCGAGGACCAGCTGGAAGCGGGCGGGGAAGGTCAGCATCCGATCGGTCCGACCGATCGTCACCGTCCCCGACTCGAGCGGCTGGCGCAGGGAGTTGAGGACGTGGGAGGCGAACTCAGGAGCCTCGTCGAGGAATGGAAAGTACACCTCGGTGTGTACAGGAATTCTACCGCGAGCTGCGCTCAGACGCCCCTGCTGGAGCCGCGGACCGCAACAGCCTGATCGGCGATCGTGACACCTCCCACCAAGCCTGTCTCCCCGTCCTCCAAGCGACCAGGAGCACGGGTCCTGCACACCGACATGGCCGTGCGCCCGCACTGCGGCCGGCAGGTGTTCTAGTGCTCGGCGCATGGCACAAGTCTCCGATGCCGCACGGATCGGACGACGACCTCCGGCCTGGGTGGTCGTCAACTGCTCCGCGCCGACGCCGCCGCTCTACGAGACTCCGTGACCAACGACGCTCGCGTTCACAGCCCGGCCGTGCCGCTACCTAGCGCTTCTTGCCGCGGGTGCCGTAGGGACTCTGGTTGGCCGGCTTCAGCGAGACACCCAGCTCGCCGGCCCGGCTGCGCACGGCGTCTTCGGTCCGGCCAAGGTGTAGGCCCAGGACTCTGGTCGGGGTGTTCTGCGCAGCCTCACGGCGAAGCTGAGCGTCATGGGCGGCTGTCCACGACTTGCCGGCATTAGCAGGCTTCTTGGCCATGCTGGGACCTCATCTCTCGGAAGGGGGCGGGTACGACATCCGCCGCTAGCACCAGCGTGCCAGGGAGTGCGAGAGGACTCAAGCAGCAACACGCGCGTCTGCTTAATTTTTCTACACATGTTGCACGGTCTTGCTCATCAGCGTGTCGCATCGGCGGCTGACATGCGGGCCTGCTTAACTGGTGTCATGACGTCATGGGACCCACATGGGCATGTCCACCTGGACTCGCTCCGTACCAGCTTCGCCGAGGCGGGGTTGATCGACTTCGTTCAGGCTGCGGTCGCCGAGGTGTGGCGGATCAACCGAGAGCGCCACGAACCGGTGGAGGCGTACGACGACGCCTTCACCTTGAGCGTGCTCTCCTCGCGGAATCTGGCCAACAGGTTGCTCGCCGAGGTGCCGGACAGTGCCGCGCTCCGAGCCGCGGGGGTGGTTGCCAGCAAGGAGTTCGGCTCTACGGTGCTGCACACTCCCCGAGCTGACGTGCGCTTGGTGAAGGCACCCTTCGGGTCGGGGCGTCACCCGAGTTTCGAGGCGGACTTCGATTGGGCCGACTCCGAGGGCAGACAGGCCGCAGCGCTACGCAACCATGCCGCGTACGACCCGCCGTCGCGAGACCCGCAGGCTGAGCCGCTGTTCGAGCTTCCGTTGCCGAACGCTGCTGAAGCGGTCATTCACTGTCGTGAGGTGTTCCTGGTGTGGGGTGCGGAGCTGAGGACGGGACTGACTGCGGGGTGGTTGGGACTGCCCACAGCGAGCGCTCAGCGCTGGATCGCGGTGACCCCCGTCTGGTGGGACGAACCGCCCGCCCAAGACAGCTCGGCCAGTGGTGAAGGACCCGGTTCCGACGACGGATCGACCTTCGGCGATAAGCCCGCCCCAGTGCCCTCTCTGACGCTCAAGCCGCGCCGGCAGGAAGGAGGCAACAGACTGTGACGTTCGAGTCCGAGTCACGTCAACGGGCACGTCGTCGCCGCGCGAGCGGAGCCTTGGTCGACTTCGATGGCAAGCGCCTGTCGGTTGCGCGGCGCCTACGCAGGATGCAGCGGACCGCTCTGGCAGCGCAGACCAGCGTGACAGCAGCGGCTATCACCCAGTACGAGCGCGGGGGTCGGCCCACGAACACCGTCGCAGCAGAGCTGGCGTTGGCTTTGGGCGTGCCGATCGAGTTCTTCCGGCAAGGCCGCCCTTTGACAGCGGTCACCACGGGCGATGCGCACTTCCGGTCGCTGCGAGCCACACCGGCCATCTCCCGCGACCAGGCCCTGGCCTTCGCCGAGATCGCACTGGCCGTCATCGAGGTCATCGAGCAGTACGTCGACCTCCCCCAGATCACCGACATCATCGAGCCAGTCGACGACGAGCCCTCCCCGGCCCTGATCGCCTCCATCGCCGCCGATACCCGTTCCCGACTCGGCGTGGAACCGGGGCCAGTCCCACACGTCGTTCGTCTCCTTGAGGCTCACGGCATTATCGCCCTGCGCCTGCCACCGGAGATCGACCCCCGCGTCGACGCGTTCTCCACTGAAGCCGGCCACCGACCCCTGGTGCTGCTCTCTCCGCTCAAGGACGACCGAGCACGAAGCCGTTTCGACGCCGCCCACGAACTCGGCCACCTCGTGATGCACCAAGACGTCGAGCCCGGCTCCAAGATCATCGAGACTCACGCACATCAGTTCGCTGCGGAGTTCCTAGCACCGACACCAGAGCTAGAGCCGGACCTGCCACGCAAGGTCGACTGGGACGCGCTACTGCAAGCGAAGACCAAGTGGGGCATCAGTCTGGCTGCTCTCGCCTACCGATGCCACGCCATCGGACTATGGGGCGAACACAGCTACCGCCGCGCGAACCAGCACCTGCGCAGCCAGGGTTACCCCGAACCCGGTCCGCTCGGTCCTCCTGAGTCCCCGTATCTGCTCGGCGCTGCCGTCGATTTGCTCAACCAAGCAGGAACCACAACCGATGACCTGGCAAGAGCGAGCCGCTTCACCGTCGAGCAGATCGACGACATCGTCGCGGCCGGCAGCGAGACCAAGCCCCGGCTGCGCCTAGCCGTCGGCCCCACACCCTGAGCCCACCTCGATCCCTGGGAGAACCAATGCGACTCCTTCCCGCTCCAACTGAGCACGCGGGTTCAGCCTGATGGAGGACCCGATGCCGGACTTGTGCGCGCGGGACGGGCACGGTGTGCGGCAGCGCACTCCCATCGCGCAGCCGACCAGCGGAGCAAAGGTCCACGGTGAGGGGAGCATGAGATGAGGTTCAGCAGCGCCTTCGGTGTCACCCACGGCAAGAAGAGCCCGTGGTTCAATCCCCTGCTTGACCAAGACACGCCGCTGTACGTCGACCCGTTCCTGGTGTTCGACGACAACAAGCCCCTGTGGGCGGGTGCCAAGCAGGAAGTTACGGACTTCTTCGACGCCGCAGCACGTCTCATCGAGCAATCCAAGGGCAACCAGAGCTCGCTCGCATACAAGAAGGCGCTCGAACTGCTGAGGTTCCCCGAACCCAACGAGTTCTGCCTCGGCCTGAGCATGGGAGCCCCGCACGGGTCCGGGACGGGCCCCAAGTTCGCCCGCGAGATGGCAGGCGTCCTCGACCTCGCACGCCAGTACGGGCATATTGAAGACCTCGCGTCCATCGCGGGCTTCAACCTCTTCGCCAGCGGGATCGGTCTGGATCGGATCAGCGACATCCTCTGCAACATCCTCAAGCACCGGTTCATCCGATACACCCAGAAGGTGTCCAAGAAACTCGGCATCCTGATGGAGCCAGTGACCGTCAAGCACCTCGGCTGGGACCGGCAGCGATCCAGGTGGCTTCCCGACGCCAAGATCGAACTACCTAAGTCGCCCTTCGGTGACGGTGGAGTACTGCTCGCACCCGAGCGGTTCTTGAAGGAAATCCCGACGGTGACCCCGGACGAGTTCTGGAAGTGGGCCGAGGTCCACGAAGCTCATCTTCTGCGACAGGACTTCAGCTACGAGATTGCACAGGGCCTCAACCAGGCAGACCGCCGCGTGCTGGCACGACGCTTCGCCCGCAAGTATCCAGACAAGGCAGCCGACTACTTGCGACTGGTAGCACAGATGCCCCACCTGCCCTACGACGTCGAGATGGACCCGAAAGGCCTGGTCTTCTGGCGGGAGACCGGAGAGGCCGTGGGTAAAGCCTCGCCCATCACCTCAGCCGAGGTTCCTTCCCAGCAGCGGGAGTTCCCGGCGTTCGTCGAACTCCTCGCGACACGCTTCCAGCACGCAGTCGAGAACACTGATCTGTGGCGGGCACTGTGGGCCGCCGGCAACCCGCAAAAAGAAGAGGTCATCCAGGCCATCGCCGGCGCGATGTGGACAGAAGCCTGCCGCGCCGCACAGGTTGACATCAGCCAAGAGGTCAACCGCGGCCGCGGCCCCGTCGACTTCAAATTCTCCAAGGGCTGGGAAGATCGCGCCCTCCTCGAAGTCAAAGTGATCCGCAGCAGCGGCTTCTTCAAGGGTGCCGCGACCCAGCTGCCCCAATACATGAAGACCGAGCAGATCAGCCACGGCGTGTACCTATGTATCGGACACTACGACGAGGACTTCGCGCCCGCGCGCATCAAGCGCGTCGAGGACACGATCGCCACTCTGGCGAAGGAAAAAGGCATCAAGATCAAACTCGTCCTCGTCGACGCCAGGCGAGAGAACAAGACTTCTGCCTCGAAGCAATAGACGACTCCGGTTGGTTGCACGAACTGTTCGTCGGGACGCGTAAAGGGCACACCGCCTCCTGGTCCGGAACCAGCCAACCCAGAATGCGGTTGCAGACGTCGCCAACCTCAACTCCGGCACCAATTTCTCGATTTCCCCGTCTGCGATCAGCTTCACCGCGCTACCCGGTCTCTACGTCATACGGCCGGCGGGATAGATACTGATGATGATCTCGACCACGAGGTTCGGGAGCTTCGGCCTCATCCGCCGTCGCCGGCGGGTGGGAGGTCACCACCGCGAGCGCGCGGGTTGCCGACGCGCGCCCGGTGAGATCCGAGCTGAGGGGTGCGCCTGCTGTGCCAGAGCGTTCATGCGTCTGCTCGGATGCTCTCTCCACGGCCACGTAGTAAGCGGTAGCGTTGCGCACTGTCCGTCCGACGCCCACAGGCTTCAGGCGGCTCCCGGGCGGATGAAGGAGTCTTGCGTTATGGCAGACCGCACGAGTGCAGGTTCTCATCCACCCGCCGAAGACCGCCCCGGTTCAGACGGCGGTGTCAACGTCGGCTCAAAACTGACCCTCTTTCGTCGCCTGAAACTTGACCCCTCTCGGATTGCTTCTATCGGTCTGCGCCCGGGATGGGCGCGGTCTTGATGAGCTCGCGACGAGCCCTGGTGCGGTAGGAGTCCCCGCCCAACGTCAGGACCTCAGCGTGATGGACGAGGCGGTCGATCATCGCTGCTGCAACGATGTCGTCGGCGAAGATCTCCCCCCACCGCCCGAAAGGCATGTTGCTGGTGATGAGGATCGACCCCTGCTCGTAGCGAGCTGCGACGAGCTGGAAGAAGAGGTTGGCGGTGTCCGCGTCGAAGGGCAGGTAGCCGACCTCGTCGATGATGAGCAGCCGGTAGCGTCGCAGTCGCTTGAGCTCGGCCTGCAACCGCCCGCCCTGGTGAGCGCAGGCGAGTCGATCCGCCCAGCCGGTGGCGGTGTCGAAGGCGACGGGATACCCCGCCTGGGCGGCCTTGATCCCAAGCCCGATACCCAGGTGGGTCTTGCCGACCCCGGGAGGCCCGAGCAAGATGACGTTCTCGGCCTTGGGGATCCAGGTCGTTGTGGCCAGGTGCGCCAGCACGTCACGTCGCAGCGAGGGCTGATGATCGACGTTGAAGTCCTCCAGCGTCTTGACGGCCGGAAAGTGGGCCCCCGAGATCCGCAGGCTGGTGCCGTTGGCCTCACGGTCGGCGACCTGGCGAGCCAGCACCGCAGCAAGGTACTCCTCGTGGGTCCATGACTCCTGGCGGGCGGTATCAGCCAGTTGCTCCCAGATGCGTGCGATCGTGGGGACCTTCAACGCGCGGGTGAGGTAGGCCAGCGTCGCAGCGGTCTCGTTGCCCGCGCCCATCACAGCACCGTCCCGCTCGAGTCCTGGAACCGGACGCCGAACAAGTCGTCGTAGTCACCCGGATCCCGCAGCATCACACGCCGCTCGCCCAAGGTCGTCCCGGCGCGTTCACGCTCACGCTTGGCGGCCGAGAACTGCGACCGCAAGCCCTTGGCGATCATGACGTGCTCCGGGTCGGTGATGACCGCGGCGTTCGCCCAGCAGCGGACGTGATCGGCAACCGTCGTGCCCTCGCAGACCACGACGACACGCGTCTGCGTCGCGGTGACGTCCACCACTCGCCCGATGACCCGCGGGTCCACGGAGTAGTCGTTGCCAGCGATCCGCACGTAGTAGTCCCGTCCCAGCCGCACCCGGTTGCGCAGGCCCGTCACCGGAGGGCGCGGAGGCAACGGCGTCATCGCCGCAAGGTCACGCTCCAGGACGTCGATGGGTCGGCCTCCCAGGGAGCGGATCGTGCGAGCGTTGGCCCGCGGCAGCCAGTCCCCGAGCTGAGCATTGAAGTCCTGCGGGGAAACGAACCTGCGCCCGGGCAAGAACGAGGTCTCGAAGAACCCGTTGTTGCGCTCGGTCATGCCCTTGAACTCCGGATCCCGAGGCGGGGCCAGCACCACCTTCGTGGCTAATGTCCCCGCGAACGCAGCCGCGACCGAGGTCGTCTTGCCCCTACCTCCGATCGCGGCCTCGCGGTCCCAGACGAGCACCTTGGAGACCGCCCCGACCTGGGAGATCAGCTGCCACATTCCTGCGGTCAGGTCCCCACCCTGCCGGGAGGGCAGCATCACCGCGGCCAGGAACCGCGAGTACGTCAACGTCATCACGAGCACCGGGAGCATCGCCGCCTGCCCGAACCCGACCGGGATCAACGGCGCAGGAAACCACAAGTCCATCTGCGCTGAGTCGCCCGGCTCGCGCACGATCCGGTCGGCAGGGTCGAGCCCGGCATACTCCGGGCGGATCTGACGCAGCCGGTCCTTAAGAATCGTGATCGAGTGCTCCCACCCGATCCTCTCGGCGATGACCGTCGCCGGCATCTTGGGATCCTCGCGAAGCCACTTACGGACCTCGGGCTCGACCGCGTCGACGAGAGAACCGCGCCGAGCGCGCCGGTAGGTCGGCGGTTCGTCGGAGGCCAACGCTGCCCGGACAGTGTTTCGGGCGACTCCGAGCTTGCGCACGATCGCCTTGATCGGCATGCCCTCGGCCCTGTGCAGTCGGCGGATCTCCGCCCAGTCTTCCACTGAAATCACCCTCCAAGAGTGTCGGAGGGGTCAACTTTCAGACGTCGCCTCGGGGTCAGTATTCAGCCGTCGTCGACAGGCGGTGTAGACGATGAAGCCGTCGTCAGAAGCACATTCTCTGCGCTCGACGACTGGCGGAAGGTCCGCGGGCCGTTCATCCCCGTTCCTGGGAGTGACCTAGCGATAGACGACGAAGATTGGCCTCCCTTCGGCGTCTCGCAGGTGGCGTGGGCAGGATTCACCGTCGCGGCCGAACACCTTCAGGCGATCCGGGCCCATATCGACGTTCGTCCCCCGAACCGGCCCAATCTGTACGCGTTCGCTCACCAAACGCTGGCGCGCACGGCGTTGGTGGGCGCCACGAGCGCGGTATGGGTCCTATCACCGGAGGAGCGGGAGGTGCGAATCGCTCGGGCACGGAACATCGTGACGTACATGCAAGGCGAGCATCTCAAGTACCTGCGTGCGCTCCAAGAACTGGCCGAGCACCACGGTACTGATTTGGTGGCCAGCCACGTAGAGATGCGTCAACGAGAACTCGCGGAAAAGCGGGAAGCCGACGGCGACAGAGCCAAATTCGAGACGACGAGAGTTATCCGGGAGGCTGCGGTAGACACATTCGGAGACAAGAATATTGCTAAAGAGGTCGTGGCGGAGTGGAGGTCTGGTTCGGGCGCGGCGCACGGACTCTTGCACGCAGTCATTGGTCGATCAGGAATGACACAAGATGGTCCGGCGGACTCCTCCGGCCGCGCGACATTCATCAGCGGTGGAGACTTCGGACTGTTCTCTAATTCTTACATGGCTGCGTACCATATCGGGCTCTTCGCCGATCCGGTAGGGATCACCTCGTGAGTCCACCCGCGGCGAGCAGCATCCGTAGCCGGTAGTTCTCGCGATTGCGGTAACCGCGGGCGAGGCGCCGGTGGAGCTCGATGATGCCGTTCATGGCTTCAGTGCCACCGTTGTTTGCTCGGCCCGTCGTGAAGTAGGCGAGGAACGCGCAGTGCCAGCGGCGCAGGGTCCGTCCGAGGCGGGCGACTTCCGGGATCGGGCAGGTGTGGAACGACGCGAGGACCTTCTCGGCCAAGCGACGGCCCTCGGCCAGATCTCGGACCCGGTAGGCGGCCCGCAGCTGCTGGGCGCACTGCCAGGCGAGGAACACTTCCTCATGGGCTTCATCGGACTCGATCGCTCGGACCAAGCGGGCCTGCTGCTTGTCGGTGAGGTTCTCGGCGCCGGCGCGCAGGATGGTCTGGATGCCGAACAGCGGGTCGCCCTTGCGACCGCGGTGGCCGGTTGTGTCCTGCTGGACCCGGCGACGCACCTCGTCGACGACCTGCGTGCCGAGCTTGACGACGTGGAACGCGTCCAGGACCGCGGTGGCGTCCTGCAGCTGGTCATCGATGGCGGACTTGTAACCGCCGAACGGATCCAACGCCGCGACGTCGATGTTCTTGCGGAAGTCCTCGCCGCGGTCATCGAGCCAGTCGGCGTAGGCCTTCTTCGACCGGCCGGGCACCAGGTCCAGCAGACGGGCGTGCACCTTGCCCTGCTCGTCGCGTGTGAGGTCGACCATCCCGGTCAGCTCCTTCGGGCCCTTCGAGCGTCTCTCGCCGTGGTGCCAGATGTGCTCGTCCACCCCGAGACTGGTCACCCCGGTGAAGCGGGACTCATCCGCGGCGAGGCGTTCGAGCTCGGGACGCACCAGACGCCACAGCGCCCCCCACGACACATCGAGCCGACGCGCCAACCCCGCGATGGTGGCGTGTTCACGACGTAGCTGCCCGATCGCCCATGTCACGGCGCGCGTGGTGACCTGGGCGCGTGGTGTGACCAGCGTCGGGACCTGCTCGACGAACGTCCCTCGCGGGCATCCCGCCTCCGGGCACCGCCAGGTGCGTTGCCGCCACACCAACCGGACCCGGACCTCGCCATGCGGCACGTCGTGCAGGACCCGCCGCCTGCGGCCGCGGCTCGGCGCCACGACCCCGCAGTCCGGGCAGCCCTGCAGCTGCCACGGCGTCGAGACCGTCACCGTCATCGCCGTCTCGGTCCGCTGGACCGACTCGACATGGACCGCCGGCAGGCCGAGCAGCACGTCACAGCGCGAACAAGGGTCAGTAGTGGTGGGCGCGTCGGCGCACCGCGTAGCGTTGGACAACGTCGAGGTCCTCGAGGTCGATCAGTGGTTGGCGCTTCTGATCATCGGGGACCTCGACCCCTACACCCAGCCCGTCACGGGGCCCGAACTACTCCCCACCAGATCGGCGAAGAGCCCCATATCGCGCACAAGGCGCATGAGCTCCTAGCCTCACGGGGACTCCAAACCTCCGCACGGTAAGTCGATGGCGTTCATGATTGGGGCCGTCTGGCTATGACAGGTTGGTTTGGCCCCGCTGTGGCGGCCAGAACTGGCCCCACTTGCGACTTGCCGGGGTGGTTATGACGGTTTGATCTGGCCCCACCTGAACCTTGGCTCCATCACTGGTTCGACGGATGGGGTTGGGGATGGAGTCACGGGTGGAGTTGTTCGCGGCGATCCGTCGGGACGCGCGGGTCGAGGAGCTATCGATCCGGGAGTTGGCCAAGCGGCACGGGGTGCATCGGCGCACGGTGCGGCAAGCGTTGGTGTCGGCGACACCACCAACGCGAAAGGCCCCGATCCGGTCCTCGCCGCGCCTGGACCCGTTCAAGGACGCGATCGACGACATGCTGCGCTCCGACCTGGACGCACCCAGGAAGCAGCGGCACACCGCGACCAGGATCCTTGCCCGCCTGGTCGATGAACACGGTGCGACCGGGCTGTCGTACTCGACAGTGCGGGACTACGTGCGGGTCCGCCGCGCGCAAATCGATCTGGAGGCTGGCCGCCGCGTCGAGGAGGTCTTCGTCCCGCAGGAACACGCTCCCGGGCAGGAGGCCGAGGTCGACTTCGGCGAGGTCTACGTCGTCATCAAGGGCGTGAAGACCAAGTGCCAGATGTTTATCTACCGCCTCTCCTTCTCGGGGAAGGCGGTCCACCGGGTCTAGCCGACCGGCGCGCAGGAAGCGTTCCTGGAAGGGCACATCGACGCGTTCGAAACGTTGGGTGGCGTCCCGACCCGGCACATCCGGTACGACAACCTGACCTCTGCGGTGCTGGCCGTGGTGCACGGCGGGAACCGGCGTCGCAAGGAGAACGACCGGTGGGTGCTGTTCAAGTCGTTCTACGGATTCGACTCGTTCTATTGCCAGCCCGGCATCGCCGGCGCGCACGAAAAGGGCGGCGTCGAAGGCGAGGTCGGCTGGTTCCGCCGCAACCACCTGACACCGATGCCCGAGGTCGACTCCCTGGACGAGCTCAACGACAAGATCAAGCACTGGGAGGCGGCCGACGACAGCCGACGGATCACTGGGAAACTGAAGACGATCGGCGAGGACTATGCGACCGAACGTGACCTGTTGGCACCGTTGCCTGTTGACCGGTTCGATCCCGGCCTGGTGCTGCACCCGCGAGTGGATCGGTCGGCGATGATCACCGTGCGGATGATGAAGTACTCCGTCCCGGCCCGCCTGATCGGCCGTAAGGTCCGGGTCTCGCTGCGGGCCTCGCACCTGGTGGTCTTCGACGGCCATCAGGTCGTGGCCACGCATCCGCGAGTCGCATCCCGTGGCGGGCACGTCGTCGACCTGGACCACTACCTGGAAGTGCTGAAGCACAAGCCCGGCGCGCTGCCGGGCTCGACCGCGCTGGCATCGGCTCGAGCCTCGGGTGCGTTCACGGCGGCGCATGACGCATTCTGGGCCGCATCCCGCAAGGTCAACGGCGACAGCGAAGGCACCAAAGAACTCATCGACGTCCTACTGCTACACCGGTCCCTGCCCGCCGACGCCGTGATCGCAGGGATCACCGCGGCTCTGACCGTGGGTGCGGTGACCGCTGAAGTTGTCGCGGTCGAAGCCCGCCGCAACGCCGCAACCATAGACGCTGGCTATTCCGCCGCGGGCGGGGCCAACGCTGATCGTCATCTCGTTGCTCACGATGGTGTGCGTGAACAACGCGTTGTCAGTCTCACCCAGCGACGCCTGACCGACCCGGCCGCCGTGATCGCCGGCCTGCCGGCGGACACCAGGCCGTTGCCGTCGGTGGCCGCCTACGACGAACTCCTACCCCGACGTCACGCCACGGTGGCCGCGTCCGATCTGACGAAAGCGAGCACCAGCTGATGCCGACCGCACTCGACACGACCATCACTCCTACCCTGCGACGACGCCGCGGGTTGACCGAGGAAGCCGCCCTGGCCGCGGTCGACCAGGCCTGCCGTCGCCTGCGGCTTCCGACGATCCGCGGCGTGCTCGATGAAGCGATCGGCGTGGCCAAGAAGGAACAATTGTCGTACCCGGGGTTCCTGGCCGAACTGTTACTCGCGGAGGTCGACGACCGCGACCGCCGCTCGTCAGTGCGCCGCGTCAAGGCAGCTCAGTTTCCCCGCAGCAAATGGATCGGTGACTTCGACTTCGACGCCAACCCCGCCATCGAAGCCGCGACCATCCACCAACTCGCCAAGGGCGACTGGATCCGCAAAGGCGAACCTCTGTGCTTGATCGGGGATTCCGGCACCGGCAAATCTCACCTGCTCATCGGCCTGGGCACTGCCGCGGCCGAGCAAGGCTTCCGTGTCCGGTACACCCTGGCCACGAGGTTGGTGAACGAACTCGTCGAAGCCGCCGACGAGAAGACCCTCGCCAAGACCATCGCCCGCTACGGGCGCGTCGATCTGCTGATCGTCGACGAACTCGGCTATATGGAACTGGATCGTCGCGGTGCCGAACTCCTCTTCCAGGTCCTCACCGAACGCGAGGAGAAGAACAGCATCGCCATCGCCTCCAACCAGAGCTTCAGCGGTTGGACCGACACCTTCACCGACCCGCGATTGTGCGCCGCAATAGTTGACCGCCTCACCTACCGCGGCACCATCATCGAAACCGGCACCCAGTCCTATCGACTCGCGCACGCACGATCAGCGTGACCGGACACCGGCCTACAGCGGCAACGTCATGAACACGCTATTGGGATCCGCCGCATAGGGACCGAACGGTGCACAATCAGTGAACCCCGCCTTGCGATAGAACGCCCGCGCGGGAGCGAAGAACTCCATGCTCCCGGTCTCCAACGACACCCTGCCGACGCCGCGCGCTCGAGCATTTCGCAAAGCGTGGTCCAACAACTGCGAGGCGATGCCCGCGCCCCGACGCGCCGGCGCGGTCCGCATGCTCTTCAACTCTTCATGCCCCACAGTCAACTCAGCCAGAGCGACTGTTCCCACCACCGCACCCGAGTCACGAGCAACCCACAACCGCACACCCGGTCCCTGAAGCGAACTGAGGTCGAGTGCGTGCTGACTCTCCACGGGAGCAGTCGGAGCAATGTCATCCAGGTGCTCCTGCAGGAACATCACAAGCTGCTCATCCTCGAAGTCAGGCTCCGCGATATCGATCATGTCCCAATCAAACCGGGTCCAAGTCAAACCGTCACACCGGGGCCGAACCTAGTTGACATAGCCAGTGCTGCAACCCTCCAGGGTTCAGCCTGAAGTTCCGTAGCCTCGACCCTAGGGCCGCACGCCAGTGCGGCCATTACACATGATTTCGTTCATTCTCGTGAGTGATGAAGCCAGGGTCAACGGTGCAACAGGGGCTGTCGAACGACGAGATCCCCGCCGCCGACGACAAACAGCTCGCCAAGACCATCGCCCGCTACGGCCGCGTCGACCTCCTGCTCATCGACGAGCTCGGCTACATGGAACTCGACCGACGCGGCGCCGAGCTCCTCTTCCAAGTCCTCACCGAACGCGAAGAGAAGAACGCCATCGCCATCGCCTCCAACCAGTCCTTCTCCGGCTGGACCGACACCTTCACCGACCCCCGCCTGTGCGCAGCCATCGTCGACCGCCTCACCTACAACGGCACCATCATCGAAACCGGCACCCACTCCTACCGACTCGCCCACACCCGCGCACGCAATCAGGTCGGCTGACACCGCCCACTCCCCGCTGGCGGTAGCCGCCGCGGGGCGGCTACCGCCCCCGTGGGTCTGACCAGCCGGGGCGGGGGCTCGCCGTACCCGTCTCCAACACGACTGGCCCCCCGTATGGGGCCTTCACGTGCATCAAATCTGTCAGTGCGCGAGCCCTGCGCGACGTGTGCCGCCGGCACCATCGACCGACCGCACACGACGCGCAGGGGCGGGTCATTCCTTCCCATCGAGGGCGGCTCTGCGGTGGCGCCATTCCGTCTCGTCGATGTCGCCCCGGGCGTACCGCTCGTCGAGGACGGCCAACGCGGTCGACGTGGCGGTGGCCGTGGCTCGCTCGCCGGGCGCGGTCACCAACCAGTAGACGAGCGCGGCGATCCCGCCCCAGAACAGGAGCATCATCGTCATCATGAATACCCAGCCCCAGGACATCTCGTGAAACATCGTGGTGAACATGGCCTCTCCTTCCGGTCGACGGGCGTGTCGATGGACCTATCGAATGCGTTGCAGGTGGAGTTCGTACCGGGACCGTATGAAGAACTGCTCAAGATCGGTCCGAGCATGTTGGCCACCACTCGAGCTCCGGCCACACTGGCGCCATGACCACCGAACCGACCAGCACCCGCGTCCTCGTCGTCGAGGACGAACCCGTTCTCGCGGGAACGGTGGTGAACTATCTGTCGCGAGCCGGGATGGAGGCCCGAGGGACTGTCCGGCTAACGGTGTAAGTGGCGTTTGCATGGTCAGCGGTCCTCCGCC
>ERZ501016.282-NODE-282-length-17276-cov-18.024505_pt1 | contig 17276 bp, 16 predicted proteins | sample MGYA00248889_ERZ501016 | MGnify/ENA primary metagenome ERZ501016 (study PRJEB25958, sample SAMN03398594) | human skin metagenome | study: EMG produced TPA metagenomics assembly of the Human Skin Microbiome Metagenome (human skin metagenome) data set. | reverse complement strand
ACGTCGCCGACCCCTGGGACGACGACGACGACACGGCCACCACCGCACCGGCACCAGCCGCCCAGACCCAGCCCGACCCAGAGCCGACCCCGGCTCCCACCACCAACGACGTCGCCGACCCCTGGGACGACGACGACGACACGGCCACCACCGCACCGGCACCGGCCGCCCAGACCCAGCCCGACCCAGAGCCCGCGCCTGGGAAGGAGTCCAAGCCCACGCCGGCGGCGACGCCCGACGCCGCGAAGCCGGAGATCGTCATACCCCCGGGCGACCAGGTAAAGGACCCCTGGGACGAGGACTGAGGACTGACCCGAGGCGAGAGGGGCGTGGCCATGGCCGCGCCCCTCTCGCTTCCTCCCCCACCTTCAGACGGCACAAAGTGAGCCCCCAGCCCACGACCCCCCGCCCACGACTCCCGGACGGCACCGAGCGGTCGCACATGCGCACGACACGCCGCGACTCGCGAGATCTGCGCCCCCTCGGCGGGCAAACTGCCACGCGACCATGCCGGTGGGGAGCCCGCACACCTACCCGCTCCCGTGGGGCACGTTCGGCGCAGATCCGGCACGCCACCTATCGTGAGCCGAGGCCGTCCCCCACCTGCCGACGGAGGATCCATGACGATCTGCCTTGCCTACGCCCCCACCGAGCCGGGTCGTGCAGCGCTGCGCCACTGCGTGGCCGAGGCCCGGGCGATGGGCTGCGACGTCATCGTCGTGAACGCCGCCCGTGACTGGCACGACACCCCCGCGGAGCTCGATGAGGAGGCGGTCCGAGAGGTCGAGCGGCAGCTCGACGGGGCAGGGATCGACTGGCGGTGGCGCCAGGGGGAGCACGGGTTGAGCGGGGCCGACGAGATCCTCACCGCGATCGAGGAGGCCGACGTGACGATGGTGGTCATCGGCGTCACCGACCGCTCCCACGTGCAGAAGCGGATCGTCAGCGACACCACCAAGCAGGTGCTGCTGGACGCGGCGTGCGCCGTGCTGGCGGTCCGGGCCGAGCACGAGGCCCCGACCACCTTGGCCTGACGTTGCTCAGGTCAGCTCGGAGCGGTGGAAGTTGTGGAACGACCGGCTGGCGGTCGGGCCGCGCTGTCCCTGGTAGTGCGACCCGTAGACCGCGCTGCCGTAGGGGTGCTCGGAGGCCGAGGTCAGCCGCATGAAGCAGAGCTGGCCGACCTTCATGCCGGGCCACAGCACGATGGGGAGCGTGGCGACGTTGGACAGCTCCAGGGTGACGTGCCCGGAGAACCCGGGGTCGACGAACCCGGCGGTGGCGTGCGTCAGCAGGCCGAGCCGGCCGAGGGAGGACTTGCCCTCCACCCGCGCAGCCAGGTCGTCCGGCAGCGTGACCGCCTCGAGCGTCGACCCGAGGACGAACTCCCCCGGGTGCAGGACGAAGCCCTCACCGGCCTCGACCTCGACGAGCCGGGTCAGCTCAGGCTGGTCCTGGGCGGGGTCGATGACCGGGTACTTGTGGTTGTCGAACAGCCGGAAGTAACGGTCCAGGCGCACGTCCACGCTCGACGGCTGGACCATCTCGGGGTCGTAGGGGTCCAGGACCACCCGGCCCTGGTCGATCTGGGCCCGGATGTCACGGTCGGAGAGCAGCACGACGGCCACGCTACCGCTCACGGTGACGCCGGCGGGTCGACGACTCGGCGGCGGCGGTGACGGTCGGGCGGTTCGGTGACGGGAACCGCTCCGGGATTGGGTATGCTGGCTCCCACGTCAGCACGCAGGTGCTGCCCGCGGGTGTAGTTCAATGGCAGAACAGCAGCTTCCCAAGCTGCCAGTGCGAGTTCGATTCTCGTCACCCGCTCCAGATGTCCGGCTCGTGCCGATTTCCTCCTCACCTCGTCCCTGATCTATGGGTTCGCGTGATTCCCCGTGGCTCATGCTCCACTATGGCCCTATGCATTCACGGACCGCGGTCGCCGCAGCACTCGGCGTACCCCTGGTCCTCCTCCCGTCGGTGGCCTCTCTGACCCGTCCCGAGCTGGGGGCACCGCTGCTGTGGACCTCTGCCCTGGTCTCGGCCGCCGTGGCTGCCGTCGCCGCGGTGCGCAGCCGTGGGCTCGACCGCGCCGGGTGGCTGCTGCTGGCCGGTGCCATGGCGCTCAACGGGGTCGCCAACCTCCTCCAGGTCACCGTCGGGCAGGGCCTGGGGCTGACGCCCTCGCTGCTGTATGCCGTCGCGACGTGCCTGATCCTCCAGGCCGTGGAGTGCTTCGCCGCAGACTCGGCACTCAGGCTCGTCACCACGATGATCCACGCCACGCTGCTCACCGCCTGCCTGTGGACGGCTGTCTGGCACTTCGACCCCCAGCGGTGGCTCAGCGGCTTCGCCCTCGGCGCCGGCGTGGAGTCGGTCCTCGTCGTCATCGGTCTGGTCGGGGGGATCTCCGCGGCCGTCATCAGCTGGTTGCTCGTCGTGCCGGCGCACGGCGGTCGCGCACGGGGGATCCAGGTCCTCGTCGGCCTGTCCGTCCTGAGCTCCACCGTCGGCGACCTGCTGACCTACCTGCTGCCGGGAGGTGCCGCCTGGGCCGTGTCCCAGTGCCTGTGGATCGCGCAGTGCGGCCTGCTGACGTGGGCGGCGCTGCTCGTCTCCCGGCGCCCCGCCGCACCGCTGGCCCGCACCCTGCACGACCCGCACCGCGACCTGTTCGTCGTCAGCGGGCTGAGCCTGCTCGTGGGGGCGGCGCTCATGCTCTCGGTGGGGTCGCTCGGGATCGAGGCCGGGACGGTGCGCGCCCTGTGCTTCATCCTCTTCCTGCTCGTCGCGCTGCACCTGCACGAGGGCCACCGCTCCCGCCAGCTGGCGAGCTCGGTGCAGGAGCAGGAGCGCCACATGCGACTGCTGGTGAGCGAGACGCGCGACATCATCATCGAGCTGGACCGCACGGGCCGCGTCGTCTTCGCCTCGCAGGCGCTCGGCACGATCCTCGGCCTGCGCGAGAGCGACCTGGCCGGGCAGCACATCAGCGACGTCCTCCCGGACGTGTCGCCCGAGGTGCTGGCGCACCTGACCTACGCCCCCAACGCCCGTATGCAGTCCACCCTGCGCCTCGAGTCGGCCCTCACCACCACCAGTGCCGCGGTGGTGCACGTGGAGTCCGTCATCACCCCGCTGGCCCGGGGCTACCTGGTCGCCGTCCGTGACGTCTCCGAGCGGGTCGGCCTGCAGTCACGGCTGCAGCACGTGACCTACCACGACGTCGTCACCGGGCTGCCCAACCGGACGAGCCTGGACCGGGCCGTCCGGCACCGGCTCTACGAGTCCGCCACGGGCGAGATCTCCCTGCTGCTCATCGACCTCGCGACGGCCGGTCCGGCCGACAACACCGTGGGGGACGACGCCCGGGAGGAGTTGCTGCGGACCGTGGCCCGCACCATGCGCGCCACGATCCGCACGGGCGACTCCCTCGCCCGGTTCAGCGACCAGCGCTTCGCCGTCCTGCTGAGGCAGGACACCGACGCAGCGCAGGCCCTGGCCGAGGCGCACCGCGTCGTGGACGCCATCAACCGCCCCGACCTGATCCCCGACATCACGCTGCGCACGTGCGGCGGGCTCTGCATCGGGGGGCACACCGGCCTGGAGCTCGTGCGCAACGCGGAGCTCGCCCTGCGCCAGGCCTCCAGGGAGGGACCCGGCACCGTCCGCACCTTCGAGCCCACGATGCTCGCGCAGTTCGCCCGCACCCGCGACCTGCGCCGCCGTCTGGCGAGGCGACCCGGTCCGGACCGGTGGACCGTCCTCTACCAGCCCATCGTCAACCTGCGGGCCGAGCAGGTGACGGGCGTCGAGGCGCTGCTGCGCTGGACCGACCCCGAGGGCGACTTCATCGGGATCGAGGAAGTCATCCGGCTCGCCGAGGAGTTCGGGTCGATCATCGCCATCGGGACGTGGGTGCTGGAGCAGGCGGTCGACCAGGCCCTGCAGTGGTTCCGGCTGGGGCACCCGCTCACGGTGGCGGTCAACATCAGCGTCCACCAGCTCGTCGCCCCCGGCTTCGCGAGCACGGTGCACCGCGTCCTCGACGAGTCCGGGCTCCCCCCGGAGCTGCTCATCCTGGAGATCACCGAGACGGTCGTGCTCGAGCAGTCGGAGGAGACGGTGGCCACCTTGAAGGAGCTCCGCACCCTCGGAATACGGGTCGCCATCGACGACTTCGGCACCGGCTACTCCGGCCTCGCCAACCTGCGCTCGCTCCCGCTCGACATCCTCAAGATCGACCGGACCTTCGTCCAGGGGCTCGGCGCGACCAGCGGCGACGAGGCCGTGGTGGCGGCCGTGTCCCGCCTGGGGCGCGAGCTCGGGCTCACCATCACGGCCGAGGGGATCGAGACGCGTGCCCAGGAGTCGCGGGCCAGGATGCTCGGCATCACCGCCGCCCAGGGCTATCTCTACGCCCGACCGCTCCCCGCGGGTCAGATCCTGCCGCTCGCGGAGCAGATCGCGGGCGGGGCGGTGCTCGACCTGTGAGCCTGCCGGCTCGTCGACGACGTCGTCCGGGCGTGGTCGTGGTCACGTGTCCCGCGAGTTCCTTGCGAGAACCTACTCGCCAGTAGCATCATGGGACGACCCGTGAGCCGCGCGGGCACGTCATACCTGCCGCACCACCTCACCACCCGACAGGCAGGACGTCACGGAAGGGGACCCCTGATGGGGCACTACAAGAGCAACGTCCGAGACATCGAGTTCAACCTCTTCGAGGTCTTCGGGCGCCAGGAGGTCCTGGGCCAGGGGCTCTACGAGGACGTCGACGCCGAGACCGCCAAGGAGATCCTCCACGAGGTCGCGCGTCTCGCCGAGAACGAGCTCGCCGACAGCCTCATCGACTCGGACCGCAACCCGCCGGTCTACGACCCGTCGACCTACTCGGTGACCATGCCCGAGTCGTTCAAGCAGTCCTACAAGGCCTACGTCGACGCCGAGTGGGGCAACCTCGACGTCCCGGCCGAGCTCGGCGGCATGGTCGTCCCGCCGTCCCTGCGCTGGTCGCTCGCGGAGCTGGTCTGCGGCTCCAACCCCGCCGTGCACATGTTCGCCGCCGGGTACTCCTTCGCCAACCTCCTCTACTACCTGGGCAACGACGACCAGAAGAAGCTGGCCAAGCACATCGTCGACAAGGGCTGGCACTGCACGATGGTGCTGACCGAGCCCGACGCCGGGTCCGACGTGGGCGCCGGGCGCACCAAGGCCACCGACAACGGCGACGGCACCTGGAGCATCGACGGCGTCAAGCGGTTCATCACCTCCGCCGAGTCCGACATGGTCGACAACGTCGTCCACTTCGTCCTTGCCCGACCCGAGGGTGCCGGGCCCGGCACCAAGGGCCTGTCGCTGTTCATCGTCCCCAAGTTCCAGGTCGACCTCGAGACCGGCGAGCTGGGCGAGCGCAACGGCGCCTTCGTCACCAACGTCGAGCACAAGATGGGCCTCAAGGTGTCCACGACCTGCGAGGTCACCTTCGGCCAGAACGGCACGCCGGCCGTCGGCACCCTGCTCGGCGACGTCCACGACGGCATCGCCCAGATGTTCAAGGTCATCGAGAACGCCCGCATGTTCGTCGGCACCAAGGCGATCGCGACCCTGTCCACCGGCTACCTCAACGCGCTGGAGTACGCCAAGGAGCGCGTCCAGGGCTCCGACATGACCACGCCGGCCAAGGACGCCCCGCGCGTCACCATCACGCACCACCCCGACGTGCGCCGCTCGCTGATGCTGCAGAAGGCCTATGCCGAGGGCCTGCGCGCCCTGGTGATCTACACCGCGACGCAGCAGGACACCCTCGCGATGGCGCAGGGCGGGGACCCCGGCGCCGAGCTGCCCGAGGGCGACGACGGCGCCCGACTCGCCATGAAGGTCAACGACCTGCTGCTGCCCATCGTCAAGGGCGTCGGCTCGGAGCGCGCCTGGGTGCTCCTCGGCACCGAGTCGCTGCAGACCATCGGCGGCTCCGGCTTCCTGCAGGACTACCCGATCGAGCAGTACGTCCGCGACGCCAAGATCGACACCCTCTACGAAGGCACCACCGCCATCCAGGGCCAGGACTTCTTCTTTCGCAAGATCATCCGGGACAAGGGCACCGCGCTCGCCGCGGTCGCCGAGCAGATCCAGGCGTTCGCCGAGAACGGTCCCGAGGCCCTCGCGGAGGAGCGCGTGCAGCTCGGCAAGGCCCTCGAGTCGGTCCAGGGCATCCTCGGCTACATGGCGGGCGAGCTCATGGACTCCGACCCGCGCAAGGACGGCGACGTCCGCAACGTCTACAAGGTCGGCCTCAACACCTCGCGCCTGCTGCTCGCGGCGGGCGACCTGGTGGTCGGGTGGCTGCTGCTGCGGCAGGCCGAGGTCGCCCAGGCGGCGCTCGAGGCCGGCGCCTCCGGCAAGGACCAGGACTTCTACACCGGCAAGGTCGCTGCCGCCTCGTTCTTTGCCAAGACCGTGCTCCCCCAGCTGCGCTCGCAGATGGTCATCGCGCAGATGACGGACCTGTCGATCATGGACGTGCCCGAGGCCGCCTTCTGACCAGCTGACCAGCTCGTATGGCGGACGCCCGACGCCTCACGGATCACCGTGAGGCGTCGGGCGTCTCGGCATACGCGCCGATGATCCACGGTCGAGGTGAGGGCTCAGGCTCGCCGGCCGCGGCGCCGCAGGTCCGCGAAGTGGTCGACACCGTCGCTGACCAGGTGGACGAGGTGCGGGTCGTCGAGGGAGTAGACCTGCCGGCGGCCGTCGGCCCGGTGCGAGACGAGGCCGGACAGCCGCAGCCGCCCGAGGTGGTGGCTCGCCGTGGCGACGCTGACACCCAGCGCATCGGCCAAGGAGGTGACGTCGTGCTCCCGCTCGGCGAGGCGCCACAGGAGCTGCACCCGCACCGGGGACCCCATGAGCGCGAACATCGCCGCCGCCCGGGCGAAGTCGTCGCACTCGATGTCGTCGCGGTCGTAGCGGCTCAGGGCATCGTCCATGGCTGTCATTCTAATGATCCAATATTCTTAGAAGTGTTTGGCGAAGGGTGATCCCCGTGGCACGATCGTCGCGCCGCCATGGCGCTGACCTGGACCATCGGCCACCTCTCGGCGTGGCCGCCGCCTGACCCGCACCTCCACACTCGACCACTGCCGCCCCGACCCCCAGGAGACCCCATGTTCGACCTCTTCGACGGCCTGCCCGTCCACGCCCTCGTCGTGCACGCCGTGGTCGTGCTCGCGCCGCTGACCGCTCTGCTCGCCGTCATCTATGCCGTCGCGCCCGCCCGTCGCCTCGGCCTGCGCTGGCCGCTCGCGCTCCTGGCGGTCGCCACCGGCGTGACCGGCTTCGTGGCGGGCGAGTCCGGGGAGAAGCTCGAGCACCGCCTCGGCGGCGGCAACCCTACCCTCCACGAGCACACCGAGGCCGGTGACCTGCTCAAGGTCGCCTGCGCGATCTTCATGGTGCTGGTCCTGCTGGCGGTCTTTGTGCTGCTGCGAGCCGACCGCAAGGCTCCGGCGCGCAGCCCGCTGGCGATCGTCACCGCGGTGGTGCTGGTGCTGGCGTCCGTCGGCGTGTGCTACCAGACCGTGGTGACCGGTCACACCGGCGCCCGCGCGGTGTGGGGCGACCAGATCACCCCCTGACCCCTACGAGAGGGCGGGGCCGACCAGACCGGCGGCCAGCGTCGCGCCGGACGCCGGGTCGATCACGAGGAAGGCCCCCGTGGCCCGGTCGTCGAGGTAGTCGTCGACCGCCACCGGCTCGGCCAGCCGCAGCTCGACGCGCGCGATGTCGTTGAGCTGCACGGGAGCTCCGGGCTCGACCCACTTGAGGGAGTCGACGTCCCAGTGGTCCCCGACACTCGTGAGGATCCCGCGGGTCGTGCGCGTCCCCGCCTTGACCAGCACGCGCTGGCCGGGCGTGGCCGGGCGCTCGTCGAGCCAGCACACGGTCCCGCCGATCTGCTGCACCGCGCGAGGGGCGGACGCCACCGAGGACAGCACCGAGCCACGGCCCACGTCGAGCTCGTCGCGCAGCCGCACCGTCACCGACTCCCCCGCACCCGCGACCTGAGCCGGCCCGGCCGGGGTGTCGATGGCCGTCACGACGCTCGTGAGCCCCCCTGGGGTCACGGTGATCTCGTCACCGACGGCGACCCGGCCCGAGGCGATCCGGCCGGCCAGCCCCCGGTAGTCCGGGTGCTCCGCGGTCCGGGGACGGATCACCAGCTGCACCGGCAGCCGCAGCGGGCGGTCGACCTCGGCCGCCGCGTCGTCGAGGTCCTCGAGGAGGGTGAGCAGCGGCGGCCCGGCATACCAGCGGGGCACGTCCGGCGAGCCGACCGGCTCGGCGCTCACGACGCCCTCGCCCGTGAGCGCGGAGATCGGCACGATCCGCACGTCCCCGAGGCCGAGGCGCGTGGCGATGTCCGCGACCTCGCGGGCGACCTCCTCGAACCGCCCCTGGTCCCAGCCGATCGCGTCCATCTTGTTGAGCGCGACCACGACGTGCGGCATCCCCAGCAGGGCCATGACGGCCAGGTGGCGGCGGGTCTGCGCCAGGACGCCGTTGCGGACGTCGACGAGCACCAGTGCGGCGTCGGCGGTGGAGGCGCCGGTGACGGTGTTGCGGGTGTACTGCGTGTGGCCGGGGGTGTCGGCCAGCACGAAGCTGCGCCGCGGCGTCGTGAAGTAGCGGTAGGCCACGTCGATGGTGATGCCCTGCTCGCGCTCGGAGCGCAGGCCGTCGGTCAGCAGCGCCAGGTCGACCTGCTCGGACCCGCGGCGTCGGCTGGCCGCCTCGATCGCGTCGTAGGTGTCCGCGAGGATCGACTTGGTGTCGTGCAGCAACCGCCCGACGAGGGTGGACTTGCCGTCGTCGACCGACCCCGCGACGACCAGCCGGAGCTGGCGGCGGGTCGCGGCGATCTCGGTGGCCCCGGTGGCCCCGGTGAGTTCGGTGACCCCGGAGACGTCGGCGGCGTCATACGTGCTCGTGCCCATCAGAAGTAGCCCTCTCGCTTGCGGTCCTCCATGGCGGCCTCGGAGAGGCGGTCGTCGGCGCGCGTCGCGCCGCGCTCGGTGAGCCGGCTGATCGACACCTCGGCGATCACCTCCGCGATGGTCGCGGCGGTGGAGTCGACGGCGCCCGTGCAGGATCCGTCCCCGACGGTGCGGTAGCGGACGCTGCGCCGCTCGACCCGCTCGCCGCCGCGGGGCCCGCCCCAGGGGCCGCTGGTCATCCACATGCCGTCGCGGGCATAGACGTCGCGGTCGTGCGCGTAGTAGATCGACGGGAGCTCGACGCCCTCGCGCTCGATGTAGTGCCACACGTCGAGCTCGGTCCAGTTGGACAGGGGGAAGACGCGGGTGTGCTCGCCCGGCGCGTGGCGGCCGTTGTAGACCTGCCACAGCTCAGGACGCTGGGTGCGCGGGTCCCAGCCGCCGAAGGCGTCGCGGATCGAGAAGACGCGCTCCTTGGCGCGAGCGCGGTCCTCGTCGCGGCGCGCGCCGCCGAGGACGGCGTCGAAGCGGTGGTCGCTGATGGAGTCGAGCAGCGGGATCGTCTGCAGGGGGTTGCGGGTGCCGTCGGGGCGCTCGGTGAGCCGGCCGTCGGCGAGCCACTGCTCGACGTGCGCGACGACGAGCTGCAGGCCGTGCCGGGCGACGACGCGGTCGCGGAAGTCGATGACCTCCGGGAAGTTGTGGCCCGTGTCGACGTGCAGCAGCGTGATCGGCAGCGGCGCCGGCGCGAGCGCCTTGAGCGCCAGGTGCAGCAGCACGGCCGAGTCCTTGCCGCCGCTGAAGAGCAGCGCGGGGCGGTCGAACTCGGCCACCACCTCGCGGATGATCTGGATCCCCTCGGCCTCGAGGGAGTCCAGGGTGGTGAGCGTCCGGGGTGCGCTGGCCAGGGTGGTCGTCATCGGATCCCCTTGTCGGTGAGCAGGGTTCGGAGGGCGGAGACGGAGTCCCCCACCTCCTGGTCGGTCGTGTCCAGCCGTATGTCGGGAGCCTCGGGCGGCTCGTAGGGGTCGCCGACACCCGTCAGGGTGGTGACCTCGCCACGGGCGGCGGCGGCGTAGAGCCCCTTGACGTCGCGGCGGGCGCACTCGTCGACGGGCGTGGCGACGTGCGCCTCCAGGTAGGGCACCCCGGCGGCCTCGTGGTCGGCGCGGACGGCGGCGCGGGTGGCGGCGTACGGCGCGATCACCGGCACGAGGGCGAGGACGCCGTTGCGGGCGAGCAGCCGCGCGACGTAGGCGACGCGCTGGACGTGCGTGTCCCGGTCCTCGCGCGAGAAGCCCAGCCCCGCCGACAGGTTGGTGCGGATCTCGTCGCCGTCGAGCACCTCGACGCGGCGGCCGTCCGCGCGCAGGTCGCGTGCGAGGGCCTCGGCGATCGTCGACTTGCCGGCGCCGGACAGCCCGGTCAGCCACAGCGTCGCGCCGCTCACAGCTGGATCCCGCACTCGATCTTGGCGGTGCCGCTCCAGCGCCCGGCGCGCGCGTCCTCGCCAGGGGCGACCCGGCGGGTGCACGGCGCGCACCCGATCGACGGGTAACCGCGGTCGAGCAGCGGGTTTCGGACGACGTCGTGGCGCTGCGCGTAGTCGGCGACGTCCTGGTCGGTCCAGCTCGCGAGCGGGGCGACCTTGACGATCAGCCGGCGCTCGTCGAAGCCGATCACCGGGGTGTCGCGGCGGGTCGGCGACTGGACGCGGCGCACGCCCGTGGCCCAGGCCTCGAGCTCGCCGAGGGCGTCGTCGAGCGGGTGGGTCTTGCGCAGCGCGCAGCACAGGTCGGGGTCGCGGTCGTGCAGGGCGGCGCCATACTCGGCGTCCTGCTCGGGGACCGTCTGGGCGGGGGTCAGCGTGATGACGTCCAGCCGCGTGCGCCGGACCGTCTCGTCGCGGGTCGCCAGGGTCTCGGGGAAGTGGTAGCCGGTGTCGAGGAAGTAGAGCCGGGTGCCGGGCGCGACCTGGTCGACCAGGTGGGCGAGGATGCCGTCCTGCATCGAGCCGGCGACGGCCCAGTGCTCGCCGAACTCCCCCGCCGCCCAGGCGACCACGTCGTGGGCCGAGAGGGTCTCGAGGTGGGCGGCGTCGCGCTCGACGAGCTCGCGCAGCTCCTCCTCGGCGCGCAGCGTCGTGAGGCTCATGACGTCGCGCCCTCGCCGCCGGCCACGCCTGCGCCGGCGACCCGCGCACCGGCGATGCCCTCGTGGGAGAGCCCGACGAACCGCACGACGAAGACACGCGTGCAGTCCAGGCAGCGCCAGGCGCCGCGCGGCTCCTCGACCGGTCGCAGGTCCTCCTCGGCGCAGTAGGGGCAGTGCATGACCGCGGCCCGCTGGGCGCCGTCGGCTCCGGGCACGTGCGTGCCGCTCACGACAGCGCCTCGTCGTCCACGCGGATCGTCCATTGCGCGAACGTCTCGTCGCCCTGGCGGTCGGCGACATACCGCCGCACGACCCGCTCGACGTAGTCACCCAGCTCGGCCTCGGTGACCTTGTGGCCGCGGATCTTGCGACCGAAGCCCGCCTCCGCGCCGAGCTGGCCGCCGAGGTGCACCTGGTAACCGGGGACCCGGTTGCCGTCGGCGTCGCGGACGATCTGCCCCTTGAGGCCGATGTCCGAGGTCTGGATGCGGGCGCACGAGTTGGGGCAGCCGTTGAGGCTGATCCCGACGGGCTGGCCGAGCTGCGGCTCGACGTCCGCGAGGCGCGTCTCGAGGTCCTCGACGAGGGCGGTGGCGCGGTCCTTGGTGTCGACGATCGCGAGCTTGCAGAACTCGATCCCGGTGCACGCCATGGTGCCTCGGCGCCAGGCGCTCGGGCGGGCCGGCAGACCCAGGGCGTCCAGGTCGGTGACCAGCGCCTCGGCCTGGGCGGGGTCGACGTCGAGGACGACGACCTTCTGCAGGGGGGTGAAGGCGATCCGGCCGCCGCCGTGGCGCTCCACCGCGTCGGCGAGGCCGCGCAGCGTGGTGCCGCGCACGCGGCCCACGATCGGGGTGACGCCGACGTAGACGCGGCCGTCCTTCTGCTCGTGGATGCCGACGTGGTCGATCGGCGCGCGGGGCGCCTCGGCGGCGGGGCCGTCGACGAGCGAGCGGTGGAGGTACTCCCCCTCCAGGACCTCGCGGAAGCGCGCGGCGCCCCAGTCGGCCATGAGGTACTTGAGGCGGGCGCGGTTGCGCAGCCGGCGGTAGCCGTAGTCGCGGAAGATCGCGCAGACGCCCTCCCACACCTCGGGGATCTCCTCGAGCGGGACCCAGGCGCCAAGGCGCTGCGCGAAGTGGGCGCTGGTGGACAGGCCGCCGCCGACGAGCAGGTCGAAGCCCGGGCCGTGCTCGGGGTGCACGACACCGACGAAGGACACGTCGTTGATCTCGGGGACGGTGTCCCACTGCCAGGAGATCGCGGTCTTGAACTTGCGGGGCAGGTTGGACAGCTCGGGGTTGCCGATGTAGCGCCGCTTGATCTCCAGGATGGCGGGCGTCGGGTCCACCAGCTCGGCCGCCGCGATGCCGGCGACGGGTGACCCGAGGATGGCGCGGGGCACGTCCCCGCAGGCCTCGGTCGTCGACAGTCCGGCCTCCTCCAGGGCGCTCCAGATCGCGGGGACGTCCTCGATGCGGACCCAGTGGAGCTGGATGTTCTGCCGGTCGGTGACGTCGGCGGTGCCACGCCCGTAGCGCTCGGACACGTCGGCGATGGCGCGGAGCTGGCGCACGGTGAGCGCCTGACCATCCACGCGGATCCGCATCATGAAGTACTCGTCGTCGAGCTCGTGCGGCTCGAGCGTGGCCGTGCGCCCACCGTCGATGCCGGGACGGCGCTGGGTGTAGAGCCCCCACCAGCGGAACCGCCCGCGCAGGTCGTCGCTCGGGATGGACGCGAATCCCTCACGGGCGTAGGTCTGCTCGATCCGCTCACGCACGGCCAAGGGGTCCTCGGTGGCCTTGAACTCCTCGTTGTGGTTGAGCGGCTCGCGGTGCCCGAGCGCCCACTGGCCCTCGTTGTCCCCGCCGGCGCGGGGCCGAGCGGCACGCGTGGTGGTGGTCGTCATCTGGGGTCCTCTCCGGGCGGTATGACGAGGCGGGTCGTCGTAGGGCGTGCCGGGGGTCCGGCGGGTGGCGGGACGGGCCCGGGTGCGGGCCCGTCGGCGGGGCAGGATGGGTGGTCGAGCTGGTGGCGTCGGGACCCAAGGTCGGCGCCCGGTCGCGGGGGTGGGCCGTGCAGGGCACCTGCGCCGCGTCGCGCGCGGTCAGCGGCCGGGACAGCTCGTCGCGCCCAGCCGACACAGGTCCACGTGACGTCGCGTCACGGCGTGGAACTCGGTGCTGGCCATGACACGACCATGCCACAGAGCAGCGCGCCATGCATAACGCAGCCCGCCCTTACGGATAACGTCTCATTATCCGAGCATCGCTCCCGGGCAGCAACGGGGACGTTCGTGCCCGCGAGGCGAGCACGAACGTCCCCGTTGCGCCGAGCGGGGGTCGGCCGAGTGGGGGTCAGGCCAGCGAGTTGGCCTTGAGCCACTCGTCCGCCACGTCGGCGGGCTTCTGGTGATCCACCGAGACCTTCTTGAGCAGGTCGGTCAGGGCCTGCGTGTCCAGCTTGGCGGAGACGGCGTCGAGCGCGCCCTTGGCCGTGCCGTCGAGCTTGCCCTTGACCGCGAGGGGCAGGACGTTCTGCGCGGCGAAGAAGTTCTGGGGGTCCTCGAGCACCTGGAAGTCGTTGACCTGGATGGCCGGGTCGGTGGTGAAGATGTTGGCCAGGTCCACCTGGCCGTTCTTGAGGCCCTGCACGGCGAGCGGACCGCCGGCGTCGAGCTTGCGGAACTGCTTGAACGTCAGGCCATAGGTCTTTTCGAGACCCGGGATGCCGTAGGACCGCGACTGCCACTCGGCGGGACCGCCGATCGTGAGCTGCTCCGACTTGCCCTTGAGGTCGGCGATGGACGTCACGCCCAGCTCCTGGGCCTTGGCCTTGGTCATCACGACCGCATCCTTGTCCTCGGCCTTGGCCGGCTGCAGGACCTCCAGGTGAGAGGGGAGCGCCGCCTTGAGCTCGGTGAGGATCGCGTCGGAGGTCTGCGCCTTCGCGTCCTTGTTGAAGTAGCGGTCTAGCGCGCCGGAGTACTCCGGGATCACGTCGATCGAGCCGTCCTTGAGCGCGGGGATGTAGGTCTCGCGCGAGCCGATGCCGAGCTTGGTGTCGACCTGCACGCCCTTGGCCTTGAGGGCACCGGCATACAGCTCGGCAAGGAGCTTGGACTCGGGGAAGTCGGCCGAGCCGACGGTCACGCCCGCTCCGCCGGACCCGCCCGCGGCGGAGCTCGCGGCGGACGAGCCGGTGGCGAGGGGGTCGTTGCCGCCGCCGCCGCAGGCGGACAGCCCGAGGGCGAGGACGACGCCCGTGGCCAGGGTGAGGGTGGTGCGCGTCATGGTGGTCTCCTCCAGATGGGTCACGCCGCAGACGCGGGCGTGCGGTCGGGGGTGGTCGTGCTGCCTGCGCCGTGGGTCGAGGTCGGGTCCGACGACTGTATGCCGCCTCGGCGCGCTCGTTCGCGACGGGAGGTCGTCGCGCCGGTCAGGCCGCGGGAGACGACGAGTCGCTGGACGAGGGTGAGGAGCAGGTCGACGGCGAGGGCCAGCAGCGCGACGAGGATGCCGCCCCCGGCCATCTGGGCGTAGTCGCGGGCCGCCTGCCCGTCGATCAGGTAGCGCCCGAGGCCACCGATGGACACCGTGGCGGCGATGGTGGCGGTGGCGATGACCTGCATCGTCGCCGAGCGGAGGCCGGACATGATGAGCGGCATCGCGCACGGGACCTCGACCTGGCGCAGGACCTGCGCGCCCGTCATACCCATCCCCTTGGCGGCGTCGCGGGCGGCGGGGTCGACCTGCTCGACCCCGCTGTAGGTGCCGGCGAGGATCGGGGGGATCGCGAGCACGACCAGGACGAGGACCACGGGGACGAGGAAGGCCGCGTCACCGTGCAGCCGGGGACCGAGCAGGATGATCGCGAGAAAGAGCAGGCCGAGGGTCGGGACCGAGCGGGCGCCGTTGAGCACGTTGACGACGGCGACCTTGCCCCGGCCGGTGTGGCCGATCCACAGACCGAGGGGGATGGCGACCAGCGCCGCGAGCAGCACGGTCAGCGCGGTGTAGGCGAGGTGCTCGACGATGCGGGTGGGGATGCCGTCGGGACCGGACCAGTGGGTGGGGTCCGACAGCCAGGCGAGGAGCGAGGAGATCATGCGCGTGCCCCCGCCCCGCGGCGCCAGGGCGTGAGGGCCCGGGCAGCCAGGTTGATGACCAGGTCGAAGAGGAAGGCCAGCAGCACGCACGCGACGATCCCGACGACGATCGGGTCCATGAAGCCGGTGGAGAAGCCGTCGGTGAACAGTGTGCCGAGCTGCGGCATCCCGATGAGGGCGGCGACGCTGACGATGGAGACGTTGCTGACGGCGGCGACGCGCAGACCGCTCGCGATGACGGGCACGGCGAGCGGGAGCTCGACGGTGAGCAGGCGGCGCACGCGGCCGATCCCCATGGCGGTGGCCGCCTGACGAACGTCGTCGGGGACCGAGCCGAGCCCGTCGACGACGGTGCGCACGAGCAGGGCGACGGTGTAGAGGGTCATCGCGACCACGACGTTGACGGGGCTGACGATCTGGGTGCCGAGGATCAGCGGCATGAGGATGAACAGCGCGAGGGAGGGGATGGTGTAGAGCAGGCCCGAGCCGATGACGAGCGGCTGCCGGACCCATCCGTAGCGCGTGGCGAGCCAGCCGAGCGGCAGCGCGACGAGCAGCCCGATGACCAGCGGCAGCCCGGACAGCCACACGTGCTGCAGGGCGAGCTGCAGCACGTCCGTCAGGTTGTCGCGCAGCCAGGTCATCCCACGCCCTCCTCGACCGGCGGCTGCTGCCGCTCGATCTGCGCGAGGACGTCCTGCGCGCGGACCGTGCCCACGAACCTGCCGTCCGCGTCGGCGATGACGCCCTTGCCCGTCGGCGAGGACAGGGCCGCGTCGAGAGCGGCGCGCAGCGTGCCACCCTCGCGCCCGACGGTCCCGCCGCGGTGCAGCAGGGTGCGGTCGAGCGTGTCCGCACGGCCTCGACCCGGACCCAGCCCTGCGGCCGGCCTTCCTCGTCGAGGGCCAGCACCCAGGGCTCGCCGGCCGCGACCTCGCGGAGCCGCCCGGCGGAGTCGCCGACGCGGACGGTGGGCTCGTCGAGCAGGGGGAGGCGCGGGGCCTTCTGGAAGGCCAGGCCGCGGTAGCCGCGGTCGCGCCCCACGAAGTCGGCCACGAAGTCGTCGTGCGGGTCGCGCAGCAGCCGCTCGGGGGTGTCCAGCTGGGCCAGGGTGCCCCCGACCCGGAGCACCGCGATCTGGTCGCCGAGCTTGACGGCCTCGTCGATGTCGTGGGTGACGAAGACGATGGTCTTGCCGAGCTCGTCCTGCAGGCGCAGGAACTCGTCCTGCAGCTGCTCGCGCACCACGGGGTCGACGGCGCTGAACGGCTCGTCCATCAGCATGACCGGCGGGTCGGCCGCCAGCGCCCGGGCCACACCGACGCGCTGCTGCTGGCCGCCGGACAGCTGCGCCGGGTAGCGCCGGGCCAGGTCGGGGTCCAGCCCGACGACCTCGAGCAGCTCCATCGCGCGGCTCCGGGTGGCGGCCTTGTCGCTGCCGAGCAGCCGGGGCACGGTCATGACGTTGTCCAGGATCGTGCGGTGGGGGAACAGGCCGGCGTGCTGGATGACGTAACCGATCCCGCGCCGCAGCTCGTCGGGGTTCATCGACCCTGTGTCCACCCCGTCGATGGTGATGGTGCCGCTCGTCGGCTCGATCATCCGATTGATCATCCGCAGGCTCGTCGTCTTGCCGCAGCCCGAGGGCCCGACGAAGACGGTGATGCGCCCGGTCGGTGCCTCGAGGGTCAGCCCGCCGACGGCCGTCGTCCCGCCAGGGAAGGTCTTGGTCACGCTGTCGAATCGGATCATGCCGAGAGGCTTCCTGACGTGAGGGGACGCGTGTTGGGCAACCGTACCCACCAGCCGGGCCCCGGCGCGGACTAAGGCGCAGCGAGCGAGTCGCCGGGCGCCCGGCATACAGTCCTGCCATGGCGACGCGGGGTGTGGTCCTGGCCGTGGAGGTCCTCCTCGACGGGGCGGGCGCGACGGCCGCGGCCGTGGCCCGGGAGGGGCGATGCGCCGAGGGCCCGCGCTACCAGCGGCCGGTCCCCGGGGTCGGCTCCGCGCAGCGGGTC
>ERZ501016.281-NODE-281-length-17452-cov-17.289820_pt1 | contig 17452 bp, 16 predicted proteins | sample MGYA00248889_ERZ501016 | MGnify/ENA primary metagenome ERZ501016 (study PRJEB25958, sample SAMN03398594) | human skin metagenome | study: EMG produced TPA metagenomics assembly of the Human Skin Microbiome Metagenome (human skin metagenome) data set. | reverse complement strand
CTCCGCGGCGACCCCGGGCGCCGAGCCGCGCCGGTCGGTGGCCAGCCCCGCGGCCTCGCGCTGGTCGTGGCGGTGCTCGTCCAGGGCCAGCATGGTGCGCAGCTGCGCGGCCTGCGCCGCGCGCTCCAGACGCTGCAACGCTGCCAGCAACCCGACCCGCTCGGTGTCGGTGGCGGTGTCGTCCAGCACCAGCAACCGGTCCACCACCTGGTCGACCCCGCCCGCGGTCAACACCCCCGCGCCCCCTCCCGGCTCGATGCCCGGCAGGGGGGTCAGGTGACGGCGTGCGGGGGCCGCGTCGGGCCCGGGGGCCTGCCGGAGCGGCGTCGTCGTCATACGAACAGGATAGCGAAAAGTATGCTCGGAAACCACCCCTGACCAGCACAAACACCCAGACGCCAGACCCCTCACCCGCGGTCAGCACCCATCGCCACGAGTGCCTACCGACTCCAGCTCGACGACCAGCAGGGGGCGGTCAGGCCTGCTGGATCTCGACCCGGTTGCCCATGCCGTCGTGCGTGTGCAGCCGTCGCACGCCCGGGATCGCGTCGTCCCAGGTGACGTCGTGGCCGGCCGCGGTGAGCCGACGAGCCACCTCGTCGAGGTCGCCGCTCAGCAGGCAGGGATGCGCCTTGCGGGCCGGACTGAAGTCGGGCTCGACACCGACGTGCACCACCGCCGACCCCGAGCGGAACCAGCAACCACCCCGCACCGCCAGGACGGGCGGCTTGGGGAGCTCCGCCATGCCCAGCAGCTCGCCGTAGAACGCCCGCGCCCGCCCCTCGTCGCCCGCCGCGCAGGACACCTGCACGTGGTCGAGGCCGACGACCAGCGGGGCGGCGCCGTCGCGCGCTCCTGGCCGGCGGCCGACGGCGAAGACGCGGCGGAAGGGGAACGGAACGCCATGAGGCTCACGGGGATACGCCGACCGCAGGCGCTCGCGGTAGGGAGCCAGGAAGGACTGCGCGTCGTCCCCCAGCACCTCGAGGACCGGTCGCAGTCCTGTGCCACGCACCCATTCGAGGACCGGATCCTTTTGCGTCCCAGCAGGATCCAGGACATGCAGGTATGTCGTCTCCCACGCATCCGTCTCGAGTCCCGACGCCGTCAGCAGCCGCAGGTAGTCCGTGGCGGACCCCGATGCCCGGGATCGGTCCAGCACCGGCGCCAGCTCCGCGGCGCGGGGGTGATCGGCCGCCACCTCGCGCATCAGGGCGTGGCTCGGGGCGTCGAGGTTCGCGGGAACCTGCATCGCGAACCACCCTGCGGCAGCGAGGTGCTCGAGCCACCGCGGGATCAGCTCACGGTGCGTGGGGACCCACTGGAGGGTGGCGTTGGTGACGAGGACGTCACCGCCACCGTCGGGTCGGTGTTCTTCGAGGTCGTGGAGCGGCGCGGCGGCTACGACGGGTATGGCGCCCCCAACGCCCCCGTGCGCCTCGCCACGCAGCACGCCCGGCTGCGCGGGGCCCACCCCGGCGGTCGCCGCCGCGATCGCTAGGATCGCACCCATGACCAGCACGGACGCCGCCGCTGCCACCGCAGCGACCCCGGCCGCCCAGGCGGGGCAGGCCCCCGGCGACGGCTACGTGCAGTCCCTGGCCCGCGGCCTCGCGGTGATCCGGGCGTTCGACGACGAGCATCCCGAGATGACGCTGTCCGAGGTGGCCCGCCGCACCGACCTGTCCCGGGCCGCCGCCCGACGCTTCCTGCTCACCCTCGAGGCCCTCGGCTACGTCCGCAGCGACGGACGCACCTTCACCCTCACCCCGCAGGTGCTGCGGCTCGGCTTCGCCTACCTGTCCAGCCAGACCCTGCCCGACGTCGCGCAGCCGCACCTGCAGGACCTCTCCGAGCGAACCCGCGAGTCGACGTCGGTGGCGGTCCTCGACGGCGACGACATCGTCTACGTCGCCCGTCGCGCCACCACCCGGATCATGACGGTGTCCATCCTCGTGGGCACGCGCTTCCCGGCATACGCGACCTCGATGGGTCGGGTGCTGCTCTCCGGCCTGCCCGACGACCAGCGGGAGGACTACCTGGCGCGGGTGCAGCTCGAGCGCCTGACCCCCCACACCGTCGTCACCGTCGAGGCGTTGCGGCGCTCGCTCGACGAGGTGCGCGAGACCGGCTGGTGCATGCTCGACCAGGAGCTGGAGCTCGGCCTGCGCTCGCTCGCCGTGCCGATCCGTGACCCCCGCGGCCAGGTCGTGGCCGCCGCCAACGTGTCCACCAAGGTGATGTCGACCGAGCGAGGCCAGCTGGAGGGCTATCTCGACGCGCTGCGCGACACCGCGCGGGCGATCGAGGAGGATCTGCGCGTGCAGACCTGAGCGGCTCCCTCAGCCCTCGAAGGACAGCAGCAGCCGACGCAACGTCCCCGCCAGCTCGGCGCGATCCGCCGGCGACAGCTCCGTGAGCAGCTCGCGCTCGCGCCCCAGCAGGTCCGCGAACGCCGCGTCCACCACCGCGCGCCCCTCGTCGGTCAGCGCCACGATGACCCCCCGTCGGTCGTGCGGGTCCGGCGACCGGCGCACGAATCCCCGTGCGGTGAGCCGGTCCACGCGGTTGGTCATGGTGCCGCTGGTCACCAGCGTCTGGTGGACCAGGGCCCCCGGGGACAGCTCGTATGGCGAGCCGGCCCGTCGCAGCGCGGCCAGCACGTCGAACTCCCACCCGTCGAGCCCGTGCTGGGCGAAGGCCTCACCCCGCGCCAGGTCGAGGTGCCGGGCGAGACGCGAGACGCGCGACAGGACGTCCAGGGGGGCGAGGTCGAGGTCGGGCCGCTCGCGCCCCCACGCCTCGACGATGCCGTCGACGTCGTCAGCGGTGGTCATGAGGACAGGCTACCCCCGTCAAGTTTCTCGACGTCGAGCGACCTGCGGGGCTCAGGAGACGTCGCCTGGGTGGACTGGGTGCTGTCCGCGCTGACGACCGGGCGCGCGCCGGGCTCCCCGGACGACCCGGGCTGAGCCCCCAGCTGACGAATGGGCGCGGCGCGGTGGGCTCGACGACGGCGGTGGGGGCGACGCTCAGTCGGCGATCTCGGCGGCCTCGAGCCAGGCCATCTCCAGCTCCTCGCGCTGGTCGACGACCTCGCGCAACCGGACGTCGAGCTCGCGGACCGCGGACGCGTCGGTGGCCCGGGCCACCAGGTCGTCGTGGAGCCGGGCCTGCTCGGCCTCGAGCCGCGCGATCTGGCGCTCGAGGCGGCCCATCTCCTTGCGCGCCTCGCGGACCTCGGCGGCGGAGTAGGCCGACCCGCCGCCGCCGTCGTGGGTGGCCCTGCCCACCGGGGTGGCCGAGGCGACGGCGCCCCGCGAGCGGGCGGCCTGCTGGGCGGCATACAGCTCGAGGTATTGCTCGACGCCACCGGGCAGGTCACGCAGTCGACCGTCGCCGAGGAGCGCGATCTGCTTGTCGCACATGCGTTCCAGCAGGTAGCGGTCGTGCGAGACCACGAGCAGGGTGCCGGCCCAGCCGTCGAGGACGTCCTCGAGGGACTGCAGGGTCTCGATGTCCAGGTCGTTGGTGGGCTCGTCGAGGAGCAGGACGTTGGGCTCGGCCATGAGCAGGCGCAGCAGCTGCAGCCGCCGACGCTCGCCACCGGACAGGGACCCGACGCGGGTCTGCTGCCGCTGCCCGGTGAAGCCGAGCTGCTTGGCGAGCGAGGAGGCGCTGACCTCCTTGCCGCCGAGCATCGTGAACTTCTTGACGTCCTCGATCGCCTCGATGACCCGCCAGTCGGCGAAGCGCTCCAGCTCGCGGACCTCCTGCGACAGGAAGGCCATCGCCACGGTCTTGCCCTGCTTGCGGCGTCCGGAGTCCAGCGCCACGTCGCCGGAGACGACGCGCAGGAGGGTGGACTTGCCGGCCCCGTTGACGCCGACGATGCCGATGCGGTCGCCCGGCCCGAGGCGCCAGGTCACGTCGTCGAGGATCTGCTTGTCCCCCAGCCGGACCGACGCGTCCTCCAGGTCGATGACGTCCTTGCCGAGCCGCGTGGTGGCGAAGCGCAGGAGGGAGACGTCGTCGCGGGGCGGCGGCTCGTCCTCGATGAGCTGGGTGGCCGCCTCGATGCGGAAGCGCGGCTTGGAGGTGCGGGCCGGCGCACCGCGGCGCAGCCAGGCCAGCTCCTTGCGGAGCAGGTTGGCGCGCCGCTCCTCGGTGACGGCGGCGATGCGGGCCCGCTCGGCCTTGGCGAGCACGTATGCCGCATAGCCGCCCTCGTAGGCGTTGACGGCACCGTCGACGACCTCCCAGGTGTCGGTCGCGACGGCGTCGAGGAACCACCGGTCGTGGGTGATGGTGACCAGTGCGCTGTCGGTGCGGGTGCGGCGGGTCGACAGGTGGCGGGCCAGCCAGGCGACGCCCTCGACGTCGAGGTGGTTGGTCGGCTCGTCGAGCATGAGCAGGTCGGGGTCCGCGACGAGCAGCGCCGCCAGGGCGAGGCGGCGGCGCTCGCCACCGGACATCGGCCCGACGATCGCCTCGAGGCCACCGACGTCGGGGGCGGACACACCCCCGAGCAGGCCCTCGAGCACGTCCCGCACGCGCGGGTCGCCCGCCCACTCGTGCTCGGCGCGGTCGCCCAGGACGGCCTGGCGCACCGTGTGCGCCGGGTCGAGCGTGTCGTCCTGGCTGAGGACGCCGACAGTCAGGCCGCCGGTGTGCGCGACCCGGCCGTCGTCGACCGGCAGCGAACCGGCGAGCACCTTGAGCAGCGTGGACTTGCCGCCGCCGTTGCGGCCGACGATGCCGACGCGGGTGCCGGAGCTGACGCCGAGGGAGACGTCGTCGAGGACGAGCGTCGTGCCGAGCGCGAGGGTCGCGTGCTCGACGGAGACGAGGTTGGCCACCTGCTGGTCACTGCTCCTTGCCGGGGTGGATGAGTCGGGCGCCGGGGACCGGGCCCTGGGCGCGGCGCACGTCGGAGGCCACGCCCGACGCGGTCAGCGCGACGGCCAGGTCGAGCGCATGCTCGTGCGAGGCCGCGAGGAAGGCGCAGGTGGGGCCGCTGCCGCTGACGATGCCGCCGAGCGCGCCGCACTCCTGGCCGATGACGAGGGTGTCCGCGAGGCGGGGCTGCAGGGACAGCGCGGCCTCCTGCAGGTCGTTGTGCATGGCCCGGCCCACGGCCTCGGCGTCCCCTGCGAGCAGCGCCGTCATCAGGGCCGGGGAGACCTCGGGCTCGGGCTGGTGCACCGCGTCCTCGCCCCGCTCGGCGCGCAGCCGGTCGAGCTCGGCGAAGACACGCGGCGTCGACAGCCCCTCGTCGCTGAACGCGAACACCCAGTGATAGCTGCCGCGCGCCATTGCCGGCGCCAGCTCGTCGCCGCGCCCCGTGCCGATGGCCGTGCCGCCCAGCACCGAGAACGGCACGTCCGCCCCGAGCCCCGCCGCGAGGCGGTGCAGCTCGCTGCGGCCGAGCCCCACGCCCCACAGCGCGTCGGCGGCGACGAGGGCCGCGGCGCCGTCGGCCGACCCTCCCGCCATACCGCCGGCCACGGGGATGTCCTTGGCGATGGAGATGGCGACCGGCCCCGCGTCGGGGCGTCCCTCGCCGACGGCGACCACCGCCCGCCAGGCGAGGTTGGACTCGTCGGTGGGCACGTGCTCGGCGTCGCGGCCGGCCACCGTCAGCGAGCAGCGCCCCGCCCGGCGCACGGTGACGTCGTCGTAGAGGCTGACGGCCTGGAAGACCGTCGCGAGCGCGTGGTAGCCCGAGGCGTCGCGCGGACCGACCAGCAGCTCGAGGTTGACCTTGGCTGCGGCACGCACGGTGACGGCATCGGGCAGGGACGGCATGTCTCGCACCCTACCCACACCCGGGCCGGGCGCGCAGACGACGCCGGGTCACGCGGGGACCGTGCCGGCCGCCACCGCGATGCGGGTGAACGCCTCGATGTCGAGGGCCTCGCCGCGAGCCTGCGGGTCGACGCCCGCCGCGCGCAGGATCGCCTCGGAGCGGGCCGTGGAGCCGGCCCAGCCGCCGAGGGCCGCGCGCAGGGTCTTGCGGCGCTGGAGGAAGGCCGCGTCGATCACGCGGAAGACGTCGGTGCGGTCGGGCTGGTCCCCCTCGACGACCGGCGCGGGACGACGGACGAGCTCGACCAGGCCGCTGTCGACGTTGGGGGCGGGCCAGAAGACGGTGCGCCCGACCGTGCCGACGAGGCGGACGTCGGCATACCAGGCGGCCTTGAGCGAGGGCACGCCGAAGGTCTTGGAGCCCGGCCCGGCCGCGAGGCGCTCGGCGACCTCGAGCTGCACCATGACGAGCACGCGCGCAAGGGTCGGGAAGGCCTCGAGGAAGCTCAGGACCACGGGCACCGACACGTTGTAGGGCAGGTTGGCCACGAGGGCGGTCGGCTGTGGGTCGGGCAGCGACCGCACCGTGAGGGCGTCCGCCTGCACCAGCGAGAGCTTGTGCGCGACAGCGGGGTTGGTGGCGGCGACGGTGTCGGGCAGGGCAGCCGCGAGGGCCGGGTCGACCTCGATGGCGACGACCTGGCGCACCTCGGGCAGCAGCGCGAGGGTCAGCGAGCCCAGCCCGGGCCCGACCTCGACGACGACGTCGTCCGGCCCCACCCCGGCGAGGCGCACGATGCGCCGCACGGTGTTGGCGTCGAGGACGAAGTTCTGCCCCCACTGCTTGGTCGGGCGCACCCCGAGGCGGCTCGCCAGCTCGCGGATCTGGACGGGCCCGAGCAGGCCGTCGGTCGGGCCGTCGGTCGGGCCGTCGGTCGAGCCGTTGGTCGAGGGCTCGGTCACGACCAGCCTCCATAGATGCGCTCGGCGTTGTCGGACACCGCGCGGCACAGCGTCGGCACGTCGACGTTGAGGGTGGTCGCCATCGACCGGAGCGTCACCGGGATGAGGTAGGGCGCGTTGGTGCCGCCGCGCCACGGGTGCGGGGTCAGGTAGGGCGCGTCGGTCTCGACCAGCACCTGCGACAGGGGCACGATCGACAGGGCGTCGCGCAGCGACTTGGCCGACTTGAAGGTCACCGTGCCCGCGAACGACAGGTAGTAGCCGCGCTCCACGCACTCGCGCGCCACGGTGATGTCGCCGGAGAAGCAGTGCAGCACCGTCACCGGCGGCGCGCCCTCCTCGGCGAGGATCCGCAGGACGTCCTCGTGGCTGTCGCGGTCGTGGATCTGCAGCGCCTTGCCGAGCCGCTTGGCGAGATCGATGTGCCAGCGGAAGGACTCGTGCTGCACGTCTCGCCCCTCCGGGCCGGTGCGGAAGTAGTCGAGACCGGTCTCGCCCACCACCCGCACGCGTGGATGCTGCGCCAGTCGCTCGATCTCGGCGTATGCCGCAGCCAGGTCACCGCGAGCCGCGAGGGGCGGGACCTCGTTGGGGTGCAGCGCGACGCCGCCGATGACCTCGGGGTGCGTCACCGCGGTCTCGACCGTCCAGCGGGCCGCCTCCAGGTCGCAGCCGACCTGCACGAGGCGGTCCACGCCGACGCTGCGCGCCTGCCGGATCACCTCGCTCAGGTCGGGGCGCTCGCCGCCGTCGCGGGCGGTGTCGACGTGGGTGTGGTTGTCCACGACGGGCAGCGGCAAGGGGTCGGGCAGGGGCGGCGGCGCGCCGCGTTCCTGCCCGGCGCCGTGGCCGCCGCCGTCCGTCATGCCCGGGCCTCGCCGCCGGCCGGGGCGGCCTCACCCTCACCGGTCGCGCCGGCGCCGGAGGCGCCCGTCATACGGGCCATCTCCTCCTCGACCACGGACGGGTCGAGCTTGACGAAGACGGGGGTCGGCCTGGCGACCGGCGCACCCACGGCGACCGGGCGCCGCTCCCAGCGCGGGGTCGCGGAGTACTCGCCGGTGATGATGGGGTAGACGCGGAGCTCGTCCGCGGCGATGGAGGGGTCGACCGGCGCGGTGGTGACCGGGCCGAGGTCCTCGACGTGCTCGATCCGCGGCATCGGCATGAACTCCCCCTCGCCGCCGAAGGTCGCCCACACGCGGTTGGCGGCGTGCGGCAGGAAGGGGGCTAGGATCGTGTTGCAGTCGTGGACGCACTGGGCGAGCGTGTGCAGCACCGTCGCGAGGCGCTCGCGCTGGTCCTCGCCCTTGAGCTTGAACGGCTCGGTGCGCGAGACATAGGTGTTGACCTCGCCGACGATCCGCATGGCCTCGGCGATGCCGGCCTTCTGCCGGTGGTGGGCGATCAGGTCCCCCACGGTGTCGAAGCCGCGCGCGACCTCGTCGAGGATCTCCTGGTCGACCGGCTCGAGGACGCCCGGATGCGGAATCTGGCCGAAGCTCTTGGCGATCATGCTCGCCGTGCGGTTGACCAGGTTGCCCCAGCCCGCGACCAGCTCGGAGTTGGTGCGCTGGACGAACTCCGCCCAGGTGAAGTCGGAGTCCTGGCTCTCCGGGCCGGCGGCGCAGATGAAGTAGCGCAGCGCGTCCGGCTGGTAGCGGCTGAGCATGTCCCCGACGTAGATCACGACGCCGCGCGAGGACGAGAACTGCTTGCCCTCCATCGTCATGAACTCGCTGGCCACGACCTCGGTCGGCAGGCTCGGCGCGCCGAAGACGCCGGGCTCGCCGCCCGTGGCGCCCTGACCCGCGTAGGCCAGCAGCTCGGCGGGCCAGATCTGGGAGTGGAAGGTGATGTTGTCCTTGCCCTGGAAGTAGAAGGAGCTCGCCTCGTCGCTCCACCACTCGCGCCACCGCTCCTCGTCGCCGATGCGCCGCGCCCACTCGATGCTCGCCGACAGGTAGCCGATGACCGCGTCGAACCACACGTAGAGCCGCTTGGCGCGCTGGTCGCGCCAGCCGTCCAGCGGCACCGGGATGCCCCAGTCGATGTCGCGCGTCATCGCGCGGGGGCGCACGTCCTTGAGGAGGTTCTGGGAGAACTTGATGACGTTGGGGCGCCAGGTCCCCGTGCTCTCGCGCTCGTCCAGCCAGACCGCGAGCGCGTCGGCCAGCGCGGGCAGGTCGAGGAAGAAGTGCTGCGTCTGCACGAACTGCGGCGTCTCGCCGTTGATCTTGGAGCGCGGATCGATCAGCTCGGTCGGGTCCAGCTGGTTGCCGCAGTTGTCGCACTGGTCGCCGCGCGCGTCCGGGAAGCCGCAGATCGGGCAGGTGCCCTCGACGTAGCGGTCCGGCAGGGTGCGCCCCGTGCTCGGCGAGATCGCCCCCTTGGTGGTCTCCTCGACCATGTAGCCGTTGGCGTGGCAGACGCGGAACATCTCCTGCACCACCGAGTAGTGGTTGCGGGTGGTCGTGCGGGTGAACAGGTCGTAGGACAGCCCCAGGTCGACGAGGTCCTGCACGATGACCGCGTTGTTCTTGTCGGCCAGCTCCTGCGCGGTGACGCCCGCGTTGTCCGCCGCGACCAGGATCGGCGTGCCGTGCTCGTCGGTCCCCGACACCATCAGCACGTCGTGACCCGCCATCCGCATGTAGCGGCTGAAGACGTCCGAGGGGACGCCGAAGCCCGCGACGTGACCGATGTGGCGGGGGCCGTTGGCGTACGGCCAGGCAACTGCTGACAGGACCTTGCTCATGAGGCACGAGTCTAGTGGGCGCACGCGGACCGCTCTCACCGTCGCCCGCTGGTCAGGTCCGGCGCGAGCGGCCGGGGCGGCGCGTCATACGGGCCGGTCTGGCTGGCCGGCCTGGGCACCCGCCAGGCGGGCGACCAGGTCGATCGCCTCCTCGTAGCCCGCGATCCCGTGGCCGGCGATCTGCGCGGCGGCGACCTGCTCGACATAGGAGTGGTGGCGGAAGTCCTCGCGCGCGTGGATGTCGCTGATGTGCACCTCGATCACCGGCGCCTCGACGGTCTCGAGGGCATCGCGCAGCGCCACGCTCGTGTGGGTGTAGCCGCCCGCGTTGACGATCAGGCCGACGCAGCTGGTGCGCAGCTCGTGGACCCAGTCGATGAGGACGCCCTCGTGGTTGGACTGGCGGCAGTCGGCGACCAGGCCGTATGCCGCTGCCCGCTCCTCGCATCGACGCTCGACGTCGGCCAGGGTGTCGCGGCCGTAGACCTCGGGGTTGCGCGCCCCCAGCAGGTTGAGGTTGGGGCCGTTGAGGACCGCGACGACGGGCCTGCCCGCGCTCGTGACCTCCGCCTGCGGTGCGGGGTCTCGCTGAGGTGACGGCCGGGGGTGGGTCTGGTCCATGGGAGAACGCTAACGGCCCGTCGCTCCCCTCGCCGAGGGGAGGACGGGCCGTCTGCGGTCGTAGGCCGTCCCGGTGGCTACCGGTGGGACGGCGCACGCGGTGGCGCCGGGGTGACGAGCGGGGTCAGCGCTTGCCGCCCTTGCTCATGCGGAAGTCCGCGTTGAGCGTGGAGATGACGTCCTGCGGGATCTCCTTGGGGCAGGCCGCCGAGCACTCGCCGATGTTGGTGCAGCCGCCGAAGCCCTCGGCGTCGTGCTGCTTGACCATCGCGGCGACGCGGGACCAGCGCTCCGGCTGGCCCTGCGGCAGCTCGCCGAGGTGCGTGACCTTGGCGCCCATGAAGAGCATGCCCGAGGCGTTGGGGCACGCCGCGACGCAGGCGCCGCACCCGATGCACGCCGCCGCCTCGAACGCCCGGTCGGCCTTGCGCTTCTGGACCGGCACCGAGTGGGCCTCGGGGGCCGACCCGGTGTTGGCGCCGATGAAGCCGCCCGCCTGGATGATCCGGTCGAAGGCCGAGCGGTCCACGACGAGGTCACGGATCACCGGGAAGGCCGTGGCGCGCCACGGCTCGACCGTCAGCTCCGCGCCGTCCGAGAAGGACCGCATGTGCAGCTGGCAGGAGGTGGTGACCTCCGGGCCGTGTGGCTGGCCGTTGATGACCACGCCGCACTGCCCGCAGATGCCCTCGCGGCAGTCGCTGTCGAACGCCACCGGCTCCTCGCCGGAGGAGATCAGGGACTCGTTGAGCACGTCCAGCACCTCGAGGAAGGACATGTCCTCGGAGATGTCGTCGAGCTGGTAGGTCGCGAGGGCGCCCTTGGCGGCGGGGCCCGCCTGGCGCCAGATCTTCAGGGTGATTCTCACTTGTAGCTCCGCTGCTTCAGCTCGATGAACTCGTACACGAGGTCTTCCTTGTGCAGGGTGGGGGCGCCGTTCTCGCCGCCCCACTCCCAAGCGCCGACGTAGGCGAACTCGTCGTCGTGGCGCAGGGCCTCGCCCTCCTCGGTCTGCGACTCCTCGCGGAAGTGCCCGCCGCAGGACTCGCGCCGGTGCAGGGCGTCGATGCACATGAGCTCACCGAGCTCCAGGAAGTCGGCCACGCGGCCGGCCTTCTCGAGCTCCTGGTTGAGCCGGTCGCCCTCGCCGAGGACCCGCACGTCGCGCCAGAACTCGGCGCGCAGGTCGCGGATCATGCCGATGGCCTTCTTGAGGCCCTCCTCGGTGCGGGACATGCCGCAGTACTCCCACATGATCGAGCCCAGGGCGCGGTGGAAGGAGTCCACCGACCGGGTGCCGTTGATCGTGAGGAAGTGCTGGATGCGGTCGCGGACGGAGCGCTCGGCCTCGGCCACCGCGCTGTCGTCGGCGTCGACCTTGGGGAAGGGCCCGGCCGCGAGGTAGTCGCGGATGGTGTTGGGCAGGACGAAGTAGCCGTCCGACAGGCCCTGCATGAGCGCCGAGGCGCCGAGGCGATTGGCGCCGTGGTCGGAGAAGTTGGCCTCGCCGGCCACGAACAGCCCCGGGATGTTGGACTGCAGGTCGTAGTCGACCCACAGGCCACCCATCGTGTAGTGCACGGCCGGGTAGATGCGCATCGGCGTCTCGTAGGGGTTGTCCCCCGTGATCCGCTCGTACATGTCGAACAGGTTGCCGTACTTGGCGGACACGGCGTCCTTGCCCAGGCGGGAGATGGCTTCGGCGAAGTCGAGGTAGACGCCGCGACGCACCTGGCGCTCCTGGCCGTCCGGGCCGATCTCGGCGATGGCCGGGCCGACGCCGCGACCCTCGTCGCACATGTTCTTGGCCTGGCGGGAGGCGATGTCACGCGGCACGAGGTTGCCGAAGGAGGGGTAGATCCGCTCCAGGTAGTAGTCGCGGTCCTCCTCGGCGATCTGGCGCGGGTCCTTGTCGCAGTCCTCGGCGCGCTTGGGCACCCAGATGCGGCCGTCGTTGCGCAGGGACTCGCTCATCAGCGTCAGCTTGGACTGCTTGTCGCCGTGCTGCGGGATGCAGGTCGGGTGGATCTGCGTGTAGCAGGGGTTGGCGAACAGCGCGCCCTTGCGGTGCGCCCGCCAGGTGGCGGTGACGTTGCACCCCATGGCGTTGGTCGACAGGAAGAAGACGTTGCCGTAGCCGCCCGAGGCGAGCACGACGGCGTCGGCCAGGTGGGTCTCGAGCTCGCCGGTGACCATGTCGCGGGCGATGATCCCGCGGGCGCGGCCGTCGACGACGATGAGCTCGACCATCTCGTGCCGGGTGAACTGCCGGACCGAGCCGGCCGCGACCTGGCGCTCCAGGGCCTGGTAGGCGCCGATCAGGAGCTGCTGGCCCGTCTGGCCGCGGGCGTAGAAGGTGCGGGACACCTGCACGCCGCCGAAGGAGCGGTTGTCCAGCAGCCCGCCGTACTCGCGGGCGAAGGGGACACCCTGGGCGACGCACTGGTCGATGATGCTGGCCGAGACCTCGGCGAGGCGGTAGACGTTGGACTCGCGGGAGCGGTAGTCGCCGCCCTTGACCGTGTCGTAGAAGAGGCGGTAGACGGAGTCGCCGTCCTCCTTGTAGTTCTTGGCGGCGTTGATGCCACCCTGCGCGGCGATCGAGTGGGCGCGCCGCGGGCTGTCCTGGTAGCAGAACGCCTTGACGTTGTAGCCGGCCTCGCCGAGCGTGGCCGCGGCCGCGCCGCCGGCCAGGCCGGTGCCGACGATGATCACGTCGAGCTTGCGGCGGTTGGCCGGGTTGACGAGCTTGGTCTCGAACTTGTGGCGGGTCCAGCGCGACTCGATCGGGCCCTTGGGCGCCGCCGTGTCCTGGATCGGCTCGCCCTCGCGGTAGATGCCGTGGATCAGGTTGTCAGTCATGGGTACTCAGGTCCTACTTCCCGATGATGCCGAGGACGATGGCCAGGGGCGGCACGGCGAACCCGACCGCGATCACGAGCGCCAGGGCGATCGAGACGAGGTTGGCGGTGCGGTTGGCCTTCTTGGTGCTGGTGCCGCCCAGCGTCTGGATCGAGCTGTAGATGCCGTGGCGCAGGTGCATCCCCAGCGCCACCATGGCCAGCAGGTAGATCAGCGTCATCCACCAGGTGCTGAACGCGGCGAAGGTCAGCAGGAACGGGCTCTCGTGGCCACCGACCATCAGGTCCGCGTCGGAGTAGCTGCTGTTGACGTTGATCTTGGCGATCGTGAAGTGCAGCAGGTGCCAGACGATGAAGATCGCGAGCGCCAGGCCACCCCAGCGCATGGTGCGCGACGCCAGCGTGGCCCGCACGGTGCGCTTGACGACGTAGCGGTCCTTGCGGGCGGCATGGGCGCGACCGGTCAGCTGGAGCGCGGCCCAGACGTGGGCGACGACGGCCACGAGCAGGGTCAGGCGGAACACCCACAGGAAGCCCGAGTGCGGGAGGATCGGCATGAACATCGTGCGCAGGTGGTGCGCGTACTCGTCGAAGGCCGCCTGGCCCGCGAACAGCTTGAGGTTGCCGTACATGTGAAAGAGGACGAAGAACACGAGGTACAGACCCGAGATCGCCATGATGACCTTCAGGGCGATGCTGCTGCGCCGCGGCGTGTCCTGCCTCGCGGGAAGTGTCGAAGTAGCCACGTGGTGAAACTTACCCCTTCGCCGCAGCACAGGCCCGACCGGGGCGCGCCCTCCGAGGCCACGGATCGGGAACGATCACGGTGCGCGCCGCGTTGGTGTCCGTCTGCTTAGGGTGGCCTTCGTGACCCACGTCACCGACGTGGGGTTCGGGGGGTCTCGGCCCCTGGGACTACCGGTCCGTATGCCGGGCGCGCAGCGCCTCGTCGTAGAGCGCCTTCTTGGCCGCGCCGGTCTGCGCGGCGACCGCGGCGCACGCGTCCTTGAGCCGTTCGCCGGAGGCGACCCGGTCGAGCACCAGCGCCACGGCGTCCTCGGCCCGGACGACCACCGCGGGCGCCCCCTCGACCACCACGGTGACCTCGCCACGCACCTCGCCGCGCGCCCACTCCACCAGCTCCACGAGGGGGCCGCGGACGACCTCTTCGTAGGTCTTGGTCAGCTCCCGGCACACCGCAGCCCGCCGGTCGCCGCCGAAGGCCTCGACCATCGCCGCAAGGGTCGCGTCGAGCCGGTGCGGCGCCTCGAAGAAGATCATGGTGCGGCGCTCGCCGACGAGCTCGGCGAGGTGGCGGGCCCGCTCCCCGGCCTTGCGCGCGAGGAAGCCCTCGAAGCAGAACCGGTCGACCGGAAGCCCGGACACCGCGAGGGCCATCAGCACCGCGCTGGGCCCCGGCACGCAGGTCACCCGGACGTCCGCCTCGACCGCGGCCGCCACCAGGCGATAGCCCGGGTCGGAGACGGACGGCATGCCCGCGTCCGTCACGACGAGCACCCGCTCCCCTGCCTCGAGTCTGGCCAGCAGGTCGGGCGTGCGCGAGGCCTCGTTGTGCTCGTGATAGCTGAGGACGGTGCCGCCCGGCTGGACGCCGAGGGCCTGGCAGAGACGGTGCAGCCGACGGGTGTCCTCGGCTGCGACGACGTCGGCCGCGGTCAGCTCGTCGGCGAGGCGGGGAGCCGCGTCGCGCGGGTCGCCGATCGGGGTGGCGGCGAGGACGAGCACGCCCTCCCCCGGCCTGGCGGCGGGAGGGGAGGCGGCGGGCGGCGTCATACGATCCCCTCCCGGCCCAGGTCCGTCCGGCCCTGCGGCCCCGCGGGCAGCGCACCCAGGTCGACCGGGACGCCGTCGTAGGACCGGGGGTCCTCGAGCGGTTCGAGGTGGATGACGACCTGCAGCTCCGGCATCGCCCGGCGCAGGTGCTGCTCGACGTCCTCGGTGAGGTCGTGGCCGCGCCGCACGGTCCAGTGGCCGGGCACGAGCAGGTGCAGCTCGGCGAACTCGTGGTGACCGGACTTGCGCGTGCGCAGGCCGTGGAAGTCGACCTCGTCGGACGCGAACGGCAGCAGCGCGGCGGCGATCTCGCGGTGCCGCTCCTCCGGGAGGGCGGTGTCCATGAGCCCGCCCACGGACTCGCGCAGCAGCCGCACGCCGGTGAGGACGATGTTGATGCCGACGAGGAAGGCGACGACCGGGTCCAGCCGCTGCCACCCCGTGAGGGCGACGAGCAGGACACCCACGACCACCCCCACCGAGGTCCACACGTCCGTCAGCAGGTGCTGACCGTCCGCGCGCAAGGTGATCGAGTCGTGCCGCCGACCCGCGCGCACCAGCACCACCGCGACCAGACCGTTGATGACCGAGGCCACGACCGAGACGCCCAGGCCGACACCGACGTTGTCGATCGGCTGCGGATGCAGGAAGCGCTCGACCGCGGTCACGAGGATCACCCCCGCCGCCACGAAGATCATCAGGCCCTCCACCGCGGCCGAGAAGTACTCAGCCTTGGCGTGCCCGAAATGGTGGTCGTCGTCGGCCGGGCGCCCCGCCACCGTCAGGGCGACGAGGGCGACCACGGCGGCCACGAGGTTGACGACGGATTCCGCGGCATCGGACAGCAGCCCCACCGAGCCCGTGAGCAGCCAGGCTCCGGCCTTGAGGGTGATGGTCGCGATGGCCGCGGCGATGGAGAGCCAGGCGAACCGGCGGAGGTCGCGCGAGGGGTCGGCAGCGGGCGTCACGCGTCGATCATCGCACCCCGCTGCACCTACGATGAGGCGCGTGACGCCACCGACCGACCTCGCCCTGCGGCTGAGGGAGCGCCTGATCGGCCGGCCGCTCACCGACACGCTACGGGCCTGGCTGCTCATCGGCCTGGTCACCCTGGTCGGCGGCGTGCTGCGCTTCCGGGACGTGGGGCGTCCGCACGAGCTGATCTTCGACGAGACCTACTACGTCAAGGACGGGGTGGGCCTGCTCAAGAGCGGCGTCGAGCTGACGCCCAAGTCCTCGATCACCAGTCACGACGTGCCGTTCACCCACGGCACCACCGACGTCTTCGGCACCGCGGGCAACTTCGTCGTGCACCCACCCATCGGCAAGTGGTGCATCGCGCTCGGCGAGCTGGCCTTCGGCCCCACCAGCTCCCTCGGGTGGAGGTTCACCGTGGCGCTGATGGGCACCCTGTCGATCCTCATGCTCGGGCTGGTCGCCCGCCGGATGCTCCGCTCCACCCTGCTCGGCGTCGTCGCCGCGATCCTGCTGGCCGCCGAGGGCCACCACTTCGTGCACTCGCGGACCTCGCTGCTCGACATGATCCTGATGTTCTGGGTCCTCGCCGCGTTCTGCGCACTCGTGGCGGACCGGGAGCACTCCCGGCGACGGCTCGCCGACCACGCCGCCACGCTGATAGCCCAGGGACGTGACGTCACCTACGGACGCATCGGCCTCGGCATACGGCCCTGGCGGCTGGTGGCCGCCCTCTGCCTCGGTCTCGCCATCGGCACCAAGTGGTCCGGCGGGTTCTACTTCGCGGCGTTCGGGCTGCTCACGGTCGCCTGGGACCTGTCCGCGCGGCGCGCGATCGGCGAGGTCAACTGGGCCCGCAACGCGATCCTCGTCGACGGGGTGACCGCCTTCGTCTCGATGACGACGATCGTCGTCGGCACCTACCTCGCCGGCTGGACCGGGTGGTTCCGCAGCGACAACGGCTACGGCCGGCACTGGGCCGACAGCCACCCCGCCGACCCCCTGTGGAGCTGGGTCCCCGGCGCGCTGCGCTCGCTCCTGCACTACCACCAGGACATGTTCACGTCCGCCCGCTCGATCACCGCGTCGCACCCCTACATGTCCAACCCCTGGTCGTGGCTGCTGCAGGGCCGCCCCACCTCCTTCTACTGGCAGAACCCCAAGCGCGGCGAGCAGGGCTGCGCCGTCGACTCCTGCGCCAAGGCGATCACGTCGGTCGGCACGCCCCTGCTGTGGTGGACGGCCGTCGCAGCGCTGGTCGTGCTGCTCGTGATGTGGCTGCTGCGGCGCGACTGGCGGGCGGGCGCGATCGTCGTGGCGGTGGCGGCGGGCTACCTGCCGTGGTTCATGTACCAGGACCGCACGATCTTCACGTTCTACGCCGTGGTGTTCGTGCCCTACCTCGTGCTCGCCGTCACCTATCTGCTGGGCCTCGTGATCGGGCGGCCGGAGGCCTCGGTGGCGCGCCGACGCGCCGGGCTGACCGTGGCGGGGACCTTCGTCGCGCTGTGCGTGGCGTGCTTCGTGTTCTTCTGGCCGGTCTACACCGCGCAGGTGATCCCGTACGCCGACTGGCAGCTGCGCATGTGGTTCCCCTCCTGGATCTGACCTACCGGGGGTAGGGGCATCGACCGGCCTTCGTCCGCCAGGTCGATGATCCCGCCCCCGGTAG
>ERZ501016.280-NODE-280-length-17456-cov-6.771507_pt1:15000-17456 | contig 17456 bp, 20 predicted proteins | sample MGYA00248889_ERZ501016 | MGnify/ENA primary metagenome ERZ501016 (study PRJEB25958, sample SAMN03398594) | human skin metagenome | study: EMG produced TPA metagenomics assembly of the Human Skin Microbiome Metagenome (human skin metagenome) data set. | reverse complement strand
AAGATTCAAGTGTGACTGGAGTTCAGACGTGTGCTCTTCCGATCTTTGACCCGTGCTGTGACGAGTTCCCTCACCACAGCACGCTTCTCGGTGGGCGTCACCGCTTTTTCTGAATCACGTCCCTCATCGCGTCGATCTCCAGGCGTTGTTGACCCACGATCCGCAGGAGACGAGCATTTTCCTTTTCGAGCTGACGAAGCCTGCGGGCTTCGTCGACATTGGTGTCGCCGTATTTCTTCTTCCAGGCGTAGAAGGACGCGGTGCTGCATCCCAGGTCGCGACACAGCTCTTCAACGGATTTGTCGCCCTTTTTGGCGTCCTGGAGAAGCTTGACGATCTGGTCTTCGGAGAACTGACGTGTTTTCATTCGTGTGGCCTCGCTTTCCAGCCTAGGGCTGGGAGTGAGCCTGAGTGTCTAGCGATGACCGTCCAGTTTCTGGGGGGCACTCCAAGGGCATACCAGACCTTTACGGAAACTTAACATTTTTCCTTTAGCCTGCCGCCCAATGCGCCGTCAGTTCATGTTGATTTTCCTTGCGTCTTTCGCGTTGGCTTCGGCCACCACAGTCAGGGTGAAGCCAGGCGACACCCTCTATGGGATTGCTCGTCAGAATGGCACAACTCTCCAGGCATTGTTGGAAACCAACAGGGGAGTCAATCCGCAGCAGGCATTACAAATAGGTCAAGTGCTGCAACTCCCAGCTCAAGCTGGCTCCACGGTTCGCACTGGGGGCAGTGTTGTGACAGTGCGCCCCGCTTCCATCCGCGTGAGTGCTGTCATGCCTGTCGTGGGTCGCCTCACCAGTCCTTACTCAACCAGTCATTTGGGCCTTGACCTTGCCGCCCCGGTGGGAACACCTATCCAGGCGGCACGGCCTGGACGGGTGATTGAATCCCGGTATGACGGGCGTACAGGTTGGGGCTGGACGGTACTCCTTGACCACGGGGACGGCATGACCACCCGCTACAGTCACAACAGCGCGAATCTGGTAGGCGTGGGTGCCTGGGTGAACGCGGGGCAGCTTATCGCTCGGGTAGGCAACACCGGAAACAGTACCGGGCCACACCTGGATTACCGCGTGATGGTGAACGGCAGAACCATCAACCCTTTCAAACTGTATTGACCGTTCACCAATGAAAAAGCCCTGCTGAATCAGCAGAGCCTGATGTGGGAGGACTGACTTAATCAGGGAAATGCTCTGGGGCGCGGTTCTTGTACTTCTCGATGAACTCGGTGATCTTCGTTTCATCCAGGCTGTCCAGCGTGTACAGTCGCCGCCACGCGGTGAGGGCAAAAGTATTCTTCAAATGGCGGTTGGGAGCGACCACGGTCTTGTTCGGGTACTTCTTTTGAATGGCAATCAGTGAATCGATACTGCCCTCGTACAACCTGGGGTTGTACTGAATCACGACTCCACCGTGTTCAAGGTTGTGAACCAGTTTCTCGTCAGGCACCTCGTCTCCGAAGACGCCCCAGGGTTGCGGTTCCGCCACATGCGGCCCGCTGGTGGCCGGGAAGGAGTTGTAAGCCGCGTGTTTGGCGTCCACGGCGATGTGCTCCTGGCCTTGGTTGGCGTAGACGGTTCCCAAACCGCCCGTTTCGGGCTGGCCCTTCGACCAGACGGCCAGACCGATCATCAATCCCACAGCACCTGTCACCAGGACAGGCCATAGCAGGGAGCGAGTGGGAGTAGGAGCACTTTTATGCTGGTTATTGAAGCGGTGAGTCGCGCACATGCCTTCACGCTAAGCGGGTGGCATTCAGCTTCTGTAAAGGGACAGGCAAGGGAAACCCCTCTTCTTGGGGGAATGCCGAGCTTTACAGAAGTTGAACAGTCCAAGACTACGTTGAGCGCCGAACCGTCCTCAGGGCAAGCAACGCCAGGGGAAGGCTCAAATTCACCACTCCCTATCCCCTGGAGGCGACCATGCGTACCATCACCCGAATCCAACCGCTGCTGCTCAGCGTCCTGCTCACCACCACTCTCGCGGCACCCGCCACCCCGCCCACCCTGAACGTGCGCGGCAGTATCTGGGTGGCAGACGAACAGGGCAGCAGCCTGACCGTTATCGATGCCACCAGCAACAAGGTGAGAGCCACCCTCTCCGGCGTTCCCATGCCGCACAACGTCCAGCTCGCCCCCGATGGCAAGAGTGCCTGGGCCGTTCTGGGCGAGAACGCCCAGGCCGTGAAGATTGACACGCAGACCTTCCAGGTGCTGGGCCGTGCCCCCACAGGCCAGGCTCCAGCCCACGTGATCATCAGCCCAGATGGGAAACGCGCCTACGTGACTAACGGTGCAGACGGCACGGTGTCCATCATCGATGCCCAGACCCTCAAGCCTCTCCGGGCCGTGAAGGTCGGGGAGCACCCCCACGGCCTGCGGCCCAGCCCGGACGGGCGGCTCGTGCTGGTGGCAAACCTTGGCAGCGACAATGGGAGCTGGATCGATACG
>ERZ501016.280-NODE-280-length-17456-cov-6.771507_pt1:5000-7500 | contig 17456 bp, 20 predicted proteins | sample MGYA00248889_ERZ501016 | MGnify/ENA primary metagenome ERZ501016 (study PRJEB25958, sample SAMN03398594) | human skin metagenome | study: EMG produced TPA metagenomics assembly of the Human Skin Microbiome Metagenome (human skin metagenome) data set. | reverse complement strand
AGGTTTTCCCTCCTGACTAAAGCTCAGGCACGCCGACTTTCTTCAGTCCTTCATTCAGCCGCTCGCGGGTCAGCCCACCCTTATCGACGTGCCTGATGATGCCCTGGGCATCGATAAAGAAAGTCTCCGGCACGCCAGCCACGCCGTAGTCGATGGCCGTGGCGAGTTTCGGGTCACGCAACGTCGGGTACTTCAGGTTGAACTCCTGAATGAAGTTGCGGGCCGCTTTGTCCGTGTCCTGAAAGAGGATGCCCAGCAGCACCATGTCATTCCCTGTCCGGCTATCCAATTCGCGCAGCAGCGGGGCTTCCTGACGACAGGGAACACACCAGGACGCCCAGAAATTCACGACGACGGGTTTGCCTTTCATGCTGGCAAGCGACACGGTTTCTTCGTCCAGGGAGGTCAGGGGGAATTCCGGGGCTGGTTTGTCCAGCAGCACGCTTCCCAGACGGGCATCTGGCGAAGGTCTCATCAGGCCGTAGGCCAGCCAGCGCGGCCAGCAGTGGTGGCAGGAACCGCGCAGCACTCAGGCGGGGCTTCGCCTTCTGATTGAGGTTCGTTTCGGTCATGGTTTCCCTCCTGGGTTCTCCGGCACGATGACGTAAGCGAGGCCGCCCGCGTGGGCCTGCCACAGGCGCTCGAAGACTGCACGGGGATACGTGCGTTTCACGCTGGCTATGTTCGGCGCGGCGGGATCATTCACGTACACGTTCCCGGCGCTGTCGGTTCCGGTCAGCACCAGCACGTGTCCGTTCGACCAGCTCAGCGGCGCACCGGGCAGTTCACCAGCCTTGAAGCGGATCGTCACCGCCAGCGGAATGCTGCGTTGCAGATACGCTTCGGCGTCCCGCAGGCTTCCCAGGCGGGTCACGAATGCCTGAAACCCCTGAGTAGCTGCGTAAGCCGTGTTGAAGGGCCAGTTTCCAAAGCCGTCATAGGTCTGGTCGTAGGTGGCCTGCGCGACCTCGGGCACCCTGGGGCGCAGCCCCCAGTAAGCCAGCAGCATGCTGACGGAAGTGGGGCTGCACCACACCTCGCCCCCACCTGGGTAGATCATCTGGGAGTAGCTGGGAACATTGAGCAACCTCTCCAGTGGGAGCGGCCTGCCTCCCGCCTGCTGGAAGCGCAGCGACGTATCCGAAGTGTTGAAGGACAGCAGTTTCATCTGCTGGTTCGCTGCCGCCTGATAGCGGAATTGAAAGGCGCTGGCCCGGTAAGGGAGTTTCAAGGTGTCGGTGTCCACCCAGCCGCCTGCCGCCGGGCGGCGCGGCGCACTGCGGCGACCCGTGGCCGCCTGCCAGGAACCGAAACTGAAGTAACGGCTCCACTGCCCGTCCGGCTGGCGCACCCGAACTTCCAGTGTAAAGGGGCGGTTCTCCCCACCCAGGACATTCCAGCTCGGCACCAGTTCATTGAAGGGCGCAACGTTGACCTCTGGCGACGTGGTTGGCCCCGGCTGAGGGACAGGAAGCGCTTGCCAGGTATGCGGCACGCTGGTCTGCACGCTTTTCAGCAGGGTCGTGGGTTGCCCGAAGGACGTTTGCTGGGCATAAGGCGCGGCGGCGGCGGTACTGAAAGCCAGCAGGGCCACAGGGAGCAGAAGTCTGAGCATCAGCTTCACGCTAGTTGGCGCGTATTCAGCTTCTGTAAAGCACGACAAAAGCCCCCGGAGGAACAGGGGCTTTCAGGCACTTGGGGCGGAGTTATTCCACGACAATCGCCATCGTCAGGCCACCACCTCCCGCGACTTCTTCATTGTTGTTGGTGATGTGGTGGGGAATGTGGCAGTGGATTAGCCAGGTTCCCTTCTGGGTGGCCTTCCAGAGCACGTCGTAACGCTGCCCAGGGCCGACATTGATGGTGTCCGCCTTGTAACGCGCCGCCTGGGAAAGGGTTTCTCCGTCGATGGCGGCCACCGTGAACGGCCCGCCGTGAATGTGCATGGGGTGGATGAAGTTGTTGTTCGATCCGATGAAGCGCAGCCGCACCGTCTGTCCGACTTTCATCCTGATGGTTTCGGTGGACGGGTACGCCTTACCGTTGATGGTAAAGAGGTTCGGGAAGAGTCCTTCCATCGGCATGGCCGGGAAGGTGTAGCCCTGAGCCACTTTCCATTCCTGAAGTTGCAGGGTGTACTCCTTGTCAGCTTTCAGGGTCGGGTCGGGTTTCTTCGGATCGACGATCAGTGCGCCGTACAGTCCCAGCCCCTGCTGCCGATCCACGGCCTCGTGCGAGTGGTAGAAGAACGTGCCCGCCTGGTTCACGGTGAACTCGTAGGTGAATGAACCACCGGGGGGAATGGGCTTCTGGGTCACGTCGGCTGAGCCGTCCATCTTGTTCGGGACACTCAGGCCGTGCCAGTGAATGCTGGTGGGGTCAGGCAGGTTGTTCTTCACAACGAAGCGCACCCGGTCCCCCTGGGTGATGCGAAGGCGCGGCCCCGGCACCTGCTTATTGACGGCGTAGGCCGCCACCTGCACGCCCGGCAGGATGTTCC
>ERZ501016.277-NODE-277-length-17510-cov-4.102607_pt1 | contig 17510 bp, 16 predicted proteins | sample MGYA00248889_ERZ501016 | MGnify/ENA primary metagenome ERZ501016 (study PRJEB25958, sample SAMN03398594) | human skin metagenome | study: EMG produced TPA metagenomics assembly of the Human Skin Microbiome Metagenome (human skin metagenome) data set. | reverse complement strand
GAGAACTGGGGCAAGTACGATTTCTTCTTCTTCCACGTGAAGAAAACCGACAGCACCGGCGAGGACGGCAACTTCAACGAGAAGGTGCACAAGGTCGAGATTTTCGATGAACTGCTTCCCCAGATTCTGGCCCTGAAGCCCGACGTGCTGGGCATCGTGGGGGATCACAGCACCCCCAGCAAACTCATGAGCCACAGCTGGCACCCGGTGCCGTTCCTGATTCATGGCGGTCACGGGCGCTTCGACCCGGCGCAGCGTTTCACGGAATCCGAGGGGCTGAAGGGCACCCTGGGCCTGCGCAAGGGTACGGACGTGATGCCCCTGCTGATGGCCAACGCCCTGAAACTCAACAAGTACGGCGCTTAAAGAACTCTGCTCCTAAGTAGCTGGCAGGTGAAGAACAGGGTATGCCCTGTTCAAACCCCGACCGGAGGGAGAAGCCAAAGTGGCTGCCGGGTTGTTGCTCCGGGTCGGCGAGGACACCCGCTTCTCTCAACGTTCAATGATCTTCTGTTCAGTCCACGGTCAGCTTTGCGCGGCAGGGTGATGGTATGCGTAAATTCCTGCTTCTTGCCGCGTTGACCCTCGCGCCTGCTTCGGCGCAGACGGTCACGACCATTGATGCCAGCGTGAAGTTCCCGCCCATCGTGCAGACGGCAGCGAACCTCATCAACTTCCTGTCGCAAGGCGTGCGCGTGTCGTTTCTGACGCCCACCTCGCAGCCTGCCGCGACCCTGAACCACACGGGTGGCATCCGCATTACGGGCACGTCCCCGCAGGCCGCGCCGCTGACGCAGGTGCAGGTCATGACGCCCATTCCCGGCACGACGCAGTACGTGAATGAAATCTACCCGCTGGCCCAGCCGCTCAGTACCTCGCAGCCCCTCGCGGCGCAGAGCATCGTGGTCAGGGCCGCCGATGGGCAGAAGGTGCCCCTCATGAACGTCCTGGGCCGCCAGGCCGCCTGGGCCAAAGCCCCCGGCCTTCAGAAGAAACCCGGCGGCATGCCCCCCGGCCAACTGAAGCAACTGTGCAAGAAAGAACCCAGGAACGCCCTGTGCGCCCAGCAGCCCGCCAGTCAGTGGAAAGGGAACAGCAAACACTGAACCAGCCGTGCCTACCGCCCCGCGCCATGCGGGGTTTTTTCATGCTTTGCGTTGCAGTGTTGCGGCGGGGTGTGCTCTACACTTCCCGCCATGCGCCCCGTTGATCTGCCTGCCTTCAGGGCGGCATTGTTGAACTGGTTCGATGCTGTGGGCCGTGACCTGCCCTGGCGGGTGGGCGCGGAGGGCGCACGTGACCCGTACCGCGTGTGGGTGTCGGAAATTCTGTTGCAGCAGACGCAGGTGTCACGCGGCCTGCTGTACTACGAGCGTTTCCTGACCGCGTTTCCCACGGTGCAGGCCCTGGCTGCCGCGCCCATCGAGGACGTCCTGAAGGCCTGGGAGGGCTGTGGGTACTACGCCCGCGCCCGCAACCTGCACCGCGCCGCGGGAATCGTGGCCCAGCAGGGGTTCCCGGCCACTTACGAAGGCTGGCTGGCCCTGCCGGGCGTCGGGCCTTACACGGCAGCGGCGATCAGCAGCCTCTCGTGCGGTGAGCGGCGGGCGGTGAACGACGGCAACGTGCGGCGCGTCCTGTCCCGCCTGTACGGCGAGAAAACCCCGTCCGAAGCGTGGGTGCAGGAGAAAGCGAACGCCCTGCTCGACCCCACCCGCCCCGGCACGTGGAACGAGGCGGTGATGGATCTGGGCGCGACCCTCTGCACGCCGAAAAACCCGCAGTGCCCGCAGTGCCCAGTGAATGCCTTCTGCGCAGCCTTCCGGGCGGGGGAACCCAGCGCTTATCCCGCCCCGAAAGTTCGCGCTGCTGTGAAGGAAGTTCGGGCTGTGGCCGTGCTGATCGGTGACGACCAGAATGCCGTGCTGGAACAGCGCAGCGGGAACCTGCTGGGCGGTCTGTACGGTCTGCCCCTGGAAGAAATGCGGGACGAAGAAGATGGAAAGGCTGCACTGGGTCGCCTCCTATCACGTTTGCAGGCTCACGAACCCATGCTCCTGGGAACCGTCACTCACACCATGACCCATCGCCACCTCACCGTGGACGTGTACCGCGCCCAGGCTACACTGCCCCGCGCCCGCGTGCAGGACGCCGCCCTGTCAAGGCTGGATCACAAGGCACTGGCGCTGCTGAAAGTGCGGCAGGAGAGTCTGTTTGGCCTCTGATACCAGGCAACCCACGACCACAGCTTCACAGCTTGCATAAACTTGACTTTCCGTGAATAGCACGCTATATTTTCTGACATCACCGCCCAAGTGGCGGATTTTTTTATGGCTCTTTTCTGCGCTGGTGGTCTCATGTGGGTTCCGCTAGGCTGCGGGCGTGACTGTTCCCGACACTCCACTCGCTCCTGCACCTGCCGGGCCAGTGCGTGACCGCTCCCCCCTGCCCGACGTGCTGCGCGGCCTGGCCCTGGCGGGCATTCTGATCGTGAACATGCAGGACTTCGCGGGGTTCCGCGTGTGGCGGCAATACGGGCTGGACAGCGCGGCGCAGGTCATCACCGATGTGCTGGCGAACGGGCGGTTCATCAGTATTTTCGCCATGCTGTTCGGCTGGGGCGCGGCGGGCCTGCTGGCGCGGCAGGGCGCGAACCTGTTCGTGAAACGCCACCTTGTGCTGCTGCTGGTCGGTTCGCTGCACTTCATTCTGGTGTGGCACGGGGACATCATCAGCAATTACGCGCTGCTGGGGTTGACCATGCTGCTCTTTCGCAATTTAGGTGCAGGGGCGCTGGTCGGTGCAGCGACACTGATGGGCGGCTGGTGGCTCTTTACGGGCGTCCTGGCGGCCCTGACTTACTTCAATGGGCCTGCCGTGCCGCGCTCCGCGAACCTGCCGGACATCGCACCAGGGATGACCTACCTGCAAATCATGACCGCCCGGGCGCAGGAGTTTCTGGGTGACCTGATCGGCGGCAGTCTCTACAACGGGTTCTGGCTGGTGGCCCTGTTCTGCCTGGGGGCTGCCGCACAACGCATGAATTTGTTGACTCGCCCGCAAGAGCACGTCCCACTGCTCCGAAAATTGGCCGTTTGGGGCACCCTGATCGGCGTGATTCTCGGCATCTGGCTGGCGTACCTGAACACGCACGCGGATTACGCCAGCGCTCTGCTGGGCATTCCCGTGCGCATGGGCGGTGGGCTGGCGGGCGCACTCGGCTACGTGGGCCTGATCGGGTTACTCACGGTTCAGGGCCGCCTTGGATGGCTAAAACACTTTGCCAGCAGTGGCCGCGTCGCCATGAGCAACTACCTGGCCCAGAGCCTCGTCATGACCACCGTTTTCTACCCGTACGCCGGGGCGCAGTGGGGCCGGTGGGGTGCGGCGTCTACCCTGGCTCTCGCGCTGGCCTTCGGGGCCGTGCAGGTATGGCTGAGCGGATTGATCGTGCAGCGGTACGGCAGCGGCCCCATGGAACGCCTCGTGCGCCGCCTGGTGTACGGCCCCAGGAGGGAAAACCATGCGTAGACGAACGGCCCTTCTCATCGCTCTCGCGGGTGTCGCCCTGCTGTCCTCGTGCGACACGGCCCGTTACCTGTGGCAGGCGGCGCAGGGGCAACTTTCCCTGTTGCGCAGCGCCAAACCCATCGCTGACGTGCTGGCGAACTCACAGACACCTGCTGAGACTCACCGGAAACTGGAACTGGCGCGGCGGGTCAGGGATTTCGCCCTGACCGAACTGGGTCTGCCGGATCACGGTTCCTTTCGTTCCTTCGTCGACCTGAAGCGCCCGCACGTGGTCTGGAACGTGTTCAGCGCCCCGGAACTGAGCCTCGACCTGCGCACGAAATGTTTCCCGGTGGTGGGCTGCGTGACTTACCAGGGCTTCTTCCGCGAAGTCGACGCCCGCGCCGAGGAGCAGAAACGCCGTGCCAGTGGAGATGACGTGATGGTGGGTGGCGTCTCGGCTTACAGTACGCTGGGTTACCTGAAAGACCCCATCCTCTCCAGCATGTTCACCTCCAGCGACGCCTGGCTGGTGCGCACCATCATTCACGAGCTGTCCCACCCGGCGCTGTACGTGGCGGGCGACACGATGTTCAGCGAGTCCTACGCCACCACTATCGAGAACGAAGGCATGAAACGCTGGCTGGCGCGGTACGGCACGCCGGAACTGGCCGCGCAGGACGCACAGGAACGCGGGCGCAACGAGCAGTGGCAGGCCCTCTCGCTGAATGCCCGCGGGCAACTGGCGCAACTGTACGCCCGGAACATCCCCGACGCCGAGAAACGCCAGGAGAAAACAAAAATCCTGGATGACCTGCGAACCCGCGCCACCGCCCTGCGCCGCGAGTGGTTCGGGCCGGACGCCAGCCCCGCCCCCCGCCAGAACAACGCCTCACTGGGTGCGGTGGCCACCTACGCCGACCTTGTCCCCGCCTTCGAGGGGCTGCTCGCCCGCGTGAACGGTGACATTCCCACCTTTATTCAGGAAGCCAGAGAATGCGCTGCGAAACCGAAAGAGGCGCGGGCCGCCTGCCTGCAAGGAAAGTAAAAAGCAGGAGCCTTACGCTCCCGCTCTTCTGGCCTGCTGCCTTCAGCCTCTGTCCTGCTCGTCCTCGTCGAAGTACTCGAAACGGAAGGTGCCGATCTCCACGGTGTCGCCCTCGCGTGCCCCGGCGCGTTTCAGGGCGTTGTACAGCCCCTGGCGTTTGAACAGGTTGCCCAGGTACTCGGCGGCTTCCTCCATGTACCGCGAGAAGCGCACCAGTTTCTCCTGAAAGCCCCCGCCGTGAACTTCCCACACCCGCTCGGGGGCGGTCTCGCCCTTGGCCGGCGGGTCTTCGCGGAACACGATTTTCAGGCCCGCTTCCACCACGGTTTCCGGCTCGATCTCCAGGGCGTTGCGCTCGGCCCACAATTCGAAGTCGGGAATCATCTGGAACAGCGTCTCGCGCAGTTCCGGGAGGCCTGTGCCTTCCTTCGCGCTGACCTTCAACACGGGCAGGCCGGACTCGGCCAGTTCCTCGACCACCATCTCACTGATTTCGTCGTCCACCAGTTCGACCTTGTTCAGGGCAATCAGGGCGACATTGTCCAGCAGCGAGGGGTCGTAGGAACGCAACTCGGCCTGAAGCTGGCGCAGTTCCTCCACCGGGTCGCGGGTAACGTCCAGCACGTAAATCAGCAGGCGCGTGCGGCTGATGTGGCGCAGGAACTCCAGCCCCAGCCCTTTGCCCTCCGAAGCGCCCTCGATGATGCCGGGGATGTCCGCCATGGTAAACCGCTCATCGGCGTTTTCGCGCCCCACCACGCCCAGAATGGGGGAGAGGGTGGTGAACGGGTAGTCCGCGATGGCCGGGTTGGCGCGGGACAGCGCCGCCAGCAGGCTGGATTTCCCGGCGTTGGGGTACCCCACCAGCCCCACATCGGCGATCAGGCGCAATTCCAGCCGCACGCGGCGCTTCTGGCCCGGCACGCCCAGCTCGGCAAAACGCGGGGCCTGCCGGGTGCTGCTGGTAAAGGTGCTGTTGCCCCGCCCACCGCCGCCCCCACGCGCGATGACCTTCTCCTGCCCTACAGCCACCAGGTCGGCAATCACTTTGCCGCTGTCCTCATCGAAGGCCGTGGTGCCCACTGGCACATCGATGTAAATATCCTCGCCGTCGGCCCCCTGACGCAGACGCCCTTCGCCGTAACCGCCGTTGGGGGCCTTGAACTTCCGTTTCCCGACCAGGCGCTCCAGCGACTCCACGCCCTCGATAGCCCGCAGGATGATGTCCCCGCCCTTCCCGCCGTGACCACCGTCCGGGCCTCCCTTCTCCATGTACTTCGCCCGGTGGAAACTCATGCTGCCGTCACCACCATTTCCGGCGGCCACCTCGATATTCAGTACGTCTCTAAAAGCCATGGGCACCTCCGGTGCTGTCAAAAAGTCTAAACGCCAAAATGCAAAGTTTTTCTGATGTTGTGATTCGTTGCCCAAAGGAAACGCCCCACCCTTTTCACGGGCAGGGCGCTTGACTTACGCCGTTATTCAGTCGGCGGCGGCTGCGGTCTGGGGGGCCTCGACGCTGATGAAGCGTCCGCTGCGGCCACGGTTGGTGAACACCACGTTGCCGTCCACCAGGGCGAACAGCGTGTGGTCGCGGCCCATGCCGACGTTGGGGCCGGCCTTGAACTTGGTGCCGCGCTGGCGCACCAGGATGTTGCCGGCCAGCACTTTCTCGCCGCCGAACTTCTTCACGCCCAGGTACTTGGGTTGGCTGTCGCGTCCGTTCTTGGACGAACCTACGCCTTTCTTGTGTGCCATTTCGAGTTCACCTTACCCTTTGATGCCGAGAATCTTGATCGCCGTGTAGTCCTGACGGTGACCGGTGCGGCGGCGGTACTGAATGCCGCTCTTGTACTTGCGGATGTAGATCTTCTTGCCGCGCCCGTGCTCGACCACTTCGGCGTTCACGGTGAACTTGCCGGCGTCGTCGCCGAAGAGGGCCTTGTCGCCTCCCACGAAGATGGGTTTCAGGTCGAGTTTATCCCCGGCTTCGCCTTTGAGGCTCTCCACGCGGATCACGTCGCCTTCGGAGACGCGGTACTGCTTTCCGCCCGTTTGAATGATTGCAAACATGTTTTTGCTCCTGTTTCTGCCGCCGCGCCCCGAAACGCTGCCAGGGGGACGTGCTGCTGTCCGCGCTCGGCCTTGACCAAGCCGGTCACCAAGCGAAGAGTGTAACACATTCGGGATGTATTGGGAACATACCCGAACCGGAGCGTGGGAACCGGAACGGGCTTAAAGCAGGCAACAGACGCCCGAGGGGGGCGAAATCTGGGTTGCGTGCGTGTTCCCGTTCTGTCTACGTGTCCTCGCGGTACACGTGGACTCGCCTGAGCGAGCCGAGTTCCCTGAACCTCCGGGCGGCCCCCTGAAACCCGGGTGTGCCGCTGTGAATACGGAGTATAGCAGGCTTCAATGAGGAAACGTACCCGCCGTGAAGCAGGCACGTTCCGGAGTTCACTTCAGTTCTTGCTGAGGTCTTTCCACAGCACGCCGCCGACCGTGGCGGTCATGGGGCTGTACGTGCTGGCGCTGATGCCGTTGATGTTATCGCGGTAGAACACGTAGTTCGACGCGGCGGGCAGGATCATGATGGGGGCGGTGTCGTAGGCGCGTTTGGCCAGCAGCGAGTACCAGCGGCTGCGTTCCAGCGGGTCGCCGGTCTGGCGGGCCTGCTTGAGCAGGATGTCCATGCGTTCGTCACGGTAGTTGGAGCGCACGGCCAGGTAACCGTCACTGGCGTAGAAGGTGTACAGGAAGTTGTCCGGGTCGGCGTAATCGGGTGCCCAGGTCGTCAGCAGCATGGATTCCTTGCCGTTCTTCGAGTCGGCCAGCAGTTCGCTCCACTGCTTGGGTTGCAGGTTGATCTTGAACTTGGGGTTCAGGGCCTCGATGTTCCTCTTGAGGATCTCGAAGGTCGTCTGGGCGCTGGCGCTTCCGGCACGGTAGTTGATGTTGAGGGTAAAGCCGTTGCGCCACAGTTCGCCCTTGTACGCCTGCTTGAAGTAATTGGCGGCCTGCGCGGGAGAGTAGGTGTACTTCTTGACCGTATCGTCGTACCCGAAGAACACCTCGGGCAGCAGCATGGTGCGCTGCTTGCCGCGCCCGCTTTGCAGGGCGTTGATGTACTCGCCGTAATTGAAGGCGTAACTGAAGCCCTTGCGGACGTTGATGTTGCTGAAGAAGTCCGCCGGAACGCCCTTCCCGTCCAGTTTCCTGCTGCCGATCAGGCGGGCGTCGCTGATGTTGGCGTTCATCAGGATGGAGGGGGCGTTGATGTTGGGCAGGTCGTCCACCCAGGCCACGCCGGGTTTGCCTTTCAATTGCGCTTCGTCCACGCTGCGCCCGCCCCCCTCGATGAAGTCCGCGTCTCCCTTCAGGAACGCCTGCTGCCGCGCGGCCAGTTCAGGAACCTTCTGCCGCACCACCCGGCTGATTTTCGACCTGCCGCCCCAGTAGCCGTTGAAGGCTTCCAGCATGACCACCGAGGCGTCCTGCCGGACGAACCGGTACGCGCCAGTGCCGTTGGGCGCTTTGCTGAGGCGGCTGCCGATCAGGTCTTTGCCCACCCAGTCCCGCCAGTCCTTCTCGGTGCCGCTCCACTCGCCCAGTTTCGCCGCGTAGGCGCGTTCCACGATGCTGTTGCCGTTGAAGGCCAGTTTCGCCAGGAAGGTCGCGTCCGGTTTGGGCAGGTTGAACACCAGTTGCCCGGCACTGTTACACTCCACCGCCTGATCGATGCGCTGCCAGGTGATGGTCTTGTCCTCGTAGGCGTTCTTCTGGGTGCCCAGCAGGCTCTCGGCCAGGAACCAGTTGCCGTTGGCGCTGCTGTTCGTCAGGATGTTGCGCTCGAAGGTGTACTCGGCGTCGCGGCAGGTCAGGGTGGCCCCGCTGTGGAATTTCACGCCCTTGCGCAGGTCGAAGGTGTACGTCTTCGCACCGTTGCTGGCGGCCCATTTGGTGGCGAGGAGCGGTTCCAGCACGCGGGTGGATGAACCCCTGTACGTGACCAGCGTCTCGTACATGTTCTCCACGAACCCGCCGGACACGGTGTCGTACGACCCGCCGGGGTCGAGTGTGGGAATGTCCGCCCCGCTGTAGATGACCAGGGTGTCCTTGGGGGTGGCGGCCAGCGCCGTACCGCCACTTGCAAGGAGTGCTAAAATTATCGCTTTTTGCATGGGGGAGAGCATCCCTGACCGGGCACTACACCGTTCTTACCGGTACCCATGTAAATGAGAGATTTTCCCCATTTCTCTCCTCGATTGAGAGATAATTCGCACAGAAAGAGGAAGTGGTCTTCTGGAGCGTCCAGTTATTCAGGCCAACGTTTGGTCGATAGGGGCCACCCGGGGGCCTGCGCCATGTCCCTTCCCGACCCAGCACCCTCCCAGTCATCCCCGGTGTCGAACCTCGCCCCGGCCACCACCCGCGCCCAGTCGGTTCCTGCGTGCCACCGTCACCTCGAAGGACTCCGGGCAACTGCACGACCACACTCCCGCCTCCAGCTTTACCCGTGGTAGGGGGCACCTTCCCTAACTCTGGCACTGGCTTACCCCATCCGTTCAGCAGCGGTGGTGCAGCGGTGGTGGTCACGGGTTCTTCCCGCCGGGCGTGTTCAGGATGTCCTGCGCCTGGGCCTGGGCGTGCTCGTCGAACCCGGTGATGACGTACACCGCGTCCATGTTTGCGGTGTACAGCACGGTCGCCACGCCCTGCCGCTCTAGCTCTTTAAGGGCCGTTTCGGCCTCGTGCACGGTGCAGCGGGCATTCAGGGCCACCTCGGCCACGGTCACGCGCCCCCCGCTCTTGCGGGCGTAAGCCAGGATCTTGCGTTCCAGACGGGGATTCAGACGGGGTGCGCTGGAACGGAACTGCCCGGGCCGCCAGCGCCGCAGCAGGGCCGCCAGTCCCGCACTGAGGATGGTCAGGCCCAGCACCACCCACACGCCCGTCCGGCGATCCTCGGTGGTCGGAAAAGCGTCCCCGGCGTCAAACAGCACCAGGAACAGGAAGTAGGCCCCCGCCGCGCACGACAACAGCAACAGCAGCAGCAGCAGCCACCACAACCACTTCATCCCCGGCTCCTCATGACCGCTGCTCCAGGGCGTTCCGCGCTTCTCGCACCTCGTTCCACGGAATGGTTTCCGTGTCGCGTTCCAGGGTGTCCTCGGGGCCTTTGCCGGCCAGCAGCACCGTGTCGCCCGGTTGCGCCTGCCGGATCACGTGCCGGATGGCCTCGCGCCTGTCACCGATGCTGGTAAAGTTCCTGCGGCCCGCCTCCCGCGCCCCGCGTTGCATCTCGTTCAGGATGTCCAGCAGGGGCGTGTCCCGGTGATCCTCCTCGGTGAACACGGCATGGTCGGCCAGGCGCGTGGCGACCTCGCCCAGCGGAGCGCGTTTATGCGGGTCGCGCGGGCCGCCCGCTGAACCCAGCAGCACCCACAACTTCCCGGTGGTGGTGGCCCGCAGGGTGCTCAGCGCCTTCTCCAGGCTGGGGGGCGTGTGCGCGAAATCCACGATCACGCGCGGCGCAGCGCCCGTTGCATGCACCAGTTCCATGCGCCCCGGCACACCCCGGAAGGACGCCAGGCCCGCCACCAGTTGCGCCGTGGTCGCGCCCAGGTGGTGCGCCGCCGCCAGGCCGGCCAGCGCGTTGGCCACGTTGAAGCGCCCGATCATCGGTAGTTGCGCACCAAACTCGCCTGCCGGGGACACCACGTGGAAGTGCAGGCCGGTCGCGCGTTCCTCGATGTCCCCCGCCTGCCAGTGGGCGGGGTTGCCCTCCATGCTGTAAGTCGTTTCCGCCGGGGCCAGGCCGGTCAGTTTCGCTGTCCACCCATCATCGGCGTTCAAGACCGCAAATTTCGCGCGTTCCACCAGTTTGCGCTTGTCCGCGAAGTAATTCTCCACCGTGCCGTGAAAATCCAGGTGCTCGCTGGTCAGGTGCGTCCACACCGCCACGTCCCAGTCCACCGCCCGCACCCGGTGCAGCGCCAGGGCGTGACTGCTGGCCTCCAGCACCACCGCCTGCGCCCCCGCACCCACCATGTCACGCAGCGTCTCCTGCACCTGCGGGGCTTCCGGCGTGGTGAAATGCGCCGGGAAGTGCCGCAACTGGCCGTCCGGCAGCTCGTACCCCACCGTGCTCAGGAGGCCCGTGCGCAACCCCGCCTCGCGCAGCAGGTGCCGGGTCAACCAGCTGGTGGTGGTCTTCCCGTCCGTCCCGGTGATGCCCACCACTTTCAGAGCGCGGCTCGGATTTCCCGCCAGCGCTGCCGCCGCGTCCGCCAACGCCTCACGCGCATTTTCCACCGTCAGGTAAGGCAGGGCAGAAGTCTGTCCATCACGCAACCCCTCACCCAGTACCGCCACCGCGCCTGCATCCGCCGCCCTCTGAATGAACGAATGCCCGTCGAACTTCGCCCCGCGAATCGCCACGAACGCCAACCCCGGCTTCACCCACTGCGCGTTGTGTGTCACGCCCACGACCTCCACCTCCGGAAGATCATGGGCGGGCAAATTCAGGGCGGCAGCAAGGTCAGGCAAACGCATACAGCGAGGGTAGCAGACCCCCACCCATCGTTTCAGCGCAGCAGCGGCAACCCGAAGCCCTGCGCCTGCACGCGCCCGCACACCCACTCGAAAGCCTGAGCGTCATGCACGAAGTCCAGCTGGTCACCGTTCACGCGCACCACCGGGCAGTCGTCGAAGCGGGAAATCCAGTCGTCGTACAGGCGGTTCAGGCCGCCCAGGTAAGCGTCGGGGATGTCCTGCTCGTAAGCGCGGCCCCGCAGGGCAATGCGGCGCTTCAGGGTGGGCAGCGAAGCGTCGATGTGAATCAGCAGGTCAGGCACCCGCAGGGCCGGCAGGATGCCGCTGTACAGGCCCCAGTACGTGTCCCAGTCGCGTTTCTCCATGTTGCCCTGCTGGTACAGGTTGCGGGCGAAAATGTTGGCGTCCTCGAACACGGTTCTGTCCTGAATGACGTACCGTGCGCCCGTCACCAGGTTCAGGTGCTGCTCCAGCCGCCGGCTCAGGAAGTAAACCTGCGAATGAAACGAGTACCGTTTCATGTCGGTGTAGAAGTCCTCCAGGTACGGGTTCTCGGCGTAAGGCTCGTACACCGGACGCAACCCGTACCGCTCGGCCAGCATGCGCGTCAGCGTGCTTTTTCCACTGCCGATGTTGCCGGAAATGGCGAGGTACATCAGAGGCTCGCTGCGCTCGCGCCTGTGGCCTGTGGCTTATAGCACGTAGAGAAAGGCGGTTCGCTCCACAAGCTACGGGCCACCTGCCACACGCCGCCCATCAGTCAGCGGCCCTTCCCGCGTTCAGGGCCTCGTCGATGCGGGTCAGGAGGGCGTGCTCGTCGTCGGGCCGCTCCACGAAATCGTACCTGGCGGCGTCGATGATCAGGTGCGGGTGCGGGTAGGTGCGGAAGTAATCGTCGTAACGGGCGGTCAGGTCGGCCAGGTACCCGGCTTTCATGTCGTGCTCGAAGGGGCGTCCGCGTTTGGCGATGCGGCGCAGCAACTCGCCCGTGTCGGCCCGCAGGTACACGACCAGGTCGGGCACCGGCAGGCGCGGGGACAGGTGCGCGTACAAGTCCTGGTACAGCGCGAACTCGGCGTCTTTCAGGTTCATGGCGGCGAAGATGAAGTCCTTGTCGAACAGGTAATCGCTGACCACGTTGCCGCTGAAGAGGCCCGGCTGGGCCAGCGCCGAGAGCTGTTTGAAACGCGAGAGCAGGAAGAACACCTGCACCTGAAACGAGTACGCCTCGGGCTGCTGGTAAAAACGGGCCAGGAAGGGGTTTTCCTCCACGACCTCCAGGTTCAGTTCGGCACCGTAACGGCTGGCCAGGCGAGCGGCCAGACTGGTTTTTCCCACCCCGATGGGGCCTTCGACGACAAGGTACATAGACGGCCCGAGCATAGCGTTCCGCTCTCCCTGGCGGATAAGTGCGTCGACCCGGCCAGCGGGCCGGGAGGGTCGGCAGGGCAGGCACGGGGGGAGCATCAGGTTTCTTACAACGGTGCCGGGCGAACTGTGTTTAAATCACTTAATCACGCAGTATCCGGCCCAACAGGACTGACCAGTTCATTTTCACTGGAATGCAGGTGCCCTCATGAACGAACACACTTTCCACCGTGCCAATCAGGATCGCATCGTCATTCACGCGGGTCGTCAGGGGTGGCGGGTCACGTACTACCGCTCCACGCCCATTCGCGGCAGTTGGCTGCGCCGCCTGTTCGCGCCCGCCCCGGTGTTCCAGGAGGTGGTGGGCACCGCCCCCGAAGTTCACGGCCTGCTGATGCGTCACGGGCTGCACCTGACCCGCGCCGAGAGCCAGCGCCTGAGCAGCATGTTGAACGGCCTGCGGGCCGAGAGCGCCATTGGGCAACGCCGCCTGACCTGAGACCTGGACTGATACCAATCGTTACAACTCCGGCTGCACTTTCAGAAAATCGATCAGAAAATCGATGAAAGCACCGCCTGCACCTGTCGTGAACGGACGCCCTTGAGGACGCCACTCCTCCTCGTCGTGAACGGACTCGCCTGGGCAAGCCACTCCTCCTCGTCGTGAACGGACGCCCTTGAGGACGCCACTCCTCCTCCACGATTGGTATTCTCCGACACCAGCGTTGCAGGGAAGCCAGCCTTCAATGAAGCCTGATTTTTGACGGTTGGTATGAAAAGCAGAGGAGGTCACGTCGCCGGGCCTCCTTTCTCGTTGTGGTGGACTGTTTTACTTCACGGTGCGTTTCAGGATCGTGACTTTCACGTTCACGGGCTTCTTGTTTCGCCACACCTTCAGGTTCACGACCTGGCCGGGCCGTTTGGTGGCGACCAGGCGGGCCACATCGAACGAGTTCTGCACGCGCTGGTTGTCCACCGCCACGATCACGTCCCCCAGCGGGGAGAGCAGTTGATCCTTGCTGTTGCGCAGGCTGCCGCGCAGGCCCGCCCGCGCCCCAGCGCTCCCGGCGGGCACGTCCCACACCAGGGCACCCTCGCTGCTGCTCAGGCCCGCCAGTTGCCTCAGGGCCGGGTCGAGGTTATCCAGGTCGTGCAGCGTCACGCCCAGCGACCCGCGCTGCGGCACGCCGATCTTCTCCAGGTCGTCGATGCTCTGCTTCACGATGTCGCCCGGTATGGCCACCCCGATCACGCCGGGGGCCAGCATACTCGGCGAGGCGTTCGCGTCGGCCACCGCCACCACCGCCCCGCGGGAATCCAGGATCGGGCCGCCGCTGTTCCCCATCTGAATGCTGGCGGTCGTCATGAAGTACTGCCCGATCTCCTGCCCCAGCCCGTCGTTGCGCGGCACGTCCCGCGGACTGGCCGCCACACTGAACACCCCGGTACTGATGAAATTCTGGAAGCGCAGCGGCGTGCCGATCACGATCAGTTTCTGCCCCGGAATCAGGCGGGCACTGTTCCCGAAACTCAGGGTTTTCGGCGCGGTGACGCCCGACACGCGCAGCAGGGCCAGGTCGATGCCCGGGTCGGTGCCCTCGACCTTCACGGACGCCCGCCGCCCGTTGAACAGCGTGACCGTCAACGAGCCGGCGTCCTTGATCACGTGGTAATTCGTGACGATCAGGTCTTTCTTGATGAAAAACCCGGTGCCGACCTCCAGCGGATCGTCCCCCTGCTGCAAGACCTCCTGGCGCAGGCGGTTGTCGATGCGAACCACCGCCGGCAGGGCACCCTGGCTGACCTGCACGGTGTTCACCTCATCGTTGGTCACCAGGGACTGCTGGGCGTCCACCCGACCGGCGGCGTACAAACCTGCCCCAGTCAGGGCAAGCAGGGCCGTGAGGCCCAGGGCACGCCAGGCGTTCACTTTCACTCGCCGCCGCCACCTTTACTCTCGGACTTCTTCTCTTTCGGGCGGTAATCGTTGGCGTGAAAGCCGCCACCTTTAAAGGCAATGCCAGGTCGCGCCAGCACGCGCTTGACGGGCACGCCCGTCTCGGGGTGGGCGGTGTAGGCTTCTTCGCGCATGCTCTGCACGAGTTCGTAAATTTCGCCAGTTTCCAGGTTCTTGTAAAGGTAAGTGGGCATGAACAGAGGGTTCTCCAGAAAAAACGTAAGGAAGCCCCGTGAACGGCTTCTCTAACCTTCATCCTAGCCCAGCCCGCGTCAACAGAAGCAAACCCGGTCTTGCCACAGCATTTATGCAACACAGTTATGGAAGTCGGGAAGGGGCACCCGCACCCCGCGACCACCTGCTCTAAACTCCCTGTATGGACAACAAGGAGAAGCAGTCAGGCTTCGGTACCCGCGCCGTTCACGCCGGACACCACGTCGACCCGCAGACCGGAGCACACGCCGTTCCCATCTATGCCACCTCCACCTTCGGGTACTTCAACGCCAGGCGCGGCGCACGCCTGTTCGCCGGAGAGGAAAGCGGGTACTTCTACTCCCGCGTCCTCAACCCCACCGTCCGCGCCTTCGAGGAGAAGCTCGCCAACCTGGAAGGAACCGAGGACGCCGTCGCCTTTGCCAGCGGCATGGGGGCCGCCAGCGCCATCGCCCTCACCTTCCTGAAACAAGGTGATGAAGTGGCGTTCGTCGGCCCGCTCTACGGCGGCACCGAAGGCCTCCTGAACGAAGTCATGACCGGATTCGCCGTCACCATCCGCGAAGCGCACGACCTACACGAACTGCGCAACGTCGTCAACCAGAAAACCAGGCTCGTGTGGCTGGAAACGCCCATGAACCCCACCCTCGGCATCATCGACCTCAAAGCCGCTGCGGAGATCGCCCACAACGCCGGCGCACTCTGCGTCGTGGACAACACCTTCGCCACCCCCTACCTCACCCGCCCCGCCGAGCACGGCGTGGACATCATCATGCACTCCGCCACCAAGTACCTGGGCGGCCACGGCGACGTCATCGCAGGCGTCGTCGCCACCCGCGCCGAACTCAGCGAACCCCTGCGCGGCCACGGCCTCCGGCACGTCGGCGCGGCCCTCGGCCCCTTCGAGGCCTACCTCCTCATCCGCGGCATGAAAACCCTCCCGCTGCGCATGGATAGACACTGCCACAACGCCGCCGCCCTCGCCGAAGCGTTAAAAGACCACCCCAACGTGAAAAAACTGTACTACCCCGGCCTGAGTGACCACCCCGGACACCAGGTCGCCGCCCGCCAGATGAACGGCAAGTACGGCGGCCTCGTCAGCCTGGATTTAGGCAGCCAGGAAAACGCCTTCACCTTCCTGAACGCCCTGAAACTCTTCACGCAGGCCGTCAGCCTCGGCGACGTGGAAAGCCTCTCCAGCCACCCCGCCAGCACCACCCACCAGCTTCTCGGTGAGGAAACCCTGACGCGGCAAGGCATTACGCCTGGACTGGTGAGGTTATCCGTTGGCATTGAGGACAGTGGCGACCTGATTGCGGACGTGCAGCAGGCATTAGGGAAGATTTAGGGATTGATTGGGTGGTTGAGTTGTGCGTCGCCCCTACCCCCCAGCCCCCTATCCCCAGAGGGGACAGGGGGAGCTGCGCTGCGCTGTACATGTCGATGCTGTTGGCGTTGAGTAGCGCTGGGACGTTGGTTAAGACGGCAGGACGGAATGTGTTGATTGTCCGGGGACGGTTCCCAGGCCCGTGCGCTTCGCGCCCGACGGCCTCCTTCTGATTGAACGGTTTATTTGACGGGTGGGACGATAAAAAGAAGACTCTCCACCGTTATAGGGGACTCGTAGAGCTGCGGAGTAGAGGGAGTGTAATTGTTCTGGCTGATGCGTGGTGATGGCGCTTTGTGCTGAACTTTCAGGAATGCGGCGCGTGACCGTGATTGGAACGACGGGAAGTGGAAAAACGACGTTTGCTCGTGCTCTGGCGCAGAAACTGGGGGTGCCGCACGGGGAGCAGGACGCCTGGAACCACGGGCCGAACTGGCAGGTGGCTCCGCTGGCGCAGTTTCGCGCTCAGGTCAGCCTGTTTACAGCGGGCGAATCGTGGGTGATGGACGGGAATTACAGCAAGGCCCGTGACATCGGTTGGGCGCGTGGTGACCCGGCAGGAGTTGTGGAACGGAAACCGCGAGACGTGGCGCGGGGCGCTGCTCGACCCGGATTCACCGCTGCGCTGGTTCTGGCGCACCCACTGGAAAAGAAGGAAAGAAACGCCTGAAGTGGTCGCCCGGTTCCCGAACCTGACGCTGGTGCGTTTAAGAAGCCCGCGTGAAGCGGCGCGGTGGCTGCAAGACCTTCACCGTTGAGTCAGGTACTCACATGAGGCCGTGTGTTCGACTCCGGGCGTGCTATGCTTCGCCGCGAACCTTTGGTGTCAGGTTCACACGAAACAGGGCAGCGCAAGGCCCCATGATGTCTTATGGTCAAAGAGTCCAAGGGTCTGAGGGTCACAGAGACGCGGCGATCAGGACAGTCCGGGGATACGAGGTGGAAGTCAGCGAGGTTCTGCGGATGCTTCCAGGTGGGCACGCCACCTACCCGACGTGAAGTGTTTACCCAATGCTTAACGTGAAACCCCGCCATAACCCCCGCAGCAATGCAGGCATAAAGCGGAGTACGATGCGAACAAATCAAATGGACACCGAGAGATGCGGAAGGCGAAAGGCGGATGGCAGAAGGCCAAAACTGCCGGGGCTGACGCAGAGGCTAGGTTTCTAGCCTTCTGCCTTCAGCCATCTGCCTTCTGCGCTCCGAAGGAGCATTATGTGCGGAATTGTCGGTTACATCGGCCCCAAGCAGGCGCAGGACGTTCTGATTTCCGGTCTTTCCAAGCTCGAATACCGAGGCTATGACAGTGCGGGCGTCGCCATCGGGGACGGCGCTTGCATCAACGTGCGCAAGAAGGCGGGGAAACTGGCGAACCTGAGCGGTGAACTGGAAGCCCAGCCGCTGCTGGGCACGCTGGGCATCGGGCACACGCGCTGGGCCACGCACGGCCTGCCGAGATCGGAAGAGCGTCG
>ERZ501016.275-NODE-275-length-17511-cov-7.097903_pt1 | contig 17511 bp, 14 predicted proteins | sample MGYA00248889_ERZ501016 | MGnify/ENA primary metagenome ERZ501016 (study PRJEB25958, sample SAMN03398594) | human skin metagenome | study: EMG produced TPA metagenomics assembly of the Human Skin Microbiome Metagenome (human skin metagenome) data set. | reverse complement strand
ACGACCCTGATGGAGAACGTGCACACGAAGATCTTCCTGCCAGCTGTGGACCGCAGCGACACCGAGCGCGAGGGCACAGCGGCGTTTGTTTCCGGGTCGTGCGGGGAGTACATGGTCGAGGACCGTGGGGTCAGCAAGCAGGAGCACGAGCACGAACTGAGCAGCAACGTGCGCCTGACCAGCCGTGAACTGATCACCACATCAGAGTTCGGGCAGCTCAAGCAGGGGCAAAGCATCGTGATCTCAAACGACCTGCCCCCGATCTTCGCTTACCGCCTGGAACCGTGGCGATTCAAGGCCTACGACCACGCGCAGCAACTCCCCCTTCCAGAATTACCGCTGAAGGGGGAAGTTCCCATGCAAACGGTGACGTTGCCACCAGTGACGAAACTGAGGAAGCCCGGAAAGGTCGCCGCAGACCGGTCCGTTCTAGACACCCCCAGCATTCCCAGGTTATGAGGTAGGGGAGGAGCAAGCCCTGACCTTGAGCAGAATTTGGCTCAACTGCTAACTGGTCTTGCCCCGATATTCTGGTCTTACCTGACCGGGAAGCACCGGGGCGAACCGCTGAGCATTCGCACGGTGCAGGCCATGACCACCGCCACCGCAAAGCGGGTCGGTCAGCCCGCACAAAATGCGCCACTCCTATGCCACCGCTTTAGAGGTTGCCAAGATGGTTATGCAAAAAGAGGCTTTGATTCAGGCCGAGTCGGAACACGGACACCGCACGGTCTCCGTGACTTTTGATCTGCACCGCTGTGCGCGCCGCCAACAGTTTCCCGGTCACGGCCGCCCAGATGAACGCTACGCTGGCCACCGTTAGCAAGATGGACACCCGTTCCGCGCGAGTCAGGCCCGTATCCTCCAGGTTGAAGCCCCTGGTCTTCAGCGCCGAATGCAGGTTTTCCGCCTGCCAGCGCTGCGCGTACCGTCGAAAATTCTGTCCCACGTGTCCCCGGTACGCGAGGTACAGCGTTCCCCCGGCGGCGTTCTTCGTCGCGGCCACCCACAGGGACACGCCGTAGATCAGGGCCAGGCGACGCCAGACCCTGACTTCGCCCACCTGGAGGTTCTTGAACACGGCCCAGACCGGGAGGCCGTGCTTCCCGATGGTGGTGCGTGCCGGAAGTCGAATCCAGGGGGCAATGCCGTTCTGTTCGAGGAACTGGAACCAGTGCCGTCCGATGAACTCCCGGTCGGTGAGGAGGCACCGGACCGGCTGACCCGGGCACAGGGTCACGAAACGCTCGACGAGTGATTCCCGGTTCCGGGAATCACTGGAACCACCGTGCGGGAGGAGCGTCCACATCAGGGGAAGGCTGAACCCGTTCCACACGGCGGAGAGGAGCAGGATGTTCACGTCCTGCTGCCTGAATTTCCAATTTGTCCGGTCCAGGATCAAGTCTAGGGGGCCGTCGGGGAGGAATGACAGCGTGAAGCGGGGAAACAGCCCTTCTGGAAAGGAAAACTGTACGAAGCGGGTCAGGCGCTGGTATCGAGCCGTGAGTGACCCTGGCAACGCCACATGGGCTTTGAGGCTGTACAGGACCACCGTGCGTGCATGGATGACGGCCAGCACAAGGGCCGTGAACACCAGCAGGCGGCGGGCATCAACAGGAAAGGCAGACCGCAGGGCGGTCTGAAGGGTATCATGAGGGGGTCGGATTCCCGGGGTTTTCATCGCGAAAACACCGTACAGGAGCCGACTTTCCGCTGCCCGTTTCGCGTTTTGAAGAGTAGTCAGCCTCTGGAAGCCTTTGAATGAGGGTCTTGCCAATCGAGCGTGGAGCAGCCTGGACGAATTCCAGGAAGCGGTGGATGCTCGCTGCGCCTGGATCATGGGCCAGGCGGACCTCGTTTCACAAACCACCTTCTTTCATCGACTCCCTCAGGCTTAAAGGAAAATCTTTACTTCAAAGCTGTATCAGATACGATTTTTATATTCGATAAAATATTCCCCGCCATCAATCTCCAATCGTTGGATGCTACCTTCTCAATTTATGGCTGAATTACTACTCAGTCTTGGTGCATCAATCAGGATGAGTGTGCAGTCTGTAACTGCGTAAATAGACGAAACAGAGTGGGCGGAAAACTCAATCATTTCTCTCAAAGATTCTAATTCAGAATTTTTATCTATAGAAAAATCAGGGGAAAACTGAATGGCGATAAAATTCATCACTCTTATTCTGCCACTAATTAAAAAGACCGTCCCATTGGTCAAAGAAAATGCTGAAAATTCAACATGATTACCTTTTATTATATCTAATGATCGCATCGTATAGATTCCCTCTTCGGTGTACCAAGATTCTAGGCCCCAGGAATGAGAGATTATTCTCCTATACTGTCCACTTGCGGCTTTTGACATATATATTCCATCGCCTTATAATAAAACTGCGTTATTATGATTAGAATCGTGTCGCCCTATTTCCAGCGCTTGGTATCAGCAGACGGGTCGTCTACTGCGTCCATCAGGCCCTGTAAGTACATCGCTCCAAGCGCCCGGTCATACAGCCCATACCCAGCGCGGCCCGTTTCCCCCCAGATCATCCGGCCATGATCGGGCCTGATCGGGACTTCGGGGCGCAATTGTTGCAGACGCATCACCACGCGAGCCAGATTGGTGCTGCCGAAATGCGAGACATGCGGCACCTCATCAAAGTCCCACTCGGCCTGCCGCCGGACATTTCGCGCATGAACAAAATGTATGCGGCTGGCAAATTCTTCGGCCATACCAGACAGGTCATTGTCAGCTCGTGATCCCAGCGACCCCAGGCAAAAGGTCAGACCATTGTGCTCATTTGGCACAGCATTCAGAATAAATCGCAGGTCGTCAGCGGTACTGACCACGCGGGGCAACCCCAGCACCGGCCAAGGGGGATCGTCCGGATGAATGGCAAGCCGCACGCCCAGACGCGCCGCCTCAGGCACCACCGCTTGTAGAAAGTACACCAGATTCTCGCGCAGTTTTGCCGCGTCCACAGACCTATAGGCCGTTTTCAGCTCGGTCAGTTGCTGCGCGGTAAATGCCTCGGCCCAGCCAGGCAACGACAGGTCACCCTCACCGATTCGCAGTTGCTCGATCTCGGCCTGACGGAAGATCAGCGTGGTGCTGCCATCGGGCAGTTTGTACGCCAAATCGGTGCGCGTCCAGTCAAAGACGGGCATAAAGTTGTAACACACTGTCCTGATCCCGGCGCTGACCACCACGCGCAGGCTGTCTATCCACGCCGCGATATGGTGATCTCGCTGGCTGTTACCCAGTTTGATGTCCTCGTGGACCGGGATACTCTCGATGACGCTGATGCGTAGGCCTGTGGCCTCGACCTGTTCCCGCAACGCCTGCATCGCCCCTGCTGTCCAGGCTTCGCCGGGCGCAAACTGGTGCAGGGCGGTCACGACGCCGTTCAGGTTGGGCACCTGCCTTAGCTTCCATAGTTCGACAGGGTCTTGGGGGCCGAACCAGCGCATGGTCAGTTCCATAAATGCTCCTTTGGTGACGTGAATTCAAAAAAAACACTATCTTCACGGATGATGGCTAATGGTTCGGCGTCTTGGATAAGGCAGCACTGTATATAGCTTGACTTCGGCCTGATAGAAGGTAGGAAAAGATCAAAACTAGGTGCTGACTATGTTTTCAAAAGACCTCAATTCTGGGAAAAACAGATAACCTTTACTTACCGCTGCGGCTCACTCCGCAAGTCCAGCCTCAGCACTGCGCGAACTTCCTCGGCGCTGGCTTGGAGCTGATCGCCTGGCGTGGTGGTCTTGAGACTGGCAGCGGCACTGGCAAAAGCAAGCGCCTCAGCCGGGTTTTCTCCGTGCAGGTGAGCGTGGAGAAAGGCTCCAGCAAAAGCATCCCCGCGCCCGATGCGCCCCGGCCCAGTGGCGGGAATCGCGGCTTGAGTGACGGTCTGACCGTCCGGCAGGTGGGCGCGGCTGCCTGCTGCACCGAGGGTCTGTACGATCAAGGCCGCTGGGTTGATCGCCCGCAGTCCGGCAAGCCCACCAAATAACCCCAAATCGCGATCGGCCACCAAGAGCAGGTCGGCCAGTTTGACCGCTGGGGTATAGGCTTCACGTGCCTCGACCTCGGGGAGCAGCAAGCGGCGGTGATTGACATCGAAGCTGACTCCCAGTCCGGCCTGCCGCGCCGCTGCCATCAGTTGCAGCGCCAGCGCAGCGGGGCCAGCACCCACCGCGAGACTGATTCCCGTAACATGCAGATATGACTGTCCAGCCAGCCAGCTTGGGTCAAAATCCTGCCCAGTCAGATAGGTAAAGGCGCTCCCTGCACGGTCATACACCACCCGACTGGGCCGGGGCGCGTGGTGGTCTTCGAGGTAGTATGTTCCCAGGCGGCCCGGCTTTTCAAGCGCCTGTACACTGACGCCCAGCCCCCGCGCCGCGTGCCGCATCCAATCCCCCAGAGGGCCGACGGGCAGCGCACTGAGCCAGGTCGCCGGAGTCCCCATGGAAGATAGGGCTGCCGCGACATTCAATTCCGCACCACCAAACTGGGGTGTAACATTGCTGAAGTTTTCCAGGCGCTGTGCGGGCGGCAGCTGTAACTTGAGTAACCCTTCGCCATAGGTCAGTACAGAAGGTTGAGCGATCATGCGTTTGGCACCCGCTCGTGCACGAACTGCAGCAGGTCGGCCACTGTGCCTTCCAGGCCGTCCGGGTCGGCAAATAGTTTGCTTCCCAGTCCAACAGCCATCGCTCCGGCATCCAGCCATTCGCCTACGCTCTGGCGGGTGGGCTGCACGCCGCCCGAGACCAGAACCAAGGCGTTCGGTAGCGGACCACGCAGTGCCCGCACGAAGGCCGGGCCGAGCACCTCACCGGGAAACAGCTTGACGGCGGCGGCCCCGGCCTGCTGCGCTTCCCAGACCTCACGCACCGCTCCTGCTCCCGGAAAGTACGGCAAGGAGAGGTTCAGGCAGGCTTGCGCGACGGCGGGTACCAAGCAGGGCGACACGATAAAGGCCGCGCCCGCGTCGGCAAAAGCGTGGGCATCCTCGGCACTGAAAATGGTGCCCGCGCCCAGTTGCAACCCAGGGAAATGGGGTCGCACCTCGCGGAAAATCTCCAGCGTTCCGGCGCTGCGGTGCGTCAGTTCGGCGGCGCGGATGCCCGCCGCTTGCAGGCTGGTGAGCTTCTGGATACCGTCCTCGACAGACGTGGGGGTAAAGAGGGGCAACATTCGATCCTGCCGCAGAATGTCGAGCAACTTCATATACTCACCTCACTAGGCAGGTCAAAGCGGTAAGCCTGCACCGCCAGATCACGTGCCGAGAGCCGCAGTAGACGGTGCGCTTCTTCCATGTCCAGGATGCCGCGCAAGACCTGCCGGGCCAGCCAGTTCGCCACCGTGCGCCGCCAGACCTCATGGCGAGCCGGGATGCTGGCAAAGGCGCGGGTATCGTCATTGAATCCGGCGGTATTGTAGAGGGTCGCCGTCTCGCTGACCGCGTCCAGATAACGCTCAATGCCCATTACACTGTCGAAAAACCACCATGGCGGCCCCAGCCGCAGCGCGGGGTAATGCCCGGCCAACGGCGCGAGTTCGCGGCTGTAGGTGCTTTCGTCGAGCGTAAAAACGATGGCGTGAAAGTCAGGCAAATTACCAAACGTCCCCAGCAGTTCGCGTAGCCCATGTGTCCAGTTGACTGGCTGCGGAATGTCGCTCCCCATGTCGGGGCCGTATTTATGAAACAGCAATGGATTGTGGTTGCGGAACGAACCGACGTGCAGTTGCATGACCAGGCCGTCTTCCTCAGCACTCAGGCGGGCCTGATCGAACAGGGCGTGGGCTTCGAGCAAGGCGGCCTGTTGCGGGTCGAGCCTGCCCGTCAGAGCCACTCCAAACAGTCGCTCGGCCTCAGCGGGGGGCAGCGGCGCAAGGCTGACCTGTCCGGCGTCGTGGTCGGTGGCCGTGCCTCCGTGGGCCGCAAATTCGGCGCGGCGCTGACGCAACACGTCAAGCAGCGTGGCGTAAGTCTCGATACTGCGGTTGCTGAACTGTTCTAGCACCGCCAGATTGCCCGCCCAGCCCGCTCGCCCGAAGTGCAATACAGCGTCGGGCCGGAAGGTCGGCACCACGCTAAAGCCGTCGGCCTGTGCTCTGGCGTGCTGCGACAGGTCAGTCGTCGCCGGATCGGTGGTCGCCAGCATCTCAATCCCAAAGCGCCGGAACAGAGCGCGGGCCGTGAATTCGGGCGTCTGAAGTTGCCCGTCGATCTGATCATAAATTGCCTGCGCGTTGCGGGCGGTGGGTTTTTCGGTGACGCCAAACAACCGGGTCAGTTCCAGCCGCAGCCAAAGGCCGCTGGGCGTACCGCTGAACAAGTGAAAATGACTGCAAAAAGTCTGCCACGCGGCGCGAGCGTCGTAATCGGTCTGTCCGACGCCCAGCGCCTCAACGGGGACGCCCTGACTATAGAGGAGCCGGAACAGGTAATGGTCGTATTTGACCAGCAATTCGTGCGGATTGGCAAAGCGGGCCTGCGGGTCGGCCAACAGCGCCGGGCTGACGTGACCATGTGGCGCGACGATGCCCAGGTGCTCAATGCCGGAATACAGTTCCATAGCCAGATCACACTGCCGGGTGTCTGGCCCGAACAGAAAGGTTTCAGGGACGCTCCAGGCGCTGAGCATCACACGCCTCCAAACGCGCTGAAGCCGCCGTCGACGGGAATATTCGCGCCAGTCACAAAGCGGCTCTCGGGCGACAAAAGCCAGCGCAGCGTACTAATCAGGTCTTCGGGTACCCCAAAGCGGCCCTGTGGCGTATGGGCCAGGATGCTGCGGGCGCGGGCGGTGGGTTCGCCGTTCTCGTCCAGCATCAGGTAGCGGTTCTGCTCGGTCAGGAAAAATCCCGGCGAGATGGCATTCACCCGCAGCCCTTCGCCGTATTTCTGTGCGAATTCAACGGCCAGCCACTGGGTAAAGTTCAGCATCGCGGCTTTGCTGGCGCTGTAGCCCACCACCCGCGTCAGGGGACGCAGTCCGGCCATACTTGCAATATTGACGATGCAGCCGCGCTGCCGCTCGACCATCGCCCGGCTGAAGGTCTGAGTGGCAGCGAAAGTGCCCGTCAGATTCAGCCGGATCACTTCGTCTACAGCATTCAGATCAAGATCAAAGAAACTCTGCTCCGGCCCCACCGAGGCTGCTGGGCGATTGCCTCCGGCAGCGTTAATTAGGATGTCGCAGCCGCCCGCCTGCGCGACGATTTCCGCCGCTGCATCCAGGGAAACCGCGTCTAGCACGTTCATGCTCAAAGGGTGCAGCTTTTCGCGTAAGCGGGCGGCCTGCGCGTGCCCTTGCAGCACCGCTTCGATGGCCTGCGCCGCGCTCTGCTCCTGCATACCACCCACGAATACCATCGCGCCGTCCTCGGCCAGGGCCAGAGCCATACCGCGCCCCAGCACGCCGCTGCCGCCGGTAATCACGGCGACCTGATGATCCAGCTTCCCGGCCATCAGCCCTTCACACTTCCGGCAGTGGCGTTGCTCAGGAAATAGCGTTGCAGTAGCAGGAACACTATCAGCATGGGCAGCATGGTAAGTACCGTGGCGGCCAGCAGCGTGCTCCAGTCCACCCCAAACTGGCCCACCAGTCTCGCCAAGGCCAGTTGCAGCGTAGATTTACTTTCGCTGGTTAGCACGATAAAGGGCCACACAAAGTCGTTCCAGCGCCAGGTAAAGCTGAAGATCGCCAGCGTCGCCAGCGCCGGAATACTCAGCGGCAAAATGATGCGCCAGTAGATCGCCCACTCGCTCGCGCCATCCACCCGCGCCGCCTCCAGAATCTCATCGGGGATGCTCAACATGTACTGACGCAGCAAAAAGACGCCTGTGGGGGTCGCTGCCGGGGGGATAATGATCCCCCACAACGAGTCGGTCAACCCGATCTGGCGCAGCACCAGGAAAATCGGCACCATGATGACCTGGAGTGGAATCATAATGGTCGCCAGCGTCAGCAGAAACAGAAATTCCCGACCTTTGAAGCGGTATTTGGCAAGCGCAAAGGCCGCCAGCGAGTTGGTGACCAGTGCAATCAGCGTGCTGACAATCGCTACAAACAGGCTGTTGCGGGTATACAGCCCAAAACTCCCGGCATTCAGCGCGTTCTGGTAATTGACCGAGGTGGGTTCCTGGGGCAGCAACGTCGGTGGAAAGACAAACAGTTCCGAGCTGGACTTAAAACTGGAAATCACCACCCAGATCACCGGAATTAGGAAAAAGAGGGCCAGTAGCAGCGCCAGTACCTGCCAGACCGGATTCTTTTTCCGGGTCAGACGGCTACGTGGGCGCGTGGGGGCCTCGGCGGGAATCGTCACGGGAACTCCTTTGGGGAAAGCAAATCGTTACAGGGGTGGCCAGTCATCCGGGAGAATGCAGCGGACTTAAACGTTGAAGGCAAAAACGTCGGGAGAATTGGATTTTTAGCGTTTGGCGTTTTAGCGACCTTGTGCCGTCTTTCGCACAAGGACTAATCCTCACGCGCCACCCGCGTCTGAATGAAGGTCAGCAGCATCAGGATGATGAACAGCACCACAGACTGGGCGCTGGCGTAACTGGGATTGCTCTTGTCGAAGGCGGTTTCATAGATGTTCTGTACCAGCAGTTTGGTACTGTCGCCTGGGCCGCCGCTGGTCAGCACTAAGATGATCTCGAATGCCTTGAACGCATTGATGGTCGCCAGAATCGTCACCAGCAGCGTGGTCGGCACCAGCAGCGGAACGGTGATTTTCCAGAAGCGCTGGGCGGGCGAGGCCCCGTCAACCTCGGCGGCCTCATACACGTCTGTGGGAATGGTATTCAGGCCGCCGATAAACAGCACCATGTAAAACCCGGTCATGCTCCAGACGCTGGCCAGCGTGACCAGCACTCGCGCCCAGTTGGTGTCGGTCAGCCAGGGAATCGGGCTGCCGCCGTTCATGGTAAGCAAGGCGTTGATGATCCCCAGTTCCGAGCCAAACATCCATCGCCAGGCCACACCAACCACTACGGGTGACAGGATCACGGGCAAATAAAAGCCCACACGGGCAATTGAGGTCGCCACCGTCGTTTCCCTGACCATCAGCGCCAACGCGAGGCTCAGCACCACCACCAATGCGACCACTGCGCCGACGTACCACAGGGTATTGAGCAGTGCTTGGATAAAAGCCGAGTCGTGCAGCAAATCCTGATAGTGCCTCAGGCCGATAAAATGCCCCAGCCCGGTGGTGAAATTGCCGTCGAACAGCGAGAATCCCAGACCGTAAAGCATCGGCAGCAGCACAAAGAGGGCAAAGATCAGGGTATTCGGCGCAACGAACAGATAAGGCACAAGGCCCTTGCGGGTACGGTAATTCACGGTATCTCCTGCGGCAGCTCAGAGGGATGACCGCCCAGTTATCTTCCAACGGAAGAAAAGCTGGGCGGTCATTCCTCTAACTCAGCCTCTGTGCCTTACTTCAGGTACTTGTTACCTTCCGCGCTGATGGTCTCCAGCGCCTGCTTGCTGGTTTGCTGGCCCAGCAGCACCTTCACGATCTGGTCACGGATAAAGGTATTCAGCTTCGCCATCGCTGGATTCGACCAGTCCTTGCCGACGTAGCTGGGCGTAATTCCCAGATCGCTCTGATAAATGGCGATTTCGTCGTCAAAGGTGCCGTATTTTACGCCCTTGGCATCCTTGCGGGCCGAGAGGGTCATGTTGTCTTTGCTAAAGGCAATATTGATGTCTTTGCTGGTGATCCACTGGATGAATTTGGCGGCTTCGGCGGTGTTCTTGCTGTCCTTGAAGCCCATCACGAACTTGCCGCCGGGTACGGTGCTGCGGATCTTGTCCATGGGCAGCGGTGCCACACCCCAGCGGAAATTCTTGATCTGACTCATCTGGGTCAGGTTCCAGTTGCCACTCATATACATGGCGCTCAAGCCGCTCTTGAAGAGGCTCGAAGGATCTTCGCCGGACAGCCACTGACTTTTGGGAATCAGGCCGTCCTTGACCAGTCCCGCGAAGAAATCTAGCGCCCGCAGCGACTGGGGACTGTCAATCGCCATCTTTTTGCCGCTGGCATCAATGTAGCGCCCACCCGCCTGATAGACCAGGGTGCTGAAGCGGTACGTGGTGTAGTCGTAGCTCAGGCCAAAGCGGCATTTGCTGTTTTTGGTGACCTTGTCGAGCGCCGAGCGCCACTGATCCCACGTCCAGGGGCGCAGCGGGTTTGTCGGCACTGTCACTTTGGCCTGGGCGAAGCAGTCTTTGTTGTAGAAAAGACCGTTGGCGGTCACGTCGAGCGGCGCACCGATGACGCGTTTGCCAATTTTGATGTATGGCACCTGCGAACTCAAGAATTGATTGGCAAAGGCGTTACCGTCGGTGAATTTGCTCAGATCGAGCGCCACCGGATTGAGTTCAGCGATGTTCGCGGTCACCACGCGGGCCACGTCGGGCGGGGTCTTGCCTGCCACCATCAGTTGCAGTTTCTGGGTGAGCTGCTGGAATGGTACATAGGTCACCTGGACGTTCACGTCTGGATTGGCTTTTTCGTACATCTGGACGTATTTGTCAAAGATATCCTGTTCGGTGGGAGCTTCTGTGAACCACACCACCTGAAGGTCGGTTTTGGCCTGCGCGGTGCTGGCGAGGGCCAGCGTGACGAACATTGCGGCAAATCGTTTCATAACTCCTCCTTGGATGTCTGCGTGGGTGTGTGGAATTTGGGAAAAGGCATGGTGAAGATGTCGGCGGAAGCCATTCCGGTAAGGTCGCCCGTAAAGTTCAGCGGACGGGCATCGGAAACAGCGAGGCGAATCTGAAGATGATCGAATGTGGGTTGATAGCCCGCGTGCAGCACCTCGCTGTGCAGTTCCAGCCGCTTGCTGCTGCACCGGAGTGTGAATCGAATGGCCGCGTACTGCCCCTGCTGATGCCCCAGCGTTTGTCCGTCGTCCTCGTACAGTGTGAAAGTGGTTTCGCTGTCCTGGCCGGGATACAGCAGCAGTGTGCGCTCGGTGTCGAGTTCGGGGGCGATATACGGGGTTACTGCGCCCAGCGGCACGATTGCGCCCGAGCGCACCAGCAGCGGCGTCAGCTCCAGTGGGGCCGGAACAGTGAACGTGTCACTGTATTTCTGGCCACTGTGAAAGTCGTACCACTCGCCGGGCAGCGTACGGCTGTATTCCCGCTCTCCTTCGGCCAGTTGTGGGAAAAACAGGGACGGCCCCAGCAGCGCATCGAAACCCGGGTCTTGCTGCAGTTCGGGGAATTCGTACAGCAGCGGGCGCTGAATTGGTGCACCGGTCTGGGTGTGTTCGTAAAACAGGCTGTACAGGTACGGTAGCAGCCGGTAACGCAGTCGGATGGCCTCCCGCGCTGCATCTTCGGTTTCGGCGTAGCTCCAGGGTTCGGTGGGCGGGTTTTTCCACGAATGGATCGAAAAGCGCGGGTAGCTGACGGCGTGCTGTATCCAGCGCAGCAGCAACTCGGCTCCCGGCGCTTCCCCCACGAAGCCGCCCACGTCATGCCCGTTGTTGGCGTACCCGCTGAGGCCCAGGCCCAGGCCGATAGCGGTATTGAATTTCAGGTTTTTCCAACTGGTGATGTTGTCGCCCGACCACGTCTGAGCCAGCCTTTGCACACCCAGCGAGGCCGAGCGGGTAATCAGGAAGGGGCGCAAATTGGTGCGCTGTGATTGTTCCTGTTGCGCCGCTGCTGAGGCCTTCGCCATGCCCAGTATCTGCTCACTGGGATAGGTCGGTTGGCCGCCCGTGCTAAACATCGGTTCGTCGAGCGAAAACTCGTTGTTATCGTTCCACACGCCGTCAATCCCGCGGCCCAGAATCTCGGTGCTCACCTGCGACTGCCACCACTCGCGGGCGACTGGGTTGGTAAAGTCCAGCCACGAACCGTCGCCGCCCCAGAACATCGCCACCTGCGCCTGGCCGGACTGGTCGCGGATAAAGGCCCCTTTTTCCTTCAGGAGAACATATTTGGGGTGCTCCAGCAGCAGCGCGGGCTTGATGTTGGCAATGGTACGAATACCGCGCTGGTGTAGCCCGGCAATCAGCGCGTCGGGGTCAGGCACGGTCTGGCGGTTCCACTCGAACACAAACCGCTTGCCACCGTGCATTGAGTACCCACTCGAGAGGTGCATCCCGTCGCACGGCACGTCCCGGCAGCGCACCTCATCGGCAAATCCCAACAGCGCCTGCATCGGGTCGGGCGCGTCGGTGTACGCCATACTGGACGCCAGATACCCCAGCGACCAGCGCGGCGGCATCTGTGGGCGGCCCAGCAGCGTGGTCAGTCGCTCGAGTAGCACGGGTAGTGTGGAGGCAGCCAGCACCACATAGCGCAACCAGTCGCCCTGCACCTCGGTAAAGGTATAAAACCCGTTGTAGGCGTGGCGCTCGCAACCACAGTCGATCACCATCGGCTGCGGCTGATCGTAAATCAGGGCGCTCCAGACGTCGTCGCGCTGATTGACGATTACGGGCCAGTGCTTGTACATCGGGTCGCCTGTCTCAGGGTCGTAGCCCAGGGCATCGCGGGGTGTCAGCGTGTAGCGCCGCCCATTTTTTTGCAGGGGACCGCTGACCTCGCCTACGCCATAAGTCACTTCTTCAGGGGTCTGCACGCGGGTATGTCGTAACGCACCCGCACGCGATAACACATACGCCCGCTCGGGGTGATCTTCCAGAAAGGGTCGCTCCTGGTGGCTCCAGGCCAGTGCGTACGGACTATCCTGCAAAGTAAAGGTCAATTCCTCCGTGCCTGTTGCCTGGAAATCCTCTACACGCGTGGCGGGGAGCGAATCGTGTGACTGAGCGCCCAAAGTCACGCGCACGGCCCAGGGTGTCAGGCGCTCGACCAGCGGGCTGAGGTTGGTGGCAGTCAGGGGGCGATTGGGAACGGCAGAAGCAGCAGGCATCAATCGGGCCTCACATTGGCAGGGACAAGAGGGACAATCGTCGAAGCGGAGGCGGGTGCGGTTTGACTTTCTAACAATTCTGAATTTTTAGGAAACCGGTTCCCTTACTGTAGATATAAGAGGTAGGCCGTGTCAATCTCAGGGAAGCATTGCAAAGTGCTGCCCGACCAGCTCCCAGAGAACCTCATGTCACCGATCAAGAAAGCCACCATTTCCGACGTTGCCCAGGCCGCAGGCGTTTCCAGATCAACTGTCTCAAAGGTGATGAATGGAACGCAGAAACTTCCCGATACAACTGAAAAACGTATCTGGGAGGCGGTGCGACAACTGGGGTATCAGGCTAGTCCACACGCCCGCAGCCTGAGCACAGGCCGCAGCCGCGCCATTGGGCTGGTGATCCTGGATATTCTGAACCCACACTTTACGAGCATCGTTAAGGGCGCGGGGCGCGTTGCCCGTGAGCATGGCTACGCGGTGTTGCTGGCTGACGCCGAGGAAGATCCCGCACAGGAAGAGGAACTCATCCGCACCCTGCAGGCCCGCACTGACGGCCTGCTGCTGGCCGGGTCACGCCTGCCCGACGACCAACTCCGCGCCCTGCATGGGCCGTCGAGTCCCATTGTCACTGTGGGCCGCGTGTTACCCGAGATGCCTGCTGTGGTTGCCACCGAAGCGCAGGCTGCCCACGAACTGACCTGCTCGGTGGCCCGGTGGGGTGCAAAAAGTCCGACCTATCTGGCAGGGCCGCCCTTCTGGGTCAACGAGCGTCGCACTGAGGGATATCTGGCAGCCATGCAAGAAATGCGCCTACCCCCAGTGGTAGTTCCGCTGTCGCGCCTTGACGTGACTGGAGGCTGGGAGGTGGTCAAAGCCCTTATGGAACGGCCCCGTTTTCCCGATGCTTTAATCTGTTATAACGATATCGTTGCCTTGGGCGTGATTGCTGCACTTAGAGAAATGGATTTATCTGTTCCAAATGATGTTCAGGTGGTAGCGTTCGGCCCTGAGAATCCACTGCTCACGCACATCACCCACGCCCAGATTCCCAGTCAACAGTTGGGATCAGAGGGAGCCGATCTGCTAATTCAAATGCTAAATGGTGTTTATCCGAAGATATTCTGTCTTGAATTTCCAACCTTAGTTCGTTTGGGAACCACGTCAGCTCAGTAGGTGACAACTTCACTTTCAGCCGCTCCTGGCGGGCAAAAAGCCTGGATTAACACCTCCAGGACCTCCATGAACTGTTCGGGTTTCCACCGTAGGGCATCCACGAGATGCTGAGCACCGTGCCGCACCAGACTGACCGCTCTCCGACCATGCTTCAGAACGGGGATGGGCCAGGTCTGGCTGAGCCAGACCCCCAGGCGCAGACAGAACATCCAGGCCAAGGTCGCTAGGCCGAAGAGTCGCTGTAGACGGCTTTTTTCTGTGATCCCCGTTCGCTCCAGGTCGAAGCCTCGCTTCTTGAAGCTGCTGAAGGTGCACTCAATCGACCAGCGCTGCTTGTAGAGCTTCCAGGTCTTCCGAGCGCTGAAATCCGTGGCGATGATGACGAGGTCACCTGTGGGTGACCTCGTCGCGACCACCCGCATCAACTCCCCGAACACGAACACCTTTTCGCCGATCTCGTGAAAATGACCGTGCTGGACATGCTCAAACCACTTTTTCCCACTCATGTCGTCCAGCATGTCGCTGTGCCGAATGCGGATGGCCCGCTTGATGCCCTGACGACGGAGAAACCGGAACCATTCCGCGCCGATGAACTCACGATCAGCCACCAGGCCCAGCCAGCGTTTCGCTGGCAGAACCTGGAGAAGCTTCAACACCAGCCACATCCGGGCGTACGTGTGACTGTTCCCGGACTCGTCGAGGGGCACCCAGATCAGGGGCAGGGTGAAGCCGTGAACCACGGCTCCAAGCACCAGAAAGTTGATGGGGGTCTCGCCATGTTCCCAATTGCGGGCAGGCGTCCTCATGGGCGTCCGTTCTGCCCAAGAAGGTGCGATCCAGACTCAGCAAAACCTTCCCCGGTGGAAGATGGACGACGAGCAGAGCGATGAAAAAGCCCATGTCCAGCTGCTCATCCCGGAAGGTGCGGTCTGCTCGTCTCTTCTTGCCTTGTGGGGTACTCATCCCCGGCATGTGGGCGCTCAAGTCGTGATGATTGACGCTTCTTGCGGCAATCATCGCCAAGAGGACATCGATCAGGCGCTGAAGGGTGTCGATGCGGAGGTGACTGGCGTGCGTTTTGAAGTGCCGGGTGAGTGCGGTAGTCTGCTGGACAGTGGATTCTGTTGATTTCACACTCCCAGGAGACCGCGAACAGTCAGCCCCATCAAGCTTGATGGGGCTGACTGTTGCTTTTTCCCGGCTGGGACGACATTGAACTGAAGTTGTCACCTACTGAATTCATCATTAATCCTCTGTAGCATTGTTTTCAGGTTTCTGCAAGTCCGTTGACTCTTTAGGTACAGAATGCATCTCCCCGAAAACATATGAAGGTCTTCAAAGCGGAGCGGCAAGCAGCGCCTGCACGAGCGGCAGCGCGTCCTTCTTCGGTTTCATCAGCGCGGTTTTGGCCTCCTGAAGCTGGTCGTCGCTCAGGGCGTTAAAGGCTTCCTGCGCCATTGGGGACAGCGGGCGGCCCAGCTTCACTTTCACCAAGCTCTCCACAACGTCTCTAAGCCCCAGTGCGGGTAGCTCTGGCTCAGGAGCCTTCACTTTCCTTGCCGGGGGCTTCACAGCCTTCTGGGGAGCCGCGTAGCCCCATTTCCCCGGTTCCTTAACCGCATCCACCAGCGAGGCAGAGAAAGAGCGGGGTTTCCAGCCGGAAGCGGCCTTCTCCTCAATCAGTCGAACCGCTGTGGGAATGCGTTCCGGGTAATCCGCCGAAAGTGATTCCGCAACAGGCCGGGATACGCCATGCTGCATCAGCAGTTCTGTCAGGGCGGGTTGTGGCAGGCTGCTGAAACGGTAAACGACTTCACCACTAAAGCCTCGCCCGCTAAATTCGGCAGCTTTCAGGTAGCCCTGCTCCTGCAACTGCTGGTGCGACAGTTCCAGTACCCGCCGCGCATTACCCACGCGCCCTTCCTCAATCCCACAGGCCCGTACCCAGTCCCTTAGCGGCACCCGCAACTCGGAACTGAGGGAACCGTCCTTCTGAACCCGATGGGCCTGAATCACCCGGTACAGGCTGCGGGTCGGCGGCTGCGTCAGCCGCGACAGCAGCTCGGCATCAAGCATCTGATACAACCCGTCACGAATGGAGTCAGCAAACGTGGGGGAGAAAATCACTTCAATTGGCAGCCGCTCCTCTAACTGCCGATTCTCGAAGGGCAGATTGTCACCGCTAGCATCCACCAGACGAAGTTCTGAAATCAGGCCCAGAACCGATGTGCCACCCACATGCTTCTTGCGTTTCTCGTCCCAGGTGCTGCGAACCATCTGCCATTTCACACCGCTCAGCCGGAGTAATCCCTCCCTGAGCCGCTGATAGGACTTGCCTGAATCCGCGAGGGTGGTCAATTCCAGAATGTCCGATGGATACACCTCCATCCGGTCACTGGTCGGGCAACCTGCACGGAAAAACAGGGTTTGCAGGGCCAGCAGCACGTCGCTGTCTACCCCATGCGGCCTGCCGTAAATGGCATCGCCCTTGATGCGGTACAGCGTGCCGCCCACTTCGTAATCCACCTGCCACGAATCCCGGCCTTCAGGAAGGGTGCGCTGCACGCTTATAATCCCCGCCCTGGTGAGGTCAAGTTCGCTGATTCGCAGAGTGTCCACTGGCCTTGATTGTAACAATCATTTGTAAAGAACTATTTGAAATGAATGTCATTCAAGGAAGGCATTTTGGGCCGGAAAAGGCCCATTCCATCGCAAATTCGTTCAAAAAACGACTCACAAGTATCGTCAAAACAGCTCACAAGTATCGTCAAAAGCACTCACAGGTATCGCTCCAACAGCTCACAGGTATCGTCAAAAGCACTCACAAGTATCGCTCCAAGCCGGGGCCAGAACAGGGTTTTTGGCCCAGAATAGCGATACTTGTGAGTCATTCGGGCGATACTTGTGAGTCATTCTAGCGATACTTGTGAGTCATTCGGGCGATACCTGTGAGCTGTTTTTTTGGGGCTGGGGCAGGCTTTTATCTAAACCACGTTCAAAAAGGGAGATTTATCAAGATGTCTTGCTTGCCCTCTCCACTTGTGGGAGAGGGAGGGAGGCCCGAAGGGCCGGAAGGGTGAGGGGGAAATTCTGGAGTGCCCCCCAGAAACTGGACGGTGAATGACTAGAGACGAAGGCTCGGTCCCAGCCCTAAGCTGGAAAGCGAGGCCCAGTCATGAAAATCCGTCAGTTCACCGAAGACCAGATCATCAAACTCCTCCAGGAAGGCAAAAAAGGCGAGAAGTCCGTCGAAGACCTCTGCCGCGAGTTCGGGTGCAGCACCGCTTCCTACTACACCTGGAAGAAAAAGTACGGCGATACCAACCCTGACGAAGCCCGTAGGCTTCGTCAACTCGAAAAGGAAAACGCCCGTCTACTACGTATCGTTGGCCAGCAGCGCCTGGAAATTGACG
>ERZ501016.274-NODE-274-length-17685-cov-4.718605_pt1 | contig 17685 bp, 17 predicted proteins | sample MGYA00248889_ERZ501016 | MGnify/ENA primary metagenome ERZ501016 (study PRJEB25958, sample SAMN03398594) | human skin metagenome | study: EMG produced TPA metagenomics assembly of the Human Skin Microbiome Metagenome (human skin metagenome) data set. | reverse complement strand
AGTTGATCGAGATCGGCGACGGGTTCCGATTGCCGGAACTCCTGGAGAGCACCGGCACTCGGTTGCGCGAGGTGGGGACCACCAATCGCACTGCCGCAGCGGACTACCGCGCGGTGCTCGGCGAGCGCACGGCTGCGGTGCTCAAGGTCCACCCGAGCAACTATCTGGTGTCCGGATTCACCCGGTCGGTGAGCGTGCGCGAGTTGGCGGAAGTGGTGCGGGAGAAGCAGATACCGCTGGTGTATGACGTGGGCAGCGGCCTGCTGCGTCCCGACCCGCTGCTAACCGACGAGCCGGATGTCGCGACCGCGCTGGCCGACGGCGCCGATCTGGTCATCGCCAGTGGCGACAAACTCCTGGGTGGTCCGCAGGCCGGAATCATTGTGGGGCGCAAGGACATTGTCGAGCGCCTACGCCGTCATCCGCTGGCCCGGGCGCTGCGCGTCGACAAGCTCACCCTGGCCGCGCTGGAGGCGACCCTGAGCCGGCCTGAAACCCGGGTGAGCGCCGCCCTGCACGCTGACCCAGAGTTCTTGCGGGTGCGGACCGAGGCGCTGGCTGCCGGCGTACCAGCCGCGGGTGGCGAAGTCGTCCCGCACGACGGGGCGGTCGGCGGCGGCGGGGCGCCCGGACTGGGCCTGCCGGGCTGGGCGTTGGCGCTGCCCGAGGCGTATGCCGCACCCCTGCGCCATGGCCACCCGTGCATCGTCACCCGGGTCCGAGCCGGGCGTTGCCTGCTCGATCTGCGTTGCGTTCAGCCGGCCGAGGATGCCGAAATTTCACTGCGGCTCAGCGAAATTGCGGCCACTGAGATTGCGACCACAGGCGCCGAGCACTGATGTATGTCGTGGCCACCGCCGGGCACGTCGACCACGGCAAGTCGACCCTGCTGCGCGCGCTCACCGGGATGGAACCGGACCGCTTGGCCGAGGAGCGCCGCCGCGGGCTGACCATTGACCTCGGCTACGCCTGGCTGCGTCTGCCGGGCGGTGATGAGCTGGCATTCGTCGACGTCCCGGGACACCGCCGGTTCATCGGCAATATGCTCGCCGGCCTGGGTCCCGCGCCGGTGGTGCTCTTTGTGGTGGCGTCGGATGCTGGCTGGCAGGCCCAGTCCGAGGAGCACCTGCGGGCGATCGAAGCGCTCGGAATCGACGCTGGGGTCGTCGCGGTCACTCGCCGCGACCTGGCCGATCCCGCTGCCACGATCGACTACTGCCGCAAGAGATTCGGGGAAGGTGGGCGGCATAGCTGGCCCATCATCGCAGTCAGCGGCACCACCGGCGCGGGCCAAGACGAACTCATCGACGCCCTCGCCGCCGCCTGTGCCACCCTGCCCGCGCCGGATCCCGCTGCGCGAGTACGAATGTGGGTCGATCGCGCGTTCTCCCGCACCGGCCACGGCACGATCGTCACCGGCACCCTCGGCTCGGGGGAGATTCGGGTCGGCGACCGGGTCGCCATCGGTGCCCAGACGTATGCCGTGCGCGGCCTGCGCGCCTTGGGCTCGGCGCGAAAGGCGGCGAGCGCCCCGGCCCGGGTGGCCCTGGACCTGCGCGGGCTCGCGCTGACGGACGTGGCACGCGGGGACGCCGTGGTGGCGCCGCAGAGCTGGCCGGAGGTCACTACCGCGGATGTGCTGCTGGACATCGACTCCGACCGGCTGCCCGAAGAGGTGACCCTGCACGCCGGCACCGCGGCGCTGCCGGCGCGGGTGCGGCCACTGGCCGGGCGCGCGGTGCGCTTGCGCTGGGAGCGACCGCTACCGCTGGCCCCCGGAGATCGGTTGTTGGTGCGTGCGCCCGGCGAGGAGGGAGCGATTAGCGGGGCCTTGACGCTCGATGTCGCCCCGCCGCCCCTGCGCCGACGCGGCGCCGCCGCCGAACTCGGCGAACGCCTACTCGCCCGGGGCCGGGTGCCCACGCTCACCGAGTACGTCGCCGACCGCGGCCACCTGGCCCGTGCCGAGGCCCGGCTGTTCGGGTATGCCGATGACCCCGATCGCCTCCCGGGCACCCATCGCTTTCCGGGCACCCCGGCCCGCGAAGATGATGACGGGGTCTGGACAACCGGCGAGCCGTCGGGCGGGAAACCAAGCACCGCCCCGGAGGTGGGCGGCGACCCGGATGCGCCGCTGGCCATCGGCGCCTGGTGGGTGAGCCCGGCACGCCATACCCAATGGGGACGGGAGTTGATCGCGGCGGTTCGGGCCGCGGACGCCAACCGCCTGGACCCGACGCTGAGCCTCGCTGCGGCGCGGCGGGCGGCCGGCATACCGGATACGGAGGTGCTCGAGCAGCTCGCGCACTCCGCGGGGCTGACGATCCGCGACGGACGCATTGCAGCCCCCGACGCTGCACCGGAACTTGGCGCCGCGGAAACCGGCCTGCAGGCGATCCTGGCGCGCTTGGCCGCCGACCCGTGCGCCGCCCCGGAACAGGAGGACCTGGCCGCGGCCGGTCTCGGTCCACGGCAGCTCGCCGCGGCCGTGCGCCTGGGCCGGATCCTGCGATTGCCCGGGGAGATCGTGCTGGCGCCCGACTCCCCGGCCCGCGCGATGCGGGTCTTGGCCGCGTTGCCGCAGCCGTTTACCACCAGCGCGGCCCGGGCGGCATTGGGCACCACTCGCCGGGTCGCCATACCGCTGCTCGAGCATCTTGACGAGCGGGGCTGGACGCGGCGCGTCGACGGGACGAACCGGGAGGTCGTTCGCCGTCGATGACGTCATCTACGGCTCTATAGCTCAAGTGCTACATACCGCTATCGGCCACTCGACAGCGCCGGACTCCCCGCCGGGCCAGGGAACCGTCGTCGGGCATGAAAAGACCCGGCCATCTCATACGTGGCCGGGTCACTCCATTGAACCCACGGCCAGATGTCGCGCAGGTGTCCGACACGCGTCCGCGGCGAGATATTTGCGTCGAGTGGGCTCCGGAAGGGCCGGCAATAATCCCTGTCCCTGCCGCGGCAGACGTGCGAGGATGCCGGAATGAGCCAGGAAAAGCGCGCCCTGCCCGACGAGGAAACCAAGCGCAAGTTCCGCGAGGCCCTCAAGCGCAAGCAGTCCGCCGACAAGGTGGATGTCTCCGACCACAGCGAGCACAACAAGGTCGACCACTCGCACGGCCCGGAGACCACGACCACCCAGCAGATGTTCCGCCGCAAGTCCGGCTGAGCCACCATGCACGCGTTATTTCGTTTCGTTGGGGTGACGCGTGAAGACCTGCTCTAGCACGACGGTCTGATCCTCCGCATAGAACCAGATGCGGGCATCGCCGCCGATGGTGGGTTTGTGCTGCCAGCGCTGGTGCTCGGCCCCCTCCCGCGTGATCGTTCCGAGGCTGCCCTTGAGCGGGTAGTTGGTGGGCGTCTGCTGGCGCGGAGTACGGGTGAGGAAATCCCAGGTGTCGGCGAGTGGTCCGCGGATTACTGCCCCCAGGTCTCGCCATCCCTTCTCCGCTTGGCGGGACCCGAAGACGATGACGTATTCACTGGCCTTGGTTGGCCGTTCGACTTGCCCTTTACGCGTCACGGGTCAGGGACGCTCGACAGGCTGGGCCCCGGTGAGCCACTCGATACGTGCCTCCCCGAGGCCGGCGGCGGTCGCGATTGCCGTCTCGCGCCACGCGGTCATCTGCGCGATCGCCAGATGGGGCTGGTGGGTGGAGAAGGATGCCCGCGCCGCATCGACGAGTTCACTCGCGCAGAGCACACGATCCTGCGAGCTCAGGGAGAGCATCCACGGGAAGACCCGGCTCATTCGCTCGGCGAGTGTGCCATGGCAGTCCGTCGTCGCCGCGATGATTTGGGACGCGAAGTGCAGCAGTTCCTCCCGCACCTTCGCCTCCCGTTTCGTCATGAGCACGAAGTCCTCACCGTCGCGACGCGTGACATCGACGGGGTGATCCTCGGCAGCGGCGAACACTCGAGCCGTGTGACGACTCAAGTCGGAGGACTGAAAACGCGGGCGGGACAGCGCGGCCATGACGCGACGATAATGCAGAATACGTTCTGAACTCCAGGGGTTAATGGCAGTGGGCGGCCAGCACCAGGGGACCCCGGACACAGCCGGTCAGGGCCCAGAGAAACCAACGCGCCGACGCGGGTCCGGCCCTGGCCGCCTCCACGCGCAGCATGACAGGATGCGCGCCATGCCGCGCGTGATCCACTCCGCCCAGGCCCTCGTCGACGAGGTCGTGGCGGTGCCTGCGCTGCCCCGTCGGGGCGGGAATGTCATGGCCCACGCCCAGGACCGGTATGCCGGGGGTGCCGTCAACATCTTGGTCGCCGCCGCCCGGTCGGGCGCCTCCTGCGTGCTCGCGGGCGCCCACGGCACCGGGCCCAATGGCGACCTGGTCCGTGCCGCCCTACGGGCCGAAGGGATCGCCTGGTCCAGCGATCCGCTGCCCGAGCGGGACACCGGGGTGTGCTTCGTGATGATCGAGCCCACCGCGGAGCGAACCTTCGTCACCAGTCAGGGCGCGGAGCGGTGGATCACCCCGCAACTGCTGCAGCGCAGCGATCCCAAGGCCGGAGATCTGGTGTGTATCAGTGGTTTTTCGCTCGTGGGACGCACCCGCGACCCACTGCTCGCCTGGTTGGATCAGCTTGCCGACGATGTGGTGGTCGTCCTCGACGCCGGCGCCACCTTCGCCGAACTCGACCAGCCGCTCATCGACCGGGTCATGGGCCGCACCACCGTCTGGACGGGCAATGCCGAAGAGGCCCAGGCTCTCACCGGGCACGAGCGGATCGAGCAGGCCGTGCGCGCGGTCAGCGAGCGCCTCCCGGCCGGCGGGGTCGGCATCGTGCGCGACGGGCCGCGCGGCTGCGTGGTGATGGCCGACGGCAAGCTGACGATCCTGCCCGGCTACCCGCAGAAGCCCGTGGACACCAATGGTGCGGGCGACACCCATACCGGCGTGCTGCTCGCCTGCCGGGCCGCCGGATTGAGTTGGGTCGAGGCCGCCCGCCGCGGCAATGCCGCCGGTGCCATCAAGGTGACCCGGCGCGGCCCGGCGACCGCCCCGACCGGAGCCGAGATCGACGCCTTCCTCGCGCACGCGCATACCGGCTCCGAGGCGGTTGGCACGCCCTGACGCTCTCCATGGGCCGCACGTATGCCCGTGCCGCCCCGGCCGCACCCCCGGTCGCATAGTCTCGGTGAGCGAATTGGCGCCCGCCCGGTTGGCGCCGAAGGAGGAATCAGCAATGGCCACACCCGCCGAAGACACCGAAGCGACCCAGCCGACTGCCGACGACGGTACGGCGACTGACGAATTCGGCGGGCTGATCGGCGTCGGGACGGCCCGGACCATCCGGGCCCCGTGGAAGGCCTCCTCCCTGCGCAAGTTGCGGGAGGCCGTGGTCGCCGACCTGGTCGCGCGCTCCGTGCCCGAAAAGACCATCGACGAGGTCGCCGTGGTGCTCTCCGAACTGGTCACCAACTCCTTCAGCCACGCCCAGCCCCTGCACGACAACACCGTTCGAGTCCACTGGACCGAGCGCAATGGGGTCGTCGAGGTCGATGTCACCGACGGCGGCGGCTCGTCGACGCCGATGGTGCGCCCGCAAGCGGTGTTCGCGGTGAGCGGCCGAGGCCTGCGGATCGTGCGCTCATTCGCTCACGAATGGGGTGTCAACGAGAAGCAAGGCGCGGTCACCGTCTGGGCCGCCCTCGGGGGCCCCAGCCGTCGTCGGGCATGATCGCCTGTCATGGGTAAGGCCTCACGACGCAAGAAGGACGCGACCCCCAAGGCAGCACGAGGCGCGACATACTCCGCCCGGCCGTTCGCCGGGCTGCCCGGGGAGAGCGACTGGGTCGCCCTCAGCGAGATCCTCCCGGCGGCCACGACGACCGTGCCGCTCAAGGCCGGGGTTGCCCCCGACGGCGGGCCGAGCGAGGTGACCATCGCCACCGTCCTGCCGATGGCCTGGCCCGCGCTGCGCCGCGGTGACGGGAGCATCCTGGTGGCCACCCAGGGCGGCAGTTCCAGTGGTGACGCCTCCCGCGACCTCGGCGCGGCCATCCTCGCGGCGCTGGCCGCCGAGCCCGGCCAGCCGGTGGCCCGGGTCGAATCCGCGACCGATGCCACCCCGCCGCTGCAGGAGCTGCTGGAGCTGACCGAGGCGCCCGTAGTCACGGTGCATGAGGGCTTCGACTTCTGGGTCGAGGGCCAGGACCTGCAGGGCGAAGCGGCCGAATCCATGCAGCGCGCCAACGAGACCGTGGTCCCCACCACCAAGATGTCCGGCGCGGAATCCGCCTACTGGTGCCTGCTCGGCGACCGCCCGCACATCCGCCTCATCCTCCCCGACGACGAGGACAGCGCCACGAATGCGGTGGCCCGCCTCTGGGCGGCCGGCGCCAGCGGCCTCGGCGAGGGCACGCGGATGCTCGGTGCCTTCCGCGCGCGCGGCCTGATCATCCCCGTCTGGGAACTGCCGCGCGGCACCGAGGCGGCCGATTACGACCAGGCGCTCACCGAGTTCATGAGCCGGTATGCCGCCGCCCGCACCGACGCGGAACTCACCGGCGAGGAGCGCCGCGCCCGCGCCGGACTGGTCAACCGCCAGGTCACCCTGCGCTGATCATGCCCACCCCGCGCAGCGTGGCCGCCGTCATCCCGGCCAAGGATGAGGCCGACCGGATCGCCGACACGGTTCGCGCGGTGACCGCGCTGCCGGGGGTGGAGCTGGTGATCGTCGTGGACGACGGCAGCAGCGACGCGACCGGCGACCTGGCGCGCGCCGCTGGGGCGCGGGTGGAACGGCATACCGGCAATCAGGGGAAAGCCGCCGCGATGACGACCGGCGCCGCCGCGGTCGCCGCGACTCCCGGCGGCGGGGACTTCGCGCTGCTCTTCGTGGACGCCGACCTGGGCGCCAGTGCGGCGGGGCTCGCCCCGCTGCTCGCACCCGTGCTAGCGGGCGAGGCGGATATGACCATCGCGAACATCCCGCGCGCCAACTCCTCGAAGGGTGGTGGCCGGGTGGTGCGCCTGGCGCAACGCACCGTGGAAGCTCGTACCGGCCGGCGCATCGCCCAGCCGCTCAACGGAATGCGCTGTCTGACCCGCCAAGCGTATGACGCGGCACTGCCGCTGGCCAGCGGCTGGGGCGTCGAGGTCGGGCTGCTGCTCGACGTGCTAACCGCTGGCTACCGGGTGGTCGAGGTGCCCGTGGAATTCACCCACCGGGCCAGCGGCCGCGACTGGCGCGGGGTGGTGCACCGCGGCCGGCAGATGCGCGATGTCGCCCGGGTCGTGGCCGGTGGGCGGGGCCGCTGACGGTATGCCCGTGCCGCAGCGGGATGGACTGCCAGACCGGGCTGAGCTGTCCCGCCCGGTTGAGGGGTCCCACCCGGCCGGGTGGATGCCCGGGTGGGCCGGGCGCGCCCTGCTTGCCCTGTCGCTGATGACCCTGCTGGTCGTCGGCTGCTCCGGCGTCAGCGCGGCCACCCCGCCGTTGGGTCCGCGGGGCTGGGCGCCGGGGGCGCTGCTGCCTTGGACACTCTCGCCGGCCACGGTCACCGCCCTGCTCGCCGGGGCGTATGTCGTGGGCGGGCTCGCGGTGGCGTTGCAGTTGCGCGCCCCCCGCCGACTCCCGGCCCCGGCGCTCGCGACGCTGGCACTGGGCTGCCTGCTGGTCATGCCCTTCGGCTCGGCCGATCACACCAATTACGCGGCATACGGGCAGATCGCGCTCGAGGGCGGGGATCCGTGGACCGTCGCCCCTAACGCCTGGCAGGGCGGCGCCGACCCGGTGACCAGCGGGGTGCAGCCGCCGTGGCAGAGCACGCCGAGCATCTATGGGCCGCTGGCGAAGCTGGCTCAGCTCGCGGCGGCCTGGGTGGGTGCCGACAACCTGCGTCAGGTCGTCTGGGTCTGGCAGGTGTTCGTGGTGTTGGCCTGGCTGGCCACGCGCTGGTTGTTGCGTCGGTTGCTGTCGCAGCGTCACGCCCTCATCGATGTGTTGTGGACCGCGAACCCGCTGGTCATCGCCACCGGAGTCCTTGGCGCGCATGTGGACACGCTGGCCACGCCGCTGATGGTGGCGGCGCTGCTGGTGGCCAAGCGCGCCGGCTGGCCGGGCGCGCTGGCCGCCGGAGTGCTGGCCGGGTTGGCGACCGGGGTCAAGCTGACCGCCGGGGTCGTCCTCCTCGCTCTGCTGCTCGCGCCCCTGCTGACCCGTGAGTCCGGGATCGGTGAATGGGTGAAACGCGCCGCCGCGCTGGTGATCGGGGCCGCCGCGGTGCTCGTGCCGCTGCAGGTGTGGGCGGGACCGCATAGCTATGAGCAGTTGGGGCGCTCGCGCCGTTCGATCTCGCTGGCTACGCCCTGGCGTTGGGCGTATGAGTGGTTCGGCGGCCACCTGCCCGACGCCACCTGGCGTTCGCTGCTCTTCGCCGCAGCCGCGCTCACCTGCGTCGCGCTGGCCTGGGCGGTATGGCGTCTGCTCACCCCCCGCGCGCGCGGAGCAGCCGGATCGCCGCGTGACCAGGCCGCGCTGCGGCTCACCTTTGCGCTCTGCCTGGCGTATCCCGTGGGCGCCCCCTATGTGCTGCCCTGGTACGACCAACTGGCCTGGGCGCTGCTGCCCGCAGTGCTGGCTGGCAGTGGCCGGTTGCCCAGCCTGGTGAGCGCCGCCTGGCTGGTGCGCGGGGTGATCCTCGCGCTGGCCTATGTGCCCGGCCGGGTGGTCGGCCTGACCCCCGCGGTGGAATCGTTCACCCTTGGTTGGCGCACCGATGTCGCCCCCGTCGGTGCGCTCCTGGTGTGGGCCGCCGTGGCGGCGAGCCGGCGGCGTACCTCGGCGATCGGTGCGGCCGTGGGCACAAACTAGCGGGCGGGCACGGCCATACCGAGGGGGAAAGCCGGGCTGTCGGAGGAGTGACATAGCCTCGGCTGCGTGACCAATACCGCCGCCCTGGCCCCCCTCGAACTGCCCACCGGCGCCGACGACTGGGCGGCCTTCGTGGACGCCCGGGTGAGCGCCGGGTTGAGCCGCGCCCGCGAGCTGGATGCTCAACTCAAGGACACCCGGCTGAAGGACGCCCAGCCCACCGAGGGCGCTCAGCGCTCGACGCTGGAGGTCCTGGACCTGGAGAACGCCGTCTCCCTCGCCATCGGCCCGGCCAGCGGGATTGCCAGCCTGCTGGCGGAGGTGCACCCGGACCCGGCCGTGCGCGGCCGTTGCGAGAGCGCGACGCAGGAGATCTCCCGCTATCTCACCGATCGTTCCCTCGACGCCGATCTGTATGCGGTTTTCGCCGCCCTCGACCCGGCCGGTCTCGACCCGGACGCGGAGCGTTTCCTGGCGCGGACGCTGCGCGACTTCCGCCGCTCCGGTGTGGACCGGGACGAGGCGACCCGCGAGCGCTTGGTGCAGATCAGCGAACGGGCCACCCTGCTCAGTCAGGAGTTTTCCCGGCACATCCGCGAGGACGTCCGCTCCATCCGGATCACCCCCGACCGGCTCGCCGGCCTGCCGCAGGATTATGTGGACGCGCACGAGCCCGATGCGGACGGCCTGGTGACGATCACCACCGACTATCCCGACTCGATCCCGTTCCGCACCTTCGCTCAGGACGCCGCCGCCCGCCGCGCGCTGGTCGCCGCCGCTAACTCGCGCGCCTGGCCGCAGAACGACCCGATCCTGCACGAGATGCTCGACCTGCGCGCCGAGAGTGCGGAGTTGCTGGGCTATCCGGACTGGCCGGCGTATGACGCGCAGACCAAGATGATTGGCTCGGGAGAGGCGATCGGCGACTTCATCGACCGGATCGCCGACCTGGCCGCCGAACCCGGCCGGCGCGATCTCGCGGTGCTGGTGGAGCGGGCGCAGCGCGACGACCCGGCGATCGAGTCGCTCACCTCGGCCGACTCCGCCTATTACGCGGAGTTGGTGCGCCGGGAGCGCTTCGACGTCGATGCCCAACAGGTGCGCCGCTATTTCGACTTCGCCAAGGTGCGGGCCGGCTTGCTGGAGGTCACCGGCCGGCTCTTCGGGGTGCGCTATGTGGAACTGCCCGAGGTGCCGACCTGGCATCCGGAGGTCACCGCATACGACGTGGAACGGGACTCGAAGCGGATCGGGCGGATCTATCTCGACCTGCACCCGCGCGACGGCAAGTTCAAGCACGCCGCGCAGTTCTCGCTGGTGTCCGGGGTCAGCGGGCATTCGCTGCCCGAGGGCAGCCTGGTCTGCAATTTCCCGCGCGGACTCATGGAGCACAGCGATGTGACCACCCTCTTCCACGAGTTCGGGCATCTGGTCCACCACATCCTCGGCGGCCAGGACCAGCACTGGGCGCGGTTCAGTGGGGTGGCCACCGAATGGGACTTCGTCGAGGCGCCCTCGCAGATGCTCGAGGAATGGGCCTGGGACGCCGACGTGCTGCGTAGCTTCGCCACCGACGAGGACGGTGAGCCGATCCCGGCCGATCTGGTGCACCGAATGCGGGTCGGGCATTTCGGAAAGGGCCTGCAGGCGCGCACCCAGATGTTCTATGCGGCGGTCTCCTACTACCTGCACAAGAACCGGCCGGCCGATCACACCGCGCTGGTCGCCGAATTGCAGGAGCGCTACGACCTGTATGCGCGCATCCCGGACACCCACTTCCAGGCGGCCTTCGGTCACCTGGATGGTTATGGCTCGGGTTACTACACCTATATGTGGAGCCTGGTCATCGCCAAGGACATGTTCGGTGCCTTCGACCGCGACGACCTCTTCGATCCGGCGACGGCGGAGCGCTACCGCGACCGGGTGCTCGCCCCGGGTGGGCGCCGCGACGCCGCGGACCTGGTCGCCGACTTCCTCGGGCGGCCCTACTCCTTCGGCGCCTTCGGAGCATGGCTGGCGGCGGACGTGGACGCCGGCTGAGCCCGCGGATGACCTCCGGCGTCGGGCTCAGCCGGTGAACGCCTCATCGGGACTTGGGATCACCCACACCTACCGAGCCGAGGACCTGGGGCCGAACCAGGCGAGAGGCTGAAGCCAGGGGCTCGGCCTACATAAGTGCTTATAAATCCGTTCATTTATGTGCTTTGATGTGTTGATTACTTGGCCCTGCCCCGCTTGGTCGCCGACGCGGCGCATCGGGTGCTGCTGGAGCCGGCGTTAGGCCTGGGGGTGCGGTGGGCTCCGGGCGCGGTGGAGGAAGTGGTGAGCACGGCGGCGGGTAACCCGTTCATGCTGCAAAAGCTTGGGCATGAGGCGTGGCTGGCGCGCTCCCCCAGTTCGGCCGGTGATGTCATCGCGCTCGAGGATGTTCGTGCCGCGCAGGAGGTGACTGCGTCCAGCATGGCGGGCGGCATGTTCCGGGGTCGTTGGGCGAAGGCCACCCCCGTGGAGCAGGCTTTGCTGACCGGGATGGCGATGGTTGCCGCCGCACAGGGAGCGGTCGCAACCGGCGACTTGGTGGCGGCGACCGGCCGGACCACGCCGCAGTAGAGCCTGGCTCGGCGCAGTCTGATCGACAAAGGGCTGATCGAAGCCGCCGGCCACGGCGTGCTGCGCTTCACTATGCCGACCTTCGCCGAGTTCGTGCGTGACGTTACGGGCGTCGAGTACCTCGGGCCCGGGCTCGGGGCCGCAGCTCGCCTGAATCCGTCTGGCGCGCCGGAGCTGCCGCGCCGCCCCCCGCCCGGTGATCCTGGCGCGTCGTCGGCGCCGCCGCCGACGGCGCCGACGAACTGAGCCACCCATGGCTGCGCGGTACCGGGCGTTGGAGCGGCCGCAGCGACGGAAGGAAGGCGAATCCGTCGAGGACCTGCTGACGCCCCTTGCAGACCTCCCCCGGCCGTCAGCCGGCCAGCGCCACCGCGAGGCTGAACGTGCCCAGGCCGAGCACCAGGCTGAGCCCGGCGTTGGTCAGAGCGGCGGTGGGCCGGCCTTCCTGCAGCAGACCCGTGCTCTCGCTCGCGAAGGTTGAATAGGTGCTCAGTGCCCCACAAAAGCCGGTGCCCAGGAGCAGGGCCAGGTCACCCGCGAGCCGGGCGCTGACCAGACCGAGCAGGAAACAGCCAAACACATTGACCGCGAGGGTGCCCCAGGGGAACTGCCGCCCCCAACGGGCGGCGACCGCGCGGTCGAGGAGGTAACGGCATACCGCGCCCGCGGCCCCGCCCGCCATGACGAGGAGCAGGCTCAGCATTCCTCCTCCCCCGGCGCCGGCAGATCCCCGGCCTCGACCGCGGTCGCGGGCAGCCGACGGCCGCATACCGACCGGGTAAGCAGCACCCCGAGCGCGCACGCGGCCACGGCGAGCACCGGCGTGCCGAGCAGGTATGCCGTGCCCACCCACCCCGAGCCGCTCGCCAGCAGGCGGTGGCCGTCGGCGGCATAGGTGGAAAAGGTGGTGAACCCACCCAGCACCCCGGTGCCGACGAAGGGCCGCACCAGCGGGGAGGCGCGCCGGTCCAGCAACCAGGTCACCAGCACCCCCATGAGCACAGAACCGGCCACATTGACGACCATCGTGGCCCACACCCCACCCGGCCCGCCGGTCACCAGCGCCCAGCGGGCCGCGGCCCCAATCGCCCCGCCGATCGCGACCGCCGCGACCACCCGGGGGCCGGCGGGACCGACATACGGGCGCGGCTCGGAAGCATCGGGAGCGGCGGAGGCGGCCATGGCCCGGCCAATCTACGCCGCGATTTCCCCGCCAGACACCGACCGTCTGGGACGATGGGCCAATGGCGCTCGATGTGGAGTTGGCGGCGGTCCGCGACTTCCTCGCGGCCCATCCGCCCTTCGCCGAGCTCGATGAATCGGTGCTCACCGGGTTGGTGCGCCGGATGAGCATCGAATATCACCGCCGCGGCACCGCGATGATGACCCCGGGGCAGGACAACTACCGCCTGTATGTCGTGCGCTCCGGCGCCATCGAGGTCCGTGACGCGCTCGGGTCGCTCGTTGACCGAGCCGCGGAGGGGGAATGCTTCGGGGCCACCACGCTGCTCGGCGGCAATCCGGCGCAGTTCTCCGTGATGGCCATCGAAGACACCCTGACCATCTCCATGGATGCCGCGGTCTTCGCCGAATTGCATTCCACCGAACCGGAATTCGCGACTTTCTTCGACGCGCAACGCAGCCGGCGCCTGGCCACCGCGGTGGCCGCCCAGCAGACCAGCGCCTCCGGCGGCGCCGTCCTCAAGAGCACCGTGCGCGAGTTGATCACCCGCGACCCGGTGACCGTGCCCCGGACCGCGACCATCCGCCAGGCCGCGCAGACCATGGCCGAGCAGGGCGTTTCCTGTTTGCTGGTGACCCAGGATGACCGGCTCGCCGGGATCCTCACCGACCGGGACCTGCGCAACCGGGTGCTGGCCGCGGGGCGGGATCACGACATACCGGTCATGGCGGTGATGACGGACTCGCCGGTGACCGCGGGCGCCGATGCGCTTGCCTTCGAGGCGCTGCTGGAGATGGTGGGCCGCAATATTCATCATCTCCCGCTGCTGGAGGCCGACGGCCGGCCCGTCGGCGTGGTCACCACCACCGACCTGCTGCGCCTGGAGACCGCCCATCCGGTCTTCCTCGCTGGCGAGATTGCCAAACAGGACGATCCGGCCGGCGTCGCTCACGCGGCCGCCCGCCTGCCCGCTGTGGTCGCCGCACTGGTCGCCCAGGACGCCAGCGCCCAGGACATCGGCCGGGTGGTCACCTCGGTCGGCGACGCCGTCGAACGACGCCTGATCGACTTGGCGCACCGGCAACTCGGGCCGGAACCGGTCCCCTACTGCTGGGTGACCCTGGGGTCGCGGGCCCGGATGGAACAGGCCTTAGGCGCGGATCAGGACAATGCGCTGCTGCTCGCCGATGGCGCCACCGACGCCGACCGCGCCTACTTCGGCCAGTTGGCCGAACTGGTCACCGGGTGGCTGGCCGATGCCGGCTATCCCCGATGCGCCGGCGGCATTATGGCCAGCAACGCCCGCTGGCGGATGACCCAGCACGAATGGCAGGTCACCTTCGGCCGCTGGCTCGGGGCGCCGGTGCCGGATGCGGTACTGCAGGCGAGCATCTTCTTCGATATGCGCCCGATCGCCGGGGACGCCAGCCTGTATGCCGCCCTCGTCGCCCAAATCCGCGCTGCCGCACCGGATTCACCGCGCTTCCTGGCCCACCTGGCGGGCGCCGCGAGCGCGCATGAACCTCCGCTGGGCTTCTTCCGCAACCTTGTGGTGCAGAAGGAGGGCGAGCACAAGGACACTCTGGACATCAAGGCCGGCGGGACTCTGCCCGTGGTCGAACTCGCCCGGGTGCATGCGCTGGCGATCGGCTCCCCCGCCGTTTCCACGCAGGCGCGACTGGCCGACGCGGTGGCCGCCGGGGTGATGGCTGCGGATCGCGGCGAGGAACTACGCGATGCCTTCGAGTTCCTTTCGTATGCCCGGCTCGCCCACCAAGTGGGTGCAGTGGCCGCAGGCAGCGCCCCGGATAATCACATCGCCCCCGAAGGCCTTTCCAGCGTGGAGAAGCGCCACCTGCGGGAGGCGTTTGCCATCGTCCGGGCGGCATTGGGGACGCTGGGCACGGCATACGGGACCGGGAAACTCGGGTGAGCCCGACCGTCCCCTGGAGCCGGCACCGGCGGGCGCAGGCCACGCTGGGGCGACTGGCGCAGAGCAGCGATGATCCCGTGCTCACCGCATACGGGCAGGCGGGTCTGCCAGCCCTGGAGACTCCGGCCGGGGAACTGCGGCTGCTGGCCCTCGATCTGGAGACCACCGGTTTGGACCCGCGGCGCGATCAGGTGCTCAGCGTCGGTTTCGTGCCCATCGACGGGCGGCGGATCGTGCTGTCCGGGGCGACCCAGCTGCACGTGCGGCCGACCACCGGGGCCGGGGTGGGGCAGAGTGCGCGCATCCACGGCCTGACCGACGACATGCTCGCCACGGGATGCGCCGCGCGCGAGGCGCTCGACGTGGTGCTCACCGCGCTCACCGGGCGGGTCTTGCTCGCGCACTATGCGGTCGTGGAGACCGGCTTCCTCGGGGTGCTGGCGCGGGCGGCATACGGGCGGGAGGTGCCGATGCGGGTCATTGACACCCTGGAGATCGGCCGCAGCATGCTGCCCCCGGAGCGCCGCGCCCAGCCACCGCGGAATGCCTTGCGGCTGTGGAAACTTCGTCAACGTTTCGGCTTGCCTTCGTATGCCGCCCACGACGCCTTCCTCGACGCGTTGGCCTGCGCGGAGCTCTATCTGGCGCAACTGGCCGAGATCGAGTCGGACGCCCGGCGGCCGGTCACCCTGCGTCGGTTGGTGCGCTGATCCCCTGCCGCATCACTCGGCTAGGGCGCCGGGGGTGACCCAGCGCGGGTGCGGCACGTCATACCGGCCCGGGGTGGAGGAACTAAGCGCTTGCATAGTTCAATAGCCATGCGCCGGGCACCACCGGCCGCAGCGACGAAGGGGACGGTCCATGGAACGCGGACTCACCGCCGACGAGGCACGCTTCCGGCAGCAGATGCGGGAGTTCTTCACCACCGCCATACCGCAGGAGATCCGAGACCGGGTCGCAGACGGGGCGGAATTGTCCGCGGAGGACTTCCGCACCGCCCACCGGATCATGCACGAGGCCGGACTGGCCGTGCCCGGCTGGCCAACGCAGTGGGGCGGCCAGGACTGGAGCGATCTGCAGCGGTATCTGTGGGCCGATGAGATGGCCCGCGCCCACGTCCCGGCGCCGCTCGCCTTCAACGCCAACATGATCGGCCCGGTCCTCGCGACCTTCGCCAGCGAGCAGATGAAGCAGCGCTTCCTGCCCCCGACCGCGAACCTGGACATCTGGTGGTGTCAGGGCTTCTCCGAGCCGGAGGCGGGCTCGGACCTGGCCTCGCTGCGCACCACCGCGGTGCGCGATGGCGACGAGTACGTGGTCAACGGCCAAAAGACCTGGACCACGTTGGGCCAGTATGCCGATTGGATCTTCACGCTGGTGCGCACCGATCCCGCGGCGGCCAAGCCGCAACAGGGCATCTCCATGTTGCTCATCGACATGAGCACCCCCGGGGTCAGCCTGCGCCCGATTCAACTGATCGACGGCGGCCACGAGGTCAACGAGGTCTTCTTCGATAACGTGCGCGTGCCCGCGGATCTGCTTGTCGGGGAAGAGAATCGCGGCTGGGACTATGCGAAGTTCCTGCTCGGCAATGAGCGGGTCGGGGTGGCACCGACCGGCTGGATCAAGAGCAAGCTCGTGGCCGCCAAGTCGTATGCCGCCTCGGTGGCCACCGACGACGGGAGCCTGCTCGACGACCCGCTGATCGCCGCCCGGATCGTGGAGCTGGAGTGCGATCTCGCCGCGTTGGAGCTCACGGTGCTGCGGGTGGCGGCGAATTCCCATGGCGGCAAACCCGATCCGGCGTCCTCGATCCTCAAGCTGCGCGGCAGCCAGGTGCAGCAGGACGTGCTGGAGCTCATCGCCGACCTCGGTGGCCCGATGACCCTGGCCTGGGATGTCGATGCGAACTCGCAGGTGCCGCAGTGGGCCCAGCACGCCGCCCCGGTCTATCTGAACTTCCGCAAGGCCTCGATCTATGGCGGTTCCAATGAGGTCCAGCGCAGTGTCATCGCCAGCGGCATCCTCGGGCTGAAAGGCTGATCCGGCAATGGATTTCGACTTCTCCGATGAGCAACTCGCGCTGCGCGACAGCGTCCGCGACCTGCTCGCCAAGCACCGCACCACGCCGGCCCCCGGCGACCCCGAGCACGACCCGGCGCTCTGGCAGGCCCTGGCCGAACTCGGCGCGCTGGGACTGCCCTTCGCCGAGGACGTCGGTGGGATGGGCGCCAGCCCAGTCGAGGCGACGATCGTCGCCATTGAGCTCGGCCGGGCCGGAGTGCGCACGCCGTATGCCGATGCCTTGGTCGCCGGGAGTCTGCTCGGGGATGACTCACTGCTGGAATCCCTCTGTGAGGGAACCGAACTCATCGTTCCGGCGCTCTATGAGCCCGGCCGCGCCTGGTCGCTGACTCCGACGGTCACTGCCGATGGCGAGAGTCTGAGCGGCGTTCGCGAGCCGATCCCGTATGCCGCCGCGGCCACCCAGGTCGTCACCACCGCCCGCACTGGTGATGCGGTCGGCGTCTTCGTGATCGCCGACCCGAAGCCGGTGGGCAACCGTCTCGACCTGAGTTCGGCGAGCGCCCGGAAGATCGACGGGGATGCGGCCAGCGTGCAGCGCGCCGTCAACCTCGGGATCATCATCCAGGCCGGCGAGGCGCTGGGGGCGATGGAGTCCGCGCTCTCGCTCACCGTGGAGTATCTGAAGTCCCGCAAGCAGTTCGGCGTGCCATTGATGCGCTTCCAGACCCTGACGCAGCGGGCTGCGGATATGTACACCTCGCTGGAGTTGGCCCGCAGCACCGTGCTGCACGGCGCCATGACCCTGAGCGCGAACCCCGACGACGCGGCCGCCGCCTCCCGGGTGCGGGTCACCGCGGGCAAGGCGGGCCGCCACATCGGTCAGGAGGCCATCCAGTTGCACGGCGGCATCGGGATGACCGCCGAGTATGCCGTCGGCCACCTCACCGCGCGCCTGACCGCGATCGAGCACTCGTATGGCGATATCCGCCACCACCTGCGCCTGTTGGCGGGCAGCGTGAGCGGGTACGACGCGGTCGACGTCCTGGGCTGAGCCCGCCACACGGCACACTGCGACCAGAGCCCCGGC